>JAABUS010000705.1_pt1 | contig 82543 bp, 70 predicted proteins | sample 5560161 | NCBI WGS metagenome assembly JAABUS01 (sample SAMN10711885, study PRJNA513376) | rock metagenome | isolation source: Antarctica rocks | place: Antarctica: Victoria Land, Trio Nunatak nord | collected 2016-01-04
TCCCAGAACCGGTCTCCTTTCCGCACCGAATTGACGTGCAGAAAGTCACCTCGCAGTGCGACACGACGCCCCTCCTCGGCTCCAGCCGGCGGGACTACTACAACATCCTCAAATGGATGTCCCAGGCCAACTCGGACCTGCTGCCCGCCGTCGGCGGCGTCATCCTGCCCCTGATCGGCCGCCATGTGGCGGTGCGGATGAATGGCGAGGATTGCCTGCGCGCCTTCTACACGCACTGCAAGCTGCTGGAGAAGCACTTGCAGACGAACAAGTACCTGTTAGGGGGCCAGCCGACGCTCGCCGACTTCTTCACCGTGGGCATGCTGGTGTTCCCGTTCATGGTGTTCCATACGGTGTTGCATGCGGAGTATCCGCGGCTGACGGAGTGGTTCAACGCGGTGTATGAGGTTCCTATGTTTAAGGATGTGGCAGGGGATTTGCACTTGTTGGATGTGCCATTTCCGAGGTTGCCAGAGGATCAATAGTCAATTTATGCTGTGTCCATGCAGTTGCGTTGTATCAACCTCGGAATTCGAATGTGTCGGGCGAGAGTAGTGATGATGATGATGATGATGATGATTTCTCACTACAAGTACAGAAAGCCGCCCTTAGTGGGTCGCTTATGCGAGCTGAATCATACATTATCTAAGCAACGCTAGCCCATCCTGGTCCACCACACTCGTCGCCGTTTCGTCTGAAGTCGCTGAATTGTTGACGTCAAGTGGAGTATCTCAGCATCCCGTCAACGTTATATCTAATATCTTTATTTGCTTTTGACCATTCTGACTGCTCCAGGTTCTACTCATTTACTTAACGCTGAGGCGCTCATACTGCCGATAGGAGTCCTGTTCTCAGTGTAAAGTGCGCCGACGAGCGAACGTGCTTGGTCAGCATATCTTGTGGTGTTAATTCACCCACTGGATTCTTCATATCCCTCTTCTTCTGTTGCCAGAAGTCCCGTCTTTCTTCTGAATAGTGTCTTAATTTTGATAGCACGTGGCTAGCAGTCTGCTGATCTCCCTCACAGCCACACTGTGTGGTAAGGTAGCCGGGGACTTTGCACGAATTCAGAAAGGCCCCGAGGCTCATCTTTTCAGTCCTGATCTGTGTGACCAGTGAGCCTATTGATCTCTTAACGCCGCTGTGTATCCCGAATTTGTTCTTTGATGGAGTTGGCTGGAGTTTCCTCAAGGTACCCCTGGTCCTTCCTTATTCCCACCCAGTGCTCCACTGATGTATGGATCCCATCTCGATCTTTGTTTTGACGCAGGATGCTAATCTCTTGCCAGTGGGGTTGATCCATGGGTCCCTTGGTTTGTCGGTGTCGATCCTACCATCCTACCCTTCCGATTTCTCACCTCCCTCCACCCAGTCGCCTCTTTGGCGATTTTTCAACCCCCTCATTCCCTTCGATGCCTTGGTGTGCTGGCACCCAGTGAAAGACTAGCGTATATCTAACCTTCCGTGCTGTGTCAATTATCCGTAAGAGGTGGGCTATGTGGAATTGTCCTGGCGTCGCTCGTGGGTTTCTGATAGTGAAGATCGCTGCCTGGTTGTCGGTAATTCTGTGTAGGGTTCTATAGGGAGAATTCCTCTCCGTTGAGTCGTGGTCCAACAATTTCATGAGCCCTACTTGAACCGCCATCACCTCAGCAAAGTAGATCACAGGTTCTGAGTTCCGAGATAGCTGCCGAATGTCCCGAAGTCTCTAGGCCACCCTCCCGCCCCATATTTTCCATTAATACCGGAGCCGTCTGTATATATGGAGGTCAGTGAGGTACCCCAAGCTAATTCCGCTACTGACTTGGCTTCTTTTCTCGGCCTGATATCAGTCCTCGCGGGGATCTAATCTTGGGGCGCTGTGTATGAGTGTATTGTCTCCACGTTTGCTAAATTGACTAGATATGTCTGTCTAAATCTTTCAAATTGAAGCTGCAGTGGTGTGTTTATCCTACTTTATTTCTGCTGAATCCTTCTGACTGGCGCTGTCTAGGTTGTATGATATCATTCCATGATGGGCTTGTGGTTAGCCGGAGATTCGCTTCTCCAATCATCCTATTGAAGAGATGCTTTATCGACAGTAAGTATGTTTCAACATCAAGGGCCGTCGTCATTGTCCGCATGAAGGCCCTAATTATTATTCTTGCTGCGTTGCCTTGTACTGAGTGCAATTTCCTTCGTATTTTAGATTCCGCCCTCTTCTCTCCTTATGCTCTAGCTCATACTGAGCAGGCGTATTCCATCTGCGATACTGCTACTGCTCGATAAATCCCCCTTAAATTGTGAACACTCACTCCCCTCACCGATCCGGCTACTCTGTTCATAGCTTCGACACCTTTCGCGACCTTGCTTCGTTCCAACTCGACCTGTGGTCCCCATTTTGATTGAGGGTCTAGGCGAACTCCCAAATACGTGACATTACCATCTATAAATCTAGAACGAATCGTACCCGAAATCTGAAGTTGGTGGACTTGTCGATAAGTTTTCTTCCTACTTAAGGTGCAATGATTGCTATTTGACTGGAGCGTCATAGTCCAAGGTATACATATCTCCTTATAAACCTTCTCAAGTGTCGTGCAGTTTTTCCTGTGATATTTCCAAATGCTAGCAACCCGATATCGTCAATGAATTTGGTGGCTGTCGTATTGAGACCCTTGCATTCAGTGAAACTAGCCAATATCTTGACATTATAGGACAAGTACAGTATAGATAACAGCGGTGGCCCCTGTGGAATACCGACGTTGTTCTAGGTCTTCATTGACGTACGCTCTGGCGTATTAAGTGTGATAATCCAACCACTGAAAAGGCTGGAGAATCAGATCGCTATGACTAATGATTTGAAGATTTATATCTTGCATTAGGAGAATGATTTTCAAGGTCATGGTGTTTATACCACGCCCCCATTCGTACGATCCTACCTATTTGCACACTCTCAATACAAACCCCGCTGCAACGAAGGTTCCACAGGCACTACGCCGCGCCGCCATCAAGCGTTATAGTCTTCCCATTAACCCATTCCGCCTCCTTACTAGCCAGAAAGCCAACAACGCGCGCGATATCCTCCGGGAACCCGTTGCGAGTCAACGGCGAAGCGTGCGCCGCCATCTACCCTGCGTCAGCCGCCTCTCGCTCTTCGATCCCGCCCACTTCGCAGATCACTCACCTGCTGCCGTTCCTCCGCGGTGTACTTCTCCCCGTTCGGGACGTAGTGCTGGGAGACATCATGGAACATGTCGGTGACGGTGCCGCCTGGCGCGACCGCGTTGACCGTGATCTTCTTGTCCCCCGCGTCTTTCGCGAAGATGCGGACGAACGTCTCGACGGCCGCCTTGGAGCCCGAGTACAGCGAGTGCTTGGGCACGCTGAATTCCTTGGCCGTGTTGGACGACATGAGGATGATGCGGCCGCCGGCGTTGAGATGGCGGTACGCTTCGCGGGCGACGAAGAACTGCGCACGCGTGTTGATGCTGAAGACACGATCGAATTCTTCCTGTCGACGGCACGCCATCAGTTTTTCCCACTGCTGCCGCTCCTGCTTCTCCCGCGTCGTCGCGGTCCAGGGGAACGCCTACCTCGGTCACATCGCCCATGTGCCCAAAACTCACAACCCCGGAGTTGCTGCACACGATGTCGAGCCCGCCGAAATGCCGCACTGCATCGTCCATCAGCGTGGCCGTCTGCGGCACCTGCCGGACGTCGGCTTGGAAGGCGACCGCGTCGGACCCCAGGCTCTGGATCTCCGCCACGACTTTCTGCGCCGATTCCCGCGAGTGGGCGTAGTTGACGACCACCTTGGCGCCGCAGCGGCCGAGGTGGACGGCCATGGCGGCGCCGATGCCACGGCCCGAGCCGGTGACGAGGGCGACTTTGCCATCGAGGCGGTAGGGGATGTACGGGGTGGCCATGGGGTGCGTGCGGGGGGGGGAAGAGCTGTGCTGCGAAGTGAAGAATAAGGATTGGGAACGATGCTCCGGGAACTGTAGCTTTGGTCATTCTTTGTCAGATGCGGTCAACTGATCATATGTAGTCTGCCACTGCATTCGATCAATTGCACCGAACCTCCCGGCTTGAAAGTCTAGCCATGTAAGGTACAATCCGTAGGCTTCACCGCACTCCGGAGCCCGAAAGAGTGCGGCAGGGTCGTCGGCTACCGCCTCTTGGATCCGTCGGATTCAACATGGCTGCTCATGTGCAGGTGGTAATTGAGAATTTGAGAGCGAGTACCGACATCGAGGGAAACACCAGCGAACAGTCGGTCGGCAAGAAAGATATCCGACTCTCGCCTAGAGAGCGGAGAGGTACTTCTTTTCCGACAGACTGCCAATAAAGGATTAAAGGCAGCGACATAAGCATAGACCGTGTGAGATTCACCAACTAGAAAGACACATGGCATTCCTTCTCTATATCTCTACGTATATAAAGCCGTCGGAAGTTGCTAGCCCGAAGCTTGTCTGTCTAAGCGAAACACGATCTATACGGGAGCTTAACTCTGGTCAAACCTCCCTTACTCTCTCCTCAACCTTTCTCTAATGTCTAACGAGAGTGCCATGAGCCGCTTTCTCAAATCCACCTCAAACTGATCCAATGTCACCGCCGAGAACGGTACTGGCGTCTCGCTATCCGCACTCTCGCAGCCCATACTGTCCGGCGTGTCTGACCCCCCGCCATTCCTCGCTGCCTGAAGCTTCAACTTCGTTGATAGCTGGTTGACAAGACGCTGCACACAGTGCAACTTGCTGAGGACAAGCTGCGCCGCCATGCGCGGCGAGTCCTCGCCGTCGAGACGGTAATTGCCAACTATAGCAGGGTCCTGGAGCACCTGCTCGGCGTGCGAGGGGTGACTAGAATTAGATTTCCGCTGACTTTGTGCGCTGCGGCTGTTATCGCCGGATGATGGTATTTTGCGAGCCGCTGCGGCGTACCAGCCCAGCACTTTGAATACAATCAGCGATATAATCGTGAGCAGATAACCGTCCTGCGAACACGGGCATTGCAGCATTCTGCTGACGGCGTCGTTGGTTTGCTCGTTTTGGGCGATCACGGCTTGGATTGTCGGGATAGTAGTGTGTTTGTCGAAACCCTGTGTGGACGAGATCGTGCAGGCAGGCGAGTGGTTGGGAAAGAGCTGCTTCATGAGGTCAAGGGCCTTGATCAAGCAGAAACAGGGCGAGTCGGTTGTACCAAAGTCTTCATAGCTTTGCACGTCGCTCATGGGGGAAACGCGACTGTTCGGAGGAGAGCGGGGACTGGAGAGGACAAGGAAATCAGAGACAGAGTCATCAGAAATGGCGTCCTCGGAGTTGACATCCTTGAATGCGGGGAAGAGGTCGAAAACATTATTAGACCTACTGTTGCTGCTGCTGTCGAAGCCTGTGGAGAGGAAGTATGCCTGGTCCATGACATGAGCGTCGGACATGTCTGGCATGGCGAAGGATACGGGCGAGGCGAAAAAGTCGTCGAGGTCGGTGGTCAGGTCCGTAACGGCAGAGGACGCGGACCCATCCGCGGGGGAAAGGAGATTTGGGAAGGGATCAGAAGAGCGTCCAGGTGTGGCGAATCTAGGAGGAGGACTGATAACGCCCGGCGAAGGCAGAGGACCCGTGCCTGAGCTCGTGGACTTGGTGCCAAAGCCGCCGCCAGGCCGCGGCTTCGGCTGGGTCACATTGATGGAGGTGGCACCAGAAGGAGAAGAAGGATTGCTTGTGCTGTCGTTGATACTCAACCGACTGCTGTGCTTCCGGCCTGCACGCTTCGTAGCAATGTACTCGCAGGCAATGCCACGTTTTGTACAACGCGAGCACGTGGGTTTCTCTTTATGGCACTTCAACTTGGAGGATGCGCAGGCGTGGCAGCTGTCGCGCAATTTGGGGGCTGCGGGAGCGGTGGCGCGGCGGCCGGTAGAGGATGAAGAAGTGAGCTGATGGGGAAGTTGTGGAGGGTGGGAATGACGCAACGCAGCCATGGTGGAAATGCGAAAGATCGTCCAGCGGAGACAAAGGTGATGATGAGATGGATACCTGTGAAGTTCTAGTTAGGACACCGTAATGTCGGAAAGGACAACTTGGGTAGCAGCGAATAGATATCAATTCACCTTCGAGCAGCGTCCGGGACATCCCTGAGCAATCATGAGTACCCGAGACCCGACTTAAAAATCCTTGGTCTTAGTAAGAAAGAAGCCTGGCCCCCAACCCTTCTCCAATTACTGTAGTCATGATCGCAAATCCCTGAAGATAGTGAGACGAAGCCTTTCCCTACCCTTCGCTTCCACTGCGCTACTCTTTGCTGCAGAACCATCTCCTGCAGTCAGCCTGCACAACAACACCCCACTATTGCGCCTTGGCCAATAGCACACTCTTGAGCCGGCCAAGGCAATGCAGGTGCAGGTGAAGCAGCAGCTACGGCGTAGACATGGGGATTCTGACAGCGATCGACAGGACCAGAGGGTCGGGCTCCGACCCTCTGCGTCTATCCTATCGGAGAATTCTGGCTTCGCCAGAGAACCCCGACTCAGCGTGGGGCCTGCTCAAGACCTCCTGCACTAGGAATGGCTGATAACGGTGGTGGGCTCGAGTGGTGGGCAACTCATGCAGCTGCTCACCGCAAGTGCAAATGCCAAATCTCCCTCGGTGCATGCATACGGCTTTGTAGATACAACGCCCTACGGGCCTTGGCTTGATGTGGACGGTGGTGTGAGCATGAGTAGACGATGGTGCAAGCACGGGTAGACGGTGGTGGGTGTAAGCATGCTTGATTGTGAGTTCTACAGAAACGGAGTCTAAAGTACTTAGTGATGCACGGAACTAGCGCCAAGGCGCTAACCTAGCCCGCTTGGGCAGTCTCTATGCTTCAGGGACCACATGACCATCAACTTCAATTCCATGCTCGGGCCTGTGCTGTGTTTCAAGATTTCACAGTGATCCTTCGTTATAAGCAGTTAGTGTCGCAAATTTGTTGATTGCGTCCAACTCGACACTGCTCATATCGGAGATCTTGGCACCTCTGCCTTGAACTTGAGTATTCTTAGCCTTTTCAGGGATAAAACTTAAAGTACCTTAGACTTGTTGCCGAATGTTTAGGGTTGACTCAAATTTTTCACTCTTTTTCCCATTCTGTATTAGTAGTCTTACCACAAGATTCGAGAAGTCTATTGTCTCTACTTACAAACATCGACGATTCGGGTTGACCCTCCCCAGACGCTATAAACGGCCCCGGGGCCGTTGTGCCGATGTCTTGGCCCTGAAGCCACATTAGCATGCCCGTTTGGCCCCGGGCAAGCCCGCAGGCCAGGTCAGCAAATTTTGGGGAATACGCCAAGAGTCACCCAGACATCACCCGTATTGCCAAGTCGCTCCAACCAGTGCGTTGGCAAAGCGTCCCACGTGCGTTGCCAGAATCTACGAGCGCAATACACGAGCGTGTTACTATGGTGTGGGCCAATGGCAAGTGGAGACGTAATTGAGGTGCTGCGAGAGTCTATTCGCATCTCAAACAGTTTTTGCCAAGCCTTCTTTGGCCCCTAAAATGCAAGTTTGCACGGGGGCTATGGGCCCAAGGCCCGCCCCGGGCTACCCAGGCCAAATCTACATCTTGAACTTGGGGGGCCGGTGCCCAAAATGCCGACGAAGCTGAAGTTGCAATAATTACTATCAAAATCGGAAATTCCGAGCAAAGTAACTATATATAATTCGATATTGTATATAAAGCAACTACTTACTATAGCAAAGATTTACTATTTATAGAAGTTATTCAAGTACAATAAATTAAAAAGAGCTTATAAAATATTATATTCAAAACTCTTTTTTTCGATTAACTAAATATTGTTTTTTTACTTCTTTACTTTAAATTTATATAATATATTATATTATTTATTAATAATCCCTAAATTATAAATTATTGTTAAATCTATTTAGTTTTGCTAAAGTATCTTTTTTAATTTACAATATAGTATTAATTAATTTCTTAAAGTTAATTTAAAAATATTAATATAATTCTAAGAAAAACAATTTCGAAATTTAAACTATATTCTATAAATATCTTATACTTTACGTTAATTATAAGTAGATTGTAGAAAAAATACAATAAAAGTAAAAAATATTAAATAGTATTCTTTACTTTAAGTTAGCTTTAATATTAAAATCTTTAAAATAATTCTATATATTAAATAAACTTATAATAGAATTATTCTCTAGTAAATAACTATATATTATTACTCTTATTTAAGAAAACTTAATATATTATACTAAGTATAAATACTACTATATATTATTGTTATAAAGTAATATAAATAGTATAATATTATAGTGTTAACAACGCAAGAGCGTCTTAAAATATAGTAGAATATATAATCTTAAATATCTTTGAAAGTTTTAAATAGCACAATATCTCTTTTAGATTAGAAAGCAAAAAGTAGACTTATATATTATAGCAAATATTAGATAGAGAGAAAATTTATTTTTTGTTGTTTTTAACAATTAGTTCTACTACTATCTATCTTATATAATTAAGATATAGTAATACAAGTCTATTATATTTTTTATTTTTTATTTTTTAGTATATTAATAAAAAACAAATATACTTGTATTTTACAATTCTAATTGTTCTATCTTTTAAAGAGAAAGACTTAAAATATAATAGTATTATATTAAATTATAACAATTTAAGTTACAATAACTATTTAACTACTAAATTAGAATTTAAGAAATTTAAATTTTTTTAAAACAACAATTGTTTACAAAATATTAATAATAGTAAAAAGAATAGTTTAACTATAGTTAAAATTTCAACTTTATATTGATAGATAGAAATCTTAATAGCAAAAATTTAAAATCTACAAAATATTTAGCAAATCTAAACTATAATAGTTAAATAAACAAACTTTTAATTTTTTTAATCTATTATTATATTGCTATTAATAATATTTAAGTTTCTAAAGTTAAAAAAACTAAAACTATATAAAAATTAAAATATAGATAAATATATTATCTAATTTTAAGAAATCGATATTAATATAATACAATTTTTAATATATTTTATTACAAATAAGAACAAAATTCTCTATTATATATTATATTTAAAAAACAATATTGCTATTTAATAATATTTAAGAACAAACAATAACGCTAAGCTAAAAAGCAAAATCTTTGAAAAATTTAATAGTTAATTCTGCTAATTGCTATTTTCTTATCTACAAAAAATAAATAATTGCTAGACAAAAATTAGATTAAAAAATAATTATTTTTAAAAAATATTTAAATAAATTAAAGATTTATCTAGTATTATTTTTAAAAAAATATAGAATCTATATATTTCTAACTAAATTTAAATTAAACTTAAAAATAAAAATTCTAGATATTAATAATATATTAAATATTTGCAATAAATTTCTAACTATAGTTATTATATAAAAACAAATACTAAATTGTACTTGCAAAATAGATATAAGCAATTTTAAAAATTAGTAAATTATAAAAAATTCTAATATTTTTTTAGACAAATTTTATTAAAATTGTTGTTCAAATAATATTAACAAGTTTATTAAAAATAAAAAGTTATATATTTTTAGTAAAAACTTGTTAATATTATATAAACAAATCTACAATATTAGTAACGCAAACTATTTAAAAAATATCAAATATTTTAAATACTATAAAAAGAAATATTACAAAACAAATTATTCTAATAAATATAAATAAAATAAGTTTATTATTGTTACTATTACTATAACAAATATAAAAAAAATTAAATTTTATTAATATTTTGCAAGCGAAGCAAAAAAACAAATAGAAATAGTAAATTCGATTTTAGTAAAAAATTTAATTTAATTTTTCGATAATAAGTATTAAATTATAGATCTAGCTAATTTGAAAGCTAAAATAAATCTTATTAATTATATCTATATAATATTGTAGCTAGATAATTAGATAATATTAGGCTATAAACTTAGGAATATTTATTACTAGTATTAGCAATCTATTTGCAATATATATGCAATCTCTTCTACTTAGATCTTAGAATCTTAGCTACTTAATATATTATTAAATTGTATAATGCGATTTATATATATATTGCGATAAGTCTTTGTTGTTATAATTGTCTACTAATTAAATTTTTTTTTTTTTGTTATATTAAAGCTTAACGTAAAAACTTAATTATAATAACAAATATTAAAACAACAAATTATCAATATATCTTTAAAAATAATCTTAGAAATTTAGAAATTCAAAAACTTAAAAATAAAAAAAATAAAATATAGAAAACAAGTTAACTCTAACAAATTACTAAAATCAAAAATTTCAAAAATTAAAAATACAAAATTAACAATTTAGAAATCAAAATATTATTAAATTAAAAAACAAAAAAATAAAAAATAAAGTTAAAGTATTAAAAATAACAATAAAAGTTATAAATTTAAAGATTAAAATATTTTATTAAAATTGCAATTAATATTTATTGTTAAAACAATAAATTGCTTGCTAACTATAATAATATTATTAAAAAAAGCTTTTTAACAATATAATTAATCTATTTGCTTAAGAGTGAGAACGCTATTTAAACTCTTTTTTTAATAGAAATTAAAGTAGATTTTTAATGCAAAGATATTTGTTAACAATAACTTAATAACTAACTAAAAAAATAGTAGATTAAGAACATCTACTTATAAATAATAAAAAAAATAAAAAAGCAATAAACAAAAAAATAACGCAAAGTTAAGAAAAAAAAAGAAAATCTTTTTCTAATAATTTTGCAAAGAAAAGAAAAAGATTTGTAAATTAAAAGTATTATTTTTTAAATTAATTATTATTATTAATTTTTTTAATTTAGTAGTTGTTACTTTTACTATTTATTATTAATTTTTTTTTTAAAAATAATGTTTTAAAACAATAAAAAGATTGCAAGACTTTCTTTTAATATATCTATATTAACAAGAAATTTACTTAATAATTTTATAAAAATTGTAGAATTTTATTACTACGTAATTTTTATATCTTTTTTAGAAATATTAAAAGCATCGCACTTTAATAGACTTAATATTATTAGTTTTCTAAATTAATTCTTAAATTTTTGTAATAAGTATAAAGTTATTAAGTTGTCTCGATATTACAACAAGCTTATAAAAAACTTTGTTAAGTTTATTGTTATTTAAACAAATAAAAAGTAATTTAAAATAATAAGAAAATTAAAAAAAAAATTTAGATTAAAAAATTAACTTTTGTGCTTTCCTAAAGTTTTTAAAAGATATATTAAGAGCAAAGTTAAATAATATTTATAAATATAATTAACAATTTAAAGTTATTTTCTCGAAGCTTATTAAACTTAATTAAGTTAATAAATATATTAAGTTTTTGTAATATTTAAAAGATCTTTTTCGCAATATTTGTATTAAAATAATGCAAAAGTATAGAGTTAATTTAAACAACACAATTATTATAATATTTAAATTGTTATACAAAACAATTATAAAACTAATTGAAAATAAAACAATTATACAAGAAATAAATATTAATAGCAATTAAACTACTTAGCGAGTTGCAAATATTAATATAAATTAATTAATAAATATAATAAGCAAGAAGCAAGAAGCAAAATTTTGTAAAGAAGAAAATTACGTTAAAGACAATTTTTGCTTCTTTAGTATTGCTAATAATTGCAATCGAAAATACAAAAATTAACAAGATACTAAATATTTTAATACGAACTTTTAAAGATTTTAAGATTAACAATATTTGAAAAATAATAAAGAGCAAAATTTATTAAATAATCTAATAAGTAATAACAACGCAATTATAAAAAACTTTGTATATTGTATCTTTTTAAATTTAAATAATAGTTTAAAGTCTATCTTAAAAAACAATTTATATCTATTAAGAATTTGTACTTGTTTCTAAATACAATTAATCTTAATTAAAATTAAATAAATACTTGTTTTATTACAATTTATATAGATAATAAATTTATTTAAAGTTAACAATCTTAATAACAAATAAAAAGATTTATATAAACAAAAGCAACAAAATTTTTTATAAACTTAACAATTCTAAAAATAAAAAAACAAAGTTGTCTCTTAATAATACAAAAATTAAAAAAGAGACTATAAGAATTTGTCTTTAATAAAGAACGCAAAATTGTGTTCGAAATTCTATAATTACAATAACAACAATAAAATTAAATACTAATTTTTTGTTAAAAGATAAAAATAATAATAAATCGAATTAAATAATAGTAAAGATTTAGAAAACTTAATTAAAACAAAATTCTTTTAAGCAATAAACGTTTTAAAAAATTTTAATAAAGCAAGCGATTAAAGTAATTAAAGAAAGAATTAAATTTTTTTTTTTTTTTTTAAAGATTAAGAATGTTAGATTTAAAAATTATTTAAAAATAACAAAAATTTTAAGCAAAAAAATTTATATAAAGAAAAAAATAATAGAAACAAAAGTAAAAAACGTTACAATAAAAAATATTCTTGCAATAATTAATTCTAATTCAAGAATTACTAAGTATTAAAAAAATAAATTTAGAAAAAAGCAAAAGATTTTTGCAAATTATATATAATAAACAAAACATTTAAAGAAAATATTATAAACTATAAAAATTTAAGTTGATTTTAAAACTCTAACTTAAAGTATTTTTATCTTAAAAATAAAAATAAAATTAATAAAATTAATAAATTTTTTAAATTTTTGTTTTAATTTAAGTTGCTTTTTTTTTGTTGTTTTTTTAATAAAAAGTTTGATACTATAATAACGAAAAAAAAATCTTAAAAATTTATATAAAAAAAGAAAAAGACAATTGTTATTATAAAATCAATTAGTATTAAATTTATTAAAATTGTTTATTTTAAAAATATTATTGCGAAAGTAAAATCTTTTAGAACTTTATATTTTGTTGTTTGCTTAATTATATAAATGCAATTAAAAAATATAAAAATTAAAGCAATATTTAATAATAATACAAAAATCAATTGTATTAGCAAGAGTTTTGCGAACAAAATTAATCTAGTTATTTAATAAAATATTTTTATTTTATTAGTAGAAATTACAAGAGCATATATTTGTTTTAAAGAAATAATAGAAGATACAAAGATATTAATTAAAGAAATAATAATTTATATTTTTATCTTTATTGTTTCTTAACTTAATTATAAAATTTTATTAAATCGATTTTTTTAACAAAGTGTTCAAATAAGTTTTGTAAATATAAACAACAACTCTTTAAAATTAACAATATATTCTAAAAACAAAGCAAAGCGTATTAATATTTTAAAAATACTTGTTAATTACTTTAATAACAAAAATAAAAATATTATATTCTTAAAGAAATCTTTAAATTTCTAGATAATTATTTAATTAATATAATTGTTCAATTTCGCAAATCTAATTGTAAAAAATCTTCAAAAATAAAAATTAAAACTATTAGAATAACAACGTTGCAAAATAGAATTAAAAGAAAAAATTAATAAAATTTTAATTAATTAAAGTAAGCAAACAATATTAATATTTACTTATTTATTAATATAATTAATTAAAATTAAGTAAATATTTGAATTAATATTATGTTTCGAAAATTTTAGAGATTACTTATAATTCGAATCTTTCGATTATATATTATAAAAGAGACTTTTACTATTTAATTGTTTAAAAAATTCGATATTTTTTGTTAATTTTTTATTGTATCGCGTTTATTTGTTTAAGTAAATACAATATATAAGCAAAAAATCTAAAAAACAAATTTAATAAATACTAACAATTTAGATAGTTCTATTTTAGATAAATATCTAAATTAAAAAAAATATTAAAATTATTAATTACAAAGAATTTCTAGAAGAAACTTAATAAAAGATATAATTTCTTTTTAATATCTAAGTTCTTAAGTATTAAGTATAATTCTTGTTTTATTAAAAAATATATTTAGAAGCTAATTATAAAGTTCGAACTTTTTTTGCAAAAACAAAAACTCTTAATTACAATATTTTTTAATTGTAAAATTGTCTTAATATAAAGCTTTACTAAAATAGACTAAATTAGACTAAAGATTATATTTAACTAAAAAATTCGCATGATAAAATACAAAATATAATAGATTTTAAAATTTCTAATTTTTTAAGTATTAAATTTTATTATAATTAAGATATTAGAAAAATATCTTTAAATAAATTTGCTAAAATACTATTATAGTTTTTATCGAAATTCTTAATTTCTAATAAATAAAAAAAAGAAAAACAAGTATTATATAATTAATGCAATTATAAAAATAAAGAAAATAATTGTTTAAGATACTAATATGGCTTTTAATATTAAAGAGTTTGCAAAAAAGTTTATTAAAATAGTAATTATATTATTAATTAATTTCTTTTTAGAATATAATTAAATAAATCTTGCGTTAAAGAGTTGCAATCTTATTGTCTTTATAACTTCTTTTAAATTACTTAAAATAATTTGTTTATTGTAAAATGCTACTAATTTAATTACTTAATTTGTAAAAATTGTAATATATATTTTTAATTTTTTTTTTCGACAAATATTACTTATTTGTAAACAATATAAATGTAAAAGAATTTAAGTTAAATTATAGCAACAAGAAAATAATTCTAGAAATTAAATTATTTGTTTTAAAATATATTTAGTAATTAAATATAATATTAATAAACGTAAAATTGTTTAAATATATTATATTTAACAAAATATTTTAATTTTATAAGTTAGAAATTAAAATTGTTAATTTTGTATATAATTTTAATAAACAATTCTTTAATAGTATCAAAATTATTAAGATTATTAAGTAATTATTATACAAAAACGTTTTTAAAGCTAAAGTTTTTATAAAAGTATACGTTTATTATTAAATTTAAATATTAAAATTTATAATTATTATAGAGTTAATCTATTGTTTGTTTAAAACAAAATATATCTTTATTTAAGACTTTAAACAATAAGATGTTATAAATAAACTAAAAATTGTTTTAACAAATGCGTTGACAATATGTATTTTAAACTACTTTATTTTAGTTAATAAAATTATTTTAACTATAAATTTTAATTTAAAAAATTAAAAAATTGTGTTAATACAAATTAATATAATAACAAAGAAAAAATATTTTTTACAATATAAAAATAAGTTTTGAAGCAAACAAGAATTTTAATACAATATTAAAAAGCAAAAATGTCAAAAATTTATAAAGATCTTAAAGAAAATACAATTTTAATTGTATAAAATTTAATTTATAATTAAGATTAATACAAATATTTTAATAATTTAACTTAATTGTTTTGCGATAAATTTGTCTAACGCTTTAATAATTTGCTAATTAATTTAAATCTATTTCTTTAATTTTAATATACAATATATATTTAATTAAAAGCATACAACAATTGACAAACTTTTAAGAAAATTAAAAAAGTTGTTCGACAATATTAACAAAATTAATAAGAAAAATATTAATAATTTTATCGATAATTAGTTGAATTGTATTTGCGTTTGTTTTGTACAAATAATAACATTAAAAAAGAACAAAAATATTTTTAAAAATAAATATTTTAATAAATTCGAACAAATTATTCGATATTTGATTTCGCTACAAAGATCAAATATAAATTAGAAGAATTTTCGCAAATTTAAAAATTATGCTTTTTATTTTTTAATAAAAGAAGAGCGTTTGTTTTGAAAAATAAACAAAAATCGAATTGTAAAAAGCTTACATAACAAAAGTAATTATAAAGAGAAAAAAAATATTTATCGACGCATTGCAAATTAGTATTAATAACAAAATCTATTTAATTTTTGCAAGAAATATATTGCAAATTGCAATAAATATTAGTGAAAAACTTTTAATAAATAAGAGAAGATTTTGTATTTAATTTATATTTTCGATTTATAAAAAAAGATTGTTGTAAATTGTATTTATATATTAATTGCAAAAACACTTATTAAAGTAAATTTAATAATTGTTTAAAATAATTTAATAAAATAAATAAAAATTAAGACAATTCTAAATCTTAAAGTATTTGTTATAGTAAAATTTTTATAAAAAAATATTTTTTGTCGATATAAATATGTTAAAAAAATAATTATAAATAATAAATTCAAAAATAAAGTTAATATAACAATTAAACTTTTAAAAAGATATAATATTAAAAAAGTAATAATATTGACTTATTATTTACAAGCAAATAAAATAATAAAAAAAAGTATAGATTTATTGTTAATACTTTGTCTAAATTAATTAAGAAAATTTTTGCAAATTAATTACAACATTTGTACGCAATATTATAAATTAATAGAACAACAATTTAAGAATTTATTAAGAAGACGTTGTTTTATCTTAAATTTAAATACGAAATTATATTGTTAATTAAGATAAAGTATTTAACTTAATATATTATAAACTAAAAAAAAGTTTGTTTAATAATAAATCTATTAACGTTGCAAACAAAATAACTAGAAAAAAGAAATAAAAATATTTAAAAAGTAGCTTTGAGTTTTTGTTATTTCAAAGAAGCGAACAAAAATTTTTTCGATAATAATTATTAACTATTGACGCGTTTATTTTAAACTAAAGATTTAGTTTTATTATATAATATTAAGTTCGATAAAAAATACAACGTAAAACTATTTTTTTAATAATTAAATTTCTTTAAAATAAAAAAAGAAGAAAAAATTAAAAACTTTTACGTTTTAAAAAAAATTAATAACACAAAACTTAAAGATACTTATTTAGAAAATTAATTAAAAAGATATATAAAAAGAAATTAAAATTTTTAAATCTTTGCGAAGTCAAAAGACAAAAATAAGAAAATAAAAAATAATTTTATATAAAAGACAAAAAATTAGTTTAACTAAAGTAATAAAAGATTGTTTGCGATTATTATGTTATTGTTATCTTATTACAATTATTTAAATTACACAAAAGTATAAGATTTTTTTTTTAAAAAAAGAAAAATTGCGATTTTTATATTTGTTTTATTTGTAAGAACTTTAATATAAAGTTTGTTAATTTACAAACATTAGAAAGAAATTTAATTATATAAAGTAATTTACAAGATATTATAATTTCGAATACTTCAAAAAAACAAATAAAAAGACAAAAAAATTAAAAAGTCAAAATATTAACAATTTTAATCAATTAGAAGTAGACGAGTAATACTAGCGTTTATTTATTTACTTTAATTAATTAAAATTAACAATTTAAAAGCAATTTAAAAGCATTAATAATAAGTCTTAATTCAAAAGTCTAAAATTTCAAAAATATCTTTAAATTATAAAGAATAAGATTCGATTATCTTTTACAAAGTATTTTTTAATAATAAATGTAACAATATTATACGCTAATTATATTAGCTTTATATTTGTTTGCAAGTTAATATATAAATAAATGTTAACACAATTTTCTTTGCGTAATTAATAATATAAATATTGCAAATAATAATTAAGTTTATAAGTAAAAATCTTTTGCACTTAAAGTTTTATGTTTATTAAATATTTAAAACAAGTTATTGTTTTATTTATTAAGACATAATAACTTAATAATTTAATTTTTTATTTACAAAATTCTTTTTTTCGATTTATTATTTTTGTATAAATTTTTCTTTATTAAGCTTGTGTTATAACAAATCTAAAACAACAATTATAAAATATTAAATGTAAACAATCTTTTATAAAAGAAATTTCTTAATTTTTATTAAAAAATTAAGATTAAAAACAAGAATTATTATTTACGTTAATAAAAAGATTTTATAAAGAGCAACAACTTGTATTTGTTAAATAGAATACAAGTTAAATTTTAATAATATTAACGTATTTTCTTTGTAGTTAAAAATCGATTTTCTTAATTAAATTATTTTAAGCACAAGATTAGCAAACATTATCGCAACAATTATAAACGTTGTAGCGTTAAATTTTTTAGACTTAAACTTAAATTAAATTGCGAAAGACAATTATTTAATCTATAAAAGACAATTTAATTATTAAGAATCGCGTCTATATTTAAGTAATTAATATTTTACTTTAATATAATAAAATTATTAACAATAAAAAAAGAGAATATTTGAAAAATCTTCGAACCATAATTCTAAATATTTTAAAAATAACTAAGAATTAAACGCGAAATTTGTGACAAACAATTAATAAGAACGCTCAAGTATTAATAAATAATTTATTATAACAAAAATTAAAAAACGCAACACAAGGAATTAACTAAAACAAGAAACTACAAATTCAAAATAATTAAATTTAATTTTGCAAACTATAATTATTAAAGATTGCGAATATATTATTTAGAAATATAAATTAATTAATTATTAAAACAATATTATAAATAGCAAAGAAACATTAGAATTTGCAAAAAATTTTAAAAAAATTAAATTAAATTGTGTGCAATCGACTTAAATATTGCATTATAAAATCGAAACGTATTGCTAATTATACAATTAACAATTACAACAAAATAAATGTTAAAAAATTCAAAAATGCAATAGCGTCTATTAAACAAAAGCTTTTAAAAATTAAAATAAAAAATTATTTTTAAAAATATAGTTTAATAAGAATCTTAGACGTAAAGTTGAAGAAAATTTGTTAAACAAAAATTTAAACAATTTTGTTTTTTTCTATAAAAAATGCAAAAAGAATGCAAACTTAAGATAACAAATAAAAAAAATTTAAATTGTTAACTTCTTAATTAAAATCAAAGTCGAAATTTAAAAATAACAAAATTTACAAAAAATAAAGCAAAAAAAAATTAAAATTTAGATTCTTTTAAAGAAGCTTTTTCTTTGTTATTATAATCGCAAGATTTAACATTAAGATTATCTTTATTAAATTTTAAATTATTTAAAGTTGTTAACATAACAAAATTACGTATTTTAATTATTAAAATCGCAAAAATCTTTCTAAAGATAATAGCTATCTTTATTTTAATAAATAAAAAGAGCGATGCAAAGAATTGTTTATATATAAAAATAAATATAAATTTGCAATATTAAATCAACTATTATCTAATAATATTAATTGATGTCTTTTAATTAATTGAACTAGCTATATTAATAAAGAAGCAAAAAGAAAATCTAATTACAATTATGTTAAAATTAGTTATTTACATAGCTTATTAAAGAAAGTTAGAATTTTTGTTAAAAATAAATTGAGTTTTTAATAATTAAATTAAAAGACAAGTAATTTAGTATTACAAAAAACAAAACAATTTTTTAGCGTTTATAAAACAAAATAAATTAAACTTTAAATTTAATATTTGTTTCTTTATTTTTAAAAATCTCTTAAACCAATACGTTTATAAAAAGAAAAAGCTAATCTTTTTATTTAATAATTTTTAGTAAATTAATATTTAACTTCAAGTAATAAATAGTATTAATTTAGCAAAATAAAATTAATATAAAATAATTGTTTGTTAAAATTAATTTGTTTATTTAATTATTAATTCGAAATACTAAATATAATCGCAACTTTAAAGCGAATTGCAAATAATATTATATTATTAGCGAAAAAACAATAATTGACAAAAAAAGTAATTTCTTAATTGTTTGTTCTTTATGTTGCAAATAATAATACAAGTAAATTTAAATTCTTATATAACGTATATGTTTTTACAAAACGATTATAAGTATAAATTGTTAACAATATTGTATTTGTTAATTTTTAAAAAGCATAAAAATTAAATGTCAAAACGTTACTTCGATCTTAATATAAATTAAAACGTTTATTAAAAATCTTAGCAATTACAATCGATTGTTTTTTTTTTGCACAAAATAATTTGTTTTGCAAAAAATATTTGTTAAATAATTTTTATAATTAGATCGACATATAATTGCAAAAAGCAATAAAAAAAATAACAAAATTAAAAAATATTAAAAATTAAATTAATAAAAAAGAATTTGCTAAAATAAAAATTGCGTTAAATTAATGTATTTTGTTAATTTAAAAATATACGAATTGCGCAATTTTAAATCTTTTATTGCAAGCTAAAAATCAAAATTAATATAAAAATTGAAATATATTTTGTCTACGTAACTCTATTAAAAGATAAAGAAACTTTAAAAAATCTTTAAATAAATATAAGAAACAATATTGTTGCAACTTATTAAAACTTAACTTTGTCAAATTTATCTTTAACTAGCATATTTTATTGTTTTAAAATTGCTATTAACTTTTCTTTTATATTTAATATTAAAAATGTTATTATAAAACGTACGTTCTAAAACTTAACAAAAATAATAAAGAAATTAAAAATATTGTTCGAAGATGCAAAGAAATCTAATTGTCTAATAAAGCAAATTCGAAAATGTGCAATACGTTACGTAAAATTAATATAAAGAAAAATTAAAAAAATAAAAAGTAAAGTATTTGAATTATATTTGTAAATGCAATTTATAATTTTTAAATTTTTTAAAATATTTATTAATTTAATATTTAATATTTAAAACAATTTAAATTCTTATTTAATTAATTATAAAAAGAAAAGAAGATTTGAGTCTTCAATTATTTGTTTTAACAAAAAAAAAATTCTATTATTTTGATTCAAAATTAAGAAAAAACGTTATAAATTAAAATTAAGTTAACAATCTAAATTAAGTATCTTAAAACTAGAAATAATTTTTAAAATTATATATTTATCTTTTGTTTTAAAGAGTTTAACGCAAATATAATAATAACAACTTACTCTATTATTGTTACTTTTTTTTTAAATTGATTTTTTAAATTTAGATCAAAGAAGCTTATTACTATTGTTATTGTCTTTAGAGAGTAAACAAGATTCACGATAATTAATTTTATCAAATATTTAGTTTCGATCAAATAATTCTTTTAATCTTAAGAAAAACTTTATATAAACTAATTTATTATAATCTTTACGCAATCGATTCGAATAATAAGAGAAACAAAAAATCTAACTTGTTAATCTTAAAAAAATAAAAGCAATTCTTTTATTTTTTTACTACAACTTTTGTACAAACAAGAACAAAAATTTCTTAATTTAGTAATCAAAGAACAATTATTAAAAGAGAGAGAATTGTATGTAGTTAAGTAATTAAGTAATATTAGACTATAAACTTAAGAATGCTTGTTACTAGTATTAGCAATCTATTTGTAGTATATATGCGATCTCTCTTACTTAAATCTTAGAATCTTAGCTACTTAATACACTATTAAATTGTATAGTGTAATTTATGCATGCATCGCGATAAGTCTTTGTTGTTATAGTTGTCTACTAACTAGAATCTTATTCTTATCTCGTTACAATAATAGCAACTTAGATATAAAAAAAACTAACGTTACGCTTTATACAATTAATTAATAAAGCGTTTTTTATTTAAAAATATTCTTTTTTCTAATAAAAAAGATTATAATATTTGACAAAACTAATAAAGTTTTGCTTTAAAATTTTGCAGAAATACAAATATATATCTTTCGATTCGAAGAAATTGTTACAATAGTAACGCAAATTTCGACGTTATTTGTTAAAAAAAACAATAATACAAAGATTATTAATTCGATATTAATTTATAAGATTTAAGTTTTTTTATTTATAACAAGTTGTAATTTCGCATAAATAATTTTAACTTAATTAATAAAATATTAATTATAATTTATATTTATACGTTGTATAAGATTTTGCTCTTATATATTTAACTAATTTTTGTAATATATTAAGAAGTTTCTTAAATTTAAAAATAACAAAAGCAATAATATTTATAAAGAGCAATAAAAGTTATATAATAAAAATAAATTAATTGCTTATAGTTTAAGCGACAATTTGTGCAATTGCAATTATAGATATTAAGTTTAATTTTACAAGAAAAAAGCTTAAAGCAAACAAGATAAAAATAATATTAATATTAAATTATATTTGATTTTAAAGCTCTCGAAATTAACGTAGAGCTTTAACTAGATTTTAAGTAATTTGTTAAACAAACTTCTCAACAATAAGTTCAATCTTTAATAAGAGTTCTAAATACTTTATTAAATCGATAATTAAATAAATATTGATATATTCGAAGAGATTAGATTTTAACGCGTAAAAGCGTTGCAAAAAGTGTAGATTTTTCGTAATATTAAAAACTAAACTCGAAATCTTTATTAAAAAGATATCTAGATTAGTAATTAAATAAAATTTAGATTTATATTAAATTTAATATACAAAACAAAAGACAAAAGAGAAAAGAGAAAAACGAAACAACGCTAACTATATAAGATTGCAAGCTTTATTTCTAGCAAGAATTGACTTAAATCTAGTTTAGTTTAGCTCAAATCTAGTTAAGATTAAACTTAAAAAATTAAGCGAAATTAAGACAAAGAGTTGTTTAATCGACGAACGTAGTTAACGAACTACTAATCTAATATTATAACAATCTTTTATATCTTAATGCGTCAATAAGAAGCAAGCGCACTTGCATCTTATAAATAGATAACAAAACAATAATATATTATAAACTATTATTGTTGTTATTATATTATTTTACAAATTGTATTAAATTAAAGTATAGATTTATTTCTATTAGATAGAAGACTTTTTTTCTCTTAATTTTTAAAAAAATTTAAAAAGATTTTTAATAAACTCTTATAATATTAATACTTAATAGATACTTCTATCTTTAATAAAACTAATACAATTTTTTTTATTATTAAAAATTAGTACTTTAAAAAAGAAAATAACTATAAGATTATAATATTAGCAACGCAATAGTATCTCAAAATATAGTAGAATATATAATTTCGAATATCTTTAAAAGTTTCGAATAGTACAATACTTTTTTTAAATTAGAAAATAAAAAGTAGACTTGTATATTATAGCAAGTATTAAATAGAAAGAAAGTCTATCTTTTGTTGCTTTTTAACAATTAGTTCTACTACTATCTATTCTATATAGTTAAGATATAATAATATAGATCTATTATATCTTATATCTTTTATATCTTAGTATGTTAACAAGAAGCAAATATACTTGCATCTTATAAATAGTATCTATTAGAATTATACTTTACTAAAATCTTAGCTTAGACGCTCTTTATATATTTAATCTACTTCTTTATCTTAGACTATCTACTTTCATCGGCAATTCCGGAACCTCTGCTTAGAAAGTGCTTGTTGCGAATTCTACTAATTTGGCTATTAGCCGACTCAAGATCCGTTTAGCAGCAAAAGTCTTGGCGCTTGCTTGGCAGGAGTCCAATTTTGATGTTCGAGATGCGCACGAACTCTCGCAATGCTTCGCTTACGTCTCTATTTGTTACTTGTCCACATCATAGTAATTTGTATGACAAAATCGAACGATTCGTGAGATTTCTACGCGCGAGTCATGCGTCGACGAGGACGTCTCTCGTGGTGCGCATGGTGGTTGTGGATTGCGCTCGTGGATTGCGCTCGTGAATTGCGCTCGTGAAGTGCGCCCGTAGATCGCGCTCATAGATCGCGCTCGTAGGGCTTGGCGACGTGCGAGGTTAGGTCTTGACGAAGCGCGTGTCAATTACGCGCCTGCGAATCCTGCTAATCGCAGCCCAATCTTGCGCTTGGTTATGTGGAGCGGGCACATCGGCATATCAGCTAAATTGACTATTAGCCACTAATAGTACTATTAACAAGAGTTCCGAAATTGCCGATGTTCTAGAAGATAGACAAATATTATTATATTTTAGTATATATTGTATATATACTCTAGATCTATCTATAGTCTAAAATAGTTATAAGTAGCAATTTACAAAGTTAAAATAGAAATTAAAGAATTAGTTTTTGTAGTTTTAATAGATAATAGAGCTACTAATATACAATTTCTACGTAACTAGTTTTTAGAAAAATAGAGGAATCAATTTGACAATGTGTACGCTCTCTTGAGTTCTTAGATCCTTGGACACCAATTCACGTGATAGCTCCTGCCAAGCCTACCGGCTGCTATATCCTTGGATTTCAAAACAAACTTTCCCGAAAGATAGGTTTTCCGTAAAGCCTCTTATAGTTCGCCGTACCCGAGGCAAGGATGATGTCTTTTGATCGATAGCTAAACCTTCAGCAGCTACATTGGCTACGTGGCAGAAGCTGGAGAGCATGTTGAAGGTGACTACTGAAAATATTCCAAACCAGGACTGATTCCACGTAGGGAAGGAGACGTTATGGTTCGGATGGTAGAATTTATCTTAAATTACCGAAAATCCTCTAAGGGCTCTAGCCTAGCTCTAACAGGACCAACCTAAGAGCCTATGGTTACGCTCTCCAAAGTAGGTATCGCGCAGAGCGCACTGATCGAGATTCGGTATCTGACAGGGTTGCGGTATAGGTGGGGACTTAACTATCAATCCACTGGGCCGGTACATAGGTATTAGATGAATCAAAACAAAGCGCCATTGACCGTAGGCCCCATATTTTCGACGAACAGTGTCTTCCGAGCCCGGATGATTATGAAACTTGGAATCTTGAAATTCCCAATGTGGCCGGTTGCGGCCTTCTTACCTATTTGAAGGCCCATGAAACCTGGAGAGTAATTAGCCAGAATTGCTAGTTGGCAACGAGGAGAAAGATCATACGGCTTGCAGCCACTTTGTAAGGAAGTGGTGGCTTGTTGTTCATAAGGGAGATCATGTTCTTGGCCAGATGGGTGGATTGTCTATCACAGGTTATGAACTGCCACGACTCGACATCGGAGACATCGCCGATGGCCCACACGTCCCTTGCTCTCTTGACTCGCAGGAACTCATCAACCATGACGGATCCATTGGCGTTGAGATAAGATGCAGGAATGTACGCAGAGTTGGGGATCAACCCAAACGTAGGGACATACATATCCGTGGTCAGTTTGTCTCCGCTCGAAAGTGTCAGTTCTTTCCGACCATCCGGCAGTTGCACCGAGCCCACGGCCTTTGTGTTTAGCTTGACGTCCACCTCCAGATTTTCAAGAGCCTTCAATGCATACTTCGATACGCTCGCTGGGCTTTCCTCGAGAATTGTTGGTCCACTTGCAATCTGAGAAGGGTTAGCGGATCACGGTACTATGGCAAAGTAGTAGTCGTAGCATTCTGTAGAAATAATTCTTCCAAGGCGACTAAAACCTACCAGAATAACCTCTTTCTCGTGTCCGTACTCATATGCCAATTCACCAGCGGCCTCAACACCCGTCACGCCGGCACCAGCTATGACAATTGTCTTGGATTTCGTCACCTCCGATTGGAAGTCATGCAAAGCATCTCTCGTTTCTTCGGTCGTCCCCAACCCCTTAAATGGTGTTTGTCCCCTTGTATGGGAGCCAGTTGCAAGGATGAGATAGTCATAGTCGAGCGTTTCACCACCAGAAATGCCCACTGTTTTAGCTCCGAAATCGAGACTTTCGGCCTTGGCAAGGATGAACTCAAATTGTCTGGCTGAATATTTACTGAAGCCAGCGGCGATCGGCTGGAAAAGCTTCCCGTCGGCGAGCTGTCCAGGGACTATGCCGCGAGGCGAGGCCATGCTCCAGTAGAAATGGGTGTTCGGGGATACGAGAGTGATCTTGAGAGGCCCAATCTTCGCAGCTTGCTTGAGAATCCGATGCGCTGTACTGATTCCTGCATAGGAGCCTCCGAGGATGACAATGTGCTTCATGGTTTGAGATGCAAGACTTGGCTTCTCTATTCGTCGAAAGTAGTTCACAGCGAGGAAGTGAAAGAAGATGTTAATGGTTTGCTGAAGGATGCTCACGGCACGAAGCAAAATTTCAGTCATTGTCAATGTAGGGACGGCGTCCTGGAACCGAATAAGTACAATATGGGATACTTTTGCAGATTATGAGTTCACGAAAATACACCCTAGAAGCTTTGAAATCAACATTAACAACAAAGGAAAAGGAGGTATGTCAGGTGCATTAGCCGCGGCGAGCTCCAATCACAAGGCGCAGCGCAGGACTCGCATCCAGGACTCACCAGAAAAGGGTAGCGTAACGGACGCCTCCCGCGGCCACCCACCAACCAGAAGAGTGAGCGCAGTGCTGAGAGATGGAGCACGAGTGTCTCGTGTGCTTACAATGTTCCGGGAATGTGGTTATTTAGAAATGCACTGCGCAAGGCCCCAAAGCCACTAATCGTGGCTCAGTCCAGTTCCGATTTGGCGTTGTCCTTTAGCGAATCATCGTGCAAACCGCACTTGGAAACACCCATAGAGAGATCCGCTGTGGAAAGGCGTTCGCGTTAGTACGCTACTGACTTAGCCATCATGTAAAGACCCACTTGAAGATACTATGGTTTTGTATTTTCGGTTAATCCCGGTTGCTTTGTACTCATCCGACGACCGGAACTAGTGTGACTTGTCGTCCAGGTCTTTTCCTATACTCGAGGGCCACAATGACAAACCACGACAAATAGAAGCCGGAAACCATCGAGTGCCATGTATACCTTAAAGAAGCAGGATATCATGAGTAGGTTCAAGGCTGTCTTCCCACGCAAAGAGGGATGCGGTCTGCCGTTTGCTCCAGATCTCTTCTAGCATTGGCAATATCCTTCCTCGATGTTTGAGTGATGGATCGAGCAATGGTGGAGAGGAGAAAATGTCTCGGAAGAACTGTTCGTCTCCTTGCCTTGCAACGGATCCAATAACATACAGCGGAGAGACCAAGGCTGGTAGGAGTTGGGTTGGAATCTGAGTTCGCAGCATTCTCATGGCATCAGAAATGGTTGTATCTAATACTTCCAGCTTTTGAAATCCCTCAATGACCAAGTGAAGGTAGAGAGATGCCATGTAAGCAAACATGTGCGTGACAAGCGTAGGCGGATCTAATATCGGTTCGAACATTGCAACGGAGTCACGTTCAGTAATATTGAACGCTTCCAAGGCCAGCTGGGCAAGACCGCACTGGATCTGCCTACTGATATCAGCCACAGTTTGCTTGAGTTCCATGCAGTCGAAATGTCGTTGCCGCATAGCCTGAATTTTATGTTCATGTAGCGCGGCAATGCGGCCAATTTGCAACATTACCCAGTTTCTACATCCCATGATTCCTTCGAGTTTGGTCTGAGAATTGGAGGCGATGATACAGGTATGATAAGACAGCAAATGTGGAGCCCGTCCTGCCGTGATGGAAGAAGTGATATCAAGCCAAATGATGGTGCCGCTTAAGAATCCAAAGCTCACGACTTCTTGTCCAGCCACATTTTCATGTCCCAGGAGAGGACGGTCCTCACATAATGTTGCCTTTGAGTCTTCGGCCAGACCAAAGGGAGCTATATTCTTTTTATAGCCCTTCTGGTACATTTTTATTGCCGCACGAAGATGTTTCTGCCATGTGTTGCTACAGCTGGTAAAAAGCTTTGCGAAAGCTGTTAGTAGAGTAGAATATCGGGATTTCCAAGATTGAAGAGTACCTCGAAAAACACTAATTGAACCACTGAAGTCACAATACCTAATCCAATATATGGACAGCCATTCTGCGCTGACTGATGAACCAAATTTATGCAAATTTCAAGATGCTTTTCTTGCTGGACCAAGGCAGCAACTTGATACGGATGGCTGACTTTGGCAAGTATGACCGATCGGCGGTGGTACGCACTGAGAGCCAGAGCTGCATGGTAAAAAGGTTCGGTCCGAAGCAAAAGGGTCAGTAGCCAGCCTCGTCCTCCCTCCACGATTTCTGGTTTGTACATGGGATACTGTAGCGGGAACACATTGTCCAAGAAATGCATCAAGAGGACTGAATCATCTGCCGAGGTGGGGAGTACAGATCTGCCCGCTAGATGATCACCATTCTTGGGCGAGATTGAATCCTAAGTGAGATCAGAATCTCTCAAGCTTACTGAAAGATCGACAGGCTTACAACCGCTTCATCTTGCAGCATGGAAACTTCGTTTTCTTGTGATGACTCATGATCTGAAGGAGGGCTAACGCCAAGCTGGGCCCTTGACCCAGTGCCGGAAGAAGAAGAATTTTCCACGGAAGCACTGGCGGACTTGGGTGCTATTCTGATGGTGGGATCGCGTTGCTTCGAAGCTTTGTCTGCAGCTTTGCTTCTCGAGGTGTGCTTCACGATCTGTTTGAGGCTATCAACAACTGCTCTTTCTCCATCACCATTGTCCATCCAGTCAGGTTTCCGACCAAAACCATAGCAAGTTATCGATAGCGATTCACATGTCGAACAAAAAGGATGGCCCTCGTCGCACTTCTTCTTCCGCAAGCGGCAGGTCCAGCAACCCTGCTTGCTTCGAAGGGGACCGCTCATTTAGATATTTGCTTGCCGGATGTCATAGAGTAATAGTCTTGTAAGGTCCTAGTGCGCCTGCATCCCGCTGGCGCACCTTGGTATGAATAATGTGAGGTATGATAGGCTTCAATTACTATCTTCAACCATTTGCGGGTAGTTAGTAGTAAGACTAATCGTTGAAGAACGGCCAAGGGACGGGCCTCTTCCCCCTTACACGGCTATTTGTTAGCGCCACAGGGTTGTTCTGCCCAAGTAATGCCTGTTGTACTAACGATTGATCCAGTGGGTAGGAAATATCTAAAAAAGCTAGCTCCTCGCTTTCTAGCAAGAAAGAGGGATTGTGAACACCCAAAGCTTTTGTAGCTGTCCAAGTGCCCCGCCTCGCTATACCAAGAGGCGCTAGTGCGTCGATTGCGCTATAATATTTAGTTAGCGCTTTCACAACAATTGTCGCCCCTTGGCCTTATTTTTAGATTCGAGCCCCCAAGATTATTTTGGTCAACTTTCGTATTTCTTGATTTATTACTATAAGAAGCTTACGTTTGATAGAGTAAACTTTGCGCTTTCTAAAACTGCTTTGCTTAGAAGTTTTGATCAAGAATTGCTACAACTATAGAAACTACTACAAAGTTTATTAATATATAAGAAGTTTAAGTCGATCTCTATTTTTAAGATATACTTCGAAATACAAAAGCTTTGTAATTAAATAACTTTCTTAATATTAACTTGAATTCTATTATAGATATATTGTTAAAAGCGTAAAGTTTACTCTATTAAACATAAGATTTTAATAGCGATAAATCAAGAAATGCAAAAGTTTATTAAAACAATCTTAAGATTAAGAATCTAAAAATAAGACTAAGAGACAACAACTATTATAAAAGCGTCAAAGATAAGTAAGTTTATTAAATATTTGCTAGTAATCTTACTATATTGTCTTTCAATTAATGTAATATAGAACTTAGTAGTCTTTCTAGTCTTGTCTTGTATTATTGATTGTGCAACATGCCAACATCGATTAGCACGAATAGCTAACAATAGCGTTGGTACGAAGCTCTATAGCAGTATCTTAGTCCCAGTCAAGTCAAGACTTGGCTGTTAGGCGACGTTTAGGGGCTACAGGTTGCTAGATGTCTTAGAATCCGCAAACCGAGTCGCCAATTATATGATGATTCTTTGGGCGGTCTCCCATTGACCACACTAGTGGCGCTGCTAGCATCGACAAAATCTTTTGCTGTAGAGCTCCATACAATAGTACATTGAAGTACTTATTACTCACGCAGTATAAGGTCGATCTCCAATGATAGAGCACTAAGACGCTTTACGAAGAATCCGCCTTGATTGATCCAACATTGGGGTAGAGAAAGGCGGAGTACGCTATTCGTCAGAATCTGTATCCTAATCGCTACCGACATTACTAGAAGTGCCCACCTCCCCCTTGGAAGCCGCACAGGCGTGGCAGCTGTCGCGTAGCCTGGGAGCCGCAGGGATCGTTAAGCGGCGTAGCAGAGCTGGATGAGTAAGTTCTTCGGGAGAATGCACCACTGCCATCGTCCATGGAGGGCGTGCAACGACTGCTAACAGACCATAATTGAATTCGAATATCTACAAAGACAAGTAGGCGGTCAACGAGGAAGCATCGGAAGACGGCACACGACGAAGAATCTCGACACCAGCTCAATGCTGCACTGCCAAGACGTTAGCAAGGCTGTAAGGCCCCCACATGTGCGGATACAAGCCCCCACGTGTGCGGATGACAAGCGTGTGCGGATGAAATTGAAAGCACCTGGAAGCCTCTTACCGCTTTCGGAAAGGAGTGCGTCCAAGGAAGCCATGGAGCGGTCAGATCCTAGCCGTGGATTCCTCACCTCGAGCCGACACGCACCCCTAGGTTAATCCTTCCTTCGTTCTTATCAAGCTGCCCTGTTCTCCTGGTCCAACCGATAGGCTCTTCCAAAGGCCTGCCGAGTTCCCACGCAGAACATCAGCTTACCCCCAGTCCATCCTTACAGGAAGGCGTCCTCGGTTGTGCCGCTTATGATTGTCAAGTACCGTAGCCGGACGTCCGAAACGTAGACCAGCTAGTCAGCTGAATTACTTCCGATCCATCGCGTTGGTTCCAGGTCTCGACAAACCAAAGAGTAGCTCGTGTTACCTATCTCTCACAGGTACCCGGGCATCGGCCGGACAGATCATGCCGGAACCGAAGCGCTGCGATTGGGCCAGATTGGCTGCTAAGTAAATATTGCAGTCGACTCTGTCGTAAGCCGGCGAACATGGAGGCTTGCGGGCACAGCGAGAGCGCCGCAACCAAGCGCAGACCCCAAAACAGCGATTAAAGGCTCGACCCTACGCAGCAGCGTAGAAGAACCTTTGAAAAAAACTTCGCATACTGTTCGTCCGGTATGGAAATGGCCAACAACTTGTGATGGTACTTCCGTAGGAGACATTGTGGGCTTGGACTGGTGGCGGAGGCACAGCCTTAGGCCCCCAGCAAGTCAGCTTACGGGAGCGGTCGAGATCCTTCTTCCACTGTTATCAACGCCTCATAACGCAGGTTGGTGGTCCAGCACTGTCGCTATCCTGATTATTTGATTCGCAAGGGTGCTATTTCAGTTGATGAGGTAGCATTTGCTTTCTTCTGTCTGCACGATAAGCCACGCCACGTGCTACCTATGAAATGGCGAAACTAATGTCGTATGGCTTTTGGAACCAGGCCAGGATGACTCGGGGCAGTTCTATTGCGTATTCACGGCAATCCTATTCGTCAACTGACGGTAAAGAGGTGTTTCTGATCAGACTGGGCGTTCATCAGATGATGAAGCCTGCGGATGGAGGTGGCTGATGTGGCTAAACAGGACTGCCGGAAAGACGTAATAGGACTGCCCCGAGTCAACCTGAAACCAGGCGGCAGCAAAGAATGGTACGGTCCTGCTTACATAGAGATCTATAAAACAGCGTCTTTCATGCTCTCCTCTCTAGACGGACGGATTCACAGTGTGAGACACCGAGTCGTCAAGATTTTCCTCACCACCACGGAGCAGGGACGACTAGGACGAGGTCTGGGTGTGTATTTCGTTCTGGCTGTCCTCGAGTCTGCGCTAGCTACACTGGAGGTGAGGTGTCACAGCTGCGATGAGTAGCTTGGCCCAGCTCGAGGCTTATACGAGCGAACTCGTCGCCGCTGCTCAAAGACTCGCACACTATTGCCACAATATCGAGGCCCCTCTTGATTTCGCGACCGGGAATGCACCGCAACCGCTTGTTCCACCCGAAGCGCCCAGCGAGGCGCATCGGGCCCGACGGTCCATGATGGCCAGTCTAGCCAAGCTTCAAACATTGCTTGGTGAGCCGGCAGACTTTCTCCAGCAGCTTGCCGGGCAGGTACGCTACTCTTTCCCGTGTACGCTCTTCGATTCCAATATCAAGCTGACTTGAATCGTTGTAGAATCAGCTCCTCGCTTGTCTACAATGGCTGGGCGAGTATCAGGTGCTGGCCTGTATACCTCTCAGTGGCAGCGTTCCTTTGGCGGACGTTGCCGATCTTGCAGACGTTCCAAAGACACAGCTCTGTCGCGTAGTGCGTATGACGGCCACCGCTGGATTTCTATGTGAACCACAGTCGGATTATATTGCACACAGCGCTCTGTCGGCGCCATTCGTTACGAGGCCTTCCTTCCTCGACGCAGCTATGTTCCTCTCCGAAACTGTGGCCCCTGCAGCATTGCAAATGGCGGTAGCTACCCAGCGGTTTGGAGTTTCGCAGCGGCCTGAGGAGAGCGCGTACAATGTAGCCTTTAATACATCGGCAACTTTCGCCAGCGCGTGCGCGCAACGGCCAAAGCTACAGCGTCAATGGCCGGCCTATCTTCGTTATGCGACTGGTGACGTTGACGCTAGTGTTACGGACATTCTTACACGCTTTGACTGGGTCAGTCTTGGTAGTGCGTCTGTAGTCGATGTGAGCCTATTTACACTAGAAGCCGTGTCTTTCGATATCCGAAGTCCGTGACTAACGTTGTGTCTTCACATTTATAGATAGGTGCGCGATCAACCGCAATAGCGATGGCCCTTACGGATCTTTATCCGGCACTCCACTTTATCGTCCAGATGAGCGAGCCTGGACCAAGTGGCCATGTACCTCAGCAATCGATGTGTGACTGGTGGCCTCCTACGACTCCTACTTCCTTGAGTGGAGCTTCGACACCAGGCTTAAAACCGGGTGAAATGCGGCAACAACTAGGCTCTCGTATTACAGTCCAACAACGAACCCCTAGCACGCCGCAAAGCGTTTATGATGCAGCGGTTTACATTCTTCGTCTACCCTCACCTGCCACAGGGGTCCCTTTACACTCTCTACCCGCACATATTGTCGCCGAATTGAAGGCGCATATTGGCGTGCTGCGCGCGAGTAGTTGTGCTACGCTTGTGCTCGTTGCGTACCTACTTCCAAAACCCGGTATTGTGAACCCTAGTGTTGAGGCCAAAGCGCGTCTACGGGACCTCTCTCTACTTCAATTAGCCAACGAGCGGGAGATCGAGATATTGGAATTGATGGAAATGCTGAACAGCGTGAGAGACAGCACAGGACGGCTAGTCATAATTAACAAGCATTGCTCACGCGATAACCCTATGGTTGCCTTCGAGGTTCGATACCAGACATATGCCGATCGCCAGGAACTTCCAACGGCCTCGAAAAGTGTCTAACGTGCTCAAATGCTGGAATAAGTACGTGCAATTCATCTCGACTTTTGCGAAAATGCGACAGCACCATTGAGAGGGAAAGCTGCGGTTTCTGTGGCAGAGCAAGTGAGCCGTGATAGATTCCAGAGAGGGGACATGAATCGTGGCTTCATCTATTGACAGCGAATGAAGGGCAAGAAGGCTGCACGAACGGATTCATCATCAAGCGTTCTGACAGTGCTAAAAGCCTGTAATTTAGCGGGTGAATTTTTTCGATACAGCCCCTCTTGCCGTGCAGCCAGAGGAAAAACTCCTCAATCTCTTGGACTAGGAACGGTAAAGAGTACTACCATCCACAACTTATACACTACTCTTAGCCCATCGAACTCCCTTGGCGGACACAGGTGGATGATCTTGGTGGATTGCGTACACGTGCAGCCCTCGTGGTAAGCAATAACAAGAGCTACAAGAGCGCCCTCGACTAGATATAATGATGAAAGGTCGGTTTCAAACAGCCGAAACTTGAAACTTCTGCTCCTCGAGTAGATTGGCGAGCAATGATGTGGATGAAGAGATCTCGTACCCAGGAGGATATCCTATGACTCACTTGAAGTACTTTTCTGCTGCCTTTGGCTCCCAGATGAACCGTTTTACCTTGCCAAGACCGACTGACTTCTCGCAAAGGCAATCATTCTATACAACGCATCCGAGAAGACATCCCTTCTGAATCGAGAGAATATCTTTCTGTCCGTCGTCTCCCAGCGGTTTTCAGTATTCTGGCGACTATGGCGGATGTGGTGGAGGGGGAACACTAATACCCGTCGAGGGGTAATATCTTCCCTTGTCTCATCCGGATGGAGGATTTAAGGCTCTTGGAGAGACCCTGGACGCGCACAATTAAATATGGCAGTACATATTGTCCGAGTGCAACAACCTCGACCGCGATAGTTGAAAACGAAAATTTCGATATAGTTGCTATGCCTGATCGACAATGTGGTATCTGCTGGTATTCAACGCCGAAGCATCAATCCGTTCAGGCGAAGTTGTGAGTATCAGACTGAATGGTCGTGACTTTTGTCTGAATAATTGAAACCAGGAATGTTCTCCAGTATAAGGTAGGCTCCGCGTTCCCCATACATGTAGATTATCTTCCAGCCAGACAATGGTTACACACGGAATACTTGCGAATCTCCCGCCGTACATAATCCTCATCAGCCATGGCTATTCCTGTGTGGTGCCGCTCGCGGCCTTGTCTTCACCAAAGTGATCTCTGCCTTCCACAAACACCTTGTCATAGTCGTACTCATACCATCTGGTATTCGGGCTCAACCCAGCGAACTTCCAGACGCCGGAGACTTTTCGGTACCGCATGATCCCTACGCCGTGAGCGTGGCCTTTCACCGCGACGGTCTTGCACGACTTGTCGGTATACTTTTGGTGTGCTACACGCATCTGGTGGGATCCGACGATCTCGTCGTCGGAGATCTTCTCCCAGCTGCTTCCGCCGATGAAGTGTTGTGTCTTGAGCAATGGATTGCCGAGGAACTTGGGGTCGGAGGCCATGGCGATGAATTCATCAGCCGGCATGGCCTCCCACATTTTGTCGAGGAAGGAGCGGTAGTCAACCTGCCTAGAGATTAGGTCCGATGTAGGGAATAGAAACCGCAACTGGATGCTGGTGTCAGTACTGACCCTCAGGGTAGGTGCGATGCATTTGCTGAGACGTTCCCAGTCCTGCTTCAGTGTAAGTTTTGGAGAGCTGGCAAGAGCATTGTACACTGAGAAAACATGCCTTGGCGTCGTAGCTGTCTGCCCATTCAAATAGAACAGCTTGGCAGCCTAGGACTTCTATTTCCACATCAGTACTCAAGACTCATGCGAACGGATACTCCGTACCGACTCACCCTCGACAGTAGGGTGCTTCGCCATCATGAAAATTGAGCTTTTAGAGGTCAACGGAGACTATATTTCAAAGAGGCGGTCGATTTTCTGGTCAATTGGCTATATGTAGAACGCAAGGCTAGCTGGCAATGATGGCCGTTCGTCCTACCGAAAGGATCGGATCCACCAAAGCTCATGTCCCAGCTCGTGCGGGCGATCTAGCTTGTACGTCGGTAAGCACACCCTGGAATTCGGTGCGAGATGTGATGCAGCCTTTCCCGGACATCTTCTACACCCTCGGCTCTTCCATTGCTCCCGCCAAATGGTGCTGACATGTCCGCCCCCCACCACGTCCTACACCATCTCCGATACATTCGTCCCCGAGGCACTGCTCCCACAGCAGAGCACGTGCAACACTGCCCTCTCTATCGGCACTTTCAACTCATTCCCGGTCTCCGATCGCCTTAGCCCAGACGGGACGGCTAACCTTGAAACTAAGAAGCAGAGTCAAACAACCAGTCTATCGAGATTTCATATAGTGCTCTGTTGCAACATTTCGGTCTCCCACTATGACCTTGCCGTAGGTACAAGCTGCAAGTGCAGGGATCAGAGACCTGTGGCCAGTACTTGAAAACCCTGGAAGCTGTCCCGCGCAACCCATTGGTGTAAAGAGTCGCAGGCAAGGAGACTTAGGATCAGATATAGGACGGGCTCATAAGGAAGCTGAAGCCGGTCAGGCCGAGTGTTTTGCGCTGTTCTTAGATACGGAAATGGGTGGTAATACCTTGAGGTATCGACCTAATACTAATAGAATGTCAATGGCGTTCTCGGTGATTTCACATAATATCACGCGTAAGGTAGTTATGCACTCCAAGAATGCCACTATGCCACATTTGGCAATACCGGCGCTCGGGAGTACCTTAGCCGCCATTTTCCACCCACCAATGAAATTGATCTCACGCTTATTCCGACTTCAATCAAGTCCTTCAATTGAGACTGTATCGTAGCACAATCCGCCAGGCGCAGATCATCTGGAAGCGGATCACTCTGTTCTACACTGACAGCCGGCATGTGCCACTACTCATCACTGTGAGCTCGGTGGGGAAAAATACCCAGTACACTATGCTGCGGAACGCCGGCCTCTTGTTCCTCCCAAGGCGATCGAAGCCCAAGCAGTTGAATCTCCGGCTGCTTCTCAAGACGTTCGGACTCTCCAATGCTCGGCTTGCGGGTGACGAATAAAGTGGGAAGTGCTTAATCACTTTAGCGGAAGAAGCCATTGAGAATACTAGTGAACGATCATAGCGAGGACTTCAGCCGGAACACCTGGAATTTCGGGGAACCGTGTCCCTAAAGCACATTTTGCACGTCCCACCTTTTGCGTCACCCGCGAGCTCGGATACTTTCGGCATCCTCGGGTTCCTACATCAGCGCCATGTGGCGCCGTGCGACGTGGGCTATTGTAGACACCGTTGCATCTCCACTGCACGTGAAAAGCACGGTGATTTCCCTCGAACAGGGCAGCCCACGGACTATACGGTTCAAAGCACAACCAAAGATATTGAGTCATTGACGTTCCATACAAATATATACACATATACAGAACATTCCCATGCTTCGGAGATAGCGGCGTTTGGTCAGCATAACAGAGGAAAATCCCGAGAGTTCGGAGCTCGGTCAGTTGCCAACGTACTCGGAGGCGCTCCCCTGTATAGCGTCAGTTCAAACTCACGTGTCAATTGAACATAGCGTCAATGTTCGAACGTACAAGCGCACACGGGTGTCTACACCCTACGGTACTAACACGGCTTGATTACTGTAAAGTCATCCTACGATGGACCCTTGAGATAAGGAACGGCTAACTTTTCAAATTATCCGAAACATGCAGGTCGGTACATATAAATCTACAACTCCGCTAGATAGCGCACTAGATAATAGAGCAGCCGGTACGTTGGTTCAATCGGAATTCCAGCTCTGTTTTTTTGGAAGGCATTATTGGAGACAACATGGGGATCTTCACACCTACCAAGTTGAAGCTTATTTATTTTAGCAATGAGTTTCCACACGATGACCTGCAGAGTCTACTTCACGCACTCCACAATCACAGCAGAGACAGGCGACATCCTGTCCTTGCCCGGTTCCTGGAGGAGGCTACACTCGTCATCCGCGAGGAAATACGACAATTACCTACCGCTTTGAGAGCGTTGATCCCACCCTTCGAGACTATCTTAGACTTTTCAGATTTCGCCGACCTTCGCAAGGGTCAGCTTTGTGGAGCCATAGACGGTATCCTCCTTTGCACCGTCGAGCTGGCAACAATCATTGGGTAAGCAAGATGTGATGGCATGAGTGGCGTGTTAATGTGTACCCTAATTCTTCTAGATACTATGAGAATTTCCCGGATGCATTCAACACTGGTTTGGTCAGCACGGCTCTCGCTGGTCTGGGGATTGGGCTCTTGGCCACAGCAGGAGTATCATTAGCTCCCTCTGTGGCAGATATTCCGCTGGCTGGAGCCCAAGTTGTACGACAAGCCTTTCGTCTAGGTGTTCTGGTCGATGAGATATCGCAGAATTTACAGCCTCGTGACTTGACAGACACGAGCACGCCAGACACTTGGGCTTACGTGCTGCCAGATGTGGCTGCAGATGATGTTCAACAGGAGCTCGATGCAATTCACGCAAAGGAGGTCAGTCTGAGTCTGTTTCAGCTGGGAAATCTTGGCATGTTTGCAGTCTAATGAGAAGGTCAGAAAACGCCCGAAGCCAGCAAGGTCTTCATCAGCGCACTGAGTGCCACTTCGGTAACTGTCAGCGGTCCACCCGCAAGACTGAAAGCTATGTTCCGCACGGCCGACTTCTTCCGTGATCGTAAGTTTGTTGCCTTGCCAGTCTACGGAGGCTTGTGTCATGCAAAGCATATATATAACGAGGAGAATATATATCATGTGGTTCGGACGCCTTCAATGGAGTTGCTGAATCGCAAACTTTCCCCACGGATTCCCATTCACTCACCCAGTACGGGGAGACCTTTCCCCGCAACGAGCGCGACCGATTTATTCGAGCACATCATCACGGAAATCCTTACTCAGCCAATTCAATGGGATAGTGTTGTCCAGGGCGTGATCCAACAAGCCCACGTCACTGCAGCGTCTCAGTGCCAGTTGCTTGTTTTTCGAATCTCTCTTCCCATCCACGACCTCTCGGCCGCCTTGCAAAAACTCCCAGACTTCGAGACATCCACAGAGGAGCTCATCCCATGGATCCAAGACAAGGAGACTACTGCAGGTGAAGGAGGACCAAGAGGGCCACAACAATCCAAGATCGCAATTGTTGGCATGTCGTGTAGGATGCCGGGCGGAGCCACCGACACGGAGAAATTCTGGGAGCTGCTGGAAAGCGGCATGGATGTGCACAGGAAGATTCCCGCCGATCGATTTGATGTTGAATCTCACTTTGATCCGGCTGGTAAAAGGGTCAACGCCAGCCATACACCTTACGGTTGCTTTATTGACGAGCCGGGCCTGTTCGATGCGCCGTTCTTCAACATGTCACCTCGCGAAGCTCAGCAAACCGATCCCATGCAGCGACTCGCCCTTGTTACTGCATACGAAGCCCTCGAGAGGGCAGGCTACGTCGCGAATCGGACCACTGCCACCGATTTGCACCGCATCGGGACATTCTATGGCCAGGCTAGTGACGATTACCGTGAAGTTAACACCGCTCAAGAAATCAGCACGTACTTCATTCCAGGCGGGTGCCGTGCGTTTGGACCGGGTCGTATCAATTATTTCTTCAAGTTCTCGGGGCCCAGCTACAGCATTGATACGGCATGTTCCTCAAGTCTGGCAACCCTCCAAGTTTGTGATAGTATTCTATCTCAGTTCGACACGTGACAGCTAACAATTCTTTCCAGACTGCTTGTACCTCGCTCTGGAGTGGAGACACAGACACCGCCGTGGCTGGTGGCATGAATGTGTTGACAAATTCAGACGCTTTCGCGGGCCTCAGTCATGGACACTTTCTGTCCAAGACACCGAATGCGTGTAAGACGTGGGACGCTGAAGCGGACGGCTACTGCCGTGCCGACGCCATTGGATCAATTGTCATGAAGCGTCTCGAAGATGCTGAAGCCGACAACGACAACATTCTAGGGGTGATTCTCGCGGCAGCAACAAACCATTCGGCCGAAGCCATTTCTATTACGCATCCTCATGCGGGCCATCAGGCGTACCTAGGTAATCTAGTTATGAACAGAGCAGCTATTGACCCACTTAATGTCAGCTTTGTCGAGATGCACGGTACGGGCACCCAGGCCGGCGATGCAGAGGAAATTCAGTCCGTGACGAAAGTGTTTGCGCCTATCACAAAGCGCCGCAGCGTTAAGAACCCGCTCTACATTGGCGCTGTAAAGGCGAATGTTGGCCATAGCGAGGCTGCCGCTGGCGTTACAGCCCTAATAAAAGTCCTTCTTATGCTTCAGAAGAACGCTATCCCGCCACATGTTGGTATCAAGAATACTCCCAACCCAATCTTCCTTAAGGAAATAGACAAGCGCAACGTTCATATCCCGTACGAGAAGACAGAGTGGCCACGCGTGCCTGGGAAGAAGCGGGTCGCTGTTGTGAACAACTTCAGCGCTGCGGGAGGCAACACCTCCCTCGTGGTCGAAGAAGCAAATCTACGAGAAGTGACAGAGACAGATCTTCGTTCCACACACGCCGTTGCTGTGTCGGCCAAGAGTAAGATCTCGCTTAAAGGAAATATCGAGAGGCTGCTTGCGTATTTAGACAAAAATCCACACGTCTCGCTGGCAAATCTCTCATACTCCACCACGGCTCGTCGCTATCACCACAACTACCGTGTGGGTATTGCCGCTTCTGATGTCGCGCAGGTAAAGAATCAGCTTGCGTCCGCTCTTACTTCTGTCGACTCTCACAAGCCCATCCCAACGACAGGAGCACCTCCAATTGCCTTCGCTTTTACTGGCCAGGGAGCGTCCTACAAGTCCTCCAATTTGGACAGGTTCCATCATTCCCCGTATTTTCGAACCCAAATCTTGCACTTGGATGCGCTTGCACAAGGCCAGGGCTTCCCGTCCTTTGTTCCCGCAGTGGACGGAAGTCATCCAAAAGACCATCAACACTCACAAGTCATTACACAGCTTGCTCTAGTGTGTACTGAGATCGCCGACGCCAAATACTGGGGCTCCTTGAATGTGAAGCCTGATATTGTCATCGGACACAGCTTGGGTGAGTATGCGGCGCTACACATCGCCGGCGTCCTTTCGGCCAGTGACACCATCTTCCTTGTTGGCCAGAGAGCGAGGATGCTGGAGCAAAAGTGTAAGATTGGCAGTCATAAGATGGTGGCTGTGCGGGCTTCTCTCGATCAGATTCAAAAGAGCGCGAGTGGAAAACATTTCGAAATCGCTTGCATTAATGGTCCAAAAGATATTGTGCTTGCCGGCCCTGGAGCGGACATGGATGCTATCATTCCTCTCCTCGAAATGGATGGCTACAAGTCTTTCAGCCTCGACGTTGCTTTTGCATTCCATTCCGCACAAACCGACCCTATTCTTGACGAATTCGAGGCGATTGCAAACAGCGGTGTTCTCTTCCAAGCACCACATCTGCCTATTATCTCGCCTCTGCTGAGCAAAGTCATCTTCGATGACAAGACTGTGAATGCTAATTACCTGCGTCGGGCCACGCGGGAGTCAGTCAACTTCCTATCAGCCCTTGAAACCGCATACAAGGTTGGCACAATCGATGATGAGACGGCCTGGATCGAAATTGGGCCTCATCCTGTCTGCATAGGGTTCGTCAAATCCACCTTATCGTCTGTCAACGTCGCCGTCCCCTCCCTTCGCAGGGGCGATGACAACTGGACGACCATGGCGCAGAGTCTTACGACCCTGCATTGCGCTGGTGTGCAAATTGGCTGGAATGAGTTCCATCACCCGTTCGAGAAGGGACTGCAGCTCCTGGATCTGCCCACATATGCGTGGAATGACAAGACCTTCTGGATCCAGTATAATGGCGATTGGGCTCTCACGAAAGGTAATACGTTTTATGACGCTGAAAAGGGACTGAACAAAGCCCAAATTCCGGTTCCCGTGCCCAAGTCGGGTCCTAATACGTCGACGGTACAGCAAATTATCGAGCAAAGTTTCAATGGAACAGCGGGCACGGTCGTTATGCAGTCCGATTTGACGCAAGCAGACTTCCGCGCTGCAGCTTGGGGACACAAGATGAATGGATGTGGTGTAGTTACATCAGTAGGTCAACTCCACAACCGTCAGCTTTGATGATATCACTGACCTCCTTTGCAGTCTATCCATGCCGACATTGCGTACACGCTCGGTGAGTATCTGTACAAGAAGCTCAAGCCCAGTAGCAAAGAAGTCCACATCAACATTGCTAGCTTGGAGGTTGTCAAAGGCCTCGTCGCAAACAGTAACACGAATACGCCTCAACTCATCCAAGTCTCGGTGACCACTGCCGACATCAACTCTAACATGGCCGAGCTGAAATGGTACAACGTGCCAGACAACGCAATATTCGCCAGCGCGACCCTCTTTTACGGCAACTCCGCCGAATGGCTTGCTTCATGGGGCCCCACAACCCACCTGGTCCAAGGCCGTATCCAAGACCTCGAGCACCTGGCCGTGTCGGGCATTGCGAACCACTTCACACACAACATGGCGTACCTCCTTTTCGCCAACAACCTGGTCGACTACGCGGCCAAGTACCGCGGTATACACTCGGTCGTGCTCCACGGTTTGGAAGCCTTCGCCGACGTAGTTCTCTCGACGGAGAAAGGCGGTACCTGGACTGTCCCACCCTATTTCATTGACAGTGTCGCGCATCTGGCGGGCTTCGTCATGAACGTATCGGATGCCATGGATACTAAGAACAACTTCTGCGTTACGCCGGGCTGGCAGTCGATGCGCTTTGCAAAGCCGCTTATAGCGGGGGCGAAGTACCGGTCCTATGTCAAGATGATCCCGACGGTCGAGGACCCGAGCATCTACTTTGGCGATGTGTACATTCTTCAGGACAGCGTCATCATCGGCATGGTGGGCGGCATCCAGTTCCGCCGGTACCCGCGCATCCTGCTCGGCCGCTTCTTTTCTGCACCAGACGACCACAAGGCGCCGCCCGTTGCGACGGCGCCTTCATCGAAGCATGCCCACACGAGACCCATGGCGCAAGCTGCTCTGAAGCCTGCACTCACTCACGTTCCCGCTCCCGCATCCACTCCTCCTCCTACTCCTCCTTCCCCTGCGACTCCGGCAGCAGCGCCAGAACCAGTCGTCAACGGTGTCATGGATTCCGACAGCACGGCCGCCAAGGCCCTCCAGATCATCGCTACCGAAGCGGCGCTCGATCTCGAGGATCTCATCGATGACGCCAGTGTGGCAGGATTAGGCATTGATTCGCTCATGAGCTTAGTGATTGCCGAGAAGTTCCGCGAGCAGCTGGGTATCGTAGTCTCCGGCAGTCTATTCGTGGAGTTTCCGCTAATTAAGGACTTGCGGAATTGGTTGGAGGAGTATTATAGTTAGATGATGCATGACTTGGTAGAATGTGTTGAGGAGGAGCTATGAAGTGGGCTTTGACAGAACTGATTGCGCTGGAGCTAGATCTTGTTCTTCCCCATCATCAACAGTTGCTTTTGGGGAGGTTGAGGGTCTGAGATAGAATATTATGAGCACTCTTTAGGTCTTAGATTGGATATTGTTGTAGATTTCACATGTTTCCGCTCGAGCTTATATGTGTGACGGTATACACATGAACATCTTTGACAATAATCTTCTCGAGATAATAGAAATTTTAAAATTATAGACGATCTATGCACTTTGCGTGCTGATATGATAGGCCGAACACGATTGACTAAGCAGCTTGAGGGTCTAGAGTAGACCACGACCTCGACCTCACTTTTTTAAAAGCTTTAAGGTCAAAGTCCGGAATCGTAACTTAGGTAGCAGGTGCGATGTAACGGGCAGGTAGTGTTACAACCTGTTAGGCGTAATTGTTAGGGTAGAACAGGCCAGAAAGTAAGCAAGCACCGTGTTAAACCCCTGTCTCGCTGTAGTAATTGCATAAGAGGTTGTAGTAGAGAGGACTCGACTCTAACACAGACAGAAGTGAGAAAATCTCGAAAAGCGATCTTAAGATAATCGCGAATTGTGCGTGGTTTCATTTGCACACGAACTATCTGCGTCGCCTAGCGCGTCAAGCTTTGGCGCCATTAGCGCTAGTACATAAAGCTATCCTAGGGCTAAACTCAGGGTTGAAGCAGGTCTTACCTAGCATTACGGTTGCGCTCTGTTTTGTCGACTCGATGAGCGCAATCTCTCCGATTTATACACCCCATACCATTGTTGGCGCTTGCACTGTCTTCTCGGCCCACCTTGTTGGCTACACTTCAATCACCGCCATAATGTCAGCTCAATATTACTTCAGAGAGCTGCTCTACACGCTTACGAACTGCATGTTCTGCTTTCCAAGCTCACCACAGCTCAAGATCAATAGTAGGAGTTTCAAGATGCTGCGACTCTTAGGAGAGGTCAGATGCTGTCAACGAATCTTTCTGATCTGCGCGCTGATATCTGCCTCAGGGTGGCTTCTCGTACGTCTATCTGGTCCAGGATACCTCTACATCTCAACTTTATGCGTTGAAGAAGATCCGCTGCCCGTTTGGACAAGAGTCTGTCTCGCTTGCGCTAAAGGAGGTGGAGGCCTATACTTTGTTCAGCCCACATCCAAACATCATCGCGTCATTAGACTATTCGGTATCGTCGGCGAACGACAGATCGGATCCCGGCAGCAAAACAGTCTATATACTACTGCCATACTATCGAAGAGGTAATCTACAAGACGCCATAAACGCCAATCTAGTAAATCACACAAGGTTCCCGGAGAAGAGGCTGATGATCTTATTCCTCGGCGTCGCACGGGCATTGAAGGCTATGCATCAATATAAAGTGAAACGAGGACCAGGAGGACCGAATGCGCAGAAGAAAGCGAACAGTGTTCGCCAAGCGGGCGAGGAGGCTGACAAAGACGCCATGCGAAGGACTAAGGAGAGACGGAGGGATGAAGAAGTCGAGCAAGACCAGGAGGCCGTAGAACAGGAGCCATTGATGGATGGGGAGGTAACGCGAAGCCAGGAAGGGGTCGGAGAGGGCGAGACGCGAGCCTATGCGCATAGGGACATCAAGCCTGGTACGCTGAGACAAGATGACGAACGGGGGAAGCTAACGTACTAGGGAATATAATGATCGCAGACGACGGTAGAACGCCAATCCTCATGGATCTCGGCTCTCTAGCACCATCGCCCACTCCGATCACATCTCGTTCACTCGCGCTTGCGATACAGGACACGGCTGCAGAGCACTCTACGATGCCCTATCGAGCTCCGGAACTCTTCGACGTGAAGACTGGCTCCGTCGTCGACACCAAGGTAGATATCTGGTCCTTAGGCTGTACGCTGTATGCTTGTTTGACCGGTAAGAGCCCATTCGAGGCCAGAAGTGAGGAGACTGGGGGAAGTTTGAGTATCTGTGTCTTGGGCGGTGACTGGAGATTTCCTGATGAAGGCCTTCAGAGAAATGGCAAGAACAAGAGCAAAGCTCAAGAGAGAGAAGATGGAGCGACCAGCGAACCCGTAAGGGACGTGGTGAGGAGGTGTCTGAAAGTCGAGCCAGCAGAGAGACCGGACATTGATGAGCTCATCACAGTGGTGGAGTCCGTGGTGGCTGACCTTCCAGAGGATGACGCGGTACTGGACGATTGAGGCGACAGAGCGGATCACCGAGCGCCCACCTTTTTCAGATATATGATATACCGCGCAATGTACATTAATTGTAGTACGTGAACTACTGTGCGATACTCCGAAATTCCCACCAAACGACCGAGTCTGTTAACGGTTTTTCAGGTACCTATGAATTCCATGGCTGGCAGTTGCGCTGCTCTCCCAATCTCGGTCATGGCCATCCCGTCCTGTACAGCGCAGAGGGCAGTTTCCGATTTCACGACTTCACGGATTCACGTTTTGACGATTCAATCCAAGCGTGGCACACTTACTTCGTTCCCAACCGTGGTCGCAGCGGACGCTGCTTATTAGTTGGTTGAAGCCCCACCTGATTCGGTACCTTGAATGCCAAGGCCCCTTCAGGTGGGGTAATGGGGACCTCGATCTCCGGATCATCATCTATCTTGCCTTATACCAAGCTGAGCTCTGACTACCTGTCATATCTTGCTCTGTCCTCACTTTCTTATTTCATTCGCAGCCCTTCGACTTGGAAACATGGGCGGCGAGACTGCACAGACGAGCGCGAATGCTGCTTCCATTCCCAGGTACTCTGCAGCTCCAGTAGCTCATCAGATCCACAGCATCTACAAGGAACGCCTCAAGCAGTTCACAGATCATGGTCAATATGAATCGGCAAGCCTCTGGGGGTATGCATTCTATCCTCTCTGCCGAAGACGTTGGCTAACGCTGCAGATCAGTTCTATGTATGAAGGCCGAGCTACTGGTAAAGAACACGTCAAGCTTTGCGTCTACTCTCCGCCCAATCTGTCTCGTCCCAGTTTCAAGGAAGCTACATCCCATGAGTTCAATGGAACTAGCGTTGGTCAATGGTTCGGGCCTAGCTGGTCTACGCACTGGTTGAAGGTCGAAATCAAAGTGCCCCACGAGCTTCAGAAGAAAGAGCACCTTGAGCTTCATTGGGATGCTGGCAATGAAGGCCTGATCTGGACTGAAGATGGAGACCCAATCCAAGGCCTCACAGGTGGAGAACGTATAGAATGGATCCTACCTCAGAGCTTTCGCGACGGCGAGTTCCACACCATATACATCGAGATGGCCTGCAATGGCATGTTTGGCAACCCTCAAGGTGGAGATATCATACAGCCACCGGAAACAGATAGATATTTCCAACTGCAGAAGGCAGACATCGTAGCAGTGAACCTAGAAGCGAGGGCGCTATACATTGATTTTTGGATAATCGGAGGTAGAGGACTACGCAGCGCTTTTCTCTCGGCTTGAATTGCTAATCGATCGTGTAGATGCTGCGAGAGAGTTTCCAGAAGACGCCTGGGAGTCGCATAAAGCTTTGCAGGTAGAAAACGCAATTATGGATGAATTCATTGCTGGCAAAGGTAGCAAAGAGGTTATTGTGAAATGCCGTGAAATTGCTAGGCAATACATTGGCAATGTCGATACTGCCGATATATACAAGAATGGAAAACCGCACATTGTCAACGCCGTCGGTAACTGCCACATAGATACCTGCTGGCTCTGGCCTTGGGCTGAGACGAAACGTAAAGTCGCGCGTTCCTGGGCAAATCAGTGTGATTTGCTAGATCGATATCCCGAGTTGCGGTTTGCCTGCTCTCAAGCCCAGCAGTACAAATGGCTTGAACAGATCTACCCTAGCTTATATGACCGCGTCAAGGCCAAGGTCAAGAAAGGCACGTTTCAGCCTATAGGTGGTAGTTGGGTAGAGCACGACACCAACATGCCAAGCGGAGAATCTTTGGTTCGTCAGTTTCTGTACGGCCAAAGGTTCTTCGAAAGTCATTTCGGTGAGCGTTGTCGTACGTTCTGGCTACCTGATACCTTTGGCTATTCAAGCCAGCTGCCTCAGCTTTGCCGTTTGGCTGGCATGAGTCGGTTCTTCACTCAGAAACTAAGCTGGAACAACATTAACAAGTTTCCACACACAACCTTCAACTGGGTCTCTCTTGATGGAAGCCAGGTGATGTGTCACATGGCTCCATCAGAAACATATACTGCTGATGCGCATTTTGGAGATGTCAAGCGCAGCGTCACGCAACACAAGTCTATGGACCAGGACGAGACCTCATTGTTGATGTACGGTAAAGGTGATGGTGGCGGAGGCCCAACGTGGGAACAGATCGAAAAGCTCCGAAGATGTCGAGGCATTAGCGATACTGTAGGCCTGCTGCCGAGGGTAAAATCTGGAGACTCGGTGGAAGATTTCTTTGATAGATTGGAGAAGAAAGCGAACGACGGGACGAAATTTGTCACCTGGTATGGCGAGCTCTACTTCGAACTTCACAGAGGCACCTACACAACTCAAGCGAACAACAAGTGGAACAACAGGAAATCCGAGATCCTGCTCCATGATGTAGAGTATCTAGCCACCTTGGCTACGTTGAAGGACCGCTCTTACAAGTATCCGAAGAAGGATATCGACGATATGTGGGAGAATGTGCTATTATGCCAATTCCATGACTGTCTGCCTGGTAGCTGCATCGAGATGGTGTACGATGACTCGGACGAGCTGTACAAACATGTCTTCGAGACTGGCGAGAAGCTAATGAAAGAAGCTCTCGGAACGCTTGGCTTCTTAAGAGACACTGCGAGTAAGGGCAGCTTGACCGCCATCAATACCAGCCCTTGGCCTCGAGCAGAGATAGTGAGACTTCCCAAGAACGTAGCATCCAGAGGCTCAGAGTACGCCTTGGTGAAAGGCGAGCCTGGAGTCGCCAGCGTTGAAACGTTATCCTCGAAGAATGTCAAGTCCTCTGCATCAGTCAAGGAAATCAAGAAGGGCGTCTTCCAAATGTCCAACGCCCATTATAAGATACAAGTGGAGGGTGGCAGCATCACATCCCTATACGACCTCTCCGCAGATCGCGAGGTCCTCGCCAAAGGCACCAGGGGCAATCAGCTGGTCGTCTTCGATGATAAACCACTCTACTGGCAAGCCTGGGACGTCGAAGTCTATCACCTGGACTCCAGAACCGAGCTACCGCCTGGCACGACGTCCATTTCCGAAAACGGTGCGCACCGCGTCAGCCTCGTCACCGAAACCAAGATCAGCGAAGAAAGCTGGATCAAGACAACGATCAGCCTCACCGCTGCGGTGGAGGACCAGCCCTCTTACATAGAAATGGCGAGCGAAGTCGAATGGCACGAGAAGTGGAAGTTCCTAAAGGTTGAGTTTCCAGTGGATGTCACCAACACGGAAGCCTCGTACGAGACACAATATGGCATCATCCGCAGACCGACGCACTACAATACCAGCTGGGACATGGCGAAATTTGAAGTCTGCTGCCACAAATGGGCCGATCTATCCGAAAACGGTTACGGTGTTTCGATTCTCAATGACAGCAAGTACGGCTTCGCAACCTGCGGGAACATGATGCGGCTGTCACTCTTGCGTTCTCCCAAAGCGCCGGATGCGCACGCTGATATGGGTAAGTCATCCCAACTCTTGCCTCTGACTCTTTGAACCTACCCCGAGCTTCATGAACTCAATTGACTGACCAAAAAATCCTAGGCCGCCATCATATCCGCTATGCCATCCTCCCCCACTCCGGCCCACTCGACTCCCGCACCGTCCGCACAGCCTACAACTTCAACCACCCCCTCAAGATCCTCTCCAATGCTACTTCCTCCCCGCTTCCCTCCTCTACCATCTCCCTCCTCAGCAGCATCACCCTCACCGGCTCCCCCGCCCTAATCCTCGACTGCATCAAGCGCGGCGAAGACGATGAGGATGTCTCGCGAGGCGAGCTGCTGAAGCGGGATGGCAAGAGCATCATTGTGCGAATCTATGAGAGTTTAGGAGGAAGAGCGAGGGGAGTATTGAAGTGTGGATTGGGGGTAAAGAAGTGCATGAGATGTAATCTGTTGGAGGACGATGGGGAGGAGGTGGAGTGGAAAGGGGGTCAGGCGAGGGTGGAATTGAAGGCTTTTGAGGTAGGGACTTATCGGCTGCAGCTGTAGGGGCTAGGACTGTGAGATGAAAAGAGAGAAATGAAGTATGAAAATTTGAGCTTATGACGTTCATAGTCGGTGTATGGGTTCTTGTTCTAGGACGTACAATTAGATTTCTCTATCTTGCATCAAGTCCATGGTATCTCTATAATCCACTATTCTGATGAGATGTATATTATAAAGTAGGTTACGGCACTGATCTTTGCTCGTTTTATATAAGGTAAAATCAATATCTAGCGTCTCCTAGTGTGAGAATTTAGCCGAGGCACTCGTAGTGATTATGGAATCCACACGACTTGATTAATCCCTACCAATTGACCTCATACACCCTCACCACCGCTCTCTTCAAAAGTCCAGCATACGACCATCTCAACACCTCTCTATCCCCCTCAAATCCCTCACCATACCACCCCCAACCAGCACCCTGTTCTCCTCCACCTTCCGCCGCCTCCCCTCCACCCTCCGCTCCACCCTCCCCCTCACCCTCGCCGCAACCACCCTCTCCATCAACCACCCGCCAAAGTCCCACGCCCCTCCCCGGCCCCGCCCCCTCTCCACCACCGGTCCCCCCCCCAAAATGCCAACCCACACCCGCCTCCTCATCATCGGCTCCGGCCCCGCCGCCCACAGCGCCGCCATCTACGCCTCCCGCGCCGACCTGCACCCCCTCCTCTACGAAGGCCTCCTCGCCAACGGCGTCGCCGCCGGCGGCCAACTAACCACCACCACGGACGTAGAAAACTACCTCGGCTTCCCCGCTGGGATCTCCGGCCCCGAGCTGATGGAGCGATCGCGCGCGCAGAGCGAGAGGTTCGGCACCAGGATCATCAGCGAAACCATCGAACGCGTGGATCTCTCCAACCGCCCTTTCAAGGCCTGGCCCGAGGATGCGGACGAGCCGGTCACGGCGGACGCGGTGATTATTGCGACGGGGGCGAGTGCACGGAGACTGGGATTGAAGGGGGAGGAGCAGTACTGGCAGAACGGGGTGAGTGCGTGCGCGGTGTGCGATGGGGCGGTGCCGATCTTCCGGGGGAAGCCGTTGGTGGTGGTGGGCGGCGGGGACAGCGCGGCGGAGGAGGCGATGTTCCTGGCGAAGTATGGGAGCAGCGTGACGGTGTTGGTGCGGCGGGGGGCGCTGCGGGCGAGCAAGACGATGGCGAGGCGGCTGGTGGGGAACGAGAAGGTGGCGGTGAGGTATCATGCTGTGGCTACGGAGGTGGTGGGGGAGGAGGGCCCGCGGGGGCTGATGACGGGGTTGCGCGTCAGGGATGTGAGGAGTGGGGCGGAGGAGGTGCTGCAGGCGAGTGGGCTGTTCTATGCGGTGGGGCATGAGCCGGCGACGGGGATGTTCAGGGGCGGGGTGGAGATGGATGAGGAGGGGTATATTGTGACGCGGCCGGGGACGAGCTACACGAGTGTGGAGGGCGTGTTTGCGGCGGGGGATGTGCAGGATAAGAGGTATAGGCAGGCGGCGACGAGTGTCGGTGAGTTCTTTTTGCTGGTCGAGAGACTGTGTTGCACGCCAGCTTCCTTCCCTTCTCCACCCCAGGACCATCTCCGGGCAAGCACTAACACTAACATCCACTCCCCCAGGCACCGGCTGTATCGCAGCTCTCGAAGCCGAGAAATTCCTCGCCGAGCAGGACGACAACGACGTTGCAAACGGCATCGAAGGGGAGAACCAGGCCAAGAAACCTCAGCAGAACGGGGACGCGCCCGAGTATCGGAGCAATCCTTTGTTGTGATATGGATATGATTGAGGATGATGATAGACGCAATAGAGCAGAAGCGAAAGGGATGGGAAAGCTCTGTACGATAGCTCACATAGAACGTTCTGGGCTCACAACCCAGACACAGCGATAGAAGATTTGTTTGAGAAGTCTTTTCATTGGATACTTAACTTAAGTCTACCCACCCTTCCCCCTGACCACCTCAGGCATCTCCTTCACCACCCTGATCTTCGCCCCCATTACCTCCTCCCCCTTCTCCACTACTCCGCCCCCCTCGACCCTGATCTCCTTATCAAAGCTCTTGGGGTCAATCCCTAATATCCCCCCCACATTATCCCCCGGCACACTGAATTCCCTCCACGCATACTTCCATTCATTCAACCACCCCCTGATCGTCTTCCCCACCTTGTCCTTTCCCCCTTTGCTATGATGTCCCGTCCCCGTGATCGCATACACCGTTCTCCCGGACTTCTGCTGATCGATGAGTGCGGCTTCCAGGTACCCGATTGCCTCCTCTGGGTGCAGGCCGTGGAGATCGACGTAGATTTCGGGGGACGTAGACGAGTCTTTGTTGCGGTCTTCGTAGAGGATGCGCGCGGCTTCGCGGTGGGCTTTGCGCATCAGGTCGTTTTCGGATTGGCCGCGGAGGGAGAGTGCTTTGGCGGCGCGGGCGTCGTTTCGATTCCAGGCTTGGGCGGCGCTGGGACATCGAGTCAGTGTATGTTAGACCCAAAGAACGGTCGTGGATCAGACTTCCCTCACCTTTGCAAGAATTTATTTCGCAAGCCGCCATGCCTGAAAGCGTCCTGCCGTGCTTTGAGATATGCTTGGTTCGTTTTCTCGCCTGTTTCGAGCCAGGGGATCTGCTGCGGAGCAGGGATAGCGTTAGCTGCGAGGCTATGCTCACGGCTATTCTGATAGCTGCCTTTCTTCATCAAGCCTTTCCTTAGCATGCTGGGGTTAGGCGATGGCGACATTCGAACGACGTCTGCAAGCGATCCGGGTATGGTCTCCTTATTGCTATGACCATGCCCGTGGCCCCCACGCTTGCCATGGTGTTTCTTGGGACCTTTTGAGCCGGCTGCCCCAAGCGTTGGGAAAGCTTCGTCGTCGTTTACTGCTGGGATAGAAGGTGTGGATACTCGGAACTGATGGCGGCTACTGGGTCGTGAGCTATGCGAGGCTGGCAATGAACATACACCGTTCAGCTGTGTCTTCCTTGCCTCGAACGACCGCCGCGTTGATGGAAAATAGCCGTTCGATCCTTGGAAGCCAGAGTAATCATAGCCGCTCGTCGCTGAAGGTGAAGATGGCGACTGCCCCCACTGCTGGGCGTTTGAAGCTCCCTGAAGAGCAGGAAATGCATCGTAGTCCTGTACTTGAAAGCTTGGGTGAATACTCCCTGGAGGTGTGCCGATGATGGCGCCACCATCGCCTAGATCGATGCGATTCATGAGGTGTGCGGGATCATGAGAAAAAATGCAGGCATCGCCAGCAAGACAATTGCCCATGACCCAGTACCTAGACTGTTAGTATAGCGGCTCAACAGAGCTCAGCAGGTAAGGCTGAACCTACTTGCAGATGTGGTTGCTGAGATCGTGAGAGAACCGACAATCTGCCCTGAGGCAATTTCCATTCGACAACCAGTATTTGCATACAATGCTGCTCCGGCCCCGTTCCTGGGCTCGATCAATCATGACTGGCTGAGTCGACAACATGGACTTGCCAATTAGTATCTGTCCATCCTGTTGCTGTGTGTATGTGGGGTCCTGATACATGGCCTGGGCCCCCATGAGGTTCGCGAGCGTTGTACTGAGGTCATAGCCATTGGTCTCCAAGGCGCTCTCTATCTCTTCGTCCGTCCTGCCATCCCCGAGCACTGAGCGAAGCATGTCATATGGCGACATTTCGTTGCCTTGTGGCTGAATCCATGATGCAGCGGCGCCGCTCAGTCCACTTTCGTAAGCACTGCCTGCTCCAGACGATGATGGCCTGCTCTGCGATTCTTCATTGACCAGCCAGTCGACCGCATCGCTGCCGTAATCTCCATAATCGTTCTGCGCAGTCGCTGGCTCACTGAACTCGTAAGAGCTCAGGCTGGGACTATGCGGTATAGGGTTTGCGAAGGCGAGTCGAGGAGAAGCGCGAGGAGACCCGAAAGGACTGCCGGACGTGTTGAATGATGTGCTTCTCTTGAAGGCAGTGGATCGACCACCTAAGCCTGGAGGAATCGCTGGCGTTGCTCCGTTCAAAGATGGTGAAGCTCGCGGCGAGCGAGGCAGCGGAGAGCGTGACAGTAGTGGCGAGCGGGGGAGTTGGCCCAGGGCAGGATGGTTCTTGCGAAGGACGCTGTGGCGCACAGGAGGCGATGCTGTGGAAGCAGTGTTGGAATCTCGAAAGCGCCATAGGATCCCCAGCACTGCCTCTTCCAATGGTTTGCCTTTCAGCAACGACTCTTTCTCGACTAGCTCTTGCAATTTCTCGGTCTTCTCTTCGTCGTCAATCGCGGGATCTTGGAGTACCGGCAGGCATAACTCGTAAATCGTATCGGGGACCATGATAACTACCAGAATAGCTTTTCAGCCGGGTAAGAATGACGACTCGAATGCAAGTATACATGTGAAAGAATGGAGGGGTAGATGGTGGAACAACGAGATCAACTCGGGAAAGTGAAAGGGGAAAGGAGCGGACTGTGCGGAGTCAAGGAAGAAGGTGCAAGCCTTGATGAAGGCTACATAGCGAGAGCCTTCCTCCTTACCACCAGCAAGCCAGCAGCGAGTTCTACCTTGAGAAGGTACTTTCGATCATACAGGAGCCCAGTGGCGCTAACCCACAATGTACTCTATGCCAGGCCAGCGAACCTTGATTACTGGGGCTTGTCCAGAACATACGAACATTTAACATCAGCTGAAAAGACACGAAGGCCTGGCGAGCCACAAGCGTACTCTTAAGTCCAGATCCAAATTTACAGGCGTCGTTTGCGTCCAGATATCATTTCATTCGAGTCTATATTCTATTCTATGCCGCCAACGTGCTACCTTAAGGTATGCACGGACGTCCGTCATGCCAAAGGGGGAGCTGCTAAACCCACTGCCTGTTATCGCCAACGTATGCCATACTATGCCTTCTTTTCTTCCTGCTGCGACTCTCCCTTCTCGGCCTTCAGCTGCTCCTCAGCCGCTCCCGCTTCTTTTTCCGCTTCAGCTGCCTCACCTGCTTGCCCAGCATCCGCCTTAGCATTCGCCTTCCTGTCCTCTTCGTCGATGTTTTCGTCATCCTTAGGCGAACTCCTGCCTGACTCCTCGCTCTCCTCCTTCTGCTCGTTTTCTTCCTCGATCAGCTCTTGCTGCTCCTTCAATACCTCCAATCTCTGCTTGTTGGTCGCTGCGCCCTCCGCATTGTGGACCTCTAGCTCGATCTCGTGGAAGAGCTCCTCTGGGATTGACGACATCACTGCTTGAAGTGCGTCGATCTGGGAGGCGATCTCGGAGTCTTTGCCTTGCGTATACATGAATGCATTACTGAGGACTAACAATGTCGATGGGATACCGTACTTGAGACGGAGATCTAGCCACATCTGTACATCGTCTCTCAGGCGACCTGGACTCATTCCGTGCGTTCGAAGACCGCGCGAAGCAGCGGCCATCTGGAGTTCGGGAACGGAAAGGCTGTCAACGCCTTCGAAAGAGATAGCCTTATCGTCGCGCTTTATTTGGCGCATGCGATGCCTGATCTGGTATCGTAGCATCATATCAGTTCCGAAAGCATTTAGATTCATATACTTCGTCATGCCGACCAACTGAGGCCTTGAGAGATTGTCGAGTGTGAGATCATCCTTGAATATCTTGCAGACTTTGATAACATCGGCCTGCGATGGAGATTCGCCACTCGCACGGACTTTTTTGAAGAATTGTGTGAATTCCTCTTTTTGCGCATTGACTGCACTGACGGGGAGGCCGGTCTCCTTCAACGTGTTGCGAAGGAAGCTGCTGACCTCTTTGCGGGTCGCTCTGAGATCGGTAGCCTTCTTGTCCTTTGACTTCTGACCTTCATAGGTGCTTGGCAGTAGATTCGGAAACAGCCTGAGTGCTACTGGAAGTAAGAGCTCGGCAAAGGGAACGATGACGAAGACCGAGAACGGTACCAGTCGACCAAGGTCTTGCACTGTGCGCTGAAGCTGCCTGTTTTCCCTCCGACTGAGCTCGTACCCCCCAGCCATCTTCAAGGCCAGTTTAGTACTGATCCTGACCTCTGTTGCAAGCAGCTTCGTCCCGTCCCAGTAATGTTGGACCTCATGCTTTATTTTCTGCACCAGAGTCATTTTCTTCTCTTCCTTCTTCGGTTCGGCCGCCTTCTTCTCGTCTTTTTGGACCGGAGCAGCCTTATCCGCTGCAAGTTCTGCCAAACTTCGGTCCTCCTGTACTTGGGTCTTGGAGACACCGCTGATACCTTCTATTGGTACACCGGCTGTGGTTTGTTGGGCTACGGAGGCTTTGGCATCTGCGGATGCTTTGGAAGACGATCGAGGTGCGGGCTCATCTCGCGGTAGCGGTTTCTTTGCTTGCTCGGCATTGAAGCCTGGTGGAGGAAAGTTGCCGTCTCCTCCGCCTGAAGTCACCGTCTCGGTAGCATATCCTCTATGTGGAAGAAGAATGGCAACAGCTTGAAGCTGTGGGGGCAAGCCTCGAGCATTGCGACGAAGAAAAGCTGAGTATGATGATGAAGGCGACAGAGGAATTCGCGATGATAAACCACCTGGAGTGATGCGTCAGCGCGTAAAAACTTTGTGGAACCACATATCAACCAGTACCATAGTTACGCAATACCTGTTGCGATGGCCCACTCCTGGCTAACCTCGTCGAGGCGCTCATTTCAACAGGAAGCCTGTCAAGCAAGGAGGCGAGAACACCGGATCCGCCAAAGGCCGACAACCTATTGAGTTAGTATCTAGATTATGTTCGGCGGACGGAGTAGATCTCGAGTCGCAGTAATCTCATATGATACTGAAATGGTGATAATCGAAAGTAGTGAGTAATGTAGAGTAGTAAACTGTAGTTGAGCTGAGGTAAGCATCTCAAGGGGGTTGTTGGCATAGAGTCCGGCTTTAGCAAGTGCTCTAACTCCGGGCGGTCGGAAATACTTTCCCCGCCCGGGTCGCCGAAGCTCAACGACCCACCGCGTTCCTCCTCAATCACTCAGCGTCCATGTGCTTTGTATAATCATTCGTGAAGCTATTCCACAATATTTGACCATTTCAACATGGATCTGTGACCACAAATTCAGGGGCTACGTGCTTCTTGGTTCCTGTAGCTCCTGCCCTTCCGGTTTCCGCCGTCAAGTCTTAGCACTTCGTACTTTGCGCTACTGCCTAAAGCTATTGAAGATGGCTACCGTGGAGCTGAGACGAGCTGCCCGTATCATCCTCGTCGGTGCACCTGGAGTGGGCAAAGGCACCCAAGCTGAGCGCTTGATGAAGCGCTTCCCGCAGCTCTCTGCCGTCAGCTCGGGAGATCTCCTGCGCGACAATGTGCGGAATAAGACACCACTTGGTGCGACTCCAATGCCCATTCGTCTACTCCCGGCTCACAGATCGTAGGTCTCGAAGCTGAGGGTGCAATGAAAGCCGGCAATCTGGTCCCAGACGCCATGATTCTTAGGCTCATCCTCAATGCCCTGAAAGCCAAGCGCTGGGTCCCTCCTACTTCGTCCATCAGCGATGCGCTTCCCGCAGACCCTTCGCCTTCTCCTTCAGCGTCCTTCATACTTGACGGCTTTCCTCGGACGGCGGCGCAGGCGTCGAAACTGGACTCTATAATTCCCATCAACCTTGTAGTCTCCTTCATTACTCCGATCGAGATCATCTTAGGGCGTATAGCCGAGCGCTGGGTTCATGCGCCCTCGGGGAGAGTCTATAATACGGGGTTCAATGCACCGAAGGTGGCAGGGAAGGATGATGTGACGGGAGAGCCTCTGACTAAGAGGGGGGACGATGGCGAGGAGACGTGGAGACAGAGATTGAAAAAGTTTGATGAGACGAGTGAGCCGTTGCTGGAGCATTATGAGAAAAAAGGGTGTTTGTGGACGGTGAAGGGAAATAGTAGTAATGAGATCAGTCCAAAGCTATATAGCGAATTTGAGAAGAGATTCTGCTGACACTCAGTCCTTGATACGACATGCGATCTGTGCCAAGGAACGCAATGTGTTATCTGGTTCGGTACTCGAACATTATATTTTTGACAAGTCTCAGACCCATCGACCACCGCCGGCTTGCTGTTGATCGCCCAGGCCTACGACGACGATCTGCTTCTTGAGTTCCTCCCTTTTCTTCTGAGATTTTGTTCGTTTGACTTTATTGGTTTCTAACCCCATAGCATTCTCGATCTTTTCAGATCCATTCTGCAATGTTGACGCAAGTCGATGTGCTAAGCTGGGCTTCTTCCGAGCTCGGGATTTTGCAGGGCTCGGAGAAGGACCAGCCATTGGGGTTGCTTTTCTTGCCGTCTCTTTCTCTTTCGAACTGAAATGCGTCAAGAAGCTAACTTTGCTTGACTTGGACGACTGCGATTCTTGCTCCCATGCTTTTCGACCGAACTGCTGGTAAGGTGAAATCGGTATTGCAGGATTCCGATGCTGTCCACGAGGACGAACCTTTGAAGTATTCGGAAAGTCCATGGCTGCAGGCTTCGGCGCCGTGGGCTTTGGCGATGCATCTCTATGCTTCGGTGACGGTGAATAGAGACTAGTAAGGGTGTCGTACATGTTGTCAATACCGTATTGGATACTGATCTGTCGCCCGCTTGATTCGGAACTTACCCTGCTCTTTGGTTTTGGTGGTGGTGCTAGGTGCTGGCTGTTCGTATCTCCACCGGTATTCTTATGGCCTTGGAAAGCCTTTCGCGCAGTCTTCTTCAGGGAATCACGGAGGCTACTGCGCATGCTACAGGCCTCAGAAGAATCGGAGGAGAAGCGGCTTCCAGGTTGCTCGTCTCCTCCAAATTTCGGGCTCCGTTCCAAGGTGCTGGACCTGAGAGGCGAGGGTACCATCATGTGATCTACGACGTCAGTGATCCTAGGGGACATTGGAGACGTCTTGCTGTTGTGATGCGGATAGTATGGGTCAGGTGCGGCACCGTGCCAAACCGTGGATCTAGCGTGCAGGACTGACTCGTAGTTGTCGGCATGCCACCGTGCATCTTTCTCCCCCAAATCTGGTTGCCTGCGTGTGCTTCCATGACCACTGTCCAGTGTACATGGCGATATGTCGCGTTCCCTCAACTGCGCTCGGCCCGCACGTCTTCGTTCTACGATCGGGTCCGACACCGCATAAGTCTGCGCGAGCTGAACAAGCTTAGGCCTTGTAGGTGCCGGATCGGGGAGCTCTGACGTGCTCGATCTATATATGTTAGGTTGGAGGTATTCTGTTGAAAGATATTGATCCACGATTCGACTGTCATATGGAATGTCTTGATCGGGTTGCGACACGGAGTAGAGGCTGCTCGGTCTTCGTGGTGTTGGAGGCAGTGGTTTATCGGCCTGCTGAAGATGGTCATATGACACACTTGTTTCCAATTTCAGCCTCGCCATGATCAACATGCAGGTATCGAAGCACCAATTCTCTGTCTAACAGGTGCTTGCTAAGACTCGAATATGCAATGAGCATTATCGCTCGAAACGGGAGACACACGAAGCACCAAAGCGAACTGATATCCGAGGCACAAAGAAATGAAAGAAGGAATCGATATGGTCTATTGGCCATCATGAGAAATTCAACAAAGAATGGTGACAGCAAAGCGACGAGATACCGTTCACTACACTTGGTAAAGGAACTTGTCTGGGCCGTCACTACACGGAAATGGTATAGTGCCAGGAGAAAAAGCACAACGCGATGTTGATCAGGCATTGACAGTGAACATAGAGCAGGACCGCTCGACTGAAGGCGGCATCGTAGCCTCGGCCACAAAGTCTACGCTAGATCATCCACGAGGAGAAGCTAACAGCTACCTTTGCGAATTGCCATTATGGTAAATTGGATGGACGAGGTCTTCTCGACAAGTTGGCTGGTAGATGGGATACTCGAACGACATCGGGTCATGGTGGCCGGAGACGGCTTAGCGTGAATGCCACATGCTGCACGTTTAAGTGAAAGGGACTGATCCGTTCCGTTCTTAGAAAAAGCTTTGCGTCATCCCTCCTTCAGTTGCTATCAATGAATTTTGGAATTAAACGATCCTTTACGTAGGGGATTTGTAATCGTAAGTTCGTAACGTGGTCGACAGAGACAACAAGGACGAGTCTGAACAGGCCCCCAAGTAGCCTTCCTGATGCAGCTTAGTAGGTTTCATGGCACATCATCGTGCTATAGAAACTTAAGGCGTGAAATTCTATTTGCGATGCTTTCAGTGCTCCCACTACCTGCGCTACTCTTGAGCGGGATGGATGTTGTTCGGGCAGCCCCCAGTACAGGTGGGTGGTGCTTCTAGACAAAGTAAACCTGTTTACCATTAGGCTAGTCGTCTTGGGCAATCCAGCTCCTGATAGCGCTCTGTAGTTTGGCCTTAGATAGGGTACTTGGGTCGGGCATGCCGCCTGCCGCTGCTTGATTTACTGTATTCGTAAAATTCCTCATTTGGTCGTGATGGGAACGCTCGCACGCCCAAGACCGGAATATGAGGAAGCCTGCGGCCTCTGGGGTATATCGTCTTGTGAACCTTCGAACTCAACTTATAGTCGTTACGGTAGTCAACAGATGCAACTGAAGACTTGGGTTTGGGTTCTACGGGCCTGAATTTCTTTGATATGATGTAATCAGACGCCTGAAGCTGGGGATATGCGGTATCTGATCATTGTCCTTGTGGCTAACCAGACATCTCGAAAGCCGATGAGCAGATGTATCATGGCACGTCCAGTAAGTCCGCTGAAATGAGTGAGCCTTCGCTTCGAGACTGGGCGTTGATCTGCGGCCTTCATGCTAAACTCACCCCAGCACGGTTCGTGGGATACGTAGCGCTTTGGTGCTTTGCAGGCGCTAGCACCCGATCTCCATGTTGCTGCCATGCCGGTGTCCTCGGGCGCTAATAGATGCTCAATAATTGTTCCTATACTATCCTAACGTAGCAATTTTCAGAGGCTAAGTGTGGCTGCAAGGCTGCAGGAGGATTAACGATCCACAAATCATCGACGATCTGGCACAATCCTACAGCGCCCACTACGGCCCTGTTACTGTACGGCACATAACTCTGGAGTCTTGAGTCAGCGATCTTGGAAAGCCCTGCTCCTAGAGGCCTAGGCAGCTGATTTCCACGATTGTGGTTTCGTTGCAGGTCGTGTCCGGGCCGTTGGTTATCAACTGCTCGAGAGCAGAGCCTGTCAAGCCTCAATACAGACTCTCTTAACTTCATCATGCGGTTCAAGGACTCTGAAGAGCGAGTCGTGTACCCAGCGGCACCGAAAATGGTCTTTCGGAACACAATCCGTTTCATGGAGCAAGGGTTTGGCCTTCAGGAATGAAAAACTGAAGAAGAACAAAGGCAAGCCTCGTCCTGTTTAATACTTCAAGTAGCCGGTATCTCATGCACTGACATGGCGCACTTTCCAAGGATCACTCATTCCTTGGCACTCTTGAAAAAACGCATTGGCGATATGACGACGAACCGATCGAGCAGCAAGGACCCATTCTTGGAGAGGCTGACAGTCAAAGCATACTGCATACCCAGCTGCGACACTTCTTCTTGAGAGGACCTAGTGAAGGATGAAAATGGGCGAAGATCTCGGAGACTCTCAGGGCTTTGCTAAAACAAAGTGCACTTGCCAGCGCTTGAGATAAGTCAAGACATAATATGCACCTATCAAACTCGAGAGGTTCAGGAGCGGACCTACATAATAAGACCAACAGAGCATCCATGTTTCGACAAGCGGCAGCCATCCTCCTTTACGGGCAATGGCCATATGAAAGCGCACATATTGCTCAATCTTGCCAGAAGAATCGGCACGGCCCTTAAGACGTACCTCGTACTCGCTCTGGACACGCTACCTTGAGTTCAGGCTCTTCAAGTCGCGGATCTGGGAGTACTTAACTGATTTCCCGAATCGATGCGATGCCTCGCTCGCGCTTAACGAGTCCACCGAAGATGAATTGAGGCGGTACGAGAGCTCCGATAGAAGATCAGCCTCTTTCCATACTTGCTCGGAAACGGTGCCACCAAGCATCGCTTCCTCGACCAGAACATCGACTATCAATTTCCCGTCCGCAAGAAGACTGGCCGACAATCTTGCCGCTGGGCCAAATGCCTGCTTCACTAAATGTGTCTTCAAGCCGGTGCCGCAGTAGAGGTCCAGACATTGCTGACCCTCCTTCAATTCCACCAATTTGACGAAGTCTTCGGCCTAATGAGGATGGACTGTTTGATCAGACTGAGCACTTCGTTCGTCGTAGATAGCAGCAATACGGTCGTTCTTCGATGTGGCCATTGCTTCAATTTGGGGAAATTGTATTCATAGGGTGATTCTAGAAAGCTCAGAATGAAGTCCGTTTCGAATTTGCGGATGCGGACAGGCGACATCGAGCTTGGTCCTAAAGAAATTCAACCGGTGTCAATATCGTTGACTGAAGTCTTCCTCTCACAATCATCTCACGGAGTTAATGACCACGCAACTACAGCGTGCGAAACGGTTTTACTCAGAGCTTGCGCATCGATTCGCTGGTCGTGCAGGACTGCCATTGGTAGACTGGTGAAACCCATTCACATGCCAACAAAAGGCGGTTTGCCGTTCAAGTCCGGCCGAAGCTTGATCCTTGTCGCCAATGTTTGCTTCATAGAGCACACTTTAACATAACTAACATTCGCAATCCAGGCAGACTACTTTATTCCAAAGATTGATCAAAGGAACATAATTGTGAAGGGTGTGAGTAGGGTGCCCAATGAAACGCTCGCGTCGGCCTCCACATGATCGCGATGGTGTGCCACCGCGCGCCCAATTAGTCAGGTCGTGCATGAAGTAGTTGTCGGCACAATTTGTTCTGCACACTGATCTACCTTACTTCCACATTGAGTTGATCAAAGTGATCGTGGGCCTCACCGGCGCTAGGTGGTCGAGCCAGCAACGGGGATTTCGGGCCGCGATAGTTGAGACTTAGGAGACAGGAAAAGACGCCCGGCATCGTGGGCAATCATGGCGATGTCAACACCTCACAGGCGCTCGCTGGGCCGTCCTCGACAGTCATTGGGACTCTCTGCCGCCAATACCGCTTCATCACCAAACCTCAGTGCGTCTTTCGCCTTATCCCAGCGGCCATCCGCGTCAACGCGCAAGCGGTCCGGCTTGTCTACCATATCGGACTATCATAGCGAGACATACGACCATAGGAGTGCTGACAATTCCTCGAGTCCAATGACCATGCCAAGAGCACCAGAGGTCACAAACAGAAATATCAGTGGCGATGACGTTGGAAACAAAGATCTTGATATCGGGGATGTGGTGGATGTACCTGGCGGCATGCATGGCATAGTCAAGTTCATTGGCGAAGTAAAGGGCAAACAGGGTATATTCGCTGGGGTGGAACTCAACAAGGAGTGGGCAGCCAGAGGCAAGAATAACGGAGATGTCGAAGGAGTGCGATATTTCACAACCTCCGTGCCAGGCGCTGGCATCTTCCTGCCCTCAAGCAAGGCCTACAAACGCCTTTTCCCCACGCGGTCATCTGACTCGTTCCCACCTACACCTACAAGTCCATCGCTTGCGGCTTTCAATCTTGGCGGCAGGGGAGATAGGAATGCAGATACAACGCCGACACCAGCGGCCTCTAAGCTAAGCCACGCAGTTGGACCAGCCAGAGCAGCCAGCCCAGCACTCAAACCTCGCTCCCGACCTTCCCTCCCACGCCCGGAATCGCCCTTGCGGAGAACACAGAATGCCAATGCCGCCACACCGTTAGGGCGCCCGTCTCTCGGAGCACCGAAGTTCTCCAAAGGCGGCCCTGCGACGCCTCGATATGCACCGAGTCCAACACCTGGCAGATTTGGCAGTAGTGTTGGACCTGGGAAAATGGGGACGGGCGACCCAGGCAAGAGACCCAATAAGGCGTCAGCGACGAATTCGAGAACGCCTGCGAACGCCAGACCAGCATCGCGGAATCTGTCAAGGCCGGACTCCCGATTCGACAACGACTTCGAAGACACGCCGATTGGCATATTCAAGACGACGAACCGCTCGCGACCCCCTTCACAAGATGAAGAAATCCAGCGACTCCGGACCCGCCTCGCAGAGCGCGACCAACAGCTCAAAGAGCAAGCCTCCAGTCTCCTAGAGATGGAAGCCAGCGTTACAGAACTCCATTCGTTTCTACCTTCCTCAAGTCCTCAACGCCCCACCCACCTTTCACGAAACCCCAGCGTCGTCGACGACGCAGACGCCTCCCAGCTACGCATGCTCCTCCGCGAAAAGAACGAAAAGATCGCAGCGCTGACTGCAGAATTCGACTCCCATCGCGCAGATTTCCGCAGCACAATCGACACCCTCGAACTCGCCAGCACGGAAACTGAGAAAATCTACGAGAAAAAGGTCGAGGACCTCTCACAAGAAGTCCAAGAACTGCAAGAGCAAGCCGAGAACATGGACAGCGTGACTCATCAATTCAAACAGCTCGAAGACCTAGTCCAAGAACTCGAAGAGGGCCTCGAGGACGCCCGCCGCGGCGAAGCCGAAGCCCGAGGCGAAGTGGAATTCCTGCGCGGGGAAGTCGAACGCGGCCGCTCGGAGCTGAAACGAGAACGAGAGAAAGCCGCCGTCACTCTCAGCCCCCCCAACTCGCAGCGCTCCTCCCGCGAGGTCGAGCAGCGGGACGATGAGATCCGCGGCCTCAAGGCCATCATCCACAGCCTCAGTCGGGACGCCGACGTCGTGAGCCCCAAGACCGGGGGAGGCAGCCGCCGCGTCAGCAGACAGCGACACAGCGGGCACGGCCAGGCGAACGGGCATCCCACGGAGGAACAGCTTGCCGAAGAGCGCAAAGCGCGGGAGAAGCTCGAGCGGGAGGTCAAAGACCTCGAGAACCTCGTCGACACCAAAACGTACCGCGAGGAGGAACTCGAAAACGAGCTGAAGCGGCTCAAGGCCGCGGCGAAGCATGCCAGTGCGGGCAGCGCCACGTCGCCAACCCGCAACTCGAATCTCAGTCGGGTGAATTCCAATGAGTGGCGGGGGTATCATAGCCCAGGCGGCGGTGCAGGTGCTGCCACGACGGCGGAAGCGCATCCACAACAGCCGCAGCTGCAGGAGGCGGATTCCCACTCCGAGGTCACGGACGCGAGTAACCTCTGGTGCGAGATCTGCGAGGCGCCGGGGCATGATATCCTGACGTGCACGAACATGTTCGGGAGCCAGGCGGAGGCATTGAAGGCGAGCCCGGGGAGCCAGAGGACGGGGAGGAATGTGGTTGCGGAGGGGCTGAGAGGGCTGGGGGGCAGTGCGTCGTCGTCGCCGTGGGGGAATGGAGGGGCGCAGGTGAAGCCGTTGAGCCCGGCGGCGAAGAGGAATGCGGTGCGGATGGATGCGGGGGGCATGGTGCCGGGGAAGGCGACTGGGGTTGTGGATGCGAGTAGGTGGTGTGCGTTGTGTGAGCGGGATGGGCACGAGAGTGTGGATTGTCCGGAGGAGGAGGTGGAGTATTAGCGTCAGGGGGGTTTGATTGGGAGCTGGAACATATTTACTCGGTTTCGCGACTTGTACATTTGCGTGGCGAATGGTGCTGGGCTGGGCTGGGCGAAAAGAGAAGGAAGCCCACACTCTCAGGGAATTGGATTCTGCGGGGCTTCGACTTTTGACAACATCGGTATCGCCATGTAATTCAACAGCAAGAAGCTGACACGATTGGGATTGTCCCGAGCACTCGGTGCAAGATGGAAAACATACTGATAATGCCATGGAGATTCAAAGCATGCGATATCTCACTACCCAAACCTAAACCGTGCCTTCAACTTCAGCACATGAAACCCAGGACTCCAAGCGCCAGCATCCCTTCCCCCCATCTCCAACCACTCACCCCTCTCATGTATCCCATCGCCGCCTCCCAAGACCCTCATCTAGTCACCACCATCAATTGCGACGTCCTGCTCCTCGCCCAGCATCAATACCCGTACAGTACTTTAACTTCTCCATGGGGTTCCGTAGTTGGCGTTGAGCTACATCAGGGTCGGTGCTTGCATGAAGCACCCAGCTTGTCGATTATTGACGTGCAACGACCAGATCCGGATGCTGGTTTTGGGGCGCCGGAGAGGATTCCCACTCATGTTTGTGTGTGGCGGAGGGGGGATTTCCTCACATGGAGGCATTGACGGTAAGCCAAATCGGGGTCGGCGCTTGCTTGGAGCAAGCAGCTTGGCGATGGTGACGTTCAACGAACGGCTTGGGATAGTCGTGTTGGGGTGTCTGGAAGGTTTTGGTTGAGGCATGTTTGTGTGGGGCGGGATGGTATTCGCTCAAAGGAAGTGTTGACGGTGAGATGGGGATGGGTTGGTGCTTCCTTGGAGTAGGCAGCTCGGAGCTGGAGGTGATGGTGATGTGCAGTGTTCAGATGTGGATGGTGGTTTTGAGGTGCATGAGAGTATTTTGGTTGAGTCTTGTTTTTGCGTGGTGGGATGAAACTTGCTCGAATGGACGCATGTGGCTGAGGCTCATTGTTCGTAGTGGGAAGTGTGATGACTCTGTCTGGAGGATCGCGTGGTAGCGTGTATCTCGATGTCGAGGATGTTGTTGGAGCTCGTTCTTCGTCGTAGAGGATGAAGCTTTGAATATAGTAATGTAGTTCTGGACCTTTGCGACGGAGTAGTCCACCTTTGCGGCGCGGCCACTGGGGTCTAAGTCGCTTCTGATCTTTGGGCCAGAGGCCAGAGTTCGTGGCTGGAGCTGGTTGGTCTCATGATGATGATGATGATGGTGAGTGTTCGAGGGCAGTAGCCAGCAACAGAGCGACGGTATGAGGTATGAGGGCTATGTAACCGTGTTCGGAGAGAGGTGGATGTTGTAGCTCGGAGATAATTGAATCCCGGATGCTCGACGTTTCGTCTCATCGACTACACCATAAGACGAGACCCGGACCAACCCCTATGATGGTCGTTCACGAGCGTTTGAAAATGTTGAAAGGGGCAGCAAGCACGCGCCGAGCACGCTGGCGGCCGTGAGCAAACGAGGCATATAGAGCTGCCTTCCGTGCACGGCGCTCTGCGTCTGCTTTGTCGTTCGCGGCATCTTGGGCCTGCTGAGCTTGCATATAGGCTCTGAAGGCGTCGTAACCTTCCGTTGCGAGAATATGGCGGGCTGTTGAGGCGTGGGACGAATCACGGGATTTGATGGAAGAGAAGGAGGACTTGATTGAGATGGAGGCAGGCATCGTGAGAGTGGCGGTGGTGGTAGGAGTGGATTGATCTTGGGAATGAGAGTGGATTGGTAATATATGTGAAAATTGGAATGTGAGAATGAGTGGTTGATGCTTGTGATGATGGTAATTGCTAGAGTAAAGTTATATGATGAGAGGGGAGAGAGTCAGGAGGGAACCTGGCACTGAATTTATATATACGGAGAGAAAAGTTGATCTGAATAGACACCGGTAAACGGCGGAAAGGGCTCAATGGCTCTGAGAGGGATTTTGTGAAAAAGGTAAGGAATTGACTCAGTAAGCCTCGAATAGGAAATCCTAGGGATTGTGTATATGGGACGAAAATTCGGAAATTGACTCTCTAAGCTTCGAATGGGGAATCCTGAGGATTATCTTTATGAGGAGTTCAACGAAAATGAGGCTAGCGATCGTGAGTGCATATCCATAAGGGTGTTCGAGATGATCGGGTGAATCTACGGAGGGTGCTCTCCTGGTCTTGAATTGAACTAAAACTTTTTAATAATCCAGTGACTGGCTTCTGGCCCGCTGGACGATATTTCAAGGCTTAGATTCTGCCTATATATCTTTAGATGACTGGGTTGGACTGGTGTATATTGCTCTAATAGATGGCTTGCATTCTTACAAGAATAGCCACGACAGCTACTTACTATTTGCAGGCTTAGCTTGTGTGCCCAAAGGTCGGTTTGGATATCGACTGGATGTATCGAAGCAGGGGGAACATGTGTGAAATAGTAAGGTATTTAGCAAGGATTCGATAGATCATAACGGAAAGGCGACCCCAACAGTCCCATCAATGCTGTCAGAATAAGACTGTCAAGGCATGCGGCCAAGGATGCCTTGTAGCCTCAAAACATACATTGAGATAGGGGAAAAGGGAGACGTCAGCGAGAAGTATGAGATTAGCAATCATATACTCAGAAGGTAAGCCATAGTGTCAGTGTGACGGGGCTTTCTCTCATGCGATTTTGCGCCCGATGTTCCCGACGCCTCGTCCAACAACGCTTACAACGACATCACCTCCCTCCGCGGAATCCGATTCTCTGACGCCCCAGCCACTAGCACCGAAAGCCTTGAGATCTCTACCTAGCGAGACAATGGATTCGCTCCCAAGAACCTCTTTGCCAAGCTGTACCCTGCCCACATCTTCCGATCCCATTGCCATCAGCGTTAGCATGGTAGGAGCTGCTGTCAGGGATACCGTACCACCAAGTGATACGGTTTCGAGGAGTTGAAAGGCACAATGCTGCCCTAGATCTTCTGGTGGAATACCGCCAGACGGAGGTGACGCGAGGTCCGCCGAGTAGAGTGAACCAGTAGATGACTCTGCAACCAGTGATAGTCCGAATCCAATGCCGATCTTGCGTTTCCCCGTGGGATCGGCCTTGTTCGTTGATGTTATGAATGGTGCAGAAGAGACATCAGAGAAGATGTAAGTGTCTCCTACGAGAGGATTTAAAACACCCCTTGCCGCCTCAATCATTCGAGCATTGTTTGACGCTGAAACCCCTGTGCAATAAGCCACGCCACGCACCTTCTTCACTCGACCAGGATTCAGCAAATGGATGGTTTTTGGAAGCCGTACTTGATGGTTGAAGACTAGCTGAACCTCCCCTGCGCCGCCTCTGCCCTCAGGGCCAAGGTTCGACCTCCGTAATATCCTCAGTTCAATGTTGTTGGTGATACCAAAGTTTGCATACAGGGGTAATATGGCTGTTCGCACACTATCGACTGATATATCACCTGCCGGCGTAGCAGAGGTGATAACGCCGGGACCGGTGAAGAGAACATTCACGGGCGCCTTAGAGAAAGGAGCAAGCAAACACAGAGGAGCCAAGAAGTAACTGACACCTCTTGTACACGCAGTAGGTAGCTCATGTTTGATGACACCACCACTGGCACCCGAACCAGTTGCGCTTCCGGTAATGAGACCGGGGCGGTAGAGAAGAGTAGTGCCGGTGTAGGAAATTTCGATATTTGATCCGTTTGTCACAGCTTCGAGAAGACGTAGAAAGGAGATCTCATGGGGTGCCAGCCCAGGATTAGTATGAGACGAAGGCCGGATCTGCGAGATGTGGATAGCACGGCCGGTAAGGGTGGAAAGGAGCAGGCGGTGGGCGAGCGCTCGTTGCGTCTTAAAGCGTAGGGGCGCCTGTGGTATATCCGACATAGTTCGAGCATTTTCTAACCAGCACGGCTCATGGGAGAATACAGTGACATGATTACTTGGGAGCGCTCAGGATGAGGTACTTCATTTTCTGATTAATATATTTGTCATTGCTCTCACCATGCAACATGGACCGGAGGGTTTGGAGACTGCTGGTCATTGAAGATTTTCCGATATACCTTACCTTAAGCGAGAGGAAATTTACTCTAGCGGTATTCCTAATAAATCCACTTTAATAGCCTCGTTTGTAATCGTCACCTATCATATAATCCGCTCTTTGGGCGATTACTACTCAATGTGTGTACTCGAGCAGCAAGATCTTACAAGGAAACATCTACGTCAGACATGCTTTCAAGTCCATTGAATCTGCCGAAGTGGTCTGCCGTTCAGCAGTGTGTAGTCACGAAGCATGTCAACTGACTGATCCCAGGCTCGAAGAGAACTCACATTTGCTGCAGCCACCAATCAACAACTATTGTGTCTACAACAAAGATGTCACCGTCATGGTACGTTCTGATGATCCCCATTCCACAGCTCTCATTGCTGAAGACTTCAGATTGTTGGAGGGCCAAATGCTAGATCCGACTACCATATCAACGAGACAGCTGAATGGTTTTTTCAATACAAAGGCTCGATGCTTCTTAAGGTGGTCGACGATGCCACATTCCGCGACATACCGATCCAAGAAGGCGAAATGTTCCTTCTCCCTCCGAACACGCCCCATAATCCAGTCCGCTTCGCCAATACAGTTGGTATAGTCCTGGAACAACCGCGCCCCGCCGGAAGTGAGGATCGCCTGCGCTGGTACTGTCAGAATTGCGGAACGATCGTTCATGAAGCAGCGTTTCATTGCACGGATCTTGGTACACAGATAAAGGAGGCCGTCAATAATTTCAAAAATGATGAACAGAAGAGAAAGTGCTCAAGTTGTGGGGAACTTGCGGATATGGTCCCTCGGGGAGTAGACCAGCCATAAATGCTGCTCGACAAACAAACACTACGTTCAGGACCATGCAGCAATGTTGAAAGCAATATATGATCTTAAGACACAGTCAGATAAACGTAACCATCGGAAAAGCCTTCTAATTGCGTACGCCTTACCCTCGAGCACTGTTAAAGCCGCAAATCACAGCCGTCTTGAAAATCCACGATATGACAGTATGAGCGCGTGACATCAATTCTGCTAGCATACAATTGCTTTGTTATCAACCAGAAGAGTAGCTGTCGAGATCAAAATGTTTGACGCTGAGCATTTCGGAATACTGGGCCCATGTTGAAATAATTGTGATGCTCGCTTGGCTCCAGACCCGAAAGATTTTTTGATTTCTAATCTTCATCTCACAATATAGCCAGTCTAAGGGCGATGCTGGAGGTAGAAGTAATAGAGGGAGAAAGTGGCATGCCGGGAGGAATCAATGTTTGATGCGGTAAGCGTACAGTAGCCGGCTAATCGGATCGAGTAACACCGATTTTGGGGCTAGCGAAACGTAGTTTGACCCCGGTCCGTCGCACCCAAAGATTCACTCTTCTCCTACATCCCCCTCAATTTCATCAAAGTTGTGCCATGAGCTAATGTTGGCCTGACCGTACTAGAACATACGCGCGGAGGCTGAAGTCTCCATGTCTTCGAAGAAGGGTCCGTGAATCGAATCACTGATATTTTGCCTACTCCTCCCAGACTTCCTTAATGCCCAGGCGATCTCATCCATCTTCCTCGGTTCGACAAGCCCAGAGCAACGATCTCCTGAGTGTTTGTGCAGCATTTAGAAGGAGCTGAAAGTGATCCCTGCACGGAGTCGGAATTGCTAAGGATACAAGAAAAAGTTGCGATGACAAACGCCACTTCAACTATTTCCCTACCAGCTCAATGACAAACCTCATACTCCGAAATTTCGTGGACGTCAGGCCGTGGAACATCTGAAAGTAATAGAGAATACGGGTTCTTGAAGCCTAGGCTTAAACAGACACCCTTTCCTACAAGAGTGGTACACCTCTCCCAGTTACTTCATGGTCTGCAATATTCTTAAGATGTCAGTTGGAAGTGGGTATTGGCAGATCAGGAAGGCTAGCCTCACTTTCTCCACGGCGTATGTCAGGCCCTGCGTGACGCGTCTGACCTTACAGTAGCACAGAGTAGGCATAAATGGGGTATCAAGCAGTGGCAAAGGTAAGATTATATCATCGCATTGTGATGTGACCGCTTGACGACTTCAGCTGTCCGAGAAGGGAATGTCTCTAATGCTCCAAAGCAAATGAAGTGTTAGTGACCATAGGTGCCGTCCAGACAGAGTCTATGGCATCCACTCAGATCTCCCCATCATGAGGGACGAGTTCTAATTTTTTAATGTCCCGACTCTGCGATACATACAACAACTCTTGTTTTGGGTGTACTTGTCCAACGCTTCAGGGGTCCAACCGTGAGTCCGACGCCCAAAGCAGTCCGTGAATGTATCCCGAATGTGGCCTGTCTTATATTATACCTCTTAATACTCTATCTCTGATGTTGGCTCTGGCTAAATTGGTTCGAAGTCTATTCCTCGAAGCATATTTCAGCCATGATGGTCTCCTTGATCTCTTTCCAGACACTCTAGTGTACGAAGGTCGTCGTCGACCACTAGTTGGTTCTGGGATATTTGTAAGTTGTTTTGTTCATACAACTCCTTGGGGGTCTCTGTCTCCCTACCGTCTGTATGATTGTGAAATCATCGTTCCTTTTTGCAGCAGTCCTCATTGTTTCGGTCGTCCTCTGGGCTTACAAGCTTGTCAATAAGGCAGCGTAAGGTCAGGGCCACCAAACAGCTTCGTCTCGAAATTGCTGTTTTTACAAGCCTCGATGATGAGCCAGAATGCCAATAGACAGTCGCTGAGCAATGCTCTCTCCAGCAAGACGAGTCTCGCTATAACCCGTGCAAGTCGCGGGGAGTGCCACTCCTCGGAAAATGGTATGTGTATCTCTTACCGTTCGCAGAGTGCAGAGGTTTACTCTTTTTCCTACTTTCGATTCAAAAATTGGGAAACAAGGCCCTGAGCGGCAAGACCGCATTTCCTAACATGTGGCGATTGCTGCATGAGAGGACAAGGCACTTCCCGCCCGGGCGCATGCACCATGCTGGTACACTTGCGGTGTGTTGTCCAGCCAGGACCGCCAGGATCGGGAAAGTTCCTCGCTCCTCTTCGACCATGTGCGAGGCGAAAATTACCAAGGGGGAGAGAGGTAGCCTGGACACGGTCGCAGGCAGAGTGGATGGACACAAGGAGGATGAACTCGTGGAGGGTGTGCTACCGACATCGTGATCAGGGAAGGCGCTGCCGAAGAGCGGTGCGGTATGCGCTAGGGGAGCGGATGAGCATACTTTAGGCGTTGATTCGCCCAAGTCTTGGCTTTTTCAGAGGACGAAATTTCCTTCCCCATCCTTCTCTTCCTCCTCTTTCATCCACCCATCTGTTCGCCAATCCGCCTTGGAGGCGACCTGTACATTAGCATCTCTCAGGAGCACCATCTAGATCATCACCAGGATTAGCCAACACAATACTGGTGCCCAGGGACCAAAGCTGAGACTTGCGTAAGTGATGTGCTTTTTTGGGCTGTCCTGTTATGGTTAGCGTGTATTTTCTGCCTTTCTTGCGCATTTTCTGCGATCAACTCTCACCTCACGACCTTCATTTTCTTCACCCGTCGATGACGCTCGACCTCCTTCATCAACCTCATTATCAACCACTTCCCATCTTCAAGTCTCTGCCTATTTACAAGGGAGCTTCATCCATATCCTACCTCGACGGGTCTGTTGAGGGTGCTGCCCACGCGTTGAGGCTTACCACGTACACAGCGATCTTCGCCACCCAACCACCAGTCCCCTCTATCCAACGATGACTGACGAGACCAACACTGCCATGCCTCCAACAGGAACTGACGACTCAAGCTCTAAGCCAGCAGATACTGTTAGCGAAACCAAGGCAGCCGACACGATGGACGAGGGTCAAGAAGAGGCAGATGCTGAGGGTAAGACCAACATGATATGGATACTGCCATAATACCTATCGCACTATGATCGTATCCCACAAAGCTAATGCCACATCTCAACAGATACTAAGACCAACGGCGAGGCCGTACACGCTGCCAACGAAACCTCTGACCAGGCTGCAGCACTAGCAGAGGAAGAAGACGCTGATATGATTGACGCTGAGGATACGGGTGTGTCCGGCTCTGGTCAGCCTGCGACGGCAGCTCAAGGTACCCCAGCTTCGTCGAAGAAGGCGGCCAATGGCTCGGCCAAGAAGAAGTCTGCAGGTGTGCCCGAGCACAAGAGCAAGAAGCTCAATAAGAAGAAATCGAAGCCGCAGATCACCCAGTTGTATGCTGAGCCTGGAGAATACTATCTTGCTCGCATGAAGGGTCATCCAGCTTGGCCATCAGTCATCTGCGACGAAGAGATGCTCCCCCAGAGCTTACTCGACACGCGTCCAGTGACAACCAAGCAGCCAGATGGCACTTTTAAGAAGCCGGAATATGCCGAGGGAGGCAAGCGTGCCTACGAGCGCACCTTTCCAATAATGTTCTTGTAAGTTTGGTTACCTGATTCTCACCCTTCAAAGCTAACGTTACTAGGCACACGAACGAATTGTAAGTCATGGCTTGGATGTCAGGAGCGTTACAAATAGTCAATGTAACGTGAAACTGACAATCTGGACAGTGCTTGGATTGCGAACACGGACCTGACACCGCTCGATCCTACAACCTGTAGCAATGTAGAGTCCAAGGGCAAGACCAAACAACTTCTGGCTGCCTATGCCACAGCAGCTGAGAATCAGAGTCTGGGCCATTATAAGAAAGTCCTGCAGGACCACCAAGAAGCGGTGCAGGCAGAAGCAGAGGCCCAAGTTGAGCGAGAGGCCAAAAAGGCCAGCAAGGGTAAGAGAAAGAGCGATGCCGCTAAGAGTGATGCCGTTGCTCGTCTGTCAGAAGATGTTGAGGACATGTCGCTCGACGAAGAGGAAGTGGCTCCCAAGCCCAAGTCGAAGAAGCGCAAGAAGGAGGCTGGTAGCGACGATGACGAAGAGAAGGTGAGCCTCGAGCTCGCTTTGCTTACAGACCAGAACTGATGCCGTGAGCCAGCCCGCTAAGACCCCTAAGACCAACACAAAACTCAAATTGACGACCCCCAAGACACCAGCTAGCGAGCCTGCTAAGAAGAAGAAGCCAGCCAAGCCTAAATCTACTGGCAAGAAGAAGGCAGTGGAGGCTGCGAGTGACGATGAGATTGCTGATACCCCAAAGGCTGAGGAGAAACCACTCACGGCGGCTGAGAACAAGGAAAAGAAGGAGAAGATGGGTGAGATTGCCCCAACTTGGATGACATTCCATGTGCTAATCTTGCCCAGTGCTGTACTACCGTCATAAACTACAACGTGGCTTCTTGTCCCGGGACACCACGCCTAAGGAAGACGAGATGAAGGCCAGTTGAAACCACAGTATAAGCTAAGCACGCGTTCGCTGACGGATTATAGGTGATGTCGGATTTTCTGAAGGAGCTTGAAGGCTATCCCGATCTCGAAGGCAGCATTATCCGTACTACCAAGATCCACAAAGTCCTCAAAGCTATGATCAAGCTTCCTTCGATCCCGCTTGATGAGGAGTTCAAGTTCAAAGACCGCTCCCATGCTCTATTGCAGAAATGGAACGAGATTTTGGCCAGCGATCCCACCGCGGCCGGGGCTGATAAGGAAGCAGAATCGTCTACCAAGGCTGCCACCACCAATGGGCAGAGCAAGGACGCCGAGAAGCAGGCTGAGGATGCGGAAGCAGGTGAGGCAGCCGCGCCTGAGGAAGAAGACGAGGAAGAGCTGGAGAACAAGATTGGCACAACGATTGAGGGCGAGAAGGAAGCCGAGAAGCCCGATGAGACTGAGGCCAAGGAATCCGAGAAGAGCGATGCACCAGATGTCGACGGTGCACCTGCTGAGGAGTACAAGCCACCCACGGACGAGACTGAGGACGAACCAGCTGCATAAATCATGCATCTAAAGCCCTCAGCAGCGTCACTACAGCTGACCCACCTTTTGCACGACAAATCACACTCTAGACCCCCTACGCCCCCAGCCTTGGAGATCTCTGTCTCCGGTTCCCGCTATTACGGGGACCTAAGTTCTGCCGGGGGCACTTAGCATGTTCTCTCTTACATCTGCGTGCATCCTGGCTGTTTGATTCAAGCCCTATTAGTTAGGTGCTGGAATCGAATGACAGCAGAGCAATGGGATTCCGCAGATTGACAGATGATGGTAAAACGGCGATTCGAGATCTTCTGCGATGTACATAAGCTCACACCTGTCTTTGTGAGTGCAATACGGTAGCAAGCTCTATGCTACCACAGATACTCAGCACAGACACCAGCGATCAATTAAAAGTTCAATCAAAACATCCCCCAGTGATAGATATACCATAGCTGAAACTGGCACGCAAGGTGCAACGTACTGCCACACAAGGCCTGTCATTCTCCATGCCATGGGTCACGATATCGTCAAGACCGGTGCCTACTATAAATGATTGAAAACGCTGCCACTGTAAACAGTACACCCACTCGTAGATGTCATCTCCACTCAGCTCCCCCAGTACCAGATATCCATCCCCCCACCTCAATGACAAGCCACACTCTTCGTCGAGCTCGAACCCCCAAAAGCCAAATACCCCACAAACGCACCCACCGCAACAGCCAGCATGACCCAGCCGTTATACGTCATGAACAGCAACCTAAACCCCCCTAGTCGTCAGCCCCCTAGCTCCCCTTCCCTCCCTCCAGGTATGTATGGATGGACTCACATAATGAAAAAGCTATAAAACACCTGCACCGCATACAACGCCGCCTTCACGACCTTCACCCTCGTCTCCGCCTCCCGCGTAGTTTTCCCTGCGCCCGTGAATAGCAGTGAGCTGTGTTCCCTGCTTGCGGTGCCATCGACTAATGCGGAATGCCGTGAGCCTTGGCCCTTCTCTGGTTTTTCGAAGAAATGGGTTTGTATGGGCTGCAGGGTATTGAGGGGGGGAAAGGGACAACGTACGGGGCAGCTTGTTGATGTACTCAGCGCTCCGGGCTTCGTATCTCCGACTGGCGTCGCGGACGAGCTCGTAGCCGGCGGTGAGGAGGATGATGCCGAGGAGGGAGAGGAGGAGGGAGAGGGTGGTGGTTATGCGCCAGGAGGGGAAGATGATGCAGAGGTTGTGGGTGGAGAGGGTGAAGAGCATCTGTTGGCGGGGAGAGGTCAGTGGGTGGTTGATGGAGGTAAGGGGAGGGGGGACGTGAGGGGAGATGGATAGGGAGGGAGGGAGAATAGGGAGGACGTACGTTCATCTGGCATTGCGAGTCTGAGCCGCCCATGTCCATGTCGCCGTGGGACGTGTGAGAGTGGTCCATGTTGGTTTGGCTGGCTTGAGTAGATGGCGTGAGGGACGGGCGATGAAAGTGCGGTGTTGGCCTATGAATGTGATGTTTTGCTGTCGTGGACTTGCTTCGGAGTCGACCGAAAAGCAGACTTCTCCGACGCACAATTTCCAACTCCTGGCGCAAGCTTCCATCTCACCACGCAAACATCCCCAAGATCATCATCGCGTCGCAAACAGTGCAAACACCTCCCCCCCACCTCCCCCATCCCAAAACCACCAGTGCACAACCACACAAGCACCCCCCTCTTGAACCAGACCACCCACACCTCCGCCCCCCCAAAATGTCTTCCGACCCCCCCCTCCCCACGACTACCGCCCCCAACGCCCCGCCCCCCACGACCACCACCTCCACCGACCCCACCCGCGGCATCCCCTACTACGAATCCCTCCGACGCTCCCTGCGCGAAACCCTCGCCCGCAAAACCCTCCTCGACAAATCCCTTCTCTCGCTCGAGACATCGCTCTACCGCGCCGAGACACTCTACCTCGAGGACACGGGCGCGGGGAACATCATCCGCGGGTTCGACAACTACATCAAAGGCACCACGGCCAGTAGTGGTGGTTTGAGTGGAGGAGGAGGGGGTGGAGGGGGCGGTGGTGGTGGAGGAGGAGGGGGCGGGAGGAAGAGAGGGGGGGTGGGCGAGGGGGATAGGGTGTTTAGTAAGAGTAGTGTGGGGTTTGCGAGGGAGGTGAGTCCGGAGGAGGGGTTAAGGGAGGAGGGGGAGGAGGAGGAGGAGGGGGTGGGGAGGCGGAGGAGGAAGGGGGAGGGGGAGGAGGGGGAGGGGGAGAGGGGGCCGAAGAGGTTGAAGATTACGTATGCGAGGGGGGAGAAAGGGGGGGAGTGATATGGGGACTGTGGGAGATGAGTGGGTTTGGGGACGAGGGTCTTGAGGGCGGAGTGCATGCTGGGGATATGTGGGTGTTGGGAGTGTTTGTCTGTGATGTTTGGGGATACCCGTTGGGTTGTGCACTGGCAATAGAAGTGGGTGTTGCGAAGAGATCCGCGGACGGAAGAGATGTTCTCTTGGTGATTAGTATTGGTCATTTGTGACATTGACGAGGTGTGTGGCATGCCAACGCTAACGGTGCTATCAACTTGGAATGTCGAACGTCAAATGAATGGTAACTCCTACGCTCCTCCGTACAAAGGCTAAAAACGCAGAATAGACAAGAACGCGAACACCAATGCCGCCTAAGGCACCTCCTCGTCGCTACTCTCGCCCGCCCCGAAGCAGAAGCTGAAACAGCACTTCACGGTCTCTTCCGCTTTCGTCTTCTCTGGAGCGCGGTCCTTCCATCGCTCGACTTGCTCCTTCACCTGTGCTTTCTTTTGGGGGTTGCTCATGTCGCTGTCGGGCTCCGAATCTCCCTTAACCAGCTCATCCCACTTCCTCTTCTTCAACCCGTGTTTTTTCTCCATCTTCTCAAGCGCTTCGTCGAGAACCTCTGGGTATCGCTCTCGAAGTCTTAGTATGAACGTTTTATACGGGTCATTGACCTCGCCTTTGAAGCCTGTGACCTGCTCCGACTTGTACTTCATGAAGCCAAGAGCATCGTGAAGGTAGGCTCGAGGCACAAAGTTCTGGGTGATGGCGATACCACCTTCAATATTGATGACGAGATGATACCAGCCGGAGGGTACGTGAAGGATTTCTCCCGCTCTACAAACTCCTTCAAGACAGCCGTCCATTTTTCGCGCTTCGGCATGGAAGCCCAGCAGCCATTCTCCAATACTCAGCGGACTGGTGACTTCACTCTGGTCTTGGGAGGTAAAGACGCCTGGTGGGGCTTTTGGAAACATAATCCAGTATTTGGCGCCGCGGACAACGGCGTTCCACGCACTACTCGATGTTAGCGTACCGGCAGGTCAGATGCTGAGAAGGTTAGGAACCTTGTCGCATTAGGATCTTTATGGAACGTGCTGCCACTCCTTTCGGGCCCAACAATCAGCCAGCGGTGATCCGGTCTTTGCTCGCCAAGGACCTCAAAGTAGTCCTGTCCAAAACACTCCGGCACTTCGTAGTGATCATGAGGGTATCGGTTTTTGCCAATCTTCAGATCCATCTTCTCAACAAAGGCGGGATCGAAAAGGTACAAAGGAGATTCGTCAAAGTTGTGTGTGCAGTACTTGCGGTAGGTTTCGTACGGCCAGTCTACCCCTTCACAGCTGAAATTGACATCCTTGTACATCGACATGAAACCCCCCCATGTCCAGAATTCAATCACTGGCCACTCGTTGACAACCTTGGTTGCAATGAACGGCTTTTTTACCCATTTGGACTCGAACTCTTCAGCGGTAAGTGTGTCTATCCTTGGAATCTGGTTCTTGGAAGGTATGTTCTTGTAATACGGTTTAAGAGGGATGTGACGGCACATGAATGGTCGATATAGGACATCTGAGTAGAGGCCACTGCAATCGAACACCCATCTTGAATGCATCTCGAGCACTGTAGTGAACCAATCTCCACACCACCGATCGCTAGTAGTAGGACAACTAGCACAGAAAATTCAGTACAGTGCTATGATTAATGAGCAATGGTTGGATGTGGTCATATATGGTAGATTATCTTGATTATAGATGGTACACGGCGAGCATTCTATTATTACATACACAAAGCGGCCAACTGCAACTCGGAAAATTGCTCATCTCTTGCTAGAGACAGTCTAATCCTGATCAAGGGCCATGGTGCCATCAAAACCAAGACTATGTAGAGATAATATAAGGAGCTTTGTAAATTTTGATAAGAGGGTACAAAAGAGGAGAAAGCATACTTAAGGAATTTGGATCTCCAAAGCGGCTCATCAAGCCTTGAAAATGCCCAAAGGGCCTTGCACGTTGATCCAAATCTTAGGGTTGACAGAATGTCAAGATACTCAAGTAATTGTACAATGAGCTCATCTGGAAGCATTGAAAATGGGCCAGCAGCTATCTTGATGTTTTCGGTAGCGAGGTATACTTGACCTGAAGGCTTGATCCTGTTCCAATGAGGGGGGAGGATGCTCAATAGCTCCGGGGGAGGAGGCAGGAGCGTTGCCTGACTCATACGGCTGTCCTGCGCAGCCACCGATACATTTGTTGAGTCGCCAAGGGTTGAGAGAGGGATGATCTGGTCTGCGTCGGAGTCGCCAGGAATCCTGCCTGGAGTCCTGGCAAACATGGTTGAAAGCGCTGCAACAGCTTGAAAATGAATAAGTCGACGGATATCCGGACCGGAATGATCAAAAGAATGATGGCGAGCAATGATTCAAGGCAAGAACACTTGGTACGGGAGCGAATACTAACGAATTAGAAGCCTCAATGAGACGGCTTAATATGCTGTGTAAAATGTGTAAATGATGGATCATCAAAAAAGAAGAAAGAGTTGAAGTGTGCCACTAGACAGAGGCAATATCAACAGAAGCGAAAGCGGCAATTTTTAGCGCGCCGGCTAGATTTTCTGCCTGCAAGATTTTCTACAAATCTTCCTTGCATCCCACTCGTTCAATCAATGTCACAGAGCTTCACAATTACACACTCCTATAGATATTAGAGAAAGGCTCGAAGAAGAGCATCCTGATATCTTCAAATCAAAAATACTTCGACGTCTTCTTGGTGACCGTCTAAGGTTACCTCGAAACATCAGCCCCACTACCACTTCTTCGACATCCATAAGATCGCGGTCCTTTGGGTCGTGATCTCTCATACATCTAGTTGCAATCATGGCTACAGACAAGGGTCTCGAGGAGGTTCCAGAGAGTATGTCCCAGCGCAATGCTTCCCAAAGCCCGTCTCTGGCGCGCATCGGCTTCCTTTCCGTATGCTGACACGAAGTCACTCTAGCACTAATCGAATCCAACTACGATGAGGTCACGGATTCCTTCGATTCTATGAGCCTCAAAGGCGAGCTGTTGCGAGGTACGAACCCTCTTCGCCCCATTCAGCCGACAACATGTTTACATTCTACAGGTGTCTATGCTTATGGTTTCGAGCGCCCATCTGCTATCCAGCAGCGGGCTATCATGCCAGTCATCAAGGGTTAGCTCGGTCATCCATGGGTTCTGAGGTGTGTTGGGCTGATACAAGGTGCAGGCTCTGATGTCATCGCACAAGCCCAGTCCGGTACGGGAAAGACAGCGACCTTCTCAATCTCGGTCTTGCAAAAGCTTGACCCGAATATCAAATCATGTCAGGCGCTCATCCTCGCGCCTACCCGAGAGCTGGCCCAGCAGATCCAGAAGGTTGTGGTCGCTATCGGCGACTTCATGAACGTGGAGTGCCATGCATGCATTGGAGGCACTAGCGTTCGCGATGACATGAAGGCTCTGCAGGATGGCCCCCAGGTGGTCGTTGGAACTCCGGGGCGTGTTCAGGATATGATCCAGCGTCGCGTGCTCAAGACTGACTCCATGAAGATGTTCGTATTGGATGAAGCTGATGAGATGCTTTCTGTAAGTGCAATGATGGTTAATGATGCAGCGAATTCTGACTATTTCCTAGCGCGGGTTCACCGAGCAAATCTACGATATCTTCCAGCTCCTGCCTCAATCCACCCAAGTCGTTCTTCTTTCCGCTACTATGCCTCAAGACGTGCTGGAGGTTACCACCAAATTCATGCGCGATCCAGTGCGCATCTTGGTCAAGAAGGCTGAACTTACCCTGGAAGGTATCAAGCAATTTTATATCGCAGTCGAGAAAGAGGACTGGAAACTGGACACCCTCTCCGATCTCTATGAGACCGTCACCATTACCCAGGCCGTCATCTTCTGCAATACCCGTAAGAAGGTGGACTGGCTTACCGACAAACTCGGCCAGCGTGATTTTACCGTCTCGGCTATGCATGGAGACATGGACCAGGGTCAGCGAGATCTTATTATGAAGGAATTCCGCTCGGGATCTTCTCGAGTCTTGATCGCTACAGATCTTCTCGCTCGCGGTATCGACGTGCAACAAGTCTCACTGGTCATCAACTATGACTTGCCTGCGAACCGCGAGAACTACATCCATCGTATTGGTCGTGGTGGTCGATTTGGACGCAAGGGTGTTGCTATCAACTTTGTTACGGCTGATGATGTACGAATGATGCGCGAGATCGAGCAGTTCTATAGCACTCAAATCGAAGAGATGCCGATGAACGTTGCCGGTATATATTCCTACCTTCCATCAACAGCTCGCTCATCACTAACACACCCGTATAGATCTCATCTAGACGTTACGACTTCTACACTATCTCGTTGTTACTTAGCGACGCTGAGATACCCGCGCTTCAGAGGGAATATTCGATAGAATGGAGGAGAAGGTGCTGGTGGTAGTTTCTCAGTATGCGATGGCATGTTTCGTTTGGTCACAGTGGCATGCTAGGTCTCTTCAAAAGTTGCACTCGGTCCTGTTTGTAGATTGTGGCGCCATGTCATGGAGCATGGCGACAGCATCCAGGCAAGGTGATGCTTTGCCTCGGTCTCTTATTGCTCCTGACCACCCAAGCTGTTGTAATGTACTCTCACACATTCAAGATAGACCGAAACATGCATGCATGTGTTTCATATCAATTCTGTTCGCCCTTCGTGTGAGGTGGGTCCCATCTTCGGACTTGTGAGTGGTTGGCACGAAGCGAGGTTCTCACCACTGATGTTTCTTGGTCCTTTCCCACACCATACCATCGGCTTCAGCACCTGTCCTGCATCTACTTTGATCCCTCATTGCTGCTCACCGAAGCCTCACGCTCCAGCTTACCATAGTTCGGCCCATGTTAGCTGGTGTGTTCACGCCTGTCACTCTAGGACGATCTCCATGGCTGCGCCAGGTCCAGAATGGATGCTATGGGCGAAGAAACTCCGAGACGAACACGTCAAACTAGTTGAATCTCTGGAGACATTATCGAGCACTGTCGCTAAGGCGCCCTTGCCTGTCCAAATTACAGATCTAGAAGCAAGCCAGCTCGCTCTACAACAGGAAGTGAACTCGCTCCGTGCGACGTTAGCAGCTGCAGAACAACAACGTGAACAGCATTCGAGGATCGAACAACAGTGGGAGCAGCACTCGAGGATCGCTGATGAGCGGATTGCCGCTTTGGAGCAACAATTCAGAACCGAAGCACGACTACGAGACCAGAACGCCAAAGTCGCCAACGAGCAGATCAGGAGACTGAATGAAGATGTGGCGGCACTAAGACGATGGGCTCCGTCTTCAAGTAAGCTCGGGGTGAATACCGCAGAGACGAGCCATAGTTCACAGCTCAGCGGTGAGTACCTCGATGACCTCTAGGTCTTCAAGGTCACTCAATCTCAGCGTAGCCGAAAACCTTACCAGTGTCTCAAATGTATCGAGCAAAAGGTCGTCCATGCAAATATATCTCGAGACATCAGCCCGACGAAAACGCAACTGGAGCGGTCAAGCGCAGAAATGGCCAAGCAGCGTACAAGATATCGATAGCGATGAGACTAGAGAAAATTCCGAAGAGTTGGAAGCCTTGCAGTCGGTGAGTCCCTGCAATACACCAGAATCTCTCAGATCCGCAACACCCGGAGGACCAGAGGCTTCACCATCCGCCACTCCATCTGATATGTCGAGCCTCGTCAGCGTCATAAGCTTTGCCCACTCCTCGATCCACGCTGCAGAGGCTTCGGTCCGAGACCCATCGCCGCCGGCTGTGGCTCTGGAATCCCAGGGCGGTCTTGATCTCTTTGAGTATCTTATCCAATGCGAAGATGAAATTACGAGTCGACTGCCTGCGTACGAGAGAAGACTAGTAGAAGCTTTTGTTGCTGGCTTGAGCGACGAGGTGCACAAGTCAACCTTGAAAAGCAGACTAGACGAACAGGCATGGAACTGGAAGGTAGCGTTCGAAGGGGCAAACCAGATCGCCGAGGATGGTCTTGCACAAGGGAGAAGAGGCAAGAGCAAGCCGTCGCCATCGAGAGATCCGAATGGCCGGTTCAAAAAGAAATCGAGAAGATAATAGGAGGGTTGGGGAGGGCCACAGCAGCTTGGCGTGGCTGACCTGATACTAATATTTTATTGCGGCGCACATCGTCTGGTCGATGATATACGAGGACGGAGATTACTTGGCCGCATGGGAAAAGCATTTGCTACTAGATGTCGACATATCGAAAAACGTAGCTACAGCTTCAACAGGAGAGGGTACCTGTACGGAGTATATCGACCCTTATACCATACTTCTATCCCAATACTAAGTCTCTTCATATACATACAGCCCCCCCTTCTCCTTAACCTCCACCTCGATCGCTCCCTCCCCAACGTCCTTTCCCCCAACCCTTACCCCCGCCCGCATCACATCCCCCACCTCCACACTCCCCACCCCCTTTGGCGTCCCCGTCAGCACGACATCCCCCCTCTCCAACGTCAT
>JAABUS010000706.1_pt1 | contig 82527 bp, 77 predicted proteins | sample 5560161 | NCBI WGS metagenome assembly JAABUS01 (sample SAMN10711885, study PRJNA513376) | rock metagenome | isolation source: Antarctica rocks | place: Antarctica: Victoria Land, Trio Nunatak nord | collected 2016-01-04
TATTCAGGTGTGGAAGAGTGAGTTGGGTGTGTCCTGGCATTTGATGACAGGTCGAGGGTTCCGGACAAGAAGAGATGGGGTTGATGGCGGTGTTGGGTGCGGTGGATGAACTGGGTTCAAGCTCCCTGGTAGAGGGTACCGCACAAATCCTGTCGCCAATGAGGAAGAATAATACTCGTTAAGGTCTACCGGTGCAGAGAACACTCGGTGATGCTATTCCAATCCTGTTGAACATAATCATATACACAGTAATGCAATCAAACCGCTCACCTCTCCCTCTCTCCTCTCATCTAATAAACCCTCTTGAACGGCGGCACAGCCTTACACTCATTCTCATCCAACGTATTGCCAATCACCTTCCGATACCCCAACTGCACCGGCCCCTGCGGATCCCGCTGAAAAGTCAGCGTGTGCTTCATCCACTCTTTATCGTCCCTCTCCGGATAATCCTCCCTCGCATGCGCGCCCCGACTCTCCTTCCGGTTCGCCGCGCTCTCCGCCGTCTGCACCGCGCACGTCAGAAGATTCCGCAACTCGAGCGACTCCACGAGGTCTGAGTTCCAGATCATGCTCCTGTCCTTGGTGCCCAGCTCCGCGAAGCCGGCGTCAACGTTCTTGATGCGGCGGACGCCCTCGTCAAGCGATTCCTGCGTGCGGAAGACGGAGACGTCGGTTTGCATCACTTTCTGCATGGCGCCGCGGATTTCGGAGGTGGATTTGGGGCCTGAGGCGGTGCGGACTTTGTCGAGGACTTCGATGCTTTCGGCACCGGCGTCGGCGCGGATTTCTTTGTGGGGGGTGTTTGGTGAGAAGTTGTCTCTTATGGTGTGTGAGACTGCGCGGCCGAAGACGATGAGGTCGAGGAGGGAGTTTGCGCCAAGACGATTTGCGCCGTGCACGGAGACGCAGGCAGCTTCGCCGCAAGCGAAGAGGCCTGGGACGACTTTGTCATTGCCGCTTTCGTCGACGGTGATGACTTCGCCGGTGTATTTGGTAGGGATGCCGCCCATATTATAGTGGACGGTGGGGAGTACGGGGATAGGTTGTTTGCGGACGTCGACGCCGGAGAAGATGGATGCGGTTTCGGAGATTCCTGGAAGACGGTCGTGGAGAACTTCTGGTGGGAGATGTGATAGTTGCAGGTAGATGTGGTCTTTATCTGGTCCAACGCCACGGCCTTCGCGAATTTCCATCGTCATGGATCGGGAGACGACGTCTCGACTCGCGAGATCTTTGGCGGTGGGCGCATAGCGTTCCATAAATCGTTCACCTTCGGAGTTGAGGAGATAGCCACCTTCTCCTCGCGAACCTTCCGTGATCAAGCAACCGGCGCCGTAGATACCAGTGGGATGGAATTGTACAAATTCCAAGTCCTGGTTTGGTAAACCTGCTCGGGCGACCATTGCCATACCGTCACCTGTACACGTGTGGGCTGAAGTACAGCTGAAGTATGCTCGTCCGTAGCCTCCGGTCGCTAGTACGGTGTTGTGGGATCGGAATCGGTGTAATGTGCCGTCTTCCTGATTGTAGGCTATGACACCTTTGCACGCTCCGTCTTCCATTATCAGGTCCATTGCAAAGTATTCGATGAAGTAATTGGTGTTGTGCCGTAATGACTGGCCGTAAAGAGTATGGAGGAGAGCGTGGCCTGTACGATCTGCGGCAGCGCAGCATCGATACGCTTGACCACCCTTGCCATACTTCTGCGATTGTCCACCAAACGCGCGCTGATAGCTGTGCACATATGAGTATACTTATCCATTGCATGAAACTAAATGACTTACATCTTTCCTTCATCGGTTCTTGAGAATGGACATCCGTAGTTTTCCAGCTCTATGACACTTTGCGGCGCTTCTCTGGTCATATAATGGATTGCATCTTGGTCGCCGAGCCAGTCTGAGCCTTTCACTGTGTCGTACATATGCCATCTCCAGTCGTCCTCGTGCATGCTAAAGTCGAGACATCAGCACCCAGACCAAGCATGGCTGCGGAGAAGTGTAGTCCGGTGCTTACTTTCCCAGCGCAGCATTTATGCCACCTTGCGCAGCTACCGTGTGACTTCTCGTGGGGAACAACTTCGATATGCATGCTGTGTTGAAGCCCGCCTCCGCCAGACCGAACGCCGCTCGTAGTCCGGCGCCACCAGCGCCCACGACAAGTGCATCATATTCGTGATCCTAAAAGCGCATGAGCATGTTCTGCAGGCCAATAGCGCCAAAGTACATACGACAATGGCATATTTGTGGTCTATGAATGGGGAGGCTTCTTTTGCGCGTAGTGGCTGGTTGGCGATGATTCGAGCTGGGTAGATGTGAGTATCGAGTATAGGCTGCGATATTGGCGCGGAGCTTACCAGCTGGCTTGGTGGTAGAGAAGAACCTGCTATGCCGTGCAGCCTTTGAGATCTGTAGTTTCTTATAAGCCTTCGCCCCTCACGATGAGCCCTTGATCCGATGTTGTGGACTGACCTTTGGTGCTGAAACGAGACGCCGCAGACCAATAGTACTCATGGTGAGAATCGCTACGGCTAAGAGTAGCTTGAGAAGGAATTGAGGAGCGCACACGATATGCTTGAAACAATCGAAGGCAAGACGAAGAGATACTTGCTCGAAGGCGTAAATGCACTTCATCGTAACGCTAACTCGATTCAGTATCTGCCGCGGCTGCCAGCCAGCCAATCATGTTTTGGTACTGTCACATGAAAGCCAAGGGAATTGACTGCTTTCGTCTCGTGGAATGCTATGGTGAACAGTCCGTTATGCATTGTCGACATTCAATCCGTATCTACCGTGACAGCGCTATGTCGTCTATTCGTAGTAACATCTTGACCGTCTCTGCCGCCAACTCCACAGCACTCGTGCTTACCAGTAACGGCTGCAGCACGTTCTCTTCCGCGATGTTGTTCTTGACTCCACCACTTCGGATGCTGACCCCGGCATTCTGTTCCCCCAACCCATGTCGATGCCTCAGGTCCGTCACAACTTTGATGCTGTTCAGCCCAGCATTCTCTGCCAGCGTTGTCGGGATCACCTCCATAGCCTCTGCGAACGCCTTCCAACATATTGCTTCCGTGCCCGTCAGGCTTCTCGACTGATGTGCAAGCGACTGAGCGATCGCGATCTCAGGGGCTCCGCCGCCCGCTATCAGTGCTTTCTTCTTGACTAGACATCGGATCACACAGAGCGCATCGTGAAGACTTCGCTCCGCCTCGTCGAGGATCAGTGAGTTAGCGCCCCTGCATATGATGGAGACTGTCTGTCCAGCTCCTTTGTGCGTGACGCCTGTGACTTTCACCACACGAGAGCCAGAGAATTGGACTTCCTCGATCAGCTCTGCTGAGCCAAGCTTGTCTTCGGAGAATGAGTTAATGTCTGCTATTGGTTTGCATCCAGTGCTCTGTGGAACTACGTCAGAAAGTAGCTAGGAAGTAGTGACCGAAGGGCTAAGTTACCTTGCAGATGAATTCGACCTCGTCTCGTTCAATATCCTTGACTGCTAAGATATTGAGCTTTGCTAGGAAGTGTAGGCTCAGGTCGTTCACTGCATCTCGTAGGATAGATTTCTGGATAAGTAGGACGTTACACTTTGCCTTCTTGATTTTCTTGACAATGTCCAGAAGGTAAGTCCGCTCTTCCTTTAATATCTTGTCCATTTGCCGGTAGTCATTAACGACAATTTGGTTCTCCATCTAGCTTGGTTCAGTATACGCTGGAGTATCAAGCAGATCATTGAAAAGGATACTCACATCTGGTTTAGGAGGGCTCAGTTGGAACTGTATGAGACCTATCCTCGCCTTTTCCATTCTAGCAGGGCCCCCTCCACTCTTCAAGACCGGTTGATTGAGGACAAGTCCATCGACCATCTCGCTATCTTCTATCGTCCCGCCGACCTTTTTAGTAATACGAATATTCTTCAAGTCAACGTTGTCCGCCGTCTTCGGGTCAATGGTCTTGAGCACGGCGTCTACGGCGATGGGACCCAGGAGGCTGGAATGTTGCGAAACGATTTTGGATGAAAGTGATGTAGACGCGGCTTGGAGAAGTGTGGTGCGGTCTGAGAGAGAAATGGGTTGTGACATCTGTTGCAGGACTTTGACCGCGGCGGCTGCTGCTCGCTGGAATGCTTCGGCGATGACCGTTGGATGAATGCCTTTCAGCAAGTCAGCTCTCCGGAAGATCCCATATTTTCTCCCTATCTACCCTTTGCCAATAGTTTATCGGCCGCACCCAGCAGGCTCCCTGCAATCACTACGACTGATGTGGTACCGTCTCCTGCTTCTACATCTTGAGCTGCGGCGAGATCGACTAGCATCTTGGCGGCTGGGTGCATGACGCTCATATCCTTCAGCATAGTGTTGCCGTCATTTGTCTCGGAAGCGTCAGCATTGACCGCGCCGAAAATCGCCCTCTGGACCTACAATGAGCGTTTCGCCTTTTCCTGTTTGTATCTGCCAAGTCGTAAGCAAGGCTTCTCCCGTAGTGTAGAGTCCCATACCATCTTGTCCATGCCCCTCGGCCCGAGCGACTATCGTTCAGCGGATCAGATTGCGCCTCTGGAATTCACCTAAATCAGGCTCACCGTTCGTATCGCGTCTGCCACGGCTACAGAATTTTAGATGGTTCTGTGCTTGAACTACGGTAATACTCCATACCTCGCGCTGCCATGATGTTGGCATTCCGCACAGCCATAGGCTTCTCTTTGTCCTGGAAATTGAATAAGCACATTAAATTTAGACTGGCGGTTCAACAAACCTTGAACGCATTGTTCCCAGAATGAGCTCTCGGGGCGGCGGTGGCAGCCATGTTGCTAGAAGCTGAATGTTCTCGATGCTTGTAGGAGGTGCACCAGATAGCATCCGCTGTTCGAAGACACAAAACAGCCGAAGATTCAAGTGTCGGACTGCTTGCTCCAGTCGCGTCGATCGTCCGCGAATTTCAACGGGCGTCGGGCCGCTAGCGCCGGCAACGAGGCGCTTAGTAGTGACTAGAAGAGCCGCCAAGCTGATTCAATCATTACTTAACATCACAGTAGCACACTCACGTCACCTCAAGTCCACTATGATATGTCCTCGAGCTTCCCTGTAGCTCTTGAAAGCCGCTATACCGAATATACCGGCCAAGCCACGTTCCAGTAGTCCGGAAAGTGTCCTACTCTGGCCTTCTTCTACTCCGCCAAAGAGCCCTCATCCTCGGGTGAGAAACCCATCATGCCTAGTGCCACGGGGCAGAGCTGGGAGAAATATAAGAAGGAATTCGCAGATGATGAAGAGCCAGAGAAGAAGATTATTCCGCTCACAGATGAGTATGTGACTGATAAATATGGCTGAGATCTTGGTAAGTCGGGCGGCGCTGACTTTACGATTGCCAGAGACATACAAGTACTAAAGACATATGGCGCTGCGCCATACGCGGCTGGTCTGAAGCGGCTGGAGAAACAGATAAAAGAGAAACAAACCAGCGTCAACGAGAAGATTGGTCAGTATTCCTGATCCTGATAGCTTTAACGCTGATCAAAGCTGTAGCTAACTCATCTTGTAGGTGTCAAGGTACCAACATTTCACCTCTCTTGCGCCCATTTCTTGCTGACGCTGTCTAGGAATCAGATACAGGCCTTGCGCCACCACATCTATGGGACATCGCAGCAGACCGGCAACGAATGTCCGAAGACCACCCCCTCCAAGTAGCTCGATGTACCAAGATAATACAAGATGAAAAAGACTCCGAGAAGAGCAAATATGTCATCAATGTTAAGCAAATCGCGAAATTCGTCGTCAAGCTCGGTGAGCGGGTTAGCCCCACAGACATAGAAGAGGGTATGCGAGTAGGGTACGGATTGCCCCCCTTCTCTAAGAAACCCTCCCGTTGACACCTCACCTACAGCGTCGACCGCAACAAATATGAGATCCTCCTCCCCCTGCCCCCAAAAATCGACCCCTCCGTCACTATGATGACCGTCGAGGACAAACCCGACGTAACATACGGCGACGTCGGCGGCTGCAAAGACCAAATTGAAAAGATCCGCGAAGTCGTCGAAATGCCCCTCCTCTCCCCCGAACGCTTTGTCAGTCTTGGTATTGATCCCCCCAAAGGCGCGCTCCTCTATGGGCCTCCTGGCACTGGCAAAACACTCTGCGCCCGCGCCGTCGCTAACCGCACGGACGCCACCTTCATCCGTGTCATCGGCAGCGAGCTGGTGCAGAAATATGTCGGCGAGGGTGCGCGCATGGTGAGGGAGCTATTCGAGATGGCGAGAACAAAGAAAGCATGCATTATCTTCTTCGACGAAATCGATGCCATAGGCGGCGCGCGTTTTGACGATGGCGCTGGAGGGGACAATGAAGTCCAGAGAACGATGCTGGAACTCATCACCCAGCTCGACGGCTTCGACTCCCGCGGCAACATCAAAGTCATGTTCGCCACCAACCGGCCCTCGACCCTCGATCCTGCACTCATGCGCCCTGGCCGTATCGATCGAAAGATTGAATTTTCCCTTCCAGACCTGGAAGGCCGAGCGAACATTCTACGGATCCACGCGAAGAGCATGTCCGTCGAGCGAGATATTCGTTGGGAGTTGATCAGTAGGCTGTGTCCTAATAGCACGGGGGCGGAGTTGAGGAGTGTGGCTACGGAGGCGGGGATGTTTGCGATTCGGGCACGGAGGAAGGTGGCGACGGAGAAGGACTTTTTGGCGGCGGTGGATAAGGTTATTAAGGGGAATTTGAAGTTTAATTCCACGGCGACTTATATGCAGTATAATTAGTGGAGCTCCCAACAGCGGTTGGGGTGCATGGACGGGGGAGGAAGATGATGGAACTTGATCCATTGAGGGGGGCTGAGAAAAGAGTGTACAATAAATGGCGTTGGGTGGGAGGAGAGCATGAGAAGTGAGTGGCATTTGCATCTACTATCACGAGAGAGGTTCTTGTCGGCATATGACTTCATCAGCCCGTACTGCGCAAGGAACAAACCGTTATAAGCCCCATTTAGCGTGTTTGATATTTTGATTAAACGATTATCACTTGTCAACGCCTGCCAGGGTGGTGTAAGTGGTTAGCATAACCGATAGATTGATCATCCGGGGGGGAAGTATCGAATGCACTTTGTGTCTTTCGTGGATCTGTTGGGGAGACTCGTATGAAATATGTTTACTGGAGATGGGGGTTCAATTCCCTCCTCAGGCAGGATGTTTTTGGTTTGGTTCGTGCGGCGACGCAAGACATATATACAGTCCAAGCAAGACTAAGTACCTATACTTTTCCTATCCCAGAGGTGTCAAGCATCAAAGGACCTACTAGATACTACGGACTATGTGGAGTGCCCGGTGACGAGTATGTGGCCGGTTGGCCATTACTAGCCCTTGGACCATTCATTCACGCTCTTTACACAACTGTGACCATACTCGATCCCGGAGGAAACCTCATGCTAACATCGAACCATCCCACATCTCCCCCAAACCCGCGCCCAAACCCGCTAGTAAAGTTCCCCCGGCACATAGAACCCAACATAGACACCATCTCCACGAAAAGCGATCAGCCCCCCCTTTCCCCCCAGCAAAGCTCATATCCCAAGATCTGAGGGCAGCTCGACCGTCTCCAGGATCCAATCCGCAACCTGCGAGAATGAGAGTAAAATAAGAAACCGAAGTAACGATGAGTCCTGAGCATCAGGGTAACGGGCAACTGATCCTTTTGTGCTTCAAGTAACCCTCAACGCTTTCTTTGACTGTCTTGACCTTTCTGATGTTCGGGTGTTGTGTCTATCCTGCAAACGCGCAGACTATGCTCCGATGGGATGGCTTGTTATTATTCTATGATTGTAGTGGTTATTTAAACTTCAGGTTTTCTTATCATTGTGCAAATTCCTAGACATCTCAGAAGAGGGTATTCCAAGTGTGTGGGTATGTATAATCTTATTTGGGGGTACTGATGTTGCGATAGTAGCGAGGTTTTCAATGTTTTTGAGATGATGAAGGATGAGCTGTAGGGGAGTAATGTGCATCAATGATAAGGTATTGAGTACTAAGTAGATCGGTTGCCTTGCCATTAGAAGCGCGGCTTCACTTGTTGGTTTTCTTTAGACGTCGGTTTAGTCGTCGATGGTAGAGCAACTACATGGAAAGGGGAGAGCGAGCCCCAATCTGTCGCCATACCTATTGAATTATTTATTAGAACAAATGTAAAGAGTGCAAATATGAATGGAGAGTAAAATTTGCCCCTTTTTATCACTTATTTGAATCTTGTTGTTTGGGAAGGCTGACTTCGGAGGATGACGAGATACTCGTCGTGGGTTTTGCGATGTGATGGTCCTAGATGTCGCTGGAATTCCGAGGGTAGAATGAACCAGGAGAAGGACGAGCTTGCTAGAGGGGACGGTACTGTGGTCCTCTGATCTCCGATCGCGTCTCTCCGCTGAGAAGGATGTTTGCAGATTGTTTTCTGAAATCATTCGACGATATTTTCTCAGTGCGTGAAGAGCATTGAACTGTCAATGGCGGTGCTAGAGACTGTGTTATTATCGGGGAATGACAAGAACAGGAATATTGGTGTCGTGCGTTCTGTGCTGAGATCTTGGTCTGGGAAGGCTGATGGGGAAGAGTGAGACAGGGGATCTGAGACTATGGGTTGGGAGTTTTATGGATTCTGAGGAGGTCTGATTCTGGGGGCTTTTTGACGAATAGATGTATCAGAAGGTTGTGAGGAAGGAAATTGAAGTAGAAGAAGGGCAAGTGCACGCAGCGGCGTCCTTTCAGGGATGATTAGAAGAGCCCATGGTTGGTTCGAGAAGGGATGCATAGTTCCTGAAAAAATCCAGTATAGTGATTTCTGTGATATAAGAGCGCTGCAACCCACATACCTACAATTCCTTATCACAATCATCTCCTATCCCCTTCTCCCACTTCAGCCACGCCACCTCACCTCCTCCCCCTCCCACAAAACTCTCCCTCCCTTACCCAGTCCGCCACCCCTCGCTCCCATCCCCATCTCCCGCTCAACCAGCACCAACCTCCCCTGTTCCCTTTCCCCCATCCATTCCACCCCCAACTCACTCATCTGCCCGAAAATCATCCACCCAAACCTCGCGCCTCGCTCCAAGATGCCCTCGAGCTTTGACATCCGCTCGTAGCTGTCGCGACTTGGGTCGATGAAGGGTTGGAAGATGTTATCGAGGGTGGTGCGAGCCAGTTGGAGGGAGGCGGCGTTAGGGGTAGGGGAGCTGGGCGAGGTGGTTGTTGTTGGTAGAGGATGCGAGGAGGGGGAGAGAAGTCGGTGGGTCAGGGCGCGCCAAGGGGGGAAGGACGGCGGTGCTAAAGGGCATCAGCGGTGGAATCAATGGTGTTGAATCGAGGATTGGGTGGGAGAGTGAGAAGATATTTGAGGCACACGGGAATCGATAATAAACTCGATAGATATTGATGAAGAGCCACTTACAATTCGATTCATTTGCGTCAGGCATAAGGCGCAGAAGACTCGTTACTTCCAGTGGCAGAAAACTTTTACTATCCTCACTGTCGAGGGTAATCCTTGACGTGATGATCCACATAAGGCAGAAGCGTATAGCAGCGATCCGAGTCCTTGGGTCTGCGAGCATGCCGGCAAGCCTCGAAGCAGGGATGGGGAGATTCGAACCTAAATCGCTAGGGTCGGTATTCTGCGTAACGACTGGGGACGTATGGTAGTAGCTTTGAGCGTAATTCTTGATCAGGGTTTGCAACCTTGACATTTCACCACCAATGGCCGCATCTTCCAAGGGCAAAGGAAGATCTCGTTCGGCTAAGGCGAAAGCGCTTGAGCTTGAGCTTGGATCTAGGGATGTGCTGATAGCTTCCGCTTGCTTGTAGGAGGAGGGACTTTTTTCGGTGGGTGAGTACTCTAGCGCTCTCGCCCGTTTGTCACGCCTTCTTCGAAAGATTAGAAAAACGAGGGCTGCTGCTATGAGCGCTCCGACGGCAGCGCAGCCTATTGCGATACCTGCAGTCGCGCCTCGAGAGACCCCGTGAAGTGAGGATTGGGGCGTGCTGGCAGTAGAGTTCGAGGCCCCTTGGGTCGTTGATGCTGGATTTGAGGTGCCAGATGTAGGGACTGGTGATAAATCCGATTTTGTATCACTCGTTATGGTAGGAATGGTAATTGGGGCGACAGAGGAAGTTGCCTGGGACGAGCTCGTACTGCTCGTAACGCTCGCGCTGCTCGCACTCGGAGGTTCGAAAGAGACTGGCTGGTTGCTGGTACTATCCGCAATAACAAAAATGGAGCCACTGGCAATCAGCGAGACAGTATGGTTGACACCAGCTGCTCCAGAAATGGTGACCGGGGCGCCTCCGAGGGTCAAGTTGTGCCCCTGAATGTCTATTCGTGACTCTATTACAGTGTAAGAGACCTGCTCGAACACAAAGGTAGACACTGGCTTTGCCGTCACTTGTCCCCCCGTCTGAGCGTTCGATCCGGGAGTTGCCATTGCCCCACAGCACTTACTAGGCACACTGAAGATTGATAGTAATAGACAGTGCGTTGTCGTTTTGCGCAAGGTTCAGCGTGGATAGGAAGAAGCAGAGGAGACTGAGGAGCAGAAATCGAGGGTGGAAACTCCTTTACCAGCCTTGCAAGGGTTCTGATTCAGCCGCAGATCAAAGCTGAATACTACGTACTTTCCCCTAATTGATCCTTCTACCGGCCGAGGTCGCACATCGCTGCGCCCTTCGAGTTTCGAAACAGCGCAAGGCTACCACACCAAGAAGGAGATGATCAACCGACCCTCTTGCAGTAGCTTCATTCCCCTCTTTTACTCGCCAGCTTAATCAGAGATTGTGTGCTTCGGTGCTCCTATCCGCCCATGGCTCAACGCTCATAGCCGAAGACTGGGAGCAAGTATCGCATTTATCAGCCCATCTTCCTCATGGCGAAAAACAGGTGACTCTGTGACGTCCCAAATTAACACTACGATGATTCGTTATTCAGACTCTGTGAGAAGATTTCGCAGTCCATCTCCAGCCTTCGCGTGCTGCATAAAAGTTGGAACTGGGGTGGTGGGGGTGAGGACCAGCGAATAAGATGTCGCCGGGCCGACAGCCTCGAGAGCCACCAGAGCTGCATCTAGACTAGCCTCTCCGCTTAAGCGCCCATCGAACTCCTTTTCGGACTTTTCTGCATGCCAGGTCCGTCCTGCGACTAATTATTAATGACAGCCATCAAGAGAGCCGGCAATGCGTGATGCCTGTGAAAATGCTGAGAGCCTGAAAGGCTGAAACGTGATGGCTGCCGGCACCTCGAGCATGTATATCTTGCGGGCGGTTACGGATATCCTACATGTTGCCCCACACTGTAATCATCAGCCTTGTGTGGCGCGAGTTGCGAGAATCAGAGCAGCAAGCTGCTAGCAGCACCCCCATTAGGCCTAGGCTCTACGTGATATTAAAGTACACAGCATGAGTGCTTGGACGGTGCAGCGATAATCTGCGGCGTGTGCAGCTCCGATAATCTCCGCAGAAGGCTTGCGGGTAAAGATCTCCAGGCTGTAGTGAGGCTGAAACCACTTGATAATTTACTCTTCGAACCACCAGATCTGAAGACAATCGACAATCCGCCACAACATCAGTCCGTAGAATGTCTCTCTTCTCTAAGACCTCATTGTAGATTTTCCTTTCTAGGTGACCCCTATTTTAGACTGTCCATCGCAACATCTATTGCGCATTGCGATATATGGCCTCTCTGACGGGACTATGGACGGATCAAAACCAGATCTGCTGGTCGGCATCGACTTCGGCATGACATGCACCGGTAAGTCTATCGAAGAGGACGACCAGTGGAGCCCCGATTGATCGATCGTGCCTCTGTTGCAAAATCCTGACGCTCATCGAATATTTAGGCGTAGCTTATGCCAACCTCTCAATCGGATCAGACTCCATCAAGTGGATCCAGAAGTGGCCAGGGAGGAGCCAAGCGAATGAGAACAAAGTTCCGACTACCATTGTCTATCCCAAGGATGAGTCCATACCTTGTTCATGGGGTTTTCTCTCAGAAATGTCTCCTGAACGAACCGCAGTGGGCAAAGATTACAAGAACTGGTTCAAGACGTATCTGGACCCTCTTCGGCTGAACCAGGCGCAATTTTCGGACCGTTATGGAACACCGAAGTCGAACGCTGAGGTGGAAAAATACTACACGGATTACCTTCGATTATTGTACCGACATGTCGAAATCAAACTGGGGCCGGAAATACAAGGTGCGACGTGGCAACAAGCGAAAATCGAGTTTGTCTTCGCAGTACCAACGACATGGAGCCCTACAGTAGTGGAAACCTTTCGGACGGTCATCTACCGCGCAGGATTTGGCTCCTGGCCGGGTCATACTGTCTTGATGGGGCTGACAGAAGCCGAGGCTGCTGCGGTGCACACGTCGATTGAAGCCTCCGGTATCTTCAAGGTATTTTGATATCTTAGAAGCGATAATCATGTCGCTTCAAGATCTGACAGTATGTCAGGAAAAGGATGTTCTTCTTGTTTGCGATGCGGGCGGCGGAACTACGGTAAGCCTGGGAGCCTATATTTTCGAATCCCACAACATAGTGCTAATCCAGCATTTCCAACATTAGGATCTTTCTGTACTACGCGTGACTGATACGCGTAGTCGAGCCCTATGCCTCGAACAGCTAGATGTTGTGTTTGGTAGGTCTTTGAGGCCCCATCTGCTAGTGGTCAACTAGTCTTTCTGACGAGACTGCAGGCGCTACGATCGGATCAGCTGCTATTGATCAGGATTTTCAACTTCTCGCCATGAAACGTTTAGAGCAAGCGGACTATGACGGCAAGCTCTTTGCTTCGCCCGAAAACGCTTCTTGGGAGATGATGAAAAGTCAAGACTTCCAAAACACTAAATGTGAGCATGGGGGTTTGGATGATACGCCTGTGTTTTCGGTCCCCATATCAAAAGTTGATCCTTCTTACTTCGACGTGACTGCTGGGATAGGAAATGGGGAGATGAGATTCAATAGGTCGGTACCCAGGATATTGAGCGCCAGAATTTGTCAGATTTTAATAATGGGTAGGGAGGATCTCAAAGCACTGTTCGATCGGCAAGTGCAAAAGCTCATCAAGTTGATTGATTCTCAACTTCACAACATGCAGCAAAAGCATCCGACCCAGCCAGTAGTATGTATCCAGGACAGATAGTGGTTTACTCTGGCTGACCATCTAGGCGCATTTGGTTCTGTCAGGCGGTTTGGGTCACTCGCCATACGTGCAACAGCAGCTTCGTGCTAGGTACGCCACAGGTGGCGGTCATCAGAATGCCAGAAATGTTCAGGTTCGGATCGCACCTGATCCACAGCTAGCCGTGTGCAAGGGCGTTGTCGCGGATCGCGTAAGGAAATTGAGAGCGGGCACCTCGGTGCTGAGTTATCGCTGCTGCCGTGCATCGTATGGTACAATCTGTAAGGAGTTATACAATAAGGATAATCCGCAACACGCTGGCCGAGCCACGATCCTCGATTCGATGAACGGGAAACCCTATGTGACGCAGTCAATCGCCTGGTTCATCATTAAGGTTTGAACGCATTGACACACGTACGAACGCCATGCGCGGTGCTGAGCCATTTCTAGGGCGAGCCGGTCTCTACTGATAAACCGATTGTACATAATTTTGCCAGGAAATTGCAACCTGGGGACCCAAGAAAGGCATTTCCCACCAGTATCGTGGTCTCACATGTCGAGAAATCCATCTTGCCTCACCATATGGGTCCCGGTAGGCATCGATAATTTCTCCCGTCACCTATGCATATGCTTACAAGCTCCCCGTATAGATGCTCAGATACTTTGCGAAGTCCAATCCGACTTGTCGGCGGCCGATGAAAAAAATTTCAAACGGAAGAATCGACATTTCTGGACCGCTGGCAAAACCTATCTCAGAGTCGATTATCAAGTCAGGGTCCTCATCGGTCCAGCTGACATACTCTTCGAGCTCTGTAAGTAAATTTTAGGCATGCCCTGTACTCTATGCTCGCCTTTAAGCTAATATGCCAAACGCAGGGTTCAATGGACAGAAATTGAACAGGGATCACCCCATCAAGGTCGAATGGGCGACTGGTACAACAATAGCACCAGAACCTGAGATATCGCTTTGGGATGAGGACCCTGTCTGGAGAATGGGAAGTCCTACAAGCTCTACCAGCCTTCGTCCCACGCTCCAGAGTATGGTTCATCGGAGTTCTCCGAAATTGCCAAACTCGCCCTCTGAGATCGGTCATCAGAGCCCACCACTATCGACTATAGGTTCTCCTTCTAGTGGCTGGTGCAAAGATACTTCCCCATCAACAACGACGAGCCAGCCAATCGAGATTGGAGATAGAAGCCCCGTTGAGGATCCTCGAGATTACCCTGATGGACGCAGAGAGCTTTCTTGAAGGCTGCAAGAAGCTGGTGACATTTGCCCACCATACTACAGTTCGCATCGAATGAGTTGAGGGTTTCAATGAAATATATCTCTCCGTATTCACATAGAACATTGACACGACCAGTCCCACGGCCGTGCCAAGCGATTACTCAGCCGTGCTCGTTACACAAGCACATGACCGACCTCGATTCTCTCAACACACAAGCTCGACCTGGAGCACTTCCGCCTGGAGCACTTCCGCCTGGAGCAGGACGCGCCTCCCTCTTGAGCCCATACGCTTGCTCTGAAAGCTCTGAAACATACATCATGCCGGACTTTCCACCAGTCCGTGCGTGCATCTTCGACTCCGATGGCCTCCTGATCAATTCCGAAGACATCTACTCCATCACCATGAACGAAGTTTTACACGAGTACGACCTTCCTGACATCCCGTGGACCGTCAAAGCAACCCAGCAAAGCCGAGGACGTCAGGTAGGTGGACTGTCCCAGACACAGATCTTCTCTACCCCAGCTCGAATCAATTTGACTCGCCCAGGGTTTCATCAACGTCATGGAATGGGCCAAGCTACCGATCTTCGTCGACGAATTCATGGCAAAAGTCAGCGCCAACAAGGAGCCATTCCGCCAATGCGAGCTCCTTGCCGGCGTCCAGGACCTCTTCCGAAACCTAACGCAGCACACAACGCAGCAACCCTACCTCGCCATCGCAAGCTCAGGGGACCGGAAATTTTTCCTCCTCAAGACTGAGCGATTTACCGATGTGTTGAGCGCCATACCCCTATTCCACCGCATATTCGGCGACGATGGTTGCATGTACCGCTGCAAAGGAAAGCCCTCACCAGTTATCTTCACGCAATCATTACAGCGTCTGAACGACGCGCTACCACTCGGCGAACGACCCATCGAGCCCCTCGAATGCCTTGTGTTTGAAGACTCAACCGCTGGTGTCGAGGCTGGGCGAAGGGCAGGCATGCGTGTCGCGTGGGTGCCGCATCCGGGGCTGTTGGAAGCGTATCGTGGACGGGAGCACCTGATACTTGCAGGCAAGATCGATGAGAAGGGTATGGTCGGCGAATCTTCCACCCATGACGAGGACCTGAAGTGCTATCTACCGTTGTCCAAGGATGGGATGGTGGAGTTGATGACGAGCCTGGAGCACTTCCCTTATGAGCACTATGGCCTTGAACTTCATGAGTAAGAACGGGCTTCGTGGGCTTGCGGGGAATCAACAAGAGGGCTCTCCAGATCAACCCATAGCATGTGGGTTGGTCTACCCCGTGCATTATGTGCTCTAGAGATTTCCTCTCACCAAACCAAGAAAGGAATTGCCTCCAGTCTCTCTCTCCTTGATGCCTCACTGTTGCTTCCACACATCCCATCGTCCCCGAAACCAGCTCCGCAAGAATCGAGATCTAACCATCATGCAGCCTCAGATCAACTTCCCACTTCTCCACAAGCCCCGCCCTTTTTCTCAATATGAACGCCCCTACCCCTTACCCCACATCCTGCCGCAATTCCACTTCCCACTCCCTTCCCCGTCCCACAACCCCATCCTCTTCGCTCCTTCCCTCACCCTAACTTCTCCTCTCTCTCATCCACAGCCCAGCTGAACCCAACTCCCCCACTCCAACATCTATCCCACCTGGAGCAACCATCGCCTATATTTGCCAGACAGTAAACTCCCTGCACAAAATTCCTTCGAGTTTCCTACCCTCTATCCCTCATCAACAACTTTCCCTCCCCACCCTCCCGCGATACTCTGCCTTTCGCTCGACGGCCCCGCTACGCTACTCCCTACTCCCTCATACTGCTCTCCAGCGGCTCCGCGCATACCCGAACCTCCTCTCCGCTGACAGCACTCAAGCCATGTACACCGATCCCACAGTCGCCATACGGGTACTGTGCAAGAGGGAGCTGTTGGCGCTTCCCACCCACTCTACTACCGCGCTACCACCTTCCCCGTGATCTGCATTAGGTTTTCCTTTATTGAGATTTGGCGTAGGCCCCTCGACTCAGTCAATCAGACCTCCCAAGATTTCTCTGCGGAGATGTTTGTCTGTGACTGAACCATCTCGCTATCGAGCTGTGAGATGCGGAGTGGAACTTCGGAGCAGTGCTTTAAAGGTTTAGACGCGCTGAGCGATGAATCTGGAAGGCAAAGGAAGGTGGTGGTTGTTTCAGAGGTGAGATGGTTTTGCCTGCGGAGGGGGGTACTTGAGGAGGGGTGGAAGAGAACGCGGAGGAAGGACGTGGAGATTGTGGAGAGGGGGCGGAGGGGCGGAGAGGGAGGACAGGATGATAGATTGGCGTGTTCGAAAATTCATCGAGACGGATGACAGTGGGACGGCAAGGTGCTGAGCAACGACAGAACTCGAGCGGTCGAGATAGCGGCATGAAGAACAGAGAAGCCATTGATTGCAGGAACGATGGAACGGACTCGAAGCACGATAGGAAACCGAAAAATGGTTGGTGATCGAGAGCAGGTAGGAAACATGGTAGGAGATGTTGAGAGAAGGTCACGCATGGACTTTTGTCAGTATCCATAACATCTCGCATATAGCGAGCTCGAGCAGCGTTGCTTACCATACTAGATTGCGACATCTAGGCGTGATTGAAAGGTCTAGAAGGGAGTTCTGCAAAGCCTCAAAGAGTCCAAATAGAATGTTGAGTTCAGCATGCTATGTGAAAATTGATAGCGATAGCACGATCAGAGCTTTCGATGGGCAGGCTGTGCTCGTTGCAGAGCCTGTCGTCAAACTGTGTATGCAAAGAAAGCCGAAGTTCTGGGAACGCCGAAAGATGCTGGTACCAAGCGCAAGGGGACGCGGTGAAGTGGTGATTGATCGGACTGCTGCTCTACGCTCTCGATGCGGAGTAAAAGGTCGTCCTGCTGCAGCACGTTTACGGGATGAGACTAGGTACACGAACGAAGTTGTAGTTCAGAAGTTGTTCTGGAGAAATCTTGAAGAGTGGCCCAGTAAGAGGAAATCGAGAAGTTGGACAGGCGTCGTGGTATACCAGAGGTCATGAACGTCGTCGATTAGAACGGACAAGGTTCATTTCAGCTCTTATGTGCAGCTCAGGGGTTTCAATATCTTCAAGTGTCATCAACAAAACACACCGGGGTATCATGAAAGCAAAATTGGACTCGCTAGCCGTCTTCCCCTTTCCCCAGACTCCGATACCGGAATAAGTCGTCGAGTCTTGTCTAGCGTCCGCCTCGATGGTAGTAGGGAACCACACATGTTGGTCACTATGCGTCTTTAACTTCCACCGAAATCCGCATACCAGAATTCCTCGTCTACGCCTTCCCGTGACGGCATCTCTGGCTCTTGCCCCACGAACGCCTCATCCTCGAACCTCACATTCAGTAGCCTGATCTTAAGTCCGTAATTCGCAACCAAGGTGATTAGTTTCGTCGTTTCCTTCGTGATGGGCTGCTGGTTCAGGAGCATCAGTAGGCCATCCAGCCATTCCGAGGCGAGGCTGTGGCTTGGTGGGTAGAGTGTCAGGAGGATGGATTCTTTGCGGTTGTGGCTAGAGGGGGAGGTGGATTTGGGTTGGGTAGGAGATGAATACCCGTGGATCGTGATCTTTGTACTGGAGAGCTGGCGGTCGGGCTGTAGTGTCTCGGTTGAGCTGCGGGGGGAGGTGGTGCTGACATTGGAGACAACAGAGGAGACGGAATTGAGATCTAGGCGTTCAGTGAGAGCATCGATCTCTGGCTCTGAGGCTCCTTGGGCTGAGAAATCCGCGTAGTGAAGATATCTCCTATTGTGACTTAGACGCACGAACCGGTAGCTGCTTGGGACTTTGGGTTGTAGGTCTGCCTTCGTGACAGGCCCGCCGTTCGAGGGAGACTTATACTGCAGATTGTTAGGGAACCACGAGCCAGCAAGAAGGCAGCGGATTCGCTGTTCCTTGACGAATTGTAGCGCTTCGTGCTGGAGCTCGTCCTTGACTTGCCGAAGATGGTGGCCCCATGTATCTTCATATGTGAGCTCAATGAGCTCCATTTGCAGCTGGCGCAGCCTCGACAGCTCAAATTCTTCGATGTCGGTCTCGATGTCTTTCAGGTCTTTCGTGCGGGGAGCGGCGCCGACTACGGCTTCTAGGAGGATACGGACCAGCTCAACGATCTTTATGAAGTCGGACTGTTTGGCGCCGGTAGCTTTCCAAAGGCGGAAAAACGCATTGAGTGCGTAGACATGGAGGGTAGGCCACTGCAGCAAGAGAGGCTTGAAGATCTTTTCGTAGTTAGAGCGGGATTCGAGAACGAGGTAGCTTTTTGCATCGTCCACATCGGACTTCTCTATTTCAAAATGTTCGTATAGGAGGGCTGTGACGGCGAGAGAGGCGCGGGCGACAGGGCAGCGGTCTAACCAGATTTTGGTGGCTTGCTCGAGGAGAAGCTTTTGATAAGCGTCTTCGTGCTTGCGGATATAGTAGGTGAGGTCCATCATGCCCAGGTACCCGGTATCTTCGAACTCCCATGCTGGAGATTCGGTTTCAAATCCTAGGCGCCGCCATTTTGTAGGGTGATGACGACGTTTAGGTTCGTCGGTATCGTCGGTGATAGAGGGGGCGGCGGAGGAGACAGGGTTGCTGGCTAAGTGAAGACACTTCAAGGCGCGTCGGTGTTCGGTTCTCTCAAGGTCCAGCGGGACATTGCGCCATTTTCGCAGAAGAACCTTGGAAAGTGATTGGAATTCCAGGATGGGATGGGTAAGATCTTGTAGTGCGGAACTGCGCAATAGGGCATAGACTGCTTTGATGACACCGAGATCCTGCAAACGCTTTATGAATTTGGGCCAATCAGCTTCAGAGTCGTTGGTTATAGCTTCTCGCATCAGGGAGTTTATCAATTGAAGGGCGTTTGCGCAAAGGGCATGGTCGGCCGAGGAGAGACGGCTGACGAGCATCTCAAGAAATTGAGGGTATATGGCTATGGCTGGCTTCAGAGCGTTGAAGCCAAACGCATCAGGTTGCGAGCTGTTGCTCGAGGCATTATAAGGGTGAGAGACGACGGCTACGAGGATGGACATGGCGCCACGGAGAATGTTGACGAGAGGGTGGGTTACGACCAGCTCCACTACCTGCATTACAGAATTAGCGATGATTGCTGAGAAGGTCACGAATACACTACCCTCTCCACAAGATCCTGGTTAATGTATTCCCATCCCTTGTCCACCTCCAGTAGCCGTGAGAAAGATGTAAGGCTGTAGGCCAGCGTGTTTCCGGAGGCGTGTAGCGTCAAGTATCGTAACTTTGTCAGACCGCCCTCTGCAATGAACACCTCGGCGAAGGATGGATCACCAATGTTCGTCTGCAGCTTGAAGACGGCCATTTTTCGCACAGCGTCCTCTTCACTGCCCAGCCGTCCCACAAGCTCTGGGATGTTGACGCTCTCCATGATTGCCCTCCTGTTAGAGGCTGGGAAGATAGTCACAGGAATGACGTCGATCTGCGTGGTCGATGAAAAATTAGAGATAATCGATCAAACTTCCTTAGCAATCATGTGCAAGAAATATCGGACTTATGGGTGAGCTACGGTACCCACTAGGGGGGAGTCTCGGGCCAAACTCCGGGATGCTCCCGGCGGTAATCTGGGCGGCATCGGCGGCTGTGGGTCGGCATTACGAATAGGAACCTACTTCTATACCGGAATGTCGTGCAGCCTACATGTATTGACATGAGCTTGGATTTTTCGCAACTAGTGCTAATAGTGGCGCGCATGTCTCACTCCGACGGAATAAGGTAGTTGATTAAGCTTGATGATAACACATTATGGACTGCCACACTATTGTGCCAAATCCTATAGAACATAAAACAGGACTTTCCGTCTATATTAAAGGGCTCTTTGAGCGCTTGCCCGCTGCAACTTGAACGACGCCAGCCCAGCATCTATATGCTCGCCTCTACTCCGCATGAAATTCCCACCCCCGCTGTAAGCACAAATCCTAGTAGAAGCCTCGGAGAACTTCGAGAAAGAACATCAATGCAGCACGGAAGAGAACGCTTGGGTTGATAGCCTTCAGGGATCGCTGTGATGAAATAATTACATCTGGCGAGCGTGAGAGCTGGCAAGTCAACTGAGCTGCACAAGGGAACGGACACCCAACCGATGTTTTATGGAATCATCGGACAGACGATGTGAAGGTAGACAGGGGTGCCCACCACCTTCGACAACGTATTGCTCAAGGTCTTTTTGATTTCATAGCTGTGCTTTCTAGCTGCGTTTCAAGAAACGAGAAACCATCGCTTTCCGGCTTCGGTCGAAGGAATGAGACACCGTTGCGCTGTATAAGAACTCCGCTGCCGTTACCCAGATTGAAGTGATGGAGACGTGCGTGACGACGCAACCCCTCCACAACGCCTTCCCACGAGCCATCCGGCAGATCGATAAAGGCCAAACCCAGTCTCTGCAGATTTGGCAGGCTTTTCGACAATGATTGAACCAACTCGGAATCATCGATCGCGAGACCACCAATCTCCAGGTCGATTAGTTGTAGCCATTGACCGACTTTAGGGAATATCGTTTTGTGTGCGAATCAGTATCTATGGTTGATTAGATGGTCCTCATCATCGTCAGTGAGCAAGCGTAATTTGAGCCCCCCCAGGTTCGCCATACTACCAAGCATTGCCGGTAGGCATTTCAACGCTTCCAATACTGTTCGATTGTCGTTGTCCCTTGCTTTGATGGTGAGTGAGACCGTTTCGAGTTCGTGGCAGATATTTGACGTATCGCGAACAAAGCATTGATGATCAGCCCCTAAGAGTGTTGAGGTAGAACTAGGCCTGATCCCTCACGATCCGACTGTTGAAGAATGGAGAGGACGAAACAGAATTCACCATCCTTAGGGCACACATCGCGGTGGCGAAGTGTTGATAGGTTCCGGAGCGCTCGCTATTCGTAAAGCCAGAAGGCCGCGCATACAGCACATTCCAACTTCACCTCGCAGCAGATCACGAAAATTCCGGATCAGGAGACGGTGTTCTGCCCAACTCGATGCCCCCACAGATATTTGAAAAGTACGAGTGAGCGAACGTCCGCTATATTCTTGATTCCCTCACAGAGTGCGACTTGCAGGATCTGATGTTTCAGTATCGACTGCTCGTACAATGCGTGCTTTTGCCACTCGCGATACCCCTCCTCAACATGAAAGTCCTTCATGTGCTGTTCGTAAATTGGTTGTACGAAAACGGCCCGACCGAAGCGCGTTTATCAAGTGATGGCGCAGGACAGGTGCGAGTCTTCTATTCCAATACACGAGTGCTGAAAGAGATGGTCGCATAATCGGCCGAAAAGTATGCGGTGCGACAAATCGCGCTGGAAAGTGATGCGTCGTAGACGACTTCTTTGATGACGGTGCTCAGCACTGGATGTTGTGTAATATTTCTGAATATATCGAGATCAATTTTTGTGGGGGAAGAAGTAAACATCATAGAACAGGGAGCGGTCTAGCAAGCGACGATCATTGCTGGAATACAAGTCGAACCAGTATCAGATGATTCTTCTCTTAGCGCTCTAGTATCGCAATTCGAACCTCCGATGAAAGGTGCACGACTTTCGTATTTCGCTTAGGAGATGGGGTTCCATGACACCTCGGCGCTTGCTCTCCGTTTCCGATGAAGTGCCATAATGGAAGATATTGCACGTTAGGCTGACGATGGCTATGTGTAGGGATGACAGTAAGACTGGTCGAGAGGGTCACCTGAGGAAGGTCTGTCTACATTAGACGCGACGCCACATAAGCTATCATCCGACCGAGGAGTATCGGATTGCTGATATGAATTATTGTAGGAGGCACATTTGTGATAAAACTTCTTTTCAAGCATTAGTAGGATGTTGTGAGCTCTTTAACGTCGTAGAAGCGCTGCTGGACAAGGTCGAAAGAAGAACATTTCTCACGACCGCGAAGGGTACTTTCGATCACTTGCACGGTTCGATCACGCAGCATCCCTATGCGGATCACTTGGGAAAGGCGCCGCGTCGGCGCATAGGCCATTTATACTCGATCTTGTCGGACCCGTACGATTCGCATGACATGTTCTTGTCCAGCGGCGATTGATGAATGAGCACCTATGACAATCTCCTCGGTATGATTGCAAGGGTGCAATTTATCGGGCGGACCTGCCTGGCCAGCCAAAGGTGCTCTTCTCTTTGCGCTCCTGCAGGGACCACATACGCGAAGTCGCGGCAAGATGCAACCGAAAGATAAGCAAGTTCGAGTGACTCGCAGACCCCACGTTTCTGTATGCAGCGCGCTGCACGCTTGACAGCTCGCTACCCCTCGTTTGGTGTGACCTCAATCAGCCACGACTGGAAGAACCAGCGGGGATGCCTCCACAAACCTCTGGTTGCTGAGAGTAAACATCAAATGCAGTGGAGCACCGGATGACTATAAATCGAGCAACTCACTCCGTTATAGCAATATCAGGTTCCGGGAGAGATGAGAAGCTTAATACGCAAGACGTCCAGCGGACGACCAAGCAAATACTGCAGCTCTTGGCTGAGGTTCATGCCAAGGCGCTCGAAGATAGAGAAGGTACTTGATATCTGGCCATCACGATTCGTGGGGTAGGATTCACTCACTTACGGATAATAGTGGGGATGTTAACATGTACAACGCGCTTGTTGCATCCAGTGCAGTTCACGGAGTTGGTGAGCCTCATTGAGCTGAATGACCCACAAAGGTGATTAGACTTGTGTTCGTACTTGTGACACGCATGCTCCGAATAGTGGGGCCTACTTGTCAAGAACGTCTGAAGAGATCTGCTACTGCACATATGCAGGTGGCAGAGGCTTACCAAATCTAACAGCCGGCGCACCGTGCTCCATCATATTCTAGAAGTCTTCCACGTAGTACCGAAGCATAGCAAAGACTGAAAAAGAGGAATTATCCAGCATCACTGCTAGGCAGATAACGATTCTAGGAAGCGATAAGCTATCGTGCAATTTCAACGGCGCTGCAGAAGATCCATGCAGAAAAGTGCCGAACTGCATATGAGTGATAAGGCAAGTTCAGATGGACCGTGAAAGCGACTGGAGACACAAGCAAAGACCACCAGAAGTCACACGGTCTGTGCGCGATCCGTTGCGCTGACTGGGGGGAATTCTGTAGGATCATGGGTAGAAGAATCCAACTACTGATGCTGCAGAACATCGGGTCATCTATAAAGACGTCGCAGTCGCCAATGGCGTGCTGGTCCATATGCACGGTGAGAGCTCATAGGTTGCAGGACGAGGGGTTATAGACGTAGCGAACGTCGCAATACTCATAATACGGGTTGGGTGATTGCTTCACCGCAAGCACGCAGATGTAGCCTTACTACGTATCTCGATCGCAGCGCAGAAGCTAGGATAGAACGTGTGTCGCAACGGCTGTCTCATCCGCTGAAGATTCCTAGCCGTAGTTCGAATTCTTGGGATCTGCACAGAGGGGCTTGTTAGGCCGAGAAAGCAGTTGTAAGGCGCGTACCAATGTAAGTCCAGTGTACTGTGAAGAAGTCTCTGAATGTCCGAGTCTGCAACGATGTTAAACGTCTACCATTTGGCGCGGCACTCCCAGACTTCAAGGATCATTTCTCTGCGGAGAGGGAAGGAAAATGAGGTAGGATTAGGGTAGGCAGATATGTTGGGAAGGCTGATGAGAGCCCGAAACATCGTCGTAGTTGTTAGGGTAGTCCTTGGGTAAGTGTTCCTAGGTTTCCTTTGGAGCCCACCCCGCCGAGTCCACGTAATCCACTATCAGCTGTAAGATTAATTCTCCTACGCGGAGGATCCCGGTATGGCGCATGACGCTTAAGTCAAGGAAAGTTACCGGCTCCTTGCAAGAGGCTACATCAGTGATCTCCATTGGCTGCAGAAGACGAACAGCTCGAGAGCTCTGGCGTGCCGCTCATCAATTTGGCCGGCATCGGTCGACCTCTGTTGCGAAGGAGGAACCTTCTGGCGATAGAGGTCGGACTGTTGTCCTTAGTCGCGAGATGGTTTGGCGATCTCTTGCTTTCAGAGGCATCTTCCCACGCGTGACTGTCGTCAAGGCGTGTTCGCAAATGCGAGTATGGTGCGTGTTGAGTGGTAAAGTGCCTCTCAGTCTTGCCTACCGGCACCAGGCCTCAGAGGTTGTCCAGTACTTTAATTAAGGTTGTGGCGCTTCCCCACAGTTCCGTCTCCAGAAGCCTGATCTTCGATCAATATCATAAAGTAAAGTAAGAGACCCTGCCAAACGAATGCCCACCGTCAGAGATTTCACTCCCTTCCTCTCCTGACCGCTGCTAAACAACTCGCAAACCAATACCGTTTGCAATCGGTAACCTTCGTCTCCGTCTTCTCCATGATTGCTTTGTCTGGACGAGTCCATCACACTGGAGGGCCGCAAATCCTTCCGCCGCTACCCCAATGGTGAAAACCCCCATTGCTAACTCCCACACTTCACAATCTGGGGCCACAGCACTCATTGTCCGCACAGATACCAGTGTTCCGATATTACCATGCGTCTCGCTCCGGACCATCAATGAACTGTTCCACAAATCTTATTCCGCCGCCGACGCGTCACTGTTGAGCACCTGTGAAGCCCGAGGCATTGAAACCTCCAGAGACTCGAGGACAATCCTCTTGCCTTGGACATCTTCGCAGCATGGCAGAGGTTCTGCCACTGCCACAACAACCAGACAGTAGATCTCACTTTGGAGCGTCATTCCGCCGGTCCTCCTCCCACACCAATATCCTCCTTCAGAGCACACCCTCTTCCTCTGGGCCGTCACCCGATCTCAAATCCAAATACACTCATGTCGAGTACGAGATTCGACATTCCTCTTCCCTCCCTTCGTCTGCCCCGTCGTCTCCTCGTCTGCCTCAGCCGGATTTCTCGAACCAACCATCCTACTTATCAACACCTTCCAGTAGCCTCTCACTCGACGACCAGTGTGCCTCTGAGGATGACGACATCTCTTTCCCCTCCTACGACGATGAAGACCACGATAGCAACAATGCTCGTGGCCGTATCCTGATTAGAGCGGAGCACACGGAGCCACCCCCCAGCCCCTCTGAACCCGCTATTCCAGAAACCCCCGTCAACACGCCAGCGATTAATCCTTCGTCAAAGGGGCCACCACACCCTAATCTGCGGGACATCTTGACGGCTGGCGATGATACAGCAGTATCAATAGAACCTACGAGGCACGTCGACTATCTCTCGCACAATTGGAAGGAGGAGGATATATGGTCGTCCTGGAAGCACGTCGTGTCGAGAAGGAAGGTGTACAGCAATAGTCAAAGGCTGGAAAATGCGTCTTGGAGGACCTGGAGCAAGTCCATGTTGAAACTAAAGACCGTCTCGCCGGAGAAGCTCAATTGGTAACAAGCTCCTTGCGTAGCCCATTGGCCAATTTTCACTAAGTTGGGAACAGGATGAAAGATCATGATGTGACGTGGCTGTACGGTCCATTGCAGACAGGGAATCCGCGACCTCTCGATCCACGATCCACTCCACCCACGAGCGAGATTTCTAGAAGCAACTCTTTTGGCTCCAAGAAACCTATACTCAAGAAACGCAGCTTATCGGAGTTGATGTTACAAGACTCACTCTCCTCATCAACTCTAATGAAACAAGCCACGGATGCTCTCCGTGCTCAGCAAACTGGAAAACGGTTGCACGAACGACCCGTTCTTCATGATCGAGCGGCATCGTACTTCACCTCATCCTCTGATTCTGCCACGATGGGCGGTGAGTCTGCCGCCACTTCCGGGCGGCAAACTCCATGCACAAAGAAGCACATCCACTTCAATAACAAAGTTGAGCAATGCATTGCTATTAATAAAGGTCGCGATGATCCAGGAGATTACTACTGCGCTGTTCAGGACGAATCGTCCTCGGATGACGAAATGCTAACTATGAAGCCTGTCGATCATCCCAAAACCAACATCAGCAATCCGAGTACACCTCGAAATAGTTTCAGCAGTGAGAACAAGACCATCGCCATGCTTCCTTCCACAACTCTGAACTATCGAGGAGATACCCCTGAACCGGTGGAGCAGCAAGCAAAGCAGAATCATAGCTTCTGGAGTTCGCCATCGAGGATGAAACCTTCCCCATCTCAAGAAACTATCAAACCTTCGAGTCCGTCATCTAACTTCCTCCTTGACGACGAGGATGATGAACTGGACACAAACTGGCAGCCTTCCGCTGGCAGAAGAGCGAGTATATACCCTTTACACTTGGACGCACAGTCTTCTACATACGAGTCCGCCGAGGAGGAAAGAAGCGGTTTGCGGCGAACACCTTCTGGAATGTTCATGCCTTATGAAGAAGACGAGGACGACATCGTTGCCGCTGGCCTTTTTGGAAAGGTTGTCGACACCGTGAATACAGCAAAGGATATTGCACACGTAATTTGGAATGTTGGATGGCGAAGATGATCCATTCAAGGGTCTTGAAAGAGGCTCGAGAGCCATTTCACTAATACCACACCTAGCTCGCCATCTGACCAGAAGGGGAAGGCCCGAAATCTTATCTACAGCTACTTGCTTGTGTATATTTTGGCGAGATCACAGCTCGGCCATATTGCTCGAACGACTATGTCCGATAACGAATTGCATGGCGTTGGCGGCTATCATCCTTAAAATGACGAGCGGCGAACGCGGTCGACTGAGTTCTGCGAGCCACGTTCGGCCTACTGGCATCTCGTATTTTGACGATCGAGAGTTTTCATCTTGAGCTACATGGAGACTTACTGTCCTACACGCTTGATATCAGTATCTGTGTCTGATATCAAGCTGTGGGCATAAAATTCATTGGATTCGGACAACAGAGATTTGTAGCGTCTTTGGTTGACTATCACGGTGCCACGAGTTTTCCGTAGCATTCAGTGACCATCGCAGTGCTTCGTGTTCCGAAATATCTCGTAAATGTACCAGTAATTGTGCTCTTCTGGGTCCAGTTGAATTTGGATTATCCGATAAAGTAAGATCTACCCCGGGTTGTGAAGAATTGATTCCGTGCGTGTACGCACATCTCCATATACCTTAATCTATCGTCCTATGAGGCCCTTTTTCAACCACTCTGGATCCAACTTCCTGTTCAGCCATCCCTCTAGCGCCACCGGTACATCTTCCATACGGACACCGCTGAAAATAGCGTCTTTTGGGCAATCAGTCAATCGGTATCCATCAGTTTGCCATACCGAAGACGCGACATGAGTGTTCCGCGGAGGTGGAGAACACGACCTTGCAGATGCGAGACAGGGACCGGGATCCGGACTTGCATTTGTTCCGCTTGATCGAGTATGCGTACCCTGAGACCTTGGACACCGCGATCCTGGGGACGGGTTTTGATTATGTCAATGGATCGAAATCGGAGTTACAGAGGAGATCGTGGTTGTTGTTACTGGCGACATGCATACTGCCACATACTGGCCAGCCTCGAGAGCTCAGATGGAGGCGAATAATATGATAGACAGGTTTGGCTGGGCGGACGGCATGTTCGGCCAGATGATGCAGACATCGAGACGAGGTCCCCAAGTCTTCTGCGTGAAAGTAACCAGCAAACCCCAGATCTAGTGCATCAGTCGCCCCACAAACAGTCATCGAGCCTAGCTCCTTGATTGCTGTCGCGCGGTTTTAGGCGACGCCCTTTCCACCACTAACGGATCCAGCTCCAACCACGCTCGACCCTCCGCCGAGTGCGCTCTTGACATCTACTCCCCTGTTCTCTTCCCTCTGACCCTCACCAGGATGCCCACTGGTCGGGCCGCCCTGCCGTCCACCAGAGTTGCCGCTCTCTCGCCGATCCTCTTTTATCTCGTTCTGCTCCGCACGCTTACGGTCCATGTCGGAGGTCAAACTAGCCTGTTCGCCAAATCCGTGCTTGTTCTCCACAGCGCTCTTCACTTCGCCTTCGCCTGACATTGCCATTTGTTCGCCTTCAAGACTCGAAACAGGGCCACCCTTCTACAAGAAATCAATTCAGGGGTCAGCGTTTGCTATCAGATCAAGAAATTCCGAGGTCGGAGCTCAAAAGGGGGAACCGGAATTGCAATACATCAGGAGTATCCTTTTCTCCCCTGCCCCCTGCGCCAAGAGCGCTGGGCGTCGCTTCTTCCTGGGGGACGTCATTTGGTGCGCGATGCTCCGTCGTGGCAATGCTGCGACTCTGGGACGCGGAGGTGGATTGTGAGGATGACTTTTGGACCGGATCCTGAGATGTAGGATTCGAAGGGTTCTCGTATGCTGTGTTGAGCGGCGGCTGGGACGGTGCTGAGGGATCCATCTCCCCGCCGGTCGCTCAACTTCCGATATACTACGAATCCGGAGTGCTCTGGACTGCTAGGCTGATTGGATGGTAATTCGAGGTTTAAGAGGATTTTGCACGCAAGATAGGACCGAAGTGTGAGTAATAAGAAAAGAATCGAAGACGCTTGGAGAATTCCGATAACATGGAACTTTCAGGGTATGTAACACAACTGGTGAGACAGATGTTCGCCTTGCCAAGGAAAGGAGAAAGAATTGTTCGTCTCAAGATAGTGGGGCATTGACGTCAAGTGAAGTGGGGATCAGGGGTTGTTCGGCTTCTTGGCGTCGGATGTCAAGAGCACACCGATTATTCTCCCCTAAGGAACTTGTCATCATTGATGCGGTGATTCTTGAGCAGCCGATACCATTCTGGACAAGGCTATCCCACATGCAAACCACTCTCCGACTCATCTCACCGTGGAGGCTCTAAGAAATAAATATAAGACGTATCCTCTAATCCAGATGCACCGAGGGCTCTCGCTACTTGTGCAACGCTTACATCAACTATCGCGGTTTTCGCGCATTGGCTTGATATCTTCAAAGGCAAAAGCATGTACACAAAGATCGTTCACCCATGGCACACTAAAGTGGACGCAGAAGATCTTGAAAGCGCATCATGAGCGCCATCTAAATATGACGGATCCTAGGAAAACCTGAGTTCGACGCTGACATTACAGATTGCTGGAGGTCAATAATGGAGATCGTTCGTAAAAAGCCCGTTCGGGATCCTTAGCATACAGTGGCTGAAGTCGCAATGGTCAATTCTAGACACTCGATTCTTTCGAGAACCCTCGAGTCACTTTCAACACTTACAAATCACAAACCTTCATTTCACGCTCTTGGGCGAATGCTAGTCGTACCGCCATAAGGGCCAAATACAATAAGGAATACGATGCAGCCACCAAAAGTGGCAAAAATATCCAATCCGGTGGCATGGTGCACTCCTCCAAAGTATCTCGAGCTTTATGATACCCCGAGCCTTCCTTGGGCCGTCCTGTTAGATGTCCTGAACGAGCAAGACAGCTGCTCTGCAGTACTGACACAAGTCCTCTTAGGCGCTCATAGACCGCGGTCGCGGAATGCTTGTGTATGAACCAGTCTTCGCGATCATATGTTAGCTGATGAAGTAGAATAAGCACAAGAGCGTGAGCAATTCAGTGCAAGTACGAGTACAGGGGGATGCCTAGCGAGAGTGCCCAGAGAAAGATTTGAAGGAAATGTTAGTGAAGTAAATTTTTGCAGATTTTTGCGGCATTAGTACCTACGCCTCATGCGCAATGACCGGACAACAAATTGAAAAAGTTGGTAGACGAGACGGGAAGGTGCCAGCGATATAAAGAGGCCGGGAGCCGGCTTACGATCTCGGTGTTGATGGCAACAGGATTGTGTTCTTCTTGTGTAGGCCCCTGGGCAAGGATCCGTGTCGGTTTGACATCTACAAGTTTCGAGGGAATGTTGGAGGGGGTAATAGATGCAAGGAGGGGAAGGAGCAGCAAGTGAAGTGCCAGGCAGTGAGATCGTGGTTGGATGAAATGGTGGATTTACTATGATGAAGAGAGTGAGACTACCACGGGTGTACTTACAGCCAGTAAAGCTAACCATTTGGTACGTCGGTTCTTCTCACCCAGTAAGGCTAAACAAATGGTACTTTGTTCGCACCCCATAAGCCTAACATTCCAGGAAGCGAAGTGCTCTAACGCTATGCCGTTTTAGCTGTGGGGCATCACTGGTAGACAAATCTATCGCAATCTCGTTTGAGCATTTTCATGCCAGAAGCTAGCACGAAGGGGTACCCTTAATCCTTAGCATTAACGAAAGAACGCAAAGACAGAAAAACTGCTGGACTGAATCACCAACGAAAGGCCAATGACTAAAGAGGTAAACCGTTCAAGCATTCCTCTCACTCAATCACAATACTTGGGAGCAGAACTGTGAGAAGGTCATGAACATATGTGAGACGAGGAACACCTGGGAAGTGCACTGTGCCGGCCCATGGGATACAATGTGCCAAGGTATAGTGCACCACGGCTTGCCATCGCTTGGGATAGGCTCGGCAGGCAGAGTAGCTGAAGAGACAATATTGCTTGATATTGGTAAGAGACGGGTTGAGAAGAGCCGTAAGGATCGCAAAGACAGACTGTAGATAGACTGAATCACCAACAAAAGACCGATAGCTAAAAAGGCAAACCGTTAAAGCATTCCTCTCACTCACTCACAAAACTTAGGAGTAGGGCTCTGAGAAGGTCCTGAACTCATATAGGATATGAGGAACACCTAAGAAGTGCACCGTACCAAGGTATAGGGCACCATTGCTTGCTATCGCTTGGAATAGGCTCGGCAGGTAGAGTAGCAGACAGCTTGAAATTGATCAAAGACGGGTTAAGAAAAGCCATGAGAATCAACGAGATGCCGATACTTGTAAATCTGTTGCCACTGCATCGTGCCGAATTGTGTTGCTGATGACACCGGCTTTGAAAACTTCATAGGCTATTTTGCCAGGCTGAAGGTCGTATGTCTGAGCCTTGTGTAGTCACCAAAGGCTCCTTTCGAGGCCATGAGCTCTGAAGTAGTCAATTACTGTGAGCTTGAACCGCTATTGATTAGAGATGGGATTTTACTACTCCGCAAAGACGAATAGGGCTTGTGAACCTTTTTGTGCATGAAAACGTCGCCTCTGTGAGTATCCGAGAGCATGCCTAACACGTCAAGTGGGAGAGTCGTGACAGAGTGTCGGGCGTCCTCCAGAGACCGATACCATAAGGAACATAAGCCTTTCTTAGTGCGATGCTTTATGGCCGAGCTCCCCCGTGTCTGGCTTGGCGAGTCTACCTTACAGTCGAGTGGTGAGTGGGGTGTTCATGCGTCGTAGGTCTGCCTCGTATCTCAGGTTAATCCTTCGATATAGCTGGTAGATCAGACTTGGCTTTTGTCACCTCCAGAGAGCATCATTATAAATTACAATAGCGGGGTCCGATGTAATCCCCGAGGACAGATGGCCGAGTTGGTATGTCTGATCCCACTCTCTTCCCTAATTGCTGCTAATCATGGTCACTGCAGGTTATGGCGCCAGGTTAAGGTTACCTTAGCATAGTCTCCTGGTCACGTAAGTGGCGTGGGTTCGAATCCCACTCTGTTCATTTTCAATTTTTGATACTTTGAATCCGTGACTTATTGGGGAGAAACATTGGAGGTGTTCTGGTGAGATTTGATTTTCGAGTTCGCAAATTGGGGCCGGGTAGGATTCGGGCCGGTTTTACCCGAGGGGTCTACCCAAGTCTGAGTGCTCTCGATCTCGACAAGTAAAGTATAGATGACAAGACTTCATTTTTCAGCGCTTTTATCCAATGACACCAACCACTGATAAGCGTGATCTCCAGTCTGCGATGAACAGTTGTACGTACAAAGACTTGGCTCTCGTCGTCTTGGCAACGAAGTCACCAACATATCAACGTTTTGTCCAGACCATTCCTGGCCCTCCAGAAGAGTCATCTATTCGGGGAGCAATGAGCTCGGTGTTCTGGAGGATGGACTGGTGTCTCACTTACACCGGCAGACACTCCAAACGACATCAAGATCAAGTCGACATCAAGCTCTGGAGATCCCAGCATCAGTCGTATCTGGAGGGTTGGCCAAAGGTTCCAGGAAGTTTCTCAAATCTTTACTAGAGAGGTTTCATATCGCGCTGCTACCTGATGTAACCACGAGTCTACGTTAACGGATTGTGGGTTCAGCAAGCTCCTTCAGGTCCCTCAAGCATTTGCTCTCGTTCTCTTAGCAGACTTCGACTGTAGGAGACTGAGTTGTCATGTGCGCCGCTTAGGGGCAATTTGTTATCACTTGACAGTCTCGAAAAGCGTCTTGATGGAATGCCAGTGACCTAGTTGACCAGTAGCGACCCGTTGCTAGAGACGAGAACAGTCAAAGCTTGTTGAATGTCCGGTCACAACAGCTATAAAGGAACCTCGTGGGAGAATACTATATGCTCCATAAAATGTTGGGAGTCTTGACATGACAGGGGCCATCAATGGGAGATGTGAGAATACCAACAAACAGCGGTACTTGCACCACATGCCTGACAACTTCAAGATTTCTTATCCTCTCTCTCCTCAGGGTACGATCTCTAAGCAGCTGTAAGACCCATTGCTATATCTCACAGAGATCAGAATAACCCAGTCCATGTCCACAAACATGCAGCTGACAATGTTGTGCGGTTGGTCCTATTTGCACAAAATTCAGAAAAGATGTCTCCCGCCACGCTGGATACTCTGGCTGCTCATCTCGATGCCGCCTGCAACCTCACAGCTTTTTGCTTGGTGTGTATGTCCTAGAGACCTCCTTCAAACCCTTTGCCGCGCTCGGCATTACTTGTTCCGACCCGGACTCTGCATATTGCAATCGATCAACTCGATCGATCCGCGAGACATCTCTATAAGTCTCTCGTTGGCGGGATGCAGATCTGGGCTCTGGGGATGCAAACCACTCTGATGGCCTGATACCAAGTGCACCATCGGAAGAATCGATGATCTCCTGATCTCTGTCGATGTGGAAGCCTCGTTCCACATCGCACGCATATTGGCATGCTTCTCCTTTTCCTCTGTGCGCCCAATGGTGGAAGTTTGCTCGACATTACGTCGAGTACAAATCAGGGTGCGCCCAGTCAAGACATTCAAGAGGAAGCGTCTCACTTATGTTGGGCCAGCCGGCGGTTTACAAGGCAAACCACCAGGGGTTGACTATCTCATAATCACAATTATTCATATAAGTGGGATGAGTGATTCCCCTACGATATCAAGCTCCATGGGACCGCCTCGCCATCCTGGATTTAGGAGGAGGAAAGACTGATCGATAATAAGATGAGCGCCTTGGCAAAGGGGTGTGGTCATTCATTCTCTTTCAATCTAATCAACGCTGATGATAATATTCGACCATGATCGTCATGACACACTGTACTTGGAGCTTTTGGCATTTATGGCTTCAAGGATCAAATAGGCACGACTGGTTCTTTCCACATCAGTGTAGCAATATCAACCGATATCGTCCATTGTCAGAACCTTCGGGATTGGAAAATAATTGAAAGCTAAACATAAGCATCCCAAATGCCAAACCCTACCTGCACTGAAAGCTTATGCTGAGTGGTCAAGCGGACTGGATTTGATTGCAAGCTTTAGTATCTGCGTAAATAAGCATCCTGAAATCCAAACCCTACCTGCACTGAAAGCTCATGCTGAGTGGTCATATGAAGTTATTGGTTTGCAAGCTTTGGTATCCGCGTAAATATGAGATAAGTAACAATGCACACAAGAGCCGATCTCAGAACTGCACAAATTTGAGTGTCCACTTCTGATAACATGCTTTGTCAAATCACCCATCTAGTAACAAAATCGCTCCTCAGTAAGCTACCAAAGAAGGCTTGACCATTGCAGGCTGAAATAAGCAGCAAATCATGGCGCCTCGAAGCCTGCATTCGCCAAAGACTCGCCTTAGTAGTTGAGTTCCCCACCGCCGGAGCCGTTGACAGCGTCCAGATCTTCGTAGCTCTTCAAGCTCCTCCCTTGTACGGCCTCGCGCGGTCCCATGGTCTGCTGGCCCCCAGCGCCGTCACCCCATTTGCCAGCTCCGCCACCTATACGGGGAGGCATGCCGTTTCTTGGTGGTGTCAGCCTACCGTTGCCGCCGTAGCGTGGGTTTTGTTGTCGGCGATCGTACGGTCCAGAGCGCTGGTTATTGAACCGGCCGCCACCACGACGAACGGGACCGACGTGATGTGTGCCGTCTTCACCGCCGTTGGTGGCCATCGGGTTACCGCCTGCCCATCCACTCGGTGCTTGGACGGTATGATTGCCGAAGTTGGGGAAGGGCGCGAAACCATTCGAGGCTGGAAACCCTGGGAAGTGAGGCATCATTGGCATGTTGGAGAGGTTGAAACCCCGCGGCGTTCCAGTCGTGGAGTTGTGATTATTCGTCGGAAAGTGGCCGTTGCTGTTGGCATCAGACCGCGAGGGAGCGATATGTGCTGGGTCGAGGACGTATGTGTTGACAAGGGTGAGCTGTCAGCTAGATCAGCAGCCATCTTACAGTCAGATACAAGGGCAAGACACTCACATCTATGCTGATACCTTGGAAGAATTCAGGATGACGCTTTTCAACGTGCTTTCTCCAAAAGAGCTCGCCTTTGAAAAGCTTGGTGCACTCGGGTACCTTACACCTAAATTTGGCCTCGTCTTCCTGCTTGAAGAATTTCTTGAGCTCTTCATCAAGACCTTCGTCAAGAGGCTTGCCACCGAGTTTCTTGACATCAACGTTTTCTGGCTGCAGAATTTGCAAGATCTTTTCTTCGAAAGTCTTGACCCAATTGAATGCGCGGAGTAGCTGCTGATCGTTCTTGAAGCCGTTGCGTTGGAATTTCTCAACCACTGGGGAGCCATTTGCTTCTTCGTCGTTTGTTGACTCCTTGCGCTTGAGGGGAAAAGGTTCCCCGAGTGCACTGGCTTTAGCGGCAGCTTTGGCGGAGGTGCCGAGGCTGGCTCTTGGACGGCGAAGATGGCCTCCAGGACACTTTCTAATAAGCTCGTGAACCGAGTCGGCCTCGAAAACACAGAAGAAGCAGAAATTGTAGACCCGTCGAAGGTATTCCACGAGGAAGTCGAGGGTCTTCTTCTGAACCAAGAGGTCCTCGTTGTCCACCTCCTCGTCAGAGAGCTCCCCTGCTTCACCTTCTTCTCCATCTTCCATATCATCGTCACCATCATCTTCCTTCTCGGTTTTGGCATTACCGTTGGATTGAGACTGCAACATGCCACTGTGACGCAGAGCCTCCACCCGCTGCTCAACCTTTGCTACGCCGTCCACGTCTGAACCGAAGTCGTGGTCGAATTTGTTGACTAAACGCTTTGCCAGCTCGAGATCCCGATTGATGCGCTCAGGTGCAGAGAATAGATCCCACAACGCCTTCTTCCTTGGTTCTCGTGGAGGAACATGGACACCTACGTGGCAGGTGAAGTCCCCACGAGCTTCGTCATAGATAGTTTTCCCATTAATGTCTTCAAGGGCTTTTTCGGCGGTGCTGAGCGAGGGTTTTGGCTCAGCTTCTTCAGCTTTCTCACCATCTTCGTCTTCCTCGTCTCTACCATCACCACGCTCCATTGGAACATCTTCGTTCTCAGTACCTGGATGCAGCATTATCCACCCAATACGATGACACTTCTTTGCTGGATTTGGATCACTCAAGCTGAGCCATTTGAAGCCACCAGCCTGTTCGCCAAGATGCTCCTTGCAGAAGCTCTCGATTTTTTCGCGGCTTACCATGGGCGCAAGAGTCTTGATGAGAAGCGCTGGCTGCAGGGCGGATTCATCGCGAATATCTCCACCACGGCTTGGTACAAGGTCGCCAACGCCCAGAACTTCAGCCGCTGCGACAGTTTCTCCTTCTTCTCGCTCGACCACGCCACCAGCTCCATTGCTCTCAGCTTTGTAGATGCCTTCGAGGGTGAATTCGTCAAAGATTCCGCTGTCGATGTCGCTGTCCCATTGGCCCAAGGCGCCGCGCCGGAACTCCATGAGACGTAGGCGGAAAGCATCCCGAATCTCTGGCAAATAGCGCTCCTTGAACCACTCTTCACCCTTGTGCTGCTGAACAAAAGTCCGAGCCATCTTGGCTTGTAGCTCTTCCTTGTAAGAATCATAGGCTGCCTGGATCTGCGCTCGCTCCTTCTCACGGTCCTCCTTCACTTCACGTTCGCCTTTGATAGGTCGTTCTGATGGTCGACGTCCACCATCCTTCAGGCGCTCTTTGTCGTCTTTGATGGCTTGCTCTGCGCGCCACCATTCAGCAAACCAGTTAAATCCTACTTGAAACTCGAGACCGAGCGGGTTAGGCAAAGGGTTAGTGCGGATGCTAGGCTTCGCATTGTTCTCCCCGGGTACATAACGATCAATTCCAGGAGGTGATGGAGCTCGGCGACGGTCTTCGCGGTCTCGAGATGCGTGATCACGAGATTGACCATAGTAATCGTCACGGCGTGCGCCGGGCTGGTAGCGGTCAATCATGACAGGGGAGCGTGAGCGAGCGCGGGAGCCACGGAAGCCTCCTCGACGATCTTGGACACCTGTCAACAGAGAAGTATAAGTAAGCATACTTGAGATGACTACTGAGATCGAAGAGAAAACGAGCTGTGAATGCAGGCCGTGAATCGCACAATGAATGCGACTGATCTTGTACTTGGCTGTTCCTCATAGTAGTATTAAGCTCTGAGATGGAGAAAAAGCAGGAATGATGCAAAGCAAAGGCTGTGTGATAGCGCTACTAGCATCATCGCAAATGATCTTACCAGGAGATCGACGACGATAAGCATCAATGGGCGGAGGTCGATCCATCATATCTTCCCTCCCACCCCACCTCGGTTCTGGCTTGATAGGCGGCGAGCGATATGCTTCCATGGTATCCATGATGTATGGAGGCTAATGTAGATTGGTCTAGGGAGGAGGTCGGTAACGTGATGCGGAGAGGCAATAAGTAGTGGCCTAAGCCTGTTTGCTCGATTCCTCGGTAGAATGAATGCAGGTGCGCCGACAGGGAAGGTTATGTGATTGCCGGTGAATAGTGATGGGGAAGGAAACGGGGATTGCTGTTTGTCTTCATGGTCTTGTGTTAGAGCAGGTTCAATCGAGCTAGTAATTGTATGGATGGGAACGAAAGGTGAAGAATGAGCATGACAGAAGCAAGAAAGTGTTGTAGGTGGTTGAGCAATAACAAAGGCCTCAGCTTGCCAGATAGACCTGGTGCTGGGCAGGGCGGGGCTCGGAAGCAGCAGAAGGCTGTGAGTGACCACGGGCGGGTAGCAATTGAGCAGCAGATGGTTGCTGGTGCTTGATAGAACGGAGAAGCAGGGGCATCTGTATGATAGAGAAAGGCCGTGACAGGAAACTCACGTTTTGTGTCCCCTGTTGTCATGCCATGATGATCTGCGGGTGGGTTGGTCGTAGGAAGAAGGAAAGCTCGCCAGCTGAAGGGTAGAAAAGCGGAGACCCTAGAGTTAGCGCCAATTCGAACAGCCGCGATAGCCGGTTATCTAAGCGTCAATCCTCAACGCTACGTCTCTAATGTCTGCTCTGTGCAGCATTTCCTGGAACATTACAGTTGCAGCTGGTCATCATCGAAAGCATATTTGCATTGTGGGTCCTATTTCATGAGCAGGTACCAACTACTTCGGTGCTTCCAGTCTAGCTACTGGTGATGATCCCAACATCAGGTATTGAGTCCTCTCCATACTGGAAACAGCCCTCCAATCCATGCGCCAAATCAAGTCAGTAGGCTAATTGCTCACAGCAACACCAGACTCCTTTCTCATGCGATGACTACATACATCCCTTCATTGACCCTGCCAGGGCAAATCTTCGCTCAGCCTGCAGCTTCGATCATGCTGCCCGTTCTCTTGGGGACAGCTGTAGGCTTCAGCGTTAGCCGTGTGTAGCTCAATCCACAAGCAAATCCTCGACTTACCCATGTGCTCTATATAGCAAAGAAGACTCAAAAGACATACCTCGCCCTGAAGCAGCCTCCTTACCGGCCTCCTCCACAAGTTTTCGGACCGGTGTGGACAGCCCTTTACGGCTTAATGGGATACGCTGCATATAGAGCTTGGAGCACTGGAATGTCTACGTTGGACCCAAGGACTATCAGTCTGACCAAGGTAGGACTTGCCTGGCTTTCTGGCTCCTTAAATAGGAGGCTGTTAGTTGACTAAGTCGTCCTCAGCAAGGCGCTACACTTTACACGATCCAGCTGGGCCTCAACCTGATTTGGATGCCGCTGTTCTTCAGATTGAAGCGCCCAATCGAGGCTACTGTCGACATTGTAGCTCTTACCGGCCTCACGGGCTATCTCGCCTACGTTTGGTCACAGGTCGACATCGTCGCCGCATGGAGTCTTGCGCCGTATCTTGTGTGGTTGAGCTTTGCTACATATTTGAGTGTGAGTTCGAAACAGTGGCAGTCCCATGAGACACTTATACTGACGGTAGCAACAGGCGGGAGTGGGCTACATGAACGATTGGGATCTAGCCGATAAAGAAGTTGCGAGCGACTCAGTGCAGAAAAACAAGTCGAAATACGTCAATGAGGAGGATAAGGCGCAGTGAGGTAGCTGTTGGCTGGTTGTCTTGAAGGCCGGTGCTGTCGATCAGGCTTCATGTTCGTATATTGCCCTTGTATCACCACTCTACTCATGGACTCACACGCGAATACTACTGGATCCAGGTGTCTTATTTGCTTGTTAACTGAAAACGGTGTCGGAGTTGTTGCTAAGTTTTCTGAGTGACATGGTGATATGGTGACGCATAATGACTGGAAGTGTTGATATTGTTGCCCTAGTTGAGCCTCTGCAAGCCCTGCAAGGCTCTTCCGCTTGTTTCTGGCTGCGAGGATGCACATGAAGAACAAGAGGCATTATTCGGTAGGTCATACCTTAATCATGGCTCGAAAAAAAGGATTTGAAACGGCCCCAGTGCTGACTTTATTTTAGCCTTATGGATTATTATTGTTCATGTTCGCTTATCACAGGTTCCCATGGTGAAGAGATGATAAAGTGCCTGGGCTAACTTTGGATTCCCGAGGTCTTGATCAACCTAGGACGGAATGATCCACCCTACGTAACCATGAGTCAAAGTCTGCAGGGAAACCCTGGGATACGTGCAGAGGACCTGGAGGAAAGGTTGGAAATCCTTAAGGGAGAGTATGAAGCCGCGGAGACGTCCGAGGGTTTCTTCTCTCCTTTTGCTGTTTTATCTCTGGATGTAAGAGTGGTCGAGAAGAAACCTGGGGTACGAAGAGGGGCATGGTTCGAACCCCGTCAGGGGCAACCTTTTTTGCGTTGTATCCATTGAATGTTGTCCACGCGAGCATTTAGGGCCACATCATTACTCTGCCACATGCGGCCGAGCACGCAAGGAGTTACTGCATATCACGACCTTTAAAATCGTAAGAGTAAGAGGTATTGCTTTGTAGAAGCTCGCCATCTGCATGGCCTTATCGATCTGGAAGGCTGTTCGGGCGATGCTGAAGGACGCGTATCACCTTCGGGGAATCTTATCCCCCCTATTCTGGATCAGTCCATGCATTTCCTTAATGCTCTTTTGTGTCCTTTTGCTAGTCTTCATCTATCCACAGCCCAGTTATGGAATATATGAAAACTTCCTTTCCTATGACAGTATCGCACCGCATATTTTTCAATCCCGGTTACCGTTATCCCTTGAGTCTGGAAGCAATTGGCATACCAATGTTCACGCGAAGCAGTCTGAACCTTCTAATCTTGCAGACATTGCATAGAGCGATATTACACCCCCTGGGGTGAATCTACAGAGCACGCTTCCAAACCATGTCATGCAATATCCAGACATCACATGCGTCATGCTAACGAGCTTGATGCACGGAGCATCGTCTGCCCAGTATTGTTCCAGCCGCCCGTCCAATGCGATCTCGCTCCACCTGGCCTTATTGCAAGTCTTACCATCAGCGTCTTCAGTCTCCGGCAGTGATATCGGCCTTCACCACAGACTTTCGCCCGAGTGGGAGACATCTCGAGGTACTCCGCGGATTTTCGTAATTCGGCATCACCCAGTTTACATACGAGTATGCGAATGATGAACTCACCGTCGCAATAGTAAGAAAACTAACCTACGATAGGTGATGAGGAAGTAAAGTAGGAGACTTGACTGTCGATATTCGTCGATGAACGGTGGTTGATAGAGATAGGGGTATTTGTACAACGTCGAATTTGCTCAAATAAAACCACCTTGCAGATGCTTGGCATGCCTCACAACGCCTCCCGTCATCTCATCTTATACGGCGCAAGGTATGCCCTGATTGGAGAATCTCTGTGAGTGAGTTAGCTTCGATATTCTCGCGATCTCATTATGCTCAGGAAGCGTTGGCAGCAGTGCGGTAGAGGCAGAGAATTATTTATCACGATACAGCACATCCGATATATACGTTTGAAATTACCATATTTCTTCTTTCCGAGATCAGTCGGGATTAGTCTTCTATGTAGATCCCCAAATATTTTCATCACCATTTGGCTCACAAGGGCATCGCATCAGCATCGAAAAGGACCGAGGAGAAGGTTATCGCAAGTACGTCCAACGCCAGATTTTATACGGCTTGTACACTACTTTGTTAGAGCCGGCGCCATTACTTCACTAATGATCAAGAAAAATCGAGATTGAATTCTGGCAGACATTGAGCTGTTCCTACGCACTGTAATCCGAGGAAATAGGTGTGGTTTCTCTCTAAGAAGGTCCCAAGTGCTTAAGTCAATTACCAACAATAAGACACTAAATCAAAACCAAAACTCTATCCTTTACAGTGACTTTTGCAATCGTTTGAAAAGCGCTTTTAGGAGCTTCCATGCTCTGGGAGTATCATGATAGCAAAACCTTGGCTCGTTCAGCTCCATCCAGGGGCTAGATATGTAGTAACCCTGAGATAACCCCGAAGCTGCCTTGGTAGGACAAGACTATAGCGGTGGTCTCTGATATTTCTTTATTTATCGTTTATTAAAACATCATGACATGCTGGTCCCGAGACGCCAGAGTAGAGACGATGCGTCTTATACTGACGGAAGTATTAGTGCCTGAAGATGGCCAAGGAATTGAGTTCGTTGAGGGATGACACCATGTTTCGTCCTCCAGTCAATCGTGCTATGAGAGTACTGGATCGCTCCTATTTCCACAAAAAGATCTCATTGGCTGCAGCCACGGTCTTAGAATCCAGAAATATTGCGAAATATCGGACAGAATTACATGATGAAATGCTAAGACTTGATCGCGTCCCTACCGTGAAGCAAGATCCAAGGCAAAAGGGGCTTAAGACTCTGCTCCTGAAGCCTGAGATCAGACCTGAAAGTACGATTGCTTCTAGTGTTACGAAGTAGTCGATTTTGTAACTGAAGGTGCTAGACTCTGCGTCATGGAGCACAAAGATCCAAAAACTCGTCGAGGCCAAAACAATAGCTATCACTCCGTACGATCTGGAACTCAACTACGATCACTGGAATTATCGTATGTACGTTGGCCACACAATTCCATGCTCGCGCACTTGCTGATCAGTCCAGACGAGATCATGAATGCGATTATGCCTGAAGAGGAGCAAGACGAGTATGCCAAAGGGTTTACAATTGTGGGTCACGTGGGTAGGCTGGTAGAGATCTCTCCAGATGCTTGACAAGCTGACAAAAGACAAGCTCATCTAAACTTACGGGAAGAAAGTCTCCCTTACAAGCATCTGATCGCAGAAGTTCTCCTCGATAAGAATCCAACCGTACGTACTGTGATCAACAAAGTCGATGAAGTAGGCGAACAGAACGAATATCGTACCTTCAAGTACGAAGTTCTAGCCGGCAATGACAACATGAACGTTGAGATGTGGGAGGAAGGCTGTGTTTTCCGCTTCGACTACTCTAAGGTGTACTGGAACAGCCGGCTCAATACGGAGCATAGGCGCGTGGTCGATTTATTCCAGCCCGGAGAAGCCGTTTGCGACGTTATGGCCGGTGTGGGCCCATTCGCCATACCGGCTGGCAAGAAGAGAGTTTTCGTCTGGGCCAATGACTTGAATCCGAACAGCCATGCTAGTCTGGCTGACGCAGTCAAGAGAAATAAAGTTCGATTTCCAATTTACGGTCATTGACCGATTTTCGCTAAAGCAGACATAGGTATCGCAATTTGTTCAGACCTTCCAGGAAGACGGGCATTCATTCATTCGAAACTCCGCAGAAAGGCTGTTCCAGACCCACCACAAAGTGAGCATTCCTGCAAAGACCTCGCGCACAGGACCACCTCCTTCATTAGGAACTGCGACCGTCCTGACGCAACCCACAACCTTCAACCACTATATCATGAATCTACCTGCGTCTGCTCCGACTTTTCTGCCAAACTTCATTGGTTTGTACCGCGGACAGGAGCCACTTTTCGCTCCATATGCGACCGCTAAGCTTCCAATGATTCATGTCTATTGCTTCAGTACGAAGAGCGACGACAACAAGGCTGAAGGGATCAAGATTTGCATGGAGATATCGGAGCAACTGAAGCACGAAGTGAAGCCTGGCGATCCTGAGGTGACAATATGGGATGTCAGAGACGTGGCACCGCAGAAGAGGATGTTCTGCGCCAGCTTCCGACTACCCGAAGAGGTAGCGTTCAGGTACGCGGGTCGCCAAAGGGAGATCCAAATGGACAGCTACGAATAGAAAGAGATGATGCAAAGGCGTAGGCATACCACTGTAATTAGAGTCCGAGATGCAGGTTTACCAAACCTTGCATATCTATTGATCCATTCATAATGAGCGGCATCGATACACTGATGTTGGGTCTGACTGTCTACATTGGAAGGAGATTTCATTCTAATGCACGGAAACAACGTACATACAAGACATTCCCTCGTCTCTTGTTTGCCTACACCATCCCCTTACCTCGCCATTGTCGAGGTAGAAGCCCACAAGATGCCCCGAACGCCGGCCGAAATGCTCGCTCAATCGCAGAGACATGATGTATCAGAACCACTTCCCATTGTACCCATCTGCATGCGCAACCGTTCCATTATTCGCTGATGCAAGCACTGAACTTTTGCCGTACTGATACAACCACTCGTGTTCCTTTGCAGGCAGTCTTCTTCGCAATCGCGTGAATGCTACAATCATTGATCCGCTATCCTTAGCCTCGTAATATCTTCCAATAGCTCCTGGAGATCGGTATCGCTGATCTTGTTCGCCAGACTCGGTATCAGCATTTTTGCTTCTTCGGCAGTGTCACAACATAAACTCCCTAGTGATCATCCGACATCAGCACCTAATCACATTGCTGCTTTCAGAGCGCCATTGCTTACCCAGCTGCGACCTCTCAAAGAACTGCAGCTCTACTTTGGCATTCAACAGCCGCTCCACGGCCTCTATGTTCTCTTTTGCTTTGAATCGCGCAAATATATCGAGGTAATCATTGGTCTTATTGAAGATCCTGTAGACCGAGAGCACGATGGGTCAGCACAGAGTCCACCTTTCAGACCCTCATAATGCCTCGTTGTCAAGAACCTGCCCGTACTGCGTTTCTAAGAAACATAGTCTCCCAAAGATGGTAGACTCACTCTCCCTCCTTGACACTCGAGCCCTGCTTCCTATGTTTCATAACAACATTGATAAGCAGTCGCGCTTCCGAGAGAGTCAGACAGGGGACGCTCTGGAAGTCGCCAAGCACAAGGGTGCTGGCCGCTTCTTCTTCGCCGGACGGCTTCTCGCGAGCGCGAGTCGCCTGGTGAGTGCTCATGACCGTGCTGGAGTAAACTTCTGTGATGTTTCGCGCTTTGTGTCTCGAGATTCAGGCTCTAATGTGATCTGATTTGGAGAGGTTGATGCATAGGGAAAGGCTGGACGGACCGCCGGACCGTTCAGCCGGAACACATGGCATACAAGGATCTCAGAAGCTAAGCTATATTGAGGTTATCCTAGCTTGCTGTCGAATGGCTTCGTCCGAACTTCGATCCCGACCCACTCAAATTGCGCTTCCAAATCCATCAACGACCTAGCGAATCACTGCAGGGGGCAAACACCTTTTTACAAGTGATGGGAGATTCGCTGAAAGAATTGGAGGATGAATTATCAGCTTGACTGAGCTGTCATCCTTCGAAGCTGGATCTGCACCATGATTAAAAGCCCGCCGTGTCACCAATATAGCGAATCATGTACGTACGACTGGGTCTGACGTTCAGCGCTTACTGATTATATACAGGGCAATCTACTCGTTGATCATCATCAATAAAGCCGGAGGTCTTGCCTACCAGCGCGACTTTAACTCGCCGCTCAACAAAATCTCCGTCAACGACTACCTTGTTCTCGCTGGCACATTTCACGGGTATAGCATCCAGCTTTCTCCACACACATATCTCCACATGAGGGGTGATGAACATGTACAAGAAGAAGGAACTAACAAGACGCATCTACCAGGGTCCACGCAATCACCAAATCCTTGACTCCTTCCACCCTCAGTGTCCCCGCCTCTCAGCGAACTGGGCTTGAGGTTCTCGAATCATCCAATTTCCGGCTAACATGTTTCCAAACCGTGACGGGTACCAAATTCCTACTATTTACGGAACCACATCAACCGAATGTCGATAGTATCATCAGGAGAGTATACGAGCTATATGCGGATTACGTCACGAAGAACCCATTTTATCAGCTGGAGATGCCGATCAGATGTGAAGCTTTTGACAGGGCGCTTAGGGCGTTCGTGGGTGGAAGGTAGAAGGATAGAGGAGTTAAGGCCTGAATCCGCGTTTGCCAATGCAGAAGCTTGGCTATATGACAAGGAAAAGGAAATCGACAATGACCGACCTACAACGGTATGTCATTTTTTGAGTGGAGGATGGGATGGTCCGATCGACGAACCACTAGTGTCATTAAATGTTGTAGCGATTGAGGCCAAAGTCCTGAGGTACGCTATATTGAGCCGGATTTCAGGTGCTTTGAAGGCTCACACCGAAATGCAGGAACGCGTGGTATAGCCATCATTGCCCCAGCCCATATCATACGAGCATCAAGTGACTCTGGAAGTCGCCAAGCCACGACTCTACGTGATAGACAGTTACTGTCCGACCTTTTAGGAGACAAATCTGGCTTTGAAGCATGACCTGCATTCATCCTCGAGTGTGTTAGTCTATAGCAGAATGATTTCTAAAGACTGCTCAAAACGCACTCCGCGAGTCTATGTCCATCGCCCGCCAAGAGTTCCGATTATCGGAAGCGGTTACCTCGATAGGGCTGACTTCGCTTCTGCCCTCCCACAAATTCGACCTTAATCAGACCTCCACAGCACATTGAACTTCGATCCAAGCACAACCGCAGTCATGGGTCGCGTCAGGACAAAGGTCGAATTTAACCATCATCCAACCTCTACAATGGCTTTTGCTAACAAGTAGTACCCTCCAGACTGTTAAGAAATCGGCCAAAGTCCTCGTCGAGCGCTACTACCCCCGCCTGACCCTCGACTTCGAGGTCAACAAGCGTACCTGCGATGAAGTTGCCATTATCGCCTCGAAGCGTTTACGTAACAAAGTAGGCTCTACCTCAACTATGCCCTCAACTTCCTCCTCTCCACATTAGCTCCCAAGACTTTAGCTGACACACCCAGATCGCTGGCTACACAACCCACCTTATGAAACGCATCCAACGCGGTCCCGTCCGCGGCATCTCCTTCAAGCTGCAGGAAGAAGAGCGTGAGCGCAAGGATCAGTACGTGCCGGAGGTGTCGGCGCTGGATGTCAGCAATACGGAGAGTGGGACGCTGGAGGTGGATCAGGACACTAAGGATATGATGAAAAGCCTAGGGGTGAGTAGCCGATGTGTCGTGGTGGGGATGGGTGTTGGGAAGGCTTGGGGCTGACGATGGACTCGCAGTTCGATTCGATCCCTGTTAATATTACGGCTGCTGCGAGGGAGCAGGTTACGGAGCGGCCGAGGAGGTTCGGGGATAGGCCTCCCCGGTAAGGGTGTGAAGAAGGAAGAACCGTTTGCTGGGGTGGAGGACGATAGTTTTCGGATAGCTTAGCTATGCGGAAGTTGCATGAAACATTGACCGATTACAAGTGCTTCAGACTCGAAGCCATCAATCATCTCGCAGCTTAGGAGGCTATCTGGAACGTTACTCTCGCTCCTTCGCGACCATCTGCCATGCTCTGGCTGCACCTTTTTGCAGTACATTTGCATCACTGGTGAAGACATTGATATGGCGGAGCCTGTTCGAGCCCGACAAATTCTGTCAATGGATGGCAATGCTAGTCGATGGGACTAATTTATGTTGCGAATCCGATGATGAGTGCTCTATGTCGCACCCAGGTTATCCGAGGACGCCTCGCTATGCCAAAAGCCTGAATCGATGCTATGTGGTGTCCATCTTATCACCTCCACCCTCTCCACCCTCTTTCTTATCGTTGCCATTGTCCTTCCTTACCTCGTCTGGTTTCGAGGTCTCTCCACTACCGCTTGCCTCGCCATCCTTGTTCAGCAAAGGCTGGTTCTCTCCTCCCTCTTCCGGGATCCCCTCTAGCGTAGGCTCCTTGGCCCCATCTGGTTTGCCTTCCTTTTCCACCCGTGCTTTTTCCTCTTCCATGCTCATCCTCAGCGCAAGTGCCAGCTCAGGATCAGTGCTTGGATCAACATCGAATTCAAAGTCCCCACCACCTCCACCTGTGCCACCATCCATACCCGCCTCTCCCCTTGGCGCAACCCCGTCACCCGCTAGTATCGGTGAGGAAACCAGGTGATCGCTAAGTAAGCTTGGTCCAGGTGGGATGACCGCTAGGTGTGAGCCGTCGCCGCCTTTGATGTTCTCATTGAAAGCTTCCAGTTTCTTGGTGTTCTCTGGCTCGAGATCGCCGAAAGCAACAAAGTCGATGGAAACATTATTCTTCTTCATTTTCTTTGCAAGCTTAATCAGCGTTTTCTCGTCTTCGTAAATGGGCGAACAGGTGAACACAATGATGCGTTGCCGCTGAGATTTGTTCTGACGGTGTTTGAGAGCGAGCTTGAGCATCGAATCAGTATCTGAACGTATGTCCAGGATTCTCATAATACGCACACCTGCGATTTGTATGCCGGTGGCTAGATGTGTGGTCCCTCTTATCTTTGTTCGATGTATGCCATCTAATACCTTGCCGAAATCCGTCGTCAAGGTGACCAGGACCTCTGGGCCCTTGCCACCCATGCTCATGAGTCCGACAGACGATTCTGGGTTCGATTGTGTCTTGGCTCCGAAGATGATATTGACACAGTCCGCTTGAGCATCCCATCTAGACGGTCTAAGAGTGTGATCAGTTGCGTGAATACCTTGGTAACTTGCAGAGCGCAAATTTACACGTAATCGCCATTTCTGCTGCTTTCGCTATTGTCCACACTGCGGAACCACGTCAGTGGAAGCTCGGAAGACAACTCTCGCGAGCTTACACTATCATAGTTGCCTCGAGCACCATCCTGCGGGTTGAGACGAGGTTTTTCCGGAGGAGAATCGAACAGAAGCTTAGGGTATGGAAATCGGATCTATTAGACGTATGCTTGATATGTAACCGCAAGAGAAAGGTCTTGGGGGACGCCAAGACCGCGGCTCTACCTCGGTTATAATGACCGCTGCTTTGTTTATTCCCAAACCTCGAGGAAGAACACTTTATCAATACGAAGGACTGACCAGCATCTTAGCATTCACTATGGCGCCAACACGGACAAAAAAGACAGCTACGCCCGATGAAACCATTCCAAGTGAAGACATGCCGCAGCAACGCATTGTCACCATGCAATCACCTGCAAGAAAACCACTGCAAAGCCCAGTGAAGAAGCCTTTGATGATCACGGAGTCGCAGAAACAAGCTCTCATTGACAACCTGCAGTTAGAAGGTACATTCCCCATCGTTCTATCACGGAGACCCACTAATTCATTCTCAGTCACCGAACGAGCGCGAAAGCTGCGCGCTCAATATGCACTGCAGGCGCAAAGCTTGCGGACTCGAATTGAGCTGCGCATCAATCGTATACCGACTTCGCTGCGAAAGGCAAACATGGGCGAGCTGTATCAAAAGTATCACGAGGCTGCCAAAGATCCTGCGCTCGAACCCGCAGCCTCCGGCGCAGCGACTCCCAAACTGCCAAAAGCGACAGTGGAGCCGGAGAAGCTTCAACCTCCACTAAAACCTGACCAAAACAAAGCAGCTCCACGCCCACGAGGTCTCAAGCGAACAAGGTATATTTCCCCCTGCAGAACCCTCAACATCGCCAAACATTGACTTCGGCAGTGACCATTTCGATCACGCCGACAAAGAGAACACTCCTGGACCAGGCCAAATCCCCAATCCCAAGAAACGCACCAAAACCACCGTCACAGGCACTAGCCGACAGGTCACCAACCCTTCAACTGTTCTCTCACCCAAAACCTCCAACTCTCGGACCCTGCCCCATTCTCCCATCCGGCCGGCGCTATGCTCACCGCAAAAATCGCACCTCTCCGGTCCCGCTTCGCCCTTGAAGCTTATGTTGCCCTCGAAGCAGCTCTCCCCATCCAAGCAGCTCTCGCCCGCCAAATCCGCAGCCATTGCCGCCACAGCCATACTCGCAAACATCGTCGCCGAGAAACCCAAAGCCACGCGCGCAAAAGCTGGCGCCGGGAGGAAAGCTACGAATCCCACTGCCGCGGCCTCGAAGCCTGCAGCGACGAGAGCAAGACGTGGCGCAGGGGCTACACAAGCGGTGGCAGAGATGAGGACCGCGAGTAGCAGCAGCGATGTTTCGACGACGTCGAATGCTACGATGGTAATGAGGAAAGCTGGGAGGCCACCGGCTGCTGCGAAGACTACGGCGCAGAAGAGAGGTGTGGGTGTTAGTGCGGCGGGGAAGAAGGTTGCGGATGCGCCGCCTGCAGGGAGGAGGGTGTTGAGGAAGAGAGCGTAGAGTAGGGGTTCAAGGCTTGAGTACTGTACTGATGAGCGTTGCGATATACTTGGGCGTCCTGGGGTTTTCGGTGGATTGGGGATTTTGAGATGATGAAGTGCACCTGAGATCCGTGTAAAGGTCCCATTTTTGATCCTACTATGCTTAATTCATTACTTGATAGCATATTATGTTCTACATAACCCCTTCCAACCACAACCAAAGAACTGTACCGTGTCACCCAAGATAAACAAAAGACACACCCAATAAACGTTGAAGATTGCTGTCAATTTTAAGGTAATGCACCGAGAGTGCTAGGCCAATCTTAGCCAATTCTGAGCAAACATTTGCGTACAGCAATGATCAATCTTCCCGTTTCTACCACCCAATAATCGTCGCTTCTCCCTTCCAACAGCCGCTCTCCGCAGCAAATTGTTACTCCTCTCCTCACAGCCAAGCCTTCTTGTTCTCTTGCACGAATTGCCAAAATTCCATAGGCTCTTTCCCAGTAACAAGCTTTACATCGTTATTCAACCTTTCCTCCATCCCCTTCCCCAGCCAATTCGTTTCCAGTCCCGCCAACATCTGTGCATATGCTTCGGGGATACCGAAGCCCTCCAACCACTGGACCTGCTCATCCTGTGAGCGACTAACGTGCGTGATCTGCTTGCCCAGAACTTCGGACAATATCTTTGCGATCTGGCTCCTATGTCAGCAAGATGCTTCTCCCATAGCATAAGAAGTGGGGATTGAGAAAGTGGGCATACGTCATCATACGAAAGAAGTTCAGGGCCGAGAATGGTGTATTCTCTGTTGTGCGATTTTGGATCGGTGAGGAGGTGGAATGCTACGGCGGCGATGTCGGTGGCCGCGACAGTGGGGAATTTGCCTTTGCCGGAGGCGGAGTAGATCTTGCCTTCGTGGCGGATGCATGGGAGGTGTTGGCCTTCCGATATGTTTTCTGGGGGAAAAGCGTGAGCTAGGAGTTCACCAGAAGATGATATGGTGTAGGCAGGTTGGGAAGGGCCGAGTAGAAGCTTCGCCAAGTATCTGGCGAAAAGAGGGCTAGGTAAGTGGGTCTATGAAGAGCTGGTAGGAGAAGAACGGGATATGACGGATAGCAGACGCGCAAGAGTTCAGGGTGCAAAAGAATTTTGCAGACGGAGATCCTTCTCTACTCAATATGGGCTTCTGCGCGGTGTACTTACCCATGAACCACGTTGGCCTCAGCACGCCATAGTCGACTCCCCTTTCCGCGAGATACTCGTGAACCTTCCCATGTGCATGTCCACCCTTTGGTGTTGTACTGGACGTAAGTAGTACGAAGCGTTTGACTCCCTTGTTGATGGCGTATTCGGTGAATGGCTTCATCGCTGCCAGCAGATCGAATGCAACTGGGGCCACCATGTAGAGGGCCGTGATGTTTGCCTCGATTTCGAAAGGGTTGCCGTAGGTTGTCTCATCTAGCCAATCGAATCGGCATCCCGTAAAGCCGGTTGGAGCAGTGCCAGAGCGAGAAGCTAGTATGACAGGGACGTCTTGCTTGTTGAGGAGGTGAGCAATGCGTGAGGACGTTTTGCCCGTTCCGCCGGTGAGGAGGATGGTCATCTTGGGAAGAATGGAGCGATGAAGTGTTGGATGGTTGTTAAATCGCCGCTGTTTGCTGCTAGGTCTCCTGGGGGTTGGGAACGTTATATATTACTGCGAGTGGTTGTTTTGACAGGAGGGGCCTTGATCCGTCCCAAGAGCTCATTATATCCATCGTGAACAAATGTATATCTGGTCTGCTGACAGAGCTCATGGTACCAATTCTTAGTTTGCTGACACAAGGGATACTTCTGCTATGGTAAACAAGGACCACAACAGGCCGTGCATCAATGACAAGACTGGACGAAACACCCTTCCAGGCACGGACGGGCCAATTGAGCCCGCGTGCACTTCTTCTGGATGTGGGCATTACGATTTGTAAGACTCCTTACGGAAGAGAAGACTCCCGGAGCCGTCTACATGGCGGCTTGAGTCTTTGATACGACGTTCGAGACCAAAGCGGGCATAAGGTTATTTAATCGCCGACCATCAGCCACTAGCCGCATATGGACTGCCCACTAATAATTTTAGAGACTTGGGGTCGACAAGCAATTGTTCGTACTCCCTACCTATCAAGCAACATGTCTCTTTCAAGCATTTTCACGGCACTCCCGTCCGATGAGTCATGGGGCCCACCGACTACGACGGATGCTCTGGTTGACGGCGTGCCATATGCCCCTTATTCGAAAGGAGACAAGCTTGGGCGCATGGCCGACTGGACGTCGGAGGGCAAAGATGGGTCTGGACGAGGCCGTCAGCAGTACAACCGAAATTACCGAGACCAACAAGTCTACGGCGCGGGTACTTCGAGCCTCTTTGCTGTTCAAGTCGCCGAGGACGAGTCATCCTTCTCTGTCGTCGACAATACTCGGACTTCTACCAAGACGCGAGGCTTTGGTCGAGGAGGCGGCACCATCTTCCGCGGACGTGGACGAGGAGGGCGTGACCAACGAGGCGGACGAGGCACTTTTCAGCGGGTGGGCGGACGAGGAGGGCAGCAAGGGTACTATGATCAGCGTGGCGGTAGGGGGCGCGGTGGTCGAAGATTTGGGTGGAAGGATTACGACAAGCCACAACGCAACAGAGACTCGTCGGTTACCATTCGATCTGATTGGCAGATGCTAGAAGAGATTGACTTTAATCGACTGGCCAAACTGAACCTTGAGACCAGCCCTGGCGAAGATATCGATAGCTACGGATTCCTGTACTACTATGACCGATCTTACGATAAGCCTCCTGTTAAGAGCACTGAACGAAAACTCAATGTCATCGATCGCGCAGCATACAACGTTACCACGTCTTTGGACCCTATCATACAGGACCTGGCAGAAAAGGATGAAGCAACCATATTCGCCACAGACAACATTCTCTCAATGCTCATGTGCGCTAATCGCTCGGTTTATTCTTGGGATCTCGTCATCACTCGTCACGGAAACAAGATCTACCTTGACAAGCGCGATGGCTCAGCTCTCGACATGGTCAGCGTAAACGAGAATGCGGCCGACGCACCCTTGGAGGCCTCGGAGGGCAACAAAGACACCATCAATTTTCCCGGTGCCCTCGCTCTTGAAGCCACTTTCATCAACCATAATTTCGCAAATCAGACAGTTGTCGAGTCTGAAAACGCCAAGATCGAGATGTCTCATGAAAATCCCTTCTACAACCCATCAGAAGAGACCGAGCCCCTGGCTTCTAAAGCGTACAAATATCGCCGCTTTGACTTGTCTCTAGAGAAAGATGAAGACCCTCTGCATCTGATTGTCCGCTCAGAGATTGATGCCGTGGTAAAGAATAATATCAGCGGCGAAGACCAACTCTTGACTGTCAAAGCACTTAACGAATTTGACCACAAAGCACAGGGGAGTGGGGGAGCGTTGGACTGGAGGACTAAACTTACGAGTCAACGAGGTGCAGTGATGGCGACGGAAATGAAAAACAATGGCTGCAAGCTGGCACGGTGGACGACGCAGAGCATTCTTGCCAACGCTGATGTTATGAAGCTTGGGTAAGTATCTTCCACTAGGCAATCCTCTTGTGCTAAAGGCTCTCAGCTTTGTTTCTCGCGCGACGCCAAAGTCGAATGACCGCCACGTGATCCTCGGTGCGGCCAGCTATGACCCACGGAAATTCGCTGAGCAGATGGGTCTTAACTTAGCTAACGGGTGGGGTATTGTTCGGACCATTGTTGACATGTGCCGTAGCATGGACGAGGGTAAGTATGTTCTTGTCAAAGATCCCAACAAGACGCTGTTGCGTCTTTACAAGGTCCCTATGAGCACTTTTGAGGAAGGTGAGGAGGACGGCGAGGACTTGGGGCCTGCTGATGGCGAAGACGCCGAATAAATTCATCTGTAGAGGATCGAGGATGGCACAGGTAGCATGAAAGCATGATCTAACGATAGCAGACAACTAAGACAAGATCCAACCGAGCATCGTACTCCACTGAATGGAATGAATGCTCGAAAGAGAAAGACATATTGCGAATAAACTGATGGATGAGGTGTGCCAAGATGACTTTTGTCGCATCATCGGTAAAATCATGATCATATCATCACCCGCCCCTCGCGCACCAGCCGTGGCAGTACTCGTCCTGGATGCATATTGTCCTCCCGTCCTGGCACACTGGTTACCTACAGGAAGCGTGAAACACGTGGGATAAGAACTTAAGACAGACGTGCGCCTGTAAGTCGGCTGCTCCTAGGATGCGGCAAGGGTTCAATCCTATCTGTATCATTGCGGGTATTCGCGTGTCTGGATCAGCTCCAGGCTCTCTGAAGGCCGATATCTCGCACCTGGTGGACGACGTAAATACCTCACAAATAGGATAATGGCTGCAAGAGCTGTGGTTAACATCCACACTGTGCTTTCCTTCTGTTCATGACAGATCCATTGGTGGAGCACCTACGTTGAACCATGATTCAATCGATCCTCTTTTCCTTCGCTCTCTTTCTGGCGCAATGGACCGTCACCATACGGTCAGCTGCCGTCGATGTACATGTCCGGCAGTATCCCCATGGTAATGGCAGCCCGATTGTGAGCAACCCATCTCAAGCCGAGTAAGTTTCATCGAACCAAAAAAATGTGGTGAAGAGCGATGGAACCTACCGAGCAACAAGCAATGTGACAGTTTGATGTTTCATCTCCGAAAAGGATTGGAGCTGTGGACCCAACCCGCCGTATCTCTTCAGCTCATCCTTGCGTAGTAAAGTCTCTGAGCAGGAATCCGCATGATTGTGTTGGCCCTCGAGTGAAAGAACAGACCGTTAACCTTTGTCGTTGACCAGGCACACTAATTCGACGAACAATGCCGGCTCATTTCCTCACGGCATTGGTAATCCTTCCAAGGCCGTCACCCCAGCTCAGTGAGCTCCTGCCTCACATTCCATTTGAAGGACAAGAATCTCACAGTGCGTAACAGCTCCAACTTTCAAGGCTTAACGAGCGAACCTGGCCCGTTTTCGCATGGATTAGGGACAACCAGGGCCAACAAGCCATTCGCGAGAACGTAAGAACTAATTACCGTAAACTCTCTCTGGTCGCCTGCTAAGACAAGCCGGCTTGCAGGACAACAACGCGCCTGACGAAGAACCTGACCGGAACCAACCACGATGCTGTTATCTGCCATATAGCAAATACTCGCACATCTCTCTACATCCAATTGTACGATGATATAAGTGCAGCAGCAATGACCACGACGATCAGCAGTGCCACATCATATGTTGAAATGATCATACGCTCGTCGGGAGACGGCTGGCTTCCAACCGACCCTTTTGTATTCGAGGACAAACATGGCCTGAGATTTATGGTGGAAAGCGCCAAGAAGCAGCACTTGACGTGGGGAATACTTGGAAGTACAGTGAAGGGGCTACAGGACTGCGTGATTCACAACGGATGGTATCAGGAGGTTCGGATGCAGATATTCGACGCACCCTGGGGACATGTTGGGGATGGAAGTCTATTGCGGACGTAGACGTGTCAGCGATAATAGAATGTTTCGATGCACCTTCCCAGATCGCGTAGGTGGCAGGCAATACGTAAATACGTCGACTGATAGACTATTGTGTATTAGGGGCTGGATGGTATGGAAAACTTATGTAGAAAGTTAAAAGTGTACGATGTACTAAGGCCCGGCACGTGATGGTCTCGACCCTAGCCCTATATAATTTATAAACCACGCTACTGATCACTGCAACTTGAAGTAGTACTCGCTTTCCTTCACCTCAGATATTGAATGTAACCCGCGAAGAAGCACAGCCGGTCCTTTTAGAACTCAAGTGGCCGTAGATGTCGGAGATCTCGAAGCATTTCTCTACCAATTCGGTAGATCAACAATGAATGAACCTCTCATCTGCCTCACCGTTCGAGCTCACTCACCGCTCTCATCACTCACGACCTCAATCATAGCCTTCCTTCCTTCGGTTGAGACAATGCCAACATCATGACGATTCCCACACGTCGCACCACTCTCGCCAAACACTCAACTCTCTTCCGCCGCCTCCATGACTTCCACACCCGCCCTCCCTAGCCCCACGGTTCCCCTCGAACCCACCAATATTACCCAAGACCAAGGCACCGAAGCCTTCAAAGACATTGTCTACGGCTCCGTATGTGCTTCTGCCTTCTCTCCTTCCATCTTCCCACTTACCGCATGCCCCCCCTCCCAGCTAACCTTCCCTAGCTTGCCGGCGCCCTCGGCAAAACGCTCGAATACCCCTTCGACACCATCAAAGTCCGCCTGCAGTCCGCCCCTCTACATCTCTACACCGGCCCTTTAGACTGCCTGCGTCAGTCCCTCGCCCACGATGGCATCCATGGGCTATACCGCGGGATAAGCGCACCGCTAGTGGGTGCGGCGGTTGAGACAAGTAGTTTGTTCTGGAGCTATCGGATCGCAAGGGGCCTCCTTGTTCGATATACCAGGAGAGAGGATGGGGAAGACAAGGAAGGGGGGCTAGGACTAGGAGGCTTGTGTATAGCGGGCGCCATGAGCGGGGCGTTTACGAGTTTGCTGTTAACGCCGATCGAGCTCGTGAAGTGCCAAATCCAGGTCCCCTCCTCCACCATCTCCTCTCCTCTACATACAAGAGCAAAAGCCGGGCCTTTGAGCGTCATCGCCTCTGTCTTCCGGCACCACGGTTTGCTTGGGTTCTGGCACGGGCAGCTCGGCACACTGATCCGCGAAACGGGCGGAAGCGCAGCCTGGTTCGGTGCCTACGAGGGGGTCGGCGCTGCCTTTCGTAAATACAACACTCGCTCCTCAGTGGCTCAGGATGCAGAAGCGAGCAACTTGAGGCTGTGGCAACAACTTCTGGCAGGCGCGAGCGCGGGTGTGGCGTACAACTTCGTCTTCTTCCCTGCGGATACGGTCAAGAGTCGGATGCAGACCGAGGAGGTGAACCCGATTGAGATGACGGGGCGCGATGAGAGTGGCAAATCGAGAAGAGCAACGTTCTGGCGCACGGGCAAGGAGCTTTGGCAGAGTCAGGGGGTGAGGGGGCTGTATAGAGGGTGTGGGATTACGGTGGCAAGGGCGGCGCCGAGCTCGGCGGTGATTTTTGCGGTCTATGAGGGGTTGAGAGGGTGGGCGTAGGGATGCGCTGGGGCTCGAGGAGATGGTTGGACGCGGACGAGGCGGATGAACGTGGAAGAAGAGGTAAAGGAGGGGAAAGTGATGGATGTCTGGGAACGGCTGAAGATGTGCTTTATAGGCAGGTCTTGTGGGAGCGGGTATAGCATGGTGTTGGTGCCGGGAGATACCCCGATGCTCCTTTTCTTGCATAGACTCCAACACAGAAGATCAATCTTGCATGCTGGAAAGAATCCATGCCCTTTCAAGCGTTTAACCTACGTCTCAAGCCTCCCCCTCTCTATGCTTCCTCTTTTTGCCATCTCCTTGCCAACAACGCCTTCCCTTTCCACCCTGAGGCCATCATCGTCCCTCCAGATCCTCCGGTCCGAAACTCATAGGCAACAACTACATCCCTCATCAGCCCAAAGCCCCTTAATCTCTCCCGTACCCTGGAGCCGGCGCGCAGACTCCATAGAGCGCCCCCTTCATTCCGAACCAGAGGAAAAAGAAATCCATTCGTATAGATCGCAATGATATACCAAGAAAAGTAATATTTGGATGCAACAGGGAGTCGAGACAGAGCGCGAACGTACCTCCTCCAGCGTCTTCATAACAAATTTATCATCCTTGTCATACATAAAGATCGGCGTCTCAGAGGACGCAAATTCCCGTATACTGATATGGATATCAGCCTCACCTCACCCGATCCCTTGACTCAAAGCCCTCAAATATTGGAATCAAACGTTGGATAACCCTCCGTAGCGATAACCAGGGAAGAATTGGACAAGACCAGGCCCTTTGATACTTGGGAAGAGGGGAGAGACGTACAACTGCCGACATTTCCCACAAGGGCTCGCTGTAGAACCCCAATATCAGCTTCCTCGTCATTTCGCAAGGAAAACACATCCACATGATGGGGATTCGATGTTATGCTGAAATCGGAGAGTGGTAGAACAGACCGGGAGGGCTGATATCGGTCGCTACGGCGATGGCTTTGAGCTTCTGGTGGCCTTCGCTCTACGTCAACGCAGAAAGATTGTATTAGTACCGCTTTATAGTCGACATTGAACCTCGAATACACTTGCGACCGTTGGCAAACAACGACAGCCAAAAGTCTTTCCTCATCCCAGTCTTGGTACGTAACCAACCCCCCTTCTCGATTTCCATCACGCCCATAACCCCTCTTCCCCCGTCCAGCGCAACCAGCAGAAACACATACAGTAGATAGGGTGACAAAGAAGGGACTCACGACCATCTTCCCAACCGTACACGTCTCAGCGCATATCCCTACGGGATAGGAGGCGTTCTCGACGTTCGCACCGGTGATGATGGTATCATTGTCCGTGAGGACAGCGCAGCCGACGCGGAAGTGGGAGTAGGGACCTGGAATTCGATAGGATTTAGGAATGGGGTTCTTGGGTGATAAGGGAGAAGGGGGGAGCGAAGGGAGGTTTAGGGGAGGAGGGAGTCTATGAGATGGAGAAGGGACGGGAAGGGATGGAAGGAATGAGACAATGAGTGACGGAGTAGATGATAGGAGTTCTATGGCTTGAAATGACGGGGAGGGATAATATTGTAAGAGTAGAGTACAAGAGTTCAGGAGGTTAAGTGGTGGATGTGGAGAAGGAGATCGAGCCACCTGCTCGCCGGAAATTCGAAGAGCTACTGTCATGGATGCTGTGGTGAAAAACAGGTGCTAATGATTTGAGAACGGGGGCAGCTTACAGTATGCCGCTTCCTTCGCCTTGACGGCTGCGGAGCCCATGGCAACCAGCTTCTCCTTTGGTATCTTGGTGAAGCCGGCGAAGTACTCGTATGACGTGTGAAGTGTTTCGGGCGCCATGGTCTACTCCGTTGCAGTCATAAGACAAAATCATGTATCGATTGGGTGGACAAGTGGGATGGAGGTGACCTTCGAGACGGAAGTCCGAGACCAAAGCGCTTCTTGTAGGGCAAAATGATCTATAGATTGTATTCCAAGACCTCAATCCGAGCTGTGAATGAATAGTATCTAAGTACATAATCTCCCATCGTGCTGCCAGCCGGTCCCTATACTATACAAGCCCAACGCCCTTTCCCTTGACCCGGAATCCCGCGCTCAAACATCCTCATCCTCATCCTCCCCCAACAGCTCGTCCTCGTCGGGATCCACAACCGCGTAGTCCCCTCTTCCCCGTGCAAAGCTATTTCTCGTCGTGTATGTTCTCGGTTGTCCTCCCAACCCGCTGTACCGACCTCTACTGCCTCCCCAAAGGCCACTGACACTTCTCCACACGCTGCCCAACAACAGAGGTATAGCGCCGAATACGGCTATCACACCCGCCAGAGCAGCTACCGGGTACTTAATCCATGGCTGCTCCGAATCGAATGCGCCGCCCGAACCAGACGACGGGCCCGAGCCAAGCCGGATACTCCCAACTTGCATGCCACCGTTCCAGTTGCGGTAGACCCAGTAGCCTACTGCGCTAGCAATGGCGATCGGTAAGATGACCACCAGAATGAAAAGCCAGAAGCCACCGATACCGGCCTTGGCCTTCTCTTTTTCGAAGTCCTCTTCGTGGCCGGGGCAAGGGATCTTGGTGGACTGCAGTTCGAGACCACCTTGGCAAGTGGTGAGCGGGATGCGGCGGTAGCCGGTTATCTCGTAGTAGAAAGTTTGGTCCGTGTTCTCTTTGCATTGGAGGGAATGGTCGGGGTCGGGGAGGTCGGGGACTTTTTGGCAGGAGCCGTCGGAGGCGTATTCGAAATTGAAGTCACTGCGTCGTAAGGTTAGCTCCATTTATGATGACAAGCATCATGATCAGGAGGGGCGCTCCTACCATTCAAAGTCTTCCCTCGTGCAGGAGCAATTTTGTTTGATGTTGTGAAGAGATTCGTATCTGCGACCATTGAAGCAATGTGCACTGGTTTTCTTACGGTGGTACTGCGCGATATGGCCGAAGAGGCAGTTGTCCTCGGATAGGGGATGTTTCGGCTCCCAGAGCTCGTAATCTTCACTCTCTTCAGGGTGCTTGTCATTGAGCTCGCATTGTCGGTCCCATAATCCTGTAAAGTCAAGGTTGACTGTTGTAATCTCGCTAGCGCTTTCAACGTCTCGACCCCAGAGAAGAAAATTCCGTGAAGTGTCAGACGGGACTGTGGTTACGGCTGAGATCTCCATCTTCGACTCTGTGAATTTGTATTGCGTCCACGTTGCGCCTTCATCAAGAGTATAGAAGACGACATCTGTGGCTTTCTTGTCTTCGACGATGATGATGATGGAGCCTTGATCACCGTATTCCCACATGTAGGCGCCTTTCTTGACCGCCTTCCACTCCACCCCGCCATCTCGCGTGATAAATGTATATGTATCATCTTCACCCTTCCGACCAAGATATTCGCCGACATTGCCAACGCCCATCATGAGACCGACGGCAGAAGGAGACGAGTAAGTGGCTCGAGGATCAAGGCGCTCGGTATAGCCATGTAGATGCAGTGAGCATTGGGCGACGTCCCCAACCTCGCACTTGAAATCGTTACCCTCGGTATCCTTGGATGGAGCGTGGATAGGCGCCCATTTCGCTCCATCATTGTGAGTGATCATTGTCTTGAGTTTCTTCGACTCTCCTCTTTCAGCATCCTTCACGTTATCAACCACGTTCACGAGCGCAACACCCTCCAGACCCAACATCTTCTCGAAATCAACATAGCCTGCTGTATTTCTGTTGACCCCCTCAATGCTTAGGACGTAGGAGGTCCCATTGCTATTACTCTTGATAATAGTTCCATATTCCGAGTCCGGGCGGCTGCCAACCGTAACGTGCAAGAACACAGCGTGAGTGGAGCTATCGAGTACGGTATAAGCCCTTTGGACAGGCACATTGAAGTTCGACGGGAACTCAGCAGCAGCGAAGGTCTTGCCATCAACGCTAGCAGCCACGCTGAGAGACTTCTCGTCCTGCTGGTTCTTTGCTGCCACTACGATGAACTCTGCCATGGTCGCGAAATCGACTACATTCGAGAATTTCGGCTCTGCATCCGCGAACCAATTGTCGCTCGACAGTAATTCCACGGGCCCATCGAGCATCTCATCCTTGAATTGCTCGCAGTAAACCAATTTTTCGCTTGCACCACGGCCTTCCTTCTTGATGAACTCGCACTTTTTCACGTAGCGAAGCAGAACATCCCAGTTTGCGCCTCGATCTTCGGATTTGTGGGCTACAGAATGACATTCGCCCTTACTGCCGCAATCTTGGGCGCCAGTCCAGATGATCCAATCCTTGTAGTCTTGGTGGAATGCCATGGTTTGCACTTTATCATGAGTTGGCTCAGCGGGGGTTTTGAACTCTCGGATGTTGTCTCCCCGATGGATCGAGTACCAGGCCTTTTCGGAACTGGTAAGGAAGTAAACAATATCATTGATGTACTGGTGCGGGTAGATTGCGGTGATTCCCTTGCCTTTGAGTATGCGATCCCAGGTCTTACCATGGTCTTTGCTCATGTATACCTTCTTCTCATCCGTGCGCATGATGACCGTCTCATCATCGCCACTACTCGATGCTGTCCTTTCGAGATAGTGCCAGTCCTGGAAACTGCTCGCTTTGAAGGAACTAATTTCATGCGTAATCTTCCCACTCACTGGAGTCTTCTTGGTCTGATTGCAGAATCGTGGGATATCCTCATCTAACTTAACCCCCTCGTTGCGAATGCAGTCGTCACCAGGAACAAGCCGAAAACCCGAAGGACCCATGTACGTCTCTTCGTCATCCTTGCATACGCCTTGGGGAAGGCGAGAGCTACCTGCAGGCTCGCAAGACTTCCTGTCTTTGCTGCGGACAAAATTGAAATCGCATTCGTAGTCTTCCTCCGTACACGCGCAGGGCTTAGATTGAGGCTTCGCTTCTTTGAATTCATGACCGATGAAGCATTTGGCATCGGCCTTGCGCCGATAATAGTGTTGTTCGTGGCCCATCAGACAGCGAGGGTGACCATCCTCATCGACTCGTGCGTACCACTCCTCCATATCGTCGTCTTTGCATTTCCTGTCAAGAACGCCTTCAAAGTCGAGGAAGAACGAATAATGCTTCACGTCCTCCCCAGATCCAGTCGTAGCTAACAACAGGAACTTGAGGCTCGTGGAGTCAGGCGTGGTAGTAAGAGCGTGCGCCTTGACTTTCTTTCCTAGATCCACAGACTCCCATTTTTTGCCGTGATTGATCGAATATTTAACCTCATCGGTTGGGCCTTCGTCATAGACAGCCACAAGGATAGCCCCTTGATCGCCGAACTCATACTTATGAGCCTCTTTGAGAGCCAGTCTCCAGGTGATACCTGCATCATCAGATACCCATGTGTCGCAATCTTCGTATCTCTTTAGGTGTTTTCCAGTGTTTCCAACCCCCATCACTAAGCCAGGTGCTGGGCTAGAATAGACGCGACCGATGTTGACCATATCGGTGACTGAATGCAAGTGTAAATCTTTCGTATCCACGGTATCTTTCGTATCCACGGTGAGGCTTTGAAAATTCCGGCCATCGTCGAAACTGATCCTAGTCACGAGCTTCTTATCCTTCCTCGATTTTTCAACCTCTTCCCAATTATCGACAACATTCACCAGTACTATGCCCTGAATCCCTTGAACTCTCTCAAAGTCGACGATGCCATGGAAGTTGCGGTTCGTATGTTTGATATTTTGGGTAAAATACGTGCCGTTGGAGTTGCTGGTGCAAAGAACGCCCATAGACTCCGTTGGCTTGGTTGTCATGACATCCACCTGGATGCTGTAGTTCGTCGATTCTAGAATGGTGTATGCATCCTCGTCTATTTTATGGTCGCTTGGGAACATCGCCCTATGCCATCTCTGCGCATCTCTCGTGACGTATAGTGCTAGCTCGGTTGTGCCCTTTGCTTTGGCAGCAGCCACGATGAAGCCCTTGACGGGCGCGATGTTGATGATTCCTTGCACCGTCCGCTCTCCTTCCAAGTAAGGTTCCATCTCATCCTTGAAATAATTTTCCGAAACAAGCAATCGATTATCCTCTGGCCATGGGGAGTATTTCCCTTTCACCACGCAGATGACGGTATCGTCATTGCTGGCTTCGAAAAGCGGCGTCGCGTGGGCGTAAGTGCAGCCCCTGGTATCTTCACGCATCATTGCCTGGGTTTTGAAAGCGTCCTTGGTGTAGTAGCTGACGTCCTCACAGTCGAGCATATTCCTGCATTCTTGTCCATGATAAAGGACCTTGTCGCTGTCGCCAGCGTGAAAAGTGAACGGTGGTCTGGAAAGGGTAGGGGGGTCCTTCGTATCGAACTTTCGCCAACTTTCGCCCCTATCTTTCGTGACCCAGTGGTCCTTGCGGCCTCCCAAGATGTATGCCACTTTTTGGTCGTAAGGATGTGGCCACAACTCAAGCGCTGCCCCCTTCTCGACACCGTCGATAGGGTCCCAGGACTTCCCAGCATCGTCTGACCGAAGGATCTGGCCGTCAGTACGGTCATGGATCAGAACGATATCGCTGTCCTCAAAGTAGTGTAGATTAGCTGCAGCGCCCTCGAACTCGTGCTCTTTGACCTCGACCGGACTCTTGTCTCTTGCGGTCGCCAAGGTGCTGAAGCACAGCAGTTGTAACAAGAGAGAGAACAGCATTGTGGAGAGAAACCTCCAAGAAGGCATTTTTGAAGGTTTGGATGACTAGATCATCAGATACCTGACTGAACAGATCATAGAGGCAGTCAATTTTGGCTCGGAACAACGTCGGCCCGTCAAGAAACGATCATTGAACAGCTGCTACCGTACTCCTCCACCACCATCGGGTCCTGCAGAGCATGTATCCCATCGACAAGCTGCTACAAAGTAAAGTACATACTGATCAGGGCTAGCGGCGCAACTTCGGAGCGCATTTGATATTTGTAAGAGGCTGTATGGCGGAGATGACAGAATATGTTCTGACCCCTGTTAAGTACTGATAGTACACCTTCTCCAAGATGTTCCGCTATGTAGAGACATCGCTATATAGGAGACTCGTGACGCATGGTTGACGAAATGAGCGCAATTGAATCCCCCATTCCGTCCGCCTTTTGTTCCTCTGAAGGAGCCAATCTAGGTTCTGATAACACTGCTGAGATCCCCCTCTCCATAAGCCAGGTCTCCTGTATGCAAAAGAACATGGGTATCTGCAACATGCAACGCTGGCAAGCTTGATAAATATAATGAAATTGATAGAACAAGGATTGGGCCACCTGTGCTCCGGAAGAAGATAATGTCGCTGCGTGAATCGTAATAGTGGGATAAAGAAAGCCGCGAGGGTCTTCCTCGAAGGCCCCGTCACACCGTCGGATCTTCAATCCTCGCCTTCATCCTCGTCTTCCGGCTCCTCGCTTTCTTCGCTTGTGCTTCTGCGATGGCTCTCGTTCTTGGCCTTCTTCGACGTAGATGCATCCTTGCCACCAAGAGCACTTGCTTTCCGCTTTGTTCCGGAGCTGCGTGATCCACTCATGCTTCCTTTTGCTGGTGTGTCGGGGCTCTTTCCGTCTCCACCCTCTTCGCCAAGTTCCCCACCTTTGCCAGACTCGATTGCAGCAACTTCGTCGGCTGTGAGGAATCGACCACCCGGGCCTCGAGGTCTGCGCATCGCATGCTTGTGTCGCGACTCATGGAGGTATGGTTTTCGGCCCTTGGAAGTAAGGCGTAAGGCTTCTTCCAATTTTTGTCGTGCGACCCGCCGCTTCAATATTCGATGAAATTGTTTGGCATTCACGTACAAAGGGGCTTCTTCAACGCCACTGGCTTGAACCTCGGGTGATGGCTGATGCTGCGGCTGCTGAGGTGGTGGCGGTATCGGAGGAACTGAGCTACGATGATTCATCATTACCGTTTGCGCGCTCTGCGCGTGTGGGCTGCTGACACCGTGGCCGATATGATTCTGCGGCAAACGATGATTTTGATGCGCCTGAACTTGAGAGGGTAGGGGTGGCATCTGATTTGACACCTGTTGCGGGGATCGAGGCCCTCGCTCGTTCTTGACAGCGGTCATTGCGCGTGGAGAATCTCGTATCCCATCAGCCATGGAGGTTTGCGGCATGTGATATGAACCTTGTCCAGAGGCGGACGCAGTGGCCATTGCTGCCGCTTGTTGCTGCGACATACCATACTGAGGATGCATGGCCGCTGGAGCCACACCGTAAGGTTGGGGATAATTGAGCCCGTGATGGACAGGATGCGTTGGCTGAGGGGGCGGCGGCTGGTATGCGTATCCCTGAGAAGGCAGTATTGGCGATGCCTGGTGCTGATGCTGTTGATGCATCTGGGATGGGGCATTCGGAGGTGATGTGATTGACTGTCCAGGGCCACTGTTTTGTTGCGCGCTTGGATAACCGCCCTGCATGTGCGGCGCGTGTGAATGCTGCCCATGAGGGGGTGCTTGGTATTGCGCGTAATCCATCATGGGGGGTTCAACTATTTTAAGGGACAAATAAAGGGACAGAGAACTTCGAGGTGCGAAGGACTATGGTGCACGATTGATAGGTGCGAGCCTGGAGTCAGGTTTAGTCAGAACGTAGTGATCCGTTAACTGCTTCAGTGGTGCACGAGCAGCAGTAGCCTACTGATTGGAAGACAAGATATCCAGTGACAGAAGATGGCTGCGAAGCGGGACGTACCAGGAAGCAGATTGGATGAGCTCCTTGCGCGATAATGCAGCCCTGTCTGCAACCCGTGTGTCGGAATCTGGGTATTGAGTCTTCCGGAAGGGCGTACCAATGAGGAAACGGCCTTCAATCTAAAGAGATGAACCGTCGACCAGATAATTGCAAATGTGTTCGAATTGTTGATGGTCTTGAAGGATTGTAGACGTCTCCAGCGGACAATATTCGCCTTCTTCTACAATCGTTGCTCTGTCAGGCTCCGTTCCGAGTTGGGCCCCTGTGCAGCGGTACCGGCGTTGCTCTCAAGTGCGTTGTCAGAGAGCCCTCGCTAGCACGTTCCTGTGGGGCTCGGAGCCGGTCGACGTAGAGAGTTTCCGGGGGCGCGTCTGAGAAATGGTGGCCGGTCTGGCAGCAAATCCTAGTATTGTGTTATGGATCTTTTAGTGCCAGCCGGACGGTGTTGTGTAGGCCGTGATGTACAGTGGGTATGGGGCGGTGCTGCAAGTTCGCTGGGCGAGTGGAAAGTGTCGTTTGTTGCAGCCACTCGAAATTGTATGGGTTTGCGCCACTTGTAGTCTAGACGCAATACGTAGTGAAGCGAGGAGTTCTCTAATGGCATGTTCGTTAGCATTGGTCGCCTTTCTTATTTTTTGATGCAATTGGGAGGTTGGAAAGCAATGGGAAGATGCAATAATGCCGCGAGTGGTATCAATGCGTTGGCCGTGCATATCGTAGCCGGGAAATCATGCATGCAAAGTCCCGCCTTCTCGTGCCGACCGAGCACTCACCGTATTATCTGCCAACGGACAATGACGTTTTCTCAATAATTTGGGAGGGTGTATACTTTATATGTAGATATCAGTAGTAGCTGGGCAGAGTGGGCGCGTCGGCGGGGTTTATTAGCTGAATACAAGCGCTTGTAACGCGGTCGGGTATTCGATCTAATAATGTCTTCGATCTCATGCGACAGCCGTCTTGGGATTGGGTAAGGCGCGTGGATAGGCCTGTGGCTGGAGGGAGCTATGCGCTGCACTGTCAGTTGCGTCATCTATCGTCGTCGCGTTGGCAACAGCATCGGAGAAGCCTGGCCTCTGGAAGCGCACCGAGCTCGATAAGGGTTGGAGGAGATTGAGAGCGAACCTTTGAAACACACGCTGAGGCTCTCGCAAGATGCGGTGACTGGCTGAAGCTACAAGGCTTTCGCTGTGCAGTGTGCACGAAACGTGGGCCTGGGACGAAGTCTGGTCAGGTGATGCTTGGTGGGATGTGGGGACCAGTGGGAAGGCGTCCTGAGTCCTGGGTGTTGACGGACGACTGGAGTCGAGGATAGTGTGCTGCAAAGCGATAGGTTCGTATCGCAATGCAGTAGCAGATCTTCTGGTGGGGGAACGGACTGTGACTGGAGCTCTGGTGACTGGTGAATGATTGGATTGAAGAGCGAGCCACTGACAGAGTGCTATCTGAACAAACGAAGTGACGCGGCGGCCGCTGTGATTGGAAGAAACCAGTTCAGCACCACCCAACAAGGACGGGTCCGTGCAATTGATCACAACAATGGGAGTCTGGAGCACAACAATGGGAGAATCGATGATGCGTGCAAGCAATGTAGGAGGCAAGAAGCAGCAGCGAGAGAATCGGTGAGATGGAAGAGCATTTTCTTGGTCTTGGCAAGGGTCCCGGCGGCTAGAGAAAAGTAAAGTACCTAAGTTCCCCTTCATTTACATGTACTTTGTTTCTCTAACCGAGGGATATTGATATACGATAAGGTAGATCATGCTTGATAAAATGGTGGAGCATTCTCATTTCACCCCTCCTGGCCCATTGTTACGGATCGGGGCGTCCTAATTTTCCAGGATCAATTCGGTCGAAATATCCGCGACTTTCTTGTCGATCTCTTATTTACGTAGCCGCCTACGGGAACACCATATCACGCTCACGGCGCGAAACTAAGTTCGATTTTCAGTCCGCAACAATTAAGCGTTGTTACTCAAGCAAGCATTCTTTCGGCCGCAAGTGGTTGCCACAGCGGAGATTAATCGAGACTCCTTAGGATCTCCCTCCCAGAATTTCAAAAGATTTACGGCAATAGTCTCTCGTACCCCAGCGGCAGCTAAAATTATCTCGAATACCCAACAAGCCGACGTAATCACGTATTGACGGTATTGCCCGTGGACACGCAATCAGTAAATGTACATTAACAATCGACCATGAAATGCCATCAGATCCAATATACCTCTTCTGCACCATGACTTCTTTCGATAAAGAGTCCTCGCATGTACATTTATCGCCGATCATTGCCTGCCTTGGTTGTAAGAGCCTACACGTCAATGCGTGATTGCGTCGGCCCACTGGGTATCTGAAATGATTTTAGCTACCGCTTGGGTATGGGAGACTGTTGCTGAAGGATTCAGTTCCGAAGTTTTAATTCAAGCATATCTAGCATTTGACACATGTCGACATCGAAGCGAAAGACAAAAGGTGGTCCGTAACGAGGCTGTCACCTTCAAACGCCTAAAGTCACTATTTCTGTCCTCCTCGAATGACTTTCTGTGCCTGTGATGAGTTTCCCATTCTTCACAAGAGCAAAATTCTCCCAATGGCCCACTTCAACCAAATCTCGTTCGGCTCGACCAGGCTGTTTCCACGGAGTAGCTAGCGAGGATGCAGTATTTTTATCCCATGCCTTGGCAGGATGCTAGACTTCAAGGGCTACCAAGTATGAGAAAACGCCTTGCGCTTCTCAGCAAACGGATTCACGTAAGCCCGATGAAATAAGTACTCTAAGTAGTGAAGGCCCATTGCTAAAGCGGTAGATCATCAAAGCACATCAGGAACACTATCGGAGAATCTTGAGAAAAGGACCAGAGAAGAACATTTGCAGTGATTCCCACGAAACTCAGCACCTACTAGTTCCACCATGTGGGACACAGGGTGATCCATCGAAAGGAGAAACGTGATTCATGTAGTCCATCACAACATGGCAAAGCATGACTCAAGGGTAAGGCATCCTCTCGGTGTCTTCTCCAACAGGGTCTCTATGACTTTGTTCGATGTTCAATGAACCGGAAGCAAGTGGGCAACGGAACTTCTCCCACTAATTCAGGCGACGAATCCAACGGGGATGTGTAAATAGAAACAGCACCGGCGATATGATGCCGAGTCGCTTGTTTGCGCTTATAAGCATCTGCCGGACATCTGCAGAACATCTTGCACCACTACATTGAGCATGGACGCTCTGTGGCTCCGACTGAAAGCACAAGCTCCTAGGTCTTCATGTTTGAAGCACCAGGGCTTGGAAATCTGCCAATTCGGATATTCCGGATGCCGCTGCAAACCAGCTCAATACGTTTATGAGAACCAACAATTTCGAACGTTTTCCCCGGACCGAGTGCTCCTTCATAGTCTGATTGAAGACGCGAGCCTTGAAGCTGGTATGAGGTCCTGGCCGGTGGCGTAACAATTGATGTACTGATCCCCTCAGACGCCTTGTCTTGGAGCGACGGGTTTAGCAAAGAATCAAGGAAGCTGTTGCGGTCGTGAAAGCTTTTCAGTATTCGCGGTGGCGGTCGGAAATGCTAATGTTCAGCGTGAAGGATGAAGCCCAGTCTTGGTTGCGCAGTAGGTTGCGCTCCTCTGCACCAAGGCAGTAGCATTGGTTGGTTCGCTTGCTTCCATCAAAAGCCGGCTGAGAACACTTTCGACTTGGCGAATGTCGCTGCGTATCTCCATTCGTCATACCCAGCAATGGCTACTGTTCGTGAGCTATACCCGATCACTGCTGTCGGGATCGTCCTGCAGAGGTCGCGCTCCTTCAGCTGGCCAGATCCGTATCCGGTTGTAGGTCGAAATTGTGACCATTCTCTCCATTCATTTCATACTTCGCTTTGCGTTTGCCCGGAAAGCGAGCATATCTCCGATTGAGGATGGCTCCGCTGTCTTCATCACAGATGGGCGACCTGCTCATTGAAGCATCACTTGACGTGGCCGCAGTCCTAAAGAACTCATCTTGACACTCGGGTTTTCTAAGCTCCTTATTAAAGATTTTTACGCAATGTCAATTAAGTTTTGGACAAGTAGGAGGCACGCGTCTCTCTGCTTGTCATACTATTCTTCAGCAGCATGTGGGGAGATGGTGTCTTTATGAATCGAAATTGGTGGTGGTCCTCGATGTAGGCGAAGGCGCTTCGCGCAAGTTACCAAGCCCTTCGGGCCAGATAGTATTTATCGGACGTGCATGTAAGCCAGAAGATAGAGTTGGGAAAGCGTGTTTTACACCAATAGTGCCGCTGCGAATGAAGCCACAATCGATAGTTTTACGAACAAGACCATCACTTTCACGGTCCAAGCGACAAGCCTCCCGCCATCTGGCGTAATTGCTAATGAGATCGCGATCGCAACGGAGAAGCCTGATGGCACGACGCTGTATATCTAAGTAGATGAAGGGCTCGTCCAAAGTGCCTGAAATTGACCTGAGCACAAGGATTATGACCAGCCTCGTATGCGGTTCATCTCCGATACTCGGATGAATCTTATTCCTTAACAATACTGACCGGCAGAGGTACCACCCGCGTCACCTGTACCGAGACCAAGAAGAGTTCTACGCTGCGTTTGTGTTTTGGGAAGATGGTGGGCACTATCTCACTGGCCCTGCAGCTGTGGCACACGAAATATTCACCGGTACGGAGTTTCCTGGCTGCACAAATTATGGGGGAAGCACCATGCCTACGGCCAAAGTGGCCATGTCTTATTGACCCAACAAAGATACACACGCCAACGGCGTCTCAGTCTGTGTTGGTTGTCACGGCCGTCTCGGTCTAAGAGACCATACCATTCCTAGTACCCTCGCCTTCTGGTGGTGCAAGTTCTAAGAATCCAGGCTTTCCCGACGCCTCACGAGTAGAAACGCCGTGGTCAGGACCAGTGCTGTACTTGATAGTAAAGGCCACCGCGGGTCCGGCGCCAAAGAGCCCGTCCACTGTCATTGCATTCGTACCTAACCACGACGCCATAAACCTCTTCCGGCCCAACCCGCGCCTTTTCCTAGCGGTGTTGCAACTCCTGCACCTTCTGTCACTCCATCGAAAGGAACATACCTCTAGACTATCTAAGTCCACTTCTAGAGGGAGATATCATTCCTTCCTCTGACAATGCGCCTACTCCTGAGCATGCAATCTCTGCGTCTGAAAGCCTCATAAACATCGGCGGTCAAGACTCTCAACCCGAGGATGGAAATTCTCAATCACAGACCTTGTCTTCAGGCGAGATCGATTCCCACCTCATGACCAGTGGAACCCAGACACACGTTCCCAAGCTCCTGATTATGATGGTTCAAGTCCTCAATCATCCATTCCATTCATAGCAACCCCAGCCCAACTTACAGTGGCAGGCAGACCTGAATCGCAAGCCAATTCACCTAAATCCTGATCGGTAGCCAAATCGTGAAGCTGGCAGGGTCTGCCATATCCTTATCTGGGGAACGATCTCGCTTGCTCTCTGAGCCTCGTTTATCCTTATCGACGGCAGTACAGCACCTATTTCGCACCAACCAGCCGGTACGACCCCTCAATCAGCTCCTGTAGTGTCGATTAATTGCCGATCCGTAACGCGTGACTCCTCCTCAAATGACATAATCGGCAGCCCAATACGCACCCCTTGCGCCGCCATCACCATCTCCCCAACACCTATCAGCCTCGCTTCTCCGAGAAGCCAGCTATTAGTCGCCAGCGAAACGACCCCACTAACGGCAGCCCCTCCTACAGCTGTAAGAACGGTGATTGGGAGCAGGGCTTGAAGTGCAAACGGCGAGGTAGGATCCTGAGTCGTGGTTAGTGCCTAGAAGAGCGTCTGATTCCTCTGGGTCGTTTTGAGCGCATGAGCGAGGGCTAGCGCCTTTCTGGGTTAGACTATGAACTAAAACAGCACGTCGACAAAATCAGAGCGTAAATGTGGACAGATGGTTTATGCTGAGGCCACCCAAAGCTTGAGCGAGCCTATTATTCCCCACAGTCTCATCCTTCGTATCCCATACGCTGGTGAGATGTAGTGTACCATGTCTTGACAATCCTGTGCAAGCTCTTCTAACCCAATGGAGATGGATTGTTTCATCATAGACAATCGACGGCCATGAAGAGAAAGCGTTACCCGATTAGACCACTCGGAATCGCAGCAAGGGGGCAGTAAAGCGGAAGGAGTGAGGACGAGAAATTCTCCACTTAGTCCCGGAGAAGTGTAACCTGCCGGCGCATGGCATAGAAGTAAGGGTCACGGCTGTGTAGCATTTTGCTGTGCTTCAAGGGAGACTCGGACAAAGCTGGATGACTTATATCGGTTCCTAGCTTCCCAAGCTCAAGCTCGATGGCTACAGTGTCGTCAAGGCTTCGGTTTTTCGAGTGTTCTGTCAATCTCATGGGTCATTCAACGTCATAGGGCTTCGACGTGAGACACTTGAACATGGAAGTCTACTAAGGCAGGTTGAAGTAGTCCAATAGAGGTATCGTGGAGGCAAAGAAATTGCAGTGTAGGAAAAGAAACGGCGGGCTAGAACAGCGCTACTCGAAGAAGGGAGAACAAGTTCGGCGGCAGATGGGATGAGACGAAACATAAATCGAATTAATATATTGCGAATGATAGACCACATATAGTTACGAAATGAAGAAGAAGTGGTTATAACTTATTGATGGTAGAGGAAAGATAGAAATCTATTGTATCATGGTCTGTAGAAGCTTCAGTACCTAGACTAGGTGGTATTCATCTATCGAACATACATATAATTTTCGAGATTCTGGCTTCATATCCTGGTTTTGTGGTGGTGTCTGCATTGAGAACGGGTGGACTTCTCATGGTTCTGATGCTTTTGATATATGTCTCCCTGAAGTCTGCGCGGTAAACCTGCAATTAGCACTACAGCTTCGGAATCCTGATGAGAAACAATCAACCCTTACTAGAGAAACATTCGAAGCTCTCAGATCCCTCTACCTTGTCCCCTGGATGCTATGCTAATTTTAGGAGCTTCGTCGTAGGCAATGAACCACCAGATTCAAGAACTACTTATCGTTGTCAAGCATCAGATAAACTATTAATTGCCCCTAACTACCGGTGTCACGGACCGTAGACGAGGGTTTTTATTTACCGTCAGTGACGGTAAATACCGCTAGTAAGCGATGGTGTAAATGATGGCCGTGCATCAATACATTGTGCACTCATTTCCTCTCTCGAATGCAACAAGATGCGCTTCTCCGGTGCCCGAGACCAAGGTCATCTCGGAACACAAATTGGATCAACTCGTGAAATTCGACTCTGCAGCCATTCACCGAAGACGCCATCGCATGACGTTATATTGATTAGCGATTCAGAATCTCTGCGAGCACACGATTCCCAAGGCCGTAATGAAGCGGTTAGGCAATCCTGCTTGATGGATCGCTTCCCTGTTGGATGGCCTCCTGAATTATGACATCGTCGTTAGATTAGGGACGTGGCGAGTTCTCCCCAGTCGCTTACCGCTGTGGGCATTGGCCCCATTCTCGCGCGGTTTCTTCGTCAGGGCCTATAAAGACTGCTTTGTCCGGCCTGAAGGTAACAGATGGCAAATGTAATTCCCGGCGTCCGCGTATAATGCGCACCTTGGGTGAATCGATTTGCATGAGCCATTGCCATTGCATTGCTCCTCGACGATCGGCCTCACATCGAGTGTTGTAGTCTATACAACCAACATACCGAACAACATGCAAGATCAATCGGTGGCAAACTCTTGGCTGGAGCGCCCAGGGGTCTTGGATTTGGAGCATGACACATGCATGCATCTTGCACCTACGGCACTTGATCTGTGGGGCGTCCTAAGTAGCACTCGAAGTCAGCTTTTCCTCTTCAAGCTAGAAGTTGGGGGAATGAGGCATGTCTTCTGGAGCGAACGCTGCTGTGACATACTTCAAATTCTTGGAAACCTCAAGAAGTGGTAAGATGAAGTCAGGGTTTTACTCACTCTGTGGGCATAGATGCCTTTGAATAGGCAGTCGTGGACGGCGCTGATCATCTGGTTATCATTCGACGTAATGTGAGGGCAAAGGTCGATGACTTCACCACCGAGCTCCTTCTTCAATGGCACCTTCGAATCGAGTTGATTGGTGATACTCTGCACATTAAGGACCCAGAAGTAACTGAAGACACGACCGTATTCATAATTGTGTTGCTGGTACAATGGAGAAATCAAGTGAGGCGTGTGCCGATCGACAGCGACTGTAGAACGGTGGCCATAGGTTGTCTCCCTCTTCGTGTCCGTAAGGAAATACCGCATATGGGGGATATTTTCTTTATAAGCAGTAAGCTCCATGAAGGAGATGCTATGCTCCGGAGTGAAGTATAGACGGCCCTGTTGGCCAATACACAGCCTTTCTTCGGGCTGCTTTGCGATATTCTCGGTACTAAACGATCTAATGGGATGGTAGATCTTACAACCGCCGCACAGTAATATCCCTGGTAAGCCAAGCTTTCTTGTGGAAGAGCGTTCAGCAAAGCAGCACCGGGCAAAACCCGCTGAAGGATCGTATTTGCAGCTTGTTAACTTCCGAAATAAGTCGGCTATCGCTAGCCCCTGATGCAGGTATAAAGTGCGGCATGTTTGTCGTAATCTGATCTTTGAGGCCAAGTCCAGCAGGTCAAAGATTATTTCTGAGATCTCTAAAGGGAGGTCTAAGATAGCGGCGATGGCAGCCCGCCGACGAGCGGATGCTAGCTCTGAGCTGCGTTTGGCTGAAGAGTGAACAGTCTCATAGCGGACGTTTGCATCTTTGCCGCTCGTACAGCTCCTCCCTTTTAGTCGAGAAGAAAGCTTCTCGCGTAGCTTACCCATGGTTTTATCTTCCGTCGATCATCTCCTGGCGCCGCGAGAGATGGATGTACTGTCTTGATAAGCACCTAAAGGAAGTTACAGGAGGGTTTGGTCTTGTTTCTCCCGTTTCAAATCCCGTCCATGGGTGTCGTAATGAAATATTTGATGCGCTTGAAGGTCTGCCTCTTTGGCATTGGGTTGTTGTTAATCGATCACACCATAATTATTCCTTCAACACGTTCTTGAGATAATCAAAGCTCTTCCTGTCTACTGGAGAGTACACCTCGCCGACGCTTGAGATGGGCGAGTGTATAAAGGCAGCCCTCGACTGCAAATCCTCGAAAACGTGGCGGTAGTCCTGTCCAAGAGCTTAGAAATAACTCACCATACAGGCTTGTCAGCTCTGCCCATTACACACAATCCAAACGTAGCCTGAGCCTTGCCATCAAAGTCTCGAGGACAGAGCGCGTATATTGGAGCTGTCAAAGGGATTCCGGCACTTGAAAGAAAATCGAGTCGAGAACGGGGTTTCTCTATATGATCAAACAAAACCTAGGCCCGGGAGCATATTGAAGAATATGACGCTCGTCAAAACAAAAGCAATAGTTGTCCCGAATGTTGGGACCTACAGAGATATATATGTCGATCTTACCCTGGTCAGCCAGATTATCGAGACCGCTCCACATACTTCTATTGGGGCGCAGTGTAGCTCTGTATACTTCCTACTTTATCCACGGGGTTAGTTGTTATTTCGGGAACTAGCGGGCACTAGGCAAGGGTCCTAGCGTCATAGGAAAATATGACGCATCCCCGCCACATTTGCCACATCCTGGCATTTTCTCCCTTCGTCCCATAAAGTACATTTTACACAGCGAAATCAGGAGATGCAATCAAGTTAGTGAGATATCTCCAATTGTTATGGATTTACAACATATTCTCAATCCACCCCCTATTGACAACGATGTACCTACCCCATCTACATTACAACCGACACTGTTATACGCAATGCACTCGCAAAAGAAGGCTATTACCGAGGAGTCGCACGCAAAAAGCCTCCTATCTCTGAGAAAAACTGAGTACTTCGCCTCGCCTGGGCTCACGAACATCTAAACTGGACCCGCGATCAATAAAATTTACTACTATGGACGAACGAAACGTAAATTACAGACGAGAGACACAACAAGTAAGTCAAGAGATGCGATTTTTGATCTCCAAGCTCTATCTTCTAACGTTTGCGCTCAGAGTATACGTTACACGGAGAGCTGGCGAGAAACATTTGATCGATTGCGTCAACGAAAAGAAGATCTACCGTTCTGAATAATGTTTGAGGCTGCTTCTCTGAAGGTCTCGACAAAGGACCTTCTACATTTTGGGAAAAGGATTGAGGCACCATTCATAAGAAAACGTATGCGAAGAGAACACTGCCTATAATTGATGGTACTTGGAGAATTCTCTAAGCTCTCTGGACAACGTTTACTAACGTGGAGAAACAGGCTGAATTTCTATGCATCCGGAGCACTTTCTTATGCAAGATAGCGTCAGAGCATACACTGCCGCAGATGTTTTGCGAGAATTCGCGGAGAGAGGCATCCGTCTTATACGGTGGCCGCCGTTTTCTCCTGATCTAAATCCTATAGAAATGTTATGGGACGACATGAAAAATTGGATACAGGAGATGCATGGAGAAGGACGTTTGTCGTATAATAAATTGCGCGTAGTGGTAAAAGCTGCATGGGAGGCTATTCCAGATGAACGTCTTAACGACTTGATGGATAGCATGCATGATAGATGTCAGGCAGTTATAGATGCAAACGGGCAACAGACTAAATATTAGATAGGATATGAGATATCTGGAGAGCTCTCCTACCTGTATATTACTACGTAGGTGGATAAAACGCAGAGAGAAACACCCCTCTCCGCCACTTCTCAGGGGCTCTGGTCTAGTGCCTGATTAACAATTAACCCCCCGAATAGGAAGTAGATCCGCCGAACTTCAGGATAGGCTCGACAGATTGATTCATCGATGGCGTGGGGTTGAGAGTCAGGCTCCCATCAATGCTTCGATTTACCTTAGGTCTGGTAAAGTAGTCTCAGTCCGCTCAGCCACTTCCTACGCCACACCTTTCGCTAACAGCAAGCGAGCCTTAACGTAGGCCCGAAAGGGTCTAGTACAAGCCCTTCCCAATCTTATTGGTGACGCTTTGTGTCAACACGAACACGCTTTTCTATTTGGTCTTTGCTCGAATTGGTCACCGAAACCATATCGTGGACACAAGCCACTTCCCACTTCAAGTGCAGAACAGGAAGCGACTGGCACTGTGTTTCAGTCATGCCTATCATCCACCCAGCTTGATGTTCAAAGGTCGCAGCAAAGGGCGGATCAGAGGGAAAGACGGCAATGGACCGATTCAGAAAGTGCCGTTGAAAGGTCTCTTTACGGACGGAGTATGGCATTGCAATTGCGAGCCTCGTCTGCCAGCCCAGCACTTCGAGACCAAGAACGGGGGCAAAAACCATGGGCGATGGTGTAAGTTATCGTCCATCACTGGCCTAATCCATAGTAACGGTGAGAGTCCAAAGTTCATACCTGCCAGAAACCTCAGCCTACCAGATGCGGCTTCTTCCTGTGGGACGAGGAGGCGAAGCCCCGCGAAGCCGCTGTCTTACTGAATAATTCTCGTTCCGAGCCACCTCCCACTCCGAAGACCCCTTCCAAGCCCGTAGCCAGCACAGCCTTTCCAACCCCACTAACCGGTACAAGACTGAGGCAGCAGAGCCCAGAGGTCGCTACACCATATACTCCTTTTAAGTCGTCCGGCCTTGCAGGGGTATACGCACAGGTCACTCAGTCCACCATCCAAGCGTCTACCCAAGACGCCTCCGATGAAGAGTTTTATGAGTGGCCATTGACCGACGATGAGGACTTCTCCAAAGTTGCCCACGATGCTTCTTCTACGGTTGCCATGCCACCTCCAGAGACCCCGCACAAGGCAATCAAGACTGACATTTTGTCCACACCTGGGAAACGTGGGTTCGAGGAAATGAATGTTGGTAATCCGCTTTTGCGACCAACACCAATGTCAGCAGATAGAGAAGATGATGTCTTTACCACTCCGGCTACAAACGGAAAAGGCAACAACATCTTCATGCTGACCACGCCGCAAGACACTCCAACTCCTGTACGCTTCAAAGATATGTCTTCGGCGCAGGGCGGCAACTCTTCGCTTGCAAATGAAGTCTTGACCGCTCTGCAAGACGCCAAGATATTGCTGCCAGCTAAAGTCGGCGATGATATCAAAGCCATTTGCAATAAGCAAAACTTATTTACACATGGAGTCATCAAAGGTAGAGATGTCTCGCGGTCACTTATAGCCAAGAGAGATGAGAAAATTATTGGATTGCAAGGTACTATTGAGGCATTGCAAGCAGAGCGTGAGACGAGTCGAGCCGTCATCAGGCACTTGCGGAAGGAGACAGGGATCACAAAGTCAAACAGCAAGTAGTCAAGTTACTCGCACATTTCTTCTCGTCAGGTTCCATGACTCCCAGCAGCCCCTAGCTTGATTCGATGGAAAGCTTTCGGACAGCTTGACAACATCTCCTGCAACAGAGCTGACAAGAGTTCCGTACGAACGGGTACGTGGTGATTGCTTGGCAGACAGTGCGGGTGTGGTCGCTTCTTGATCCTGTGTCATTTTCTGGATGAGAGATGTGACGAGAAACCCGACACGTCTCCCCTCTTCCTCAGGCTATCACAGCATCACGCTTGACAACAGACTCGACAAGCGATGCACGAGTCAACGTGTAAACTCCTGCTGGGACAGGCCCGGAAAAGCGGTGCTAGCTCAGCCTGACCTGTTGGGTGATAGCGCTCTCCTGTAAAGAGAGAAAACAGACAACTACTAGGTGCGGTTCTAGTGGGTAGGAAGGATGATTGATTTTGGAAGCCGCAGGAGGACCTAAATAGTCCTCCTCGCGCCTAGGGAAACTAGTCCTAAAACTATCTAGTTCTGAATCTTCTAATTATACTATTATTGCTCAAAATAAAAGCTTTAACAATCGCAAAAAACAAGCAAAAAACAAGCAAAAAAAATATTATCTAATCTTAAGGAACAATTTATTCTTTAGACTTTCTTCGTAGTAGTCTCGCGAATCTTTGAAGTTATCTAAATCAAATTTTTATATATTGTTATAGTCTCTAATCTTTTAATATTTTTAAGAGCTATATTTAAAGTCTTCTTAATCGATATAAGAATTGTAGTTGCAATAATGCTTTGAAGCATTAAACTTTTCAATATATAGATTGTGTAATTTGTCTAGATTTAATCGACGTAAATATAGTAATCTTCTATTTTCTTAATTACTTTTCTTGCTTCTTTAGAGTCGATAATTATCAAAATTCTTGCAATTGATACTAGAACGTTCGCAATCTCTTCTATTAGATAGTTGGAAATCTAATTGAACTTTGTTAATTTCAAGAATTAAATAAACATTTTGTTTATTAAGTAATTTATTATTAAAAGAACAAACGCAAATGCTTTAGAGAATTGCTAAAAATATTTAAATTAAGATAGAACTTCTAGTTTTAGATTTATAATAGCTTTACTCTCTAAAATAAAAGTAGAAATAAAAGTAAATATCGAATACTAAAAAAACTTTTTTATGTTTGTCGAAACTTAATAATTTTTAGTATTTTTGTTTTTTGTAACTTCTAGTTGATTAAGCAAGAAATTTTGTTCGAAAGTTGCAAATTAAATTGCTATACTACTCTTTGTAGTTAAAACTCTTTTTATAAACTTTTTAAACAATCTTTTATTACTAGAAGATTCGAACAATATCTATATACTCTAATCTAATAGTTCTTCAAAAATATTGTTTTGTTGTAATAACGTACTTTCGTAAATTAGATTTTTGATTTCTTAAATTTGTTTTTGAGCTTTTATCTAATTGCTAAGATATATACTTTAAGTTTATTCAATTACTAGAAAAAACAGTATTTAAAAATGTTTAATCGAAGACTCAAAAATAAAGAAGAATCTTAATTAAATAAATAATTTAATAGTTGTATTAAGAGCTTTAAGAACTTGTTAATTTGCTAGTTAAGTAATTAATTAAATAATTGTGTTTAAGACTTTATTTAATAATAAATTATTCTAAATTGAACTAAACTAAGTAGTAACTCTTGTTAATATAACTATAGTAAAAACAACAATCGAATTTTGTTTCTTTGTTGTTTGTTAAATTATTTTTCTTATTATAGATACTTAATTGCTTTGTACTAAGCAAAGAATATTGTTATATTTCTTAAGCTTCTTTGTGCAAAACGCAATCTTTATTTTTGTTGTACTCTTATTTTTACAAAGCAAGATTCTATTTACTATCTTGTAGAAAAACTTCTTAATAGTTTTGTTTACTCTCTTAATTGTACAATCTCTTAATTTGCGATTAAATTTAATAATTCTATTGCTATTAAAGTTTCCAAGTTATTTAAAAACGTTCTCTTAATCGAAGATTTGTATTATATTAACATAATAATTTTATAAAAATATATAGAAAAATATATTCTTAATCTTTGTTAAAAAGAAGTTGAAGATTTTGTAGTTATATTTGTATTAAACAATATTAATTAATTTGATTTCAAAACTATCTAGTTTTGCCCAATTAATTAACTTTTCGCAATAATTTAATAGTGCAATTCTAAAGTCGACTTTGTAATCAAAATTATCTAAAATCGAAGACTTGATTTATACTAGATAGAGAGAGAGAATTTTACTAGATAAAACTATATTGCGAGATGCTGTTATTATAACTATATTAACTACTTAATTGCGCAATATTGTAATAGTATCTAACAATTTATTGATCAACTAGTAGTTAATAGAATAATAAACGAAATTTGATAATGTAATTCGAAGTAAGTAAAAAAAAGATAATAGAAAAGTAAAAGTTGTTTAACAAAAGACTTAATCGAATTTTTTGTAAATTAAAGTAAGATAAAGTAAAGTAAAATAAAGCAAGAACTAAAATGCTTGCAAAAATTTAAATATTAAGAAATAATAAAAATTTTAATTAAAAAGCAAGTATTTATAGATTGCGATTGTTAAAATTGTAAATATTAATACTAAGTATTAAAGCAAAGATAAAGCAAAGATAGTATACTACAAAATAGAAGAGAAATTTTTTTGCGTCTTTTTTTGTTATTTAGATCTTTGCAATAATTAATAGATTGCAAAAGAATTGTTCTTTATTTTATTAAAAATTAAGTAATTAATTTGCGAAACAAATAACTTAAGATAATTTTTATAAAATATATTTCGAATTTTGCGATTATCTACATTTAGTTGCTTAAAAATATATAATATTTTATAATTTTTGTATCTTAATACTATAAAAGAGTCTTTTTATTTAAATTTCAACTTAATAATAATTTTCTAAAACATAAAAATATAGTTTTCGAAATTAAATTTAGCTTTTACAATCTCTTAATTGTAGCAAATTGTTTCGCTTTTCTTTCGAGTCTTTAACAACTATTATATAATGTTGTGCAATTAAATCTTGTAATTAAAGTATTGTCGCATTAATATAGCGTGTAGTAGAGACTAAAATAACTAGAATACTTGTTTGTAATTTAAGATAATAACAATTGTATTAATGTTTATAGAAATTGCAATTAATAAGAATTAATTTAACAAAATCTTTGTTAAAAATATATTTAGATAAGTTATTAATTAAGAGTTTAGAGATCTAGTAAATCTAGAAAGAGTTATATCTTATTTTGTTGAACTTTTTTGTAGAACGTTCTTAAATAAACAATTGTTAATTTTTATTATTTTTGTGTTCTTTAACAATCTTAATAGATTGTAATTGATAAGTATCTCTTAATTGTATAGCTAGTTGCGCAATTCTTAGTTATTAAAGTAAGAATTGCGATCGCAATAAATAACAATTAGTTTTCGATATAATGCAAAGACTATCTTTAAGCAATTAATAATATTTTTTAATTAATTAGTCTTTATAGTATAGAAAATCGAAAATCGACTAAAGTAATTAATTACGTTTTTTTTTTTTTTTAATCTACAATAGTCTCTAAAGAGTCTATAAAATCTATCTTAACAAACTAAAAAAAATAGATAATCTTTATAAAATATAATAATTGCGATCGAATAACTAGATTGTGCTTTATATAAGTTAAATACTCTTAAATATATCTCTTAATATTTGTTTTTTGTTCTAGTTAATACGCAATCTCTTGTAGCTTTATTAGTGTTTTTACTTTTGCTTAATGTTCGTCTTTATTATATATCTTTTCTAAGATTTCTTTTACTTTATTCTTAAAAATATATAATAAATAAGAGTCTTTATAATGCTTTTATAGAGTATTGTTCTTATTTATTTGATAGTCGAACGCTAACTAAAGAGTTATTGCGTTAAAAAGAGTTTCGTTCTATAAATAACAATATATCTTCTTAAATTATATAAATTGTCTATAGATTGCTATCTATAAATTCGACTTAAAAATAAAGATAGCAATAAAAGCAAATACACAATTATTATTAAGTATATTTTAATATAAAATTTTCTCTTTTTGCAAAGAATTTAAGAAGTCGAGAAATACGCTATATTTTTTCTTTTTATTCTTTTATATTTATAACAAATCTTGCTTTCTTAAGACTCTTAGTTTGTAATTTATTATAAAATCAAAATTATTATATGTTTTATTAAATATTGTTTTTGATAAATTGTCGACAACTTTGTTTCGATAATTAAGAATATACTTAATAATAATATTTAATCTTCTAAGTTTATTTGCTTAATATTTATAAATTCTCTTATAAAGATCGAACTTAAAAAAGTAAATAAAAAGTTAATAATTTGTATAAATAACAATTTAATTATAAGAATATTTGCAAAGATAATTGTATCGCTTTGCAAACTTAATTATTAAATATAACTTTTTCTTATAGATAAAATAGAGTCTTTAAGTTAATAAAAAGATAAATAAGTTATAAAGTATCGATATCTTTATTAAGAGATTCCTAGAATTATCTCTTCTAAACTAGATAATTATTAATTTTGCTTCAAATTTAGAAGCATCTATATAGAAGTAAATAATTATAAATAGATCGATATTATATATTGTTATCTTTGTAACACATTTAATTTGTAGAATTTCGAACAAAAGCTATTTTGATTTATTTTATTTTTACTTTATCTTTCTTGTTAATTGTAATAGAGATCGAGCGATTTTCAAGAAATTCTTTATTTATTGTCTAGTAATATCTATTAGACTGATCGTCGGGTCGGGTTTCGATTCCAAATATTGAAATCGACTCGACCCGTCGATTTCAACCCTAGGAATCGACTCGAAACCCAATTTGATTTCTATTATTTTGAAATCGAATCGATTCGACCCGACTCGATTCTCGATTTCAATATTTGGAATCGAATCGAATTACTAAGAAACCAAATATAACGTTATTATACTAAGAATTACTAATTTTAGAACAAAAATAATTTATTAATAAAATGCGTTATTTGCATCTATAGACCCTATAGACCTTATAGATACAATTTATTGATAAAATGCATTATTTGCATCTATAGGTTCTATAGATCTTATAGATGCAATTTATTAATAAAATGCAATATTTGTATCTATAGGCTCTATAGATTCTATAGATGCGATTTAATTATTTTCTTTTTAAAAATTAGTAATGCATTACTATAATGCATTATCTTATTATAATTTAGATAATTAAATATTATAAAATATATATTGACTATATATTAACTATTA
>JAABUS010000707.1_pt1 | contig 82514 bp, 82 predicted proteins | sample 5560161 | NCBI WGS metagenome assembly JAABUS01 (sample SAMN10711885, study PRJNA513376) | rock metagenome | isolation source: Antarctica rocks | place: Antarctica: Victoria Land, Trio Nunatak nord | collected 2016-01-04
GAAAAGGGATTGAAAGTAGATGATGAAGCGTTGAAGAAAATTAATCTGACAAACAAGGAATTTAGAGGAGACTGGAATTATAAAATTACGCCCTAATTGTATCACTTATTTCTTAACAAATACTAAGTAGTTACTTAAAAGAAATTCTCGGATTTATAGAAAAGTACTTTCCAAATTATTTTAATTTAGACGACCATGTCCCTTACGTTTATTACTCTATAATTTCTGACGAATTTGAAAGTAGGATCGGTAGACTAAGTCTTCAATTACGGGAAAAAAACGTAGATCAGCAATTAATTGAAATAGTAGTTTTACCCTTTTCAAAGTTTGAAAGTAATCAAAACAAAAATCCAACTTATCGTCATTTAATTTATTTAAAAGAGTTATTAAATGAGTTGAATAAAACAATAGAATCCCAAGCATCTATCACGGAGATTTTATTTTTACTTCAATTTCAATGATGATAACTATGTGGCTTACGTGTATGATAAGCTTGAAGCTCTAATAGAGCATTTAACAACCAAAAAAGAAAAGATTGCCGCTCTAAAGTTTGAACAAAAGAACATAAATCAGTTTAGAACTAAGCTTAATAGTTCTCTATCCGCTAGCATGCCTTCGATAAAAGAGCAAGTAAAACAATGGATTGAAGAAGAAATAAAGTTTCTGGAAGCAGAACCGGCAAATGAAACACCTTCGAAAGGCGAGAATGAACCGGAAGATAAAATTCATACTTCTTTATCTGTAGCAAAGCTGGCATTGCTTATAAGACTGATGGTAATTGATAAAATTATAACTAATCGGGTAGTAGCTCAGGCATTGCGTGTTATTGTAAGAATGGTATCAACCCTACAAAAAGACAATATTGCCTTTGGCAGCTTAGAAACGAAATATCATAATCCAGACAAGGGAAAAATAAGTGCCGTAAAAGACATGCTGTTCAGGTGGATTAATATTTTAAACAAGCTATAAGTTTGTAGTTTTAAGTAAATGTACTCCCTCAATCGGTTTAAGAAAATTCCTTAGCTCCTGGTAATGATGTTGAGTAAAACCACTGTGCATAAGTAATACATTAACCGGCCAATTCAGAATATCTGCCAAATTTCTGAAGCTATGACGATAAGCCATTTCTTTAAAGCTTACAGAAAGATCAAGGTCTCGTATCGGCTTTTGTAATATAGAATTGTCCATTATAGTGATAAAGTTATTCAAAGTAACAAATAAATTTTGAAGTGCGGCCTTTTTAGTCCGCACTTTTTTTGCCCCTTTAATTCAACTTACGTCGCTCATATTTAAAGAGTTTGATTAGGGAAAGCGACAAAAAATATTTAAGCATACTTGGGGCTAATATTAAGCGCCTTCGGGAAGCCAAAGGATTAAGCCTTCGACAGCTTTCCTATGCCTGCAATATAGATAATAGCAAGATTGCTAAGATTGAAAAAGGTCAAATCAACATTACGTTTACTACTCTTTTACAACTGGCTGATGCATTAGAAATGCGTCCTTCTGAACTACTCAATACAAACTTCGAATAGTTTTTTAAAAATTTATCTCCTTCATTTCCAATGCAGTTAGTGGGGTTGTCCTACCCCGTTTACTGTTCTGCCACTACTTTCAATAGCATATTTGCATTACAAAAAACATTCGTTGAATTAACAGTTAAAATTCAAATAAAAAAATGCAAATTATGTTTACAAACATTTCCTGGGCAAGCTACATTTTAGTTGTTACCCTCCTTGTAGCAGCATGGTATCTGGTTATAGGTATGCGGTTTTATTTTCACAACCTGCAAAACTTTTTTACAAGAAAAAGAAAACCAAAATTACAAATTGCCTCTAACGAAACCTACTCTACTACAGGCTCTGAATTTACACCCGAACAAACAGAAACTTTAGATTCAGACGATCTTTTTAATGAAGTGGAGAATTTAACAGCTAAACTAAAAGAAACTATTGCAGATGCCTCCTCAAAAAATTACAATAGGGAAGAATTTATTTTCTTATTGCAACTGACCTTAAAAGAATATCCGCATTTAAAAGGCTCAATATTCCAGGAAGCCTTAAATAACCTGATCATTTCTGAATGTGAAAAATATGGCTCCATCCACCTCAGTGCTGTAGAGCTGGCGATGTTGTGGAAAGAGGTAGCGTAGTGGATGCTTCATCATCGAGGGAGTAAAAACCGTTTGGCTGAAGTGGGAAATTGAAGTTGGTTTTATCCTTAGAATTTTTGCCTCCTTTATTATCTAAAAGAGAAATTGAATTACTCTCGTTATTTACAGCAACAGCAAACACTTGCCCTTTCTTTACTTCCGAGGTCTGCTTTATTTTCTCACGTACACGTTCGGGATGTTGGATGTCTAATATCTTTTCCAGCATACCATTCAACTGTTGCATTTCAGGGTCGTCGCCACCCTTTTGGTTCATGCCCTGCATCATTTGTTCCAGCCGATTAATATCACTACTATTAACTGAAGTGTTCTGTGTAGGTTTTACTGTGCTTATGTTGTCTTCAGCGTTTACTCCTGGTGATGATGCCTTATTTAATGCAGCATCAAGTTGAGCCAATTTTTGATACACTTTCGTTTCATTAAGATCACTGTTAGTAGAACTATGGCTTATGGTTGAACTTCTTCTATTCACCATATTGTTTTTACCGTACTTAATATTCATCAGAGAAGTATCCATTCGGGGAAGTATAGATGTATCAGTATCTTTTCGTTGCTGATAGTATGGATCGTTTTCCATGAGCTGTTGCAATTTCAAAGAGTCCGAAGCTGCCTTTTCATAATAGCTTAACTTATCCAGGGGTTTATCATCTTTAAGATTAGCACCAGGCAATTGCATGTTCAATCCATTTTGTGCTTGCTGAGCATCAGCATTATTTACTTTACCACCTCCTAATACCCAAAACATCAAGGTCAGGAAAGGCAGAACTAATAACGGCAGCACCATTAAAAATTTACGTTGTCTTAGAAATTTTTGTGTGTGTGTTTTCATGTTTTATTATTTTATAGTGAACTAATTCTGTTTTGATATTCTATTAAGGGAATAAACTATTTGGAAAGCTTTTCATCTGCTTCAAAGCTTTTGTTGTTCTTTCATTGCATATCCTTATATAATCCTTATCGTTTTCTTTATGATGCAGTAAATATTCATTCTTTTCAATACCGATAAATTGTCTTCCCTCCAGAATAGCTGAAACCAAAAAGCTACCGCTGCCACAAGCATTATCTAATACTATCTCACCAGGCTTCGTGTACTTGCGCACTAAATATCTTCCCAATTCTATGGGCTTTTGCGTAGCATGATAATGCCCTTCCTGTTGAGGGCTTTTAAAATAAACTGCATCATCTATTTGTTCATCGTCATAAAAGAGAACATCGAGGGGATAACGGCCCCCGAAGCTTTTAATATGAGCGGGTTTGAAACCCCTGTAACTATCTGTGTTGCCTGTACGAATACCTCTGTCATATGGCTTGCCATCACCCATTTGAAGATTATAAGTTGGCTGTTTCTTATAGAATACACAGATGTCTTCATGTTTCCTTAGCGGTTGCTTCTTTACATTTAAAAAGTTTGTTGCTTTTGATTTAATCCATACCATTTTATACCTGAACCATTCAAGATTGCTTAAGATCAACAGAGCAGTGAAGGCTCCTTGCGCTGTAAGCACAATTGCTCCATTATTTTTGATAATACCTCTGTAAAGCACCCATAGCTTATCCAGGTCAATAGTTGTATCCCATCTGTTGTGCGTTGTTCCATAAGGCAAATCACAAAGGATCATATCTATTGATTTTGGTGGGAAATGCTGCAATACTTCCAGGCAGTCTCCCTCAATAATTTTGTTCAGGTACACATCAATCGTACACACAATTCTTATTTTTTTGCTTTATACAATTCCTCAATAATCATAATGCTATCCATTAAACCTGGCCGTTGACTTAAGATGCTGTCATGGAGTTTTTTGCCGGAGGGACTTCTTGCGAGGCTATCCCATAAATAACCTGAAACGTCGTACTTTTTCGTATTCAGCTTCAGAGACTATCACCAAAGCTTTAGTATCTTCATCTCCAGACTTGACAGCATAGGGAGGTTTTTTAAGATGAATAACTGTAAATGAAGATGCTTTGTGGCTCGTCACACTACTTGCAATCAAATAAATGCTTAGGCTTCCTGCAGTCAGACAGAACAAGGATAGTATAATAAGCTTACCATTACGGGAGAGGCGCTCGGTATGGCGCTGCATAAAGTCCGCCCAGCTCTGTTGGAAACGGATGGAAGCAGAAACAATATTATTTGCAAGTCTTTCCTGAGCAGCATTTTCTTTAAGCGAACCATACACTTTCTTTTTTCTAAATAGTGATAACATGACTTAACGATTTTCAATTTTCAAATCCCTGTTTTCAATGGTAGTCCAGTGTTCGATAAGGAAGCCGTGTGGGTTATTATCGGAACGGCTGACATTCCGCAGGTAACCTTCAGTAATCAGGCTGCGTGACACTGTACTTGTAGTCGGTATGATGTTTTGCGTAGCGTAGCATCGGAAATAATATGGGTCCGCATTGATGTTTACCAATACACTGTCTATTTTAATTTCCTGGCTGATATTACCAGCAATGATATTTGCGTAATAGCCGTTCTCTTTCAGATTATCGTACTCTCTTTTAGCAGAAGCATCAGCGAGATAAAGAGCTTTGGTGATGTTTGCCTGTATCACTTTATCATCAGGATCGAGTGTAAAGAAGTATTGATGAAACATTTTGACATGGTCTCTTGCTTCAACAGGGATATTTTCTTTTCTATCCGATGCATATGCTTCCAATGCTTTACCATTAGCAAGGATGTAAACTTTGCTTTGCATTTCAGCAACAAGTTTGAGGCTTTTATAAAGTGTAAAACCACAGAGAGAAACACAACCGATTACCACAATTATGGTAAAGCTGCGTATGCTGCGAAAGGCTGTATCTATATTTTTCATTTGTTTAAACATGACATATTAAATTGGCGTTTGATGAAGTCGTAAGTGATTGTGTAAACTTTTAGGCTTAAGACTTACCTGAAATCTTATCCTGCATATAGCCAGATTTACCAGACGAACCACCCTCATTAAAATAGCCTGAATTAGTGCCGTAGCTACTCATGCTGTTACTCATCCTGCCGGCACATTGCCCATAGCATCAGCAGCCATTCCTGCACTGCTTGACATTGTATTAACCACACTTCTGGAAGACGTACTGAACAGGCTCGTTACTTTTTGTACCATTGCACCGCCACCACCTGCATTAACAATATAGTTGGCGATAGAGGGAACGGTGAAATAGCCCACGATACCAATGATGAGGAAAACGAGATAAGCTACATCTGTTGAACTGAAAAAAGTATCACCAGTACTCTGTACCTGGCCGATGTCCACTTTCAGCATTTTCTCCTGTATCTTGCCTATGATGGCGCCAAAAATATTGGCTAACCATAAATGAAATGGCGAAAACGTTCTTTGGCAATAATTTCATTGGTAACAGAAAATTCAAAATCAGTAGTCTTTCTTGCAAATACCGCAGCCCAGCCGTCAAAGTTTTCAATGTGCTGCCTTTCCATTTCCTTTGGACGCAGGTATTTAAACAACAGGTACATTTCTGTAAGATTGTTGGAAATAGGCGTACCTGATAAGAACGTAACACACAGATCGGGCATCAAATTTTTGCTGCAAGGTGCGTACTGCAAAAAGCATGTTGAGTGCTTTCTGACTGCCTTCCATATTACCAATGCCTGCAACACGTCATGCCTTGTCGTAAAGGTCAGGTTCTTGAATTTGTGTGCTTCATCTACAAATAAGAGGTCAACACCCAATTCTTTAAAATTGATGCCTGCATCTTTCTTTTGCTCAATATCGCTGATTAGAGTTTTTAGCTTACCCTGCAGATTATTCTTTCGTACCTCCAACCCCTTTAGCATCTTCTTGGATATATCGCCACCTAAATCCTTTAATGTTTCCAAATCACGTTCAACATTATCCAGTTCATTTTGGAATATCTCTTTTTGTATTTCAGGTGACTGCGGTATTTTGCCAAACTGGTCATGAGTGAGGATGATACAATCCCAATTATTGTTTTTTATTTCATTGAACAGACGCATTCTTTTAACGGGAGTAAAATCATTTTCGCCGGGAGCAAGAATTTTTGAATTCGGATAAGCCTTCCGATAGGTTTCAGTAATCTGGTTGATATTCGCTTTCAATGCCAGTATCATCGGCTTGTGTACAATGCCCAACCGTTTCATTTCGTGAGCAGCGACGATCATCGTAAGTGTTTTGCCCAGTCCTACTTCATGGTCAATTAAAGCACCACGGTTTTGAATGATACGCCATGCAGCGTTTTTTTGTGAACTGTATAAATCCTCAATTCCTAAATTCTTCTTTTCTAAGCCGGGAAATGTTAAGTGATCGCCATTGTACTCGCGAAGGACATAGCAATTGAATGTGTTGTTATAAAGCGTTTCCAATTGCTTTTTATCTGCTTGGTGCAAATCCTGTAACCAGGTGATAAAGCCATTACGGATAGTTTCGATTTTCTGATGGGCAAGTTGTATGGCTTCATTATCAGGTAACCGTATGGTTTTATCATCGGGTCCTTTTACTTCGTATGTAAAAAAGGGTGTCGTATTTTCCAACGCATGCTCAAGTATGGTTGATCCATAAGTTGTTCTACCGCTTTTTGGCGTTACTGCATACTCCTGATTTATTTTCGCATTTTGTCCTGATGCATTTACTTTGAATGTATCCAGGGATTGAAAGTAGTTGACATTGGTATTCAACTCAAATAAGTTAGTAGCAAAACGGTTATAAAAGCTGGTGGGTATCCAGCGTTCACCTAAGTTAAAATCGAGCACTTCAAAAGGTATTTTTTCCGGCTGCACTTTTCCTATCGCTTCAAAGCTTCTTTGAAATTGCACATTCTCAGGATGCAAAACCGTTTGTTCTTTTGCGGCTTTTAGTTTCTCTACCACATTACCAGATAGGTATTGATCAACCGTTTCCCACTGGTTATGTTGAGGATTAATATAAATATTGTTAAGAATTTCAAACTCCGTTAAGCCTGTAGATGATTGAATAAATCCAATTTCGACTTTGCCATTTTCGTTCAAGCATTGCAAGAGCTTCAGTAGGGTCATCGGTCCGGAATTGTTCTTCCTTATGATGAAGTGACTGTGTTAATACATCTGCCTGTGTGTATCGTTCACCTTCTTTTCTTTCCAATGAAGAAAGAATGGTAAAGCCAAAGGCAGTATCATTCGTGATTAACTTGCGGTTGTTAGGATGATTAAGTAATCCGTATTGGCTGACAAACTTTTCATAGCTATTTCGTAAGGTTTCTCTTAAACCTGCATATTCTACATTACCGGAAGATTCCCTTTGTGATAATTCCAAATAGCTATCCCCAGAAGTGGGAGAACTATTTAAATTAACCTTACAGGAAGCCTGGCAACGTCAATCCGGGCATATAGTAGATGACAAAAAGCAATTACTAAAACAAATTAAGGAACTTACAGATAAAGTTTCGTACATAAGGGAATTGTTATCCTCTAAGCAGATAGAACCTGAAGACTTCAGGGAAATGAAATCGGACTATAATAATAGAATTGAGAAGCTGGAAGCCAAATTAAGCGGTCTTCAACATGATGACATAAACATCAAAGACCTGCTGAATAAAGGGATTGACAATCTGTTGAGACTTGATCAAGTGTATGAAAGTGCGGATATAGACAAGAAACGGGAAGTCATTAGTTCGATATTCCCTGAAAAATTTCATTTTGAAAATAATTCACTTCGAACTGAAAGAGTGAACGAAGCTGTAATGTGTATCTACAAGATAAACAGCAACTTGCATCAAAAAAAAAAGAGGACAAAACAAGTCTGATTCTGTTTTGTCCTCTCAAGTCGGGATGACAAGATTCGAACTTGCGACCCCACGCCCCCCAGACGTGTACGCTACCGGACTGCGCCACATCCCGATCTTATTTTTAAACCAATTTTTAAACGGATAGCAAATGTAGAATGATTTTATAAAAAACGGCTATCTTGCGCTAAATTTTGTTTCCTCTACATGAAGCTTTTAGTAAAGCAGGCAACCATTCTTGACACATCTTCTCCTTACAACGGATTAATAAAAGATATTTTAATAGATGATGGTATTATTCAAAGAATGGACGACTTAATTTCTGCTGCCGGTGTAAAGACTATTGAAGCAAATAATCTCTTGGTCTCCGCAGGTTGGATTGATATTTTTTCTCACTTCAATGATCCCGGGTTCGAGCATAAAGAAACCTTCGAAACAGGAGCAAATGCAGCTGCCTCCGGAGGTTTTACCCATGTTTTTATTTTACCAAATACACAACCGGCTGTAAGCAATAAAACTGCCGTTGAATACATTGTACAAAAATCAAAAGATTTGCCGGTAACTCTTTTGCCCATTGGCGCGGTTACGAAAAACATTGAAGGTAATGAACTGTCTGAAATGTATGATATGTACAACAGCGGCGCAATCGCTTTCTCAGACGGACTGCAACCTGTACAGACGCCCGGACTGCTGCTGAAAGCATTTCAGTATATAAAAGCTATAGATGCGGTGCTCATTCAGTTGCCCGCAGATAAATCTATCTCAAAATTTGGGTTGATGAATGAAGGCATAACAAGCACACAGTTAGGGCTGCCCGGCATTCCGTCAATTGCCGAAGAACTGATGGTAAGCCGCGATATAAAGCTGGCAAAGTATGCAGGAAGTAAGTTGCACATTACCGGTGTATCAACCGCAAAAAGCCTGCAGGTTATAAAAGAAGCCAAAGAAAACGGAGCACATATTACCTGCAGCGTTACGCCTTATCACCTTGTTTTTTGCGATGAAGATCTTTTTGATTATGATACTAATTTAAAAACCGATCCTCCTTTGCGCAGCCGGCAGGATATGCTTGCTTTGAGACGCGGAATTGAAGCAGGAATCGTTGATTGCATAGCATCACATCATCTGCCCCAAAACCGGGATGAAAAAATCTGCGAGTTTGAATATGCTTCACCCGGCATGAGCGGTTTGGAAACAGTTTATACCACTATTAATAAAATAATGCCTCATCTGACCAACGGGCGCATTACTGATCTTTTAGGTAATAATGCCCGGAAAATATTTTCTCTGCACCGGCCTGTCATCCGGGAAAACGAAGTGGCAGACTTAACCCTTTTTACAAAAGAAGGATGTTTTGTGTATGATCTTTCTGCTGTTAAAAGCAAATCGAAAAACAATCCTTTTATTAATCAGCAGTTGAATGGGAAAGTGATTGGCATTATAAATAAAGACAAAGTATATTTGAATGAATAAAAACTAATTTATGGAAAAGAAAATAACAATGCCGGCTGTCAAGGGTGTGATTATATCACTTATTTTGATAGTTTTTTCTTTAATGATTCAATTTCTTAATCTTAGTAAAAATAAAGGCTTAAGTTCTCTGCAATTTATTATTCTTACCGGCGGAATCATTTGGAGCGGGGTTTCTTTTGCAAAGCAAATGCACGGAAATGTAAGCTTCGGAAATATTTTTACCCATGCATTTAAAACCGCGGCTGCCGTTACCGCTATAATGGTGGTGTATGCTATTGTTTCTATCAAATTTATAAGTCCTGAAACGATGGATATGGCTTTGCAGGAAGCACGTACGGGAATGGAACAAAAAAATATGTCTGATGATCAGATTGACACGGCATTAACCTTTACCAGGAAGTTTTTTGTTCCGCTCACAGCAGGAGGAATTTTATTGTCTTTTCTGATTATGGGAGTAATAGCTGCCCTTATAGGCGCTGCGGTTTCCAAAAAAAATCCGCCGCAGGGACCATTTGCACAACAAGGTTAATTAATAAGAATGGATGTATCTATTGTAGTTCCTTTATTGGATGAAGAAGAGTCGCTTCCCGAGCTTTGTGACTGGATTGTACGGGTTGTGAATGCAAACCTTCTTACTTATGAAATCATATTAATAGATGATGGAAGCACAGATGAAAGCTGGTGTGTGATCGAAAAGCTTATCGCTGTAAACCCTCATATAAAAGGAATAAAATTTCAAAGAAACTATGGAAAATCGGCTGCGCTGAATGAAGGTTTTAAAGCGGCAAAAGGAGATGCAGTCATTACAATGGATGCAGATTTGCAAGACTCTCCGGAGGAAATACCGGAGCTCAGAAGAATGATTATTGAAGATGGCTATGACATGGTCAGCGGCTGGAAAAAGAAAAGATTTGATAATAAGCTAACTAAAAATATCCCTTCAAAAATTTATAATGCTGCCGCAAGAAAAGCCAGCGGCATTCAACTGCACGATTTTAACTGCGGCTTAAAATCTTACAAAAAAAAGGTTGTAAAAAGCATTGAAGTATATGGCGAAATGCACCGTTATATACCCGTAATTGCAAAATGGGCAGGATTTAAAAAAATCGGTGAAAAAGTTGTAACCCATAGCCGGAGAAAATATGGTAAGACCAAATTTGGCTGGCAACGTTTTATCAATGGTTTTCTCGATCTGGCAACGATCACTTTTGTCGGTAAATTCTCAAAAAATCCTATGCACTTTTTTGGGCTGTTTGGCACATTGTTTTTTTTTACGGGTTTCGCTATTTTCATTTATCTTATAGTTACAAAATTATTTGCTTTTGATTATGCGCTTACCAACCGTCCTTCATTTTACATCGCCCTTACTACAATGATCATTGGGATGCAGTTATTTTTAACTGGTTTTATTGCAGAGCTTATATCAAGAAATTCTTCTGAAAGAAATAATTATTTTATAGAAAAAAAGGTTGGTATTTAGAACCACGATTTGCATGATTTTTTTAAACACATAGAGACATAGAATCAATAGAAATCATAGAAGTGATCTATGTTCTCTTATTCAACTATGCACCTATGTGTTTAAACCTTCGCTCTATATTTGCAGCATGAGTAAAGTGGTTATCATCGGTCCTGCGCATCCGCTTCGCGGTGGTTTGGCATCATTTGATGAAAGGCTGGCAAGACAATTTTTGCAGGAAGGCGATGAAGCAATCATTTATACTTTTTCATTGCAATATCCTCAATTCTTATTTCCGGGCACTACTCAGTATTCTGCAGAGCCTGCGCCAAAAGATATTACGATAAAAGTCTGCATTAATTCTATCAATCCTGTAAACTGGCTGACAGTTGGCAACGAATTAAAAGTTTTGAAACCGAATATTATTGTTGTCCGTTACTGGCTTCCTTTTATGGGCCCATGTCTGGGAACTATATTGAGAATAGTAAAAAAAAACAATTATACAAAAGTTGTTTGTATTGCCGATAATATAAAACCGCATGAAAAACGTTTTGGTGATGTTGCATTTACAAACTACTTTATCAAGCCGGTTGATGCATTTATAACCATGAGTGAAAAGGTGATGAAAAACCTTAAAACCATTACTGCTAAACCTGCACAACAAGTGGTTCATCCTTTGTACGATAACTTTGGTGAGCCGGTGCCAAAGCTGGAAGCGAGAAAACATCTCGGCTTACCCGAAAATGAAAAAATAATACTTTTTTTTGGATTTATAAGACAATACAAAGGATTGGATTTGCTGCTGCAGGCGATGGATCTTCCTTCTGTCAGGCAATCAGGAATAAAGTTATTGATAGCCGGAGAATTTTATGAAGACCGAAAGAGATATGACGAGCTTATTTCTCAAAACAATCTTTTACCACAACTTATCTTAAAAACCGATTTTATACCCGACAGCCAGGTAAAGTATTTTTTAAGCGCTGCAGATTTTGTTATCCAGCCATATCGCAACGCTACGCAAAGCGGGGTAACTCCCCTCGCCTATCATTTTGAAAAACCTATGCTCGTGACCAATGTTGGTGGCTTGCCCGACCTCGTTCCCAATGGTAAAGTTGGTTTGGTGTGTGAACCTGACCCTGATTCAATCGCTCTTGCTATTCTTACATTATATGAATTAGGTGAAAACTACTTTTTGCCACAACTTCGCGAAGAAAAAAAGAAATATAGCTGGCATAATCTGACTGGTTGTATCAGAGATTTGGCAAAATGACCTCATCCCAACCCTTCTCCAAAGGAGAAGGGCAAGAAGCAAAAGGCGAAAAAATCCTCTCCTCAAGGAGAGGATTTAGGTGAGGTATCGAGGGGTGAAGGGCAAGAAGCAAAAGACGTAACAAATCCTCTCCTTTGGAGAGGACTTAGGTGAGGTTAAAATATTTTTAAATAATGATTTATCGCAGCAGAGCTCCTCTGAGAATTGGTCTTGCCGGAGGCGGCACAGACGTAAGTCCGTATAGTGATTTATATGGCGGCGCAATTTTAAACGCAACTATTTCTTTATTTGCAAATGCCAGCATCGAACCGATTGAAGAAAACGCTATCATTGTACAGGCGCTTGACCGCCACGAAGAGCAAAGATTTGAGTGGAATAATCAATTGCCTGTAAATGGAAAGCTTGATTTACTCAAAGGTGTTTACAACCGTATTCAACGTGATTATGGTGTGCCCCTTACCGGTTTCAGATTGTCCACTTATGTAGATGCTCCTGCGGGCAGCGGGCTTGGCACTTCTTCCACTTTGGTCGTTGCGATTATCGGCGCTTTTTATGAAATGCTCCGCCTTCCCCTGGGCGAGTATGATATTGCACATTATGCATATAGTATCGAAAGAAACGATTTGCAGCTTGCCGGCGGCAAACAAGACCAGTACGCAGCCACTTTTGGCGGAGTCAACTTTATGGAGTTTTATGAAGGCGACAAAGTGATTGTAAATCCCTTGCGCATAAAGCAGCAGTATCTGAATGAGCTTGAGAATAATCTTGTTTTATATTTTACTTCCACAAGCCGCGAAAGCGCTACAATTATAAATGAGCAGGTAAAAAATGTGAACCAGAAAAATGAGAAATCAATCGAAGCGATGCACCAACTGAAAGAGCAATCAAGAATGATGAAAGAAGCTTTGCTGAAAGGACGCTTACATGAATTTGGCGAAATACTCGATTTTGGTTTCAATCAAAAAAGGCGAATGGCAGCAAATATAAGCAACAGCAGTATTGATGAGGTATACAATGCTGCAAAAAAAGCAGGCGCAACAGGTGGAAAGATAAGCGGTGCCGGCGGCGGTGGTTTTATGATATTTTACTGCCCTGGAAATTGCCGCTATAAAGTAATTGAGACACTCGAAAAGTTTGGCGGAAAAAGCAGGCCATACCAATTTACAAAGAGCGGATTAAATACATGGACGATATAAGAAAGCACACAGTATTTATTTTGAGATGAAAACATAGCTTACTGTTTTATTAACGATAAAAAAGCCATTGCTGCAGACAGCGGATGCAAAAACATTCTGATATAAAATTTCTTCATAACAATGAAATAGACAAACAGCGGTGGGATGAATGTATAGATGCTTCTCCCCACGGATTAATCTATGCAAGGTCATTTTACTTAGATATTATTTGCCCAGGGTGGCACGCTTTGTCAGGAGCGAATTATGATTGGGTTTTGCCTGTTACGCACAAGAAAAAGTGGGGCATTGCTTACCTGTACCAGCCACCTTTTACACAGCAATCAGGTGTTTTTGCAAAAAAGGATGCTATAGTTCCATACCAGCAAATTATAGAATGGCTTCAACAGCATTATAAATTTTGGGAAGTAAGCTGGAATTATGCGACTGACAGGAGCATTTTAAATTCTTCGCTTCAAATCAATTCTGCAACTAATTTTATTCTTAATCTTAAAAATCCTTATGAAAGCATTTTATCAAATTATAGCAATGTTCTCATAAAAAACTTAAAGCGAAGTAAAGGCTTTCAGCATAGTTATAAAACTACAGAAGATTTTAATGAATGCATTGATTTATACAGAAAGCATTACAGTCATCGTATTCCACACGTTACCCCGGGCGATTACAAAAATTTTTCAAACATTTGTTTATATGCATTAAAACATAAAATGCTGGTTTGCCGGCAGGCTTTAGATAACAAAGGTGAATGTTTTGCAGCAGCGGTGCTTTTAACAGACGGAAAACGGTTGTACAATATCATAAACGTGATAACAGAAGCAGGAAGAAAACGCCAGGCAAATCATTTTTTGTTAGATGCCATTATCCGGGAGTTTTCCGGTCAGGAGTTATTGCTTGATTTTGAAGGCTCCGATGTGCCGGGAGTGAAAGTTTTTTATGAGCATTTCGGAGCGAACAACCAGCCTTTTTACAGGATAAAGTTCAATGATCTTCCGTGGACGGTAAGACTTTTTAAGAAATAACGTTCTGCAGCAATTTCTCTGCAATAGATAAATCAATCGGCCGGGTAATCTTTAAATTTTCATACTCGCCTTGTATTAAAAACACTTCATATCCTGCGGCTTCAGCCACGGCAGCTTCATCTGTAAACGCTTCATTGTATTCCTGTTTAAAAGCTTCTGCCAAAATTTCTGAACGAAAAGTTTGGGGAGTTTGTATAATACAGACCTTACTTCTGTCAATAGTAAAATGAGACGAACCTTCATCAATGCGAATAGAATCTGTAGCGGCAACGGCCGGAATCGCACTTCCCTTTTCACACGCCTGCTCATAACAATTCTGAATAAGCTTCTGACTTACCAGACATCGCACACCATCATGTACAAAGACAATGGAAGGATGCATTATATAACTTAGCCCGTTTTTAACCGAATGAAAACGCGTTTCGCCTCCGGCAATAATTTGTATTCTTTCTTCTGCATTCATATTCTTTATTAATTCCATTCCTTTTGCTAAATGTTCTATTGGAAGAACAAGAATAATGTGCATATCATCATAAGATTGCAAAAATGATTGAATCGTATATTGCAGCAAAGGCTTTCCATTCAGCAGCAAAAACTGCTTGGGAATGTCTGCACCCATTCTTTTTCCCGAACCTCCGGCTACGATGACCGCATATTTCTTCATATTACAAAAATGCTCTTAAAACAATTATCTTAGTGTATTATTTTAAACGGAGTAGTATACAAAATGCCCGCTTTTGACTCAATTTTGTCAATTATGTAGTTATTAATTGACAGAAACGGGGAAAATTGTGTAAATGAATAGTAAAAAAACTTTAAAAAAGGTACACATCCCAATGCAATATATAAAGAATAATAAAGGCACTACAACTGCCGTCGTCATTCCCATTAATCAGTGGAAACAAATTATTATAAAACACCAGGATTTGAATCAATGGGAACAAGGACAAATAGTTATATCAGAAAAAAAAATAAAGCCGTATGATTTTGCAGGAAGCCTGTCTGAAGAAGCATATCAGGAAATAACCGAACACATAAAACAGGCACGAAACGAATGGAACAGGGATATTTATTAGATACAAATGCTTTTCAGAAAAATGCTCTTAAAACTTCTTATTTACTGCACAGTATTACGCATTCTTTATCCTGGATAGCATGAAATTTAAATCGTCCCAGCCTCTCCTCTCCTATTACATCTGCCTTAAAACCTGCCGTTTTTAGCCGGTTCACATAATCTTTTAGTGCATAAATTCTTACATGATCTTTCTGGCCAAACAAACGTTCCTGCTCATCAGGATCATTGATAAAAGGCTCTTCTATGGTTGTTTCCAATTTTTCAGAATAAGGTACCTGCAGTATGGCTGCTCCGTCATTTTTTAAAACCCGGTAAATTTCTTTCATTGCCAGCAAATCCTGGGATATATGTTCAAATATATGATTGGCGATTATTACATCAAAACTGTTATCCGGAAACCGGAGATTGGTTGCGTCAGCATGCAATATTGCACTGTCAATATTTTTGTAAAAACCCGGCATAATATCAACAGTAATTACTGTTGCCTTGTTTTTCAGGTAATTGTATACATGCTTCTCGGGAGAAAAATGAAGTATTTTTTTATTTTCAATTGGTATAAAATTCTGTAAGACAGCCAGCACAAGCCGTTCCCTGTTTTTACTCAGGCAATTCGGGCAATAGACATTTTCACCATATCCCGCTATCACTTCATTGGTGTTTATTGCTGTTTTTATTTCCTTTTCAGGATATTCAGGCACAAACTTTTGGTAGGATGAACCGCAAAAATTACAAATAAAACCCTTCCCTTTGTGTGAATAATAAGTGAGCCGGTAATAACTTTTTAGCCAAAATAAAATACAGTTCCGGTAAAAGGATTGCAACGGATGATAAAGCCCGAGGATCTTTAAAAAAGTTTTTAGCTTTTCTTTCATAGCTTAATAAGTTAATCTTTCTGAAACATATCCGTTATCGTTATCATCAATTTTAATAGTAACCAAAACAAAAAAATTTCGAACTTCCTTCAAATTATATTTTTTGCAGTTATATTGCTCTAAGCAAATAAAACGAATCCTAATAAACTCCTCTTAGCTTATTTGTCGAAGTGGTTTAATTTAACTTATTGGCTTCAAATAACCATTCAACTTAATTTATTATTTTTTTCATAAATTTGTCTAATGCTTTAGCATTTTTTTAATTTTTCAATGAAAAGCAAATCAGTTTGATCTATGATAAGAACGATAATTACACCCGCTGATACAAATATCCATCTCTCCGTACCGGCAGACTATGTAGGAAAACCTATAGAAATCACCTTTCTTGCACTTGATGAATTACAACAAAAAACTGCTAAAAAAACAATGGCTGACTTCTGGGGCGTTATTTCTGATGAAACAGCTAAAACACTGCATCAACAGACAGAAGAAAGCCGAAACGAATGGAACAACAATATTTGATGGACTCTAATGCCATAATTGACTTTTTCAATGGTAAGCTAAATCCGGCAGGCAAAAATTTTGTAGCATCTTGTGATCCCCGTATTTCTGTAATTACACAAATTGAACTTTTAAGCAATAAAAACATACCTTCAACTGAATGGGAACAGTTGCAGACTTTTATACAAATAGCAACTGTTTATACATTTGACGATAGTATAGTCGAAAAAACTATTATGTTGCGGCAACAATATCGAATAAAAATACCTGATGCTGTTATTGCTGCCACGGCCTTGCTGCACGAACTTTCATTAATTACAAGGAACGTATTGGACTTTAAAAATATAGCGGGACTTATTGTTATTAATCCGCATTCGCTTTAAATTGAAAAGTTTTTCTTTCATTATTCGTATTTCTTACCCTCTAGTATGTATACTTTTGAAGTTTCTGATGTATATGCAAAGATGCCTGTTTCTGATATTATTTTTTCTTTTAAGCTGCGGTAAAAAAACTGATCAGAAGCCAAATATTTTCACCTTACGCGAAATGAGTGACCTTGCAACTGTAGAATATACCGTTACAAAAATTATAAAAGCAAGTGATAACAAGACGTGGTTTAAGATAGGCGATAGAAAAATCCTTATGAGTTGCGAAGCGCATATAAAAGCTGGCATTGACATGAGCGCAATCAATGAGCACAGCTTTACAATAAATGAGAAAAATATCAGGGTAACATTGCCTCCGCCAAAGATTATAAGCTTCAGCATACCGCCCGAAGGTATAAAAACGGAATATGAAGAAACAGGTGTTTTCAGAGATAAATTTAAAGCAGCCGACCGCGATGCTTTAGCAGTGCAGGCAGAAAAGCAAATAAGAAACAGTATAGAATCTTTGGGAATACTACAGCAGGCCAAAGTTAATGCATCGCTTTTTGTGACTAATTTTTTTAAAAGGCTTGGCTACGAAAATATAAGCATTGACTACAACGCAAATAATTCTTTGAATAGATTGCAATGAGAAAACTTAGAAATCGTATAATAATCATTCTTTCTGTGGTTGCAGCTTTCTGGCTGCTGCAAAAGATTAAAATAATTCCATCGCTAAGAGATGTATTTGGAGCTAAACCGGTAGTAATAGACGAAACACCGGTGCTGATAAAAGACATAAAGTCAATAGGGCAATTAATTACCTATAGTTTTTATGATGAGGCCGCAGCCGACTCTTTAATCACTACCCACGGATCTGCTTTTGTCAATGCCTTTAACCGCCTCGCGCCTCTTCCGCTGCTTCCTTCCACAGATAAACAATTAGTGTTGATTGGCAGAGGAAAGGTATTGGCAGGCATCAATCTTTCGTTATTGACAGATACCAGCCTCATCGTAAAAGATGATACCATTACGCTTACTTTACCTAAACCTCAGATTTTTGCCACTGTTTTAAACCCCGGCGATTTCGAGACTTTTATAGAAGAAGGAAACTGGACAAATGAAGAAGTTACCAGGGTGAAGCTGAAGGCGCGGCGCAAAATAGAAGCACACGCATTACAGCAAAACATTCTTGAAAAAGCAGGAACGAAAGCCAAAGAAATTTTAAAAGATTTTTTGGTAACTATGGGTTTTAAAAAAGTTATACTTAATTAAAACCGATATCGAAACCTTTGTACGGCAGAAAAAATCACATGCTGTGCTGTTTGATCTTTTTTATCTTAAAAGTGAAATGCTTTTGACTTAAATAACTAAATGTAACGACAATGATTGAAGTAAAGACTTTAGAAAGCGTCGGTTCGATGTGCAACTGCTCTACAAAAAATTTTAGGAACATATAGTTAAGCGCCATACAAGCCATAACGAGGGAGAAATATCTTACCAATTGTATTCTTCCGCGTACGTTGCTTTCGGTAAATACAACATACCTGCTTAAATAAAAACCAATGGGGAAAGTGATAAAAAAAGCTGCAATCAAGGCTGCAATGTGAGGGCTTATGGCAAAGGACTCTACGCGTACAATGCCCTTTTTGGCAAAGGATTGTTCGAACTCGTAAAAAAGAAAAATATCAAGCAAAGTATTTGCTCCGCCGCAGGCAGCGTACCTGAAAGTTTGTAAAGGCATAAACCTTTTGAACAAAGGATAAAAAAAGTCAATTACGGTAAGAATCAAATTTTTCATTATGCCTGTCTTTACAAATGCGGGCGAAGATAAGAATCTTAAAGTGTACTTTTGCCGCCCAAACCGTTAAAAGAATGAGTGTTGTTTCACAGGTTCAATTCGCTGCAGTTAAAGCATTGAACGAGTTATATCATTTTTCATTGAATGAAAATCAAATCCAGGTAAATGAAACAAAGCCCGAATTTGAAGGAGAATACACAATTGTTTTATTTGCTTTTATCAAACAACTTAAAATGCCCCCTGAAGAGCTGGGGCAGGAATTGGGAAAGTATTTAGTTGAAAACAATAAAGAGCTCTTTTCCGGTTTTAATGTAATAAAAGGATTTCTTAATCTCTCTGTTACTGATACTTATTGGACTAAGTTTCTTCAAAAAGAATATCTAAACACTTCCTTCGGCAAATTTGAAAATACCGGTAAAAAAGTTATGGTCGAATACTCTTCGCCCAACACCAATAAACCCTTGCATTTAGGTCACTTGCGCAATAATTTTTTAGGCTGGAGCATTGCTCAGATTTTAAAAGCTTTAGGCAACGACGTTATAAAAACGTGTATCGTAAACGACCGCGGCATTCACATTTGCAAGAGCATGCTCGCCTGGCAAAAACATGCAAACGGAGCAACTCCCGCAAGCACCGGTGAAAAAGGTGACCATTTGGTTGGTGACTATTATGTAAGGTTTGAACAAGATTTGAAAGCAGAAGCAGCAAATGTTCTTGACCGGTTTTTAAGCAGAGAATTTGAACACTTATCCAAAGAAGATGAAAGCAGAATAATGGCTTTGCTTAATGAAATGGATCATGCTGTGCATACGCAAAATAAAGAAAAATATAAAGAGTTAGAAAGTGATCTGAATGAAATTGCCCGCAACAACACGCCCATTATGAAAGAGGCAAAACAAATGCTGGTCAGGTGGGAACAGGGTGATGAAGAAGTGTTAGCTCTTTGGAATAAAATGAATGCCTGGGTGTACGCAGGTTTCGATGAAACGTATAAAAGAATCGGAAGTGATTTTGATAAAATTTACTATGAAAGTCAAACGTATCTTTTAGGAAAAGACATTGTTGCAGAAGGACTGCAAAAAGAGATTTTGTATAAAAAAGAAGACGGCAGCGTCTGGATAGACTTAACTGCAGAAGGCCTTGATGAAAAGCTTGTTCTGCGCAAAGACGGCACCTCCGTTTACATAACCCAGGATTTAGGGCTTGCCCAGGAGAAATACAAGGAATATAAAATTGACGAAAGCATATATGTAGTCGGCGACGAGCAAATATACCATATAAAAGTGCTGAAGCTGATATTGCAAAAGCTGGGCGTACCTTATGCAAATGGCATTACACATCTTAGCTACGGAATGGTGGAGCTGCCCACCGGCAAAATGAAAAGCCGTGAAGGAACCGTGGTAGACGCCGACGACATCGTAACTGAAATGGAGGCAATCGCTAAAGATAAAACGGAAGAATTGGGTAAAGTAAAAGATTTTGAAGAAAATGAATTAGCTCAGCTTCACAATACAATTGGCCTCGGAGCTTTGAAGTTTTATCTTTTAAGGGTTGATCCTAAAAAACGAATGGTTTTTAATCCTGAAGAAAGTATAGATTTTCATGGTTTTACCGGTCCTTTTGTTCAATATACGTATGCACGTATAAAAAGCATTTTGCGAAAAGAACAGCCAAAAGGCAGCTTATTCTCTCCTGGTTTATTGCCAATGGAAAAAAACCTTCTGATCAGTCTCGAACAATTTCCTGCTGCTATTGCCGAAGCAGGAAACGATCATGATCCGTCTAAAATTGCCATTTTTGTTTTTAACCTTGCCAAATCTTTTAACTCGTTTTATACCATGCATTCTGTAACTAACGCAGAGTCAGAAGATAAAAAAGAATTGCGGCTGCAGCTGGCGCAATTGACAGCGCAGGTTATTGGCGCATCAATGAAATTATTAGGGATTAATGTTCCGCAGAGAATGTAATGTCCTAACTTTGAGGGAATATTTATTTGCTTTACAACATCTCTTCAACCATATAATTATAAACATTTTGTACAAAAGTTTGTAATTAAAATATGCTTCACCTTTTAAATTTTTACAAATGATACCAGCAGAAAATGGCAAACAAAACCAGCCACAAAGCAATGGAAGTCAATTAAACAGACATTCGCAAAGTTCTGATATTTTAACTACGCGTCAGGGTCATCCCGTGACCGATAATCAAAATCTGCGTACAATTGGTAACCGCGGGCCCGCAACCTTAGAAAACTACCAGCTACTCGAGAAAATGTCTCATTTCGACCGCGAACGTGTGCCTGAGCGTGTCGTGCACGCCCGCGGTACAGGAGCACATGGCTCTTTTGAAGCTTATGGCATGGTCGGTGACCAACAAATATCGCAATTTACCCGGGCTAAGCTTTTTCAGGAAAAAGGAAAGAAAACACCTGTATTTGTAAGGTTCTCCACAGTAATTCATGGAAATCATTCACCCGAAACCTTGAGAGATCCAAGAGGCTTTGCAGTAAAATTTTATACAGAAGATGGCAACTGGGATTTGGTGGGTAATAACCTGAAAGTGTTTTTTATCCGCGACGCCATAAAATTTCCTGATTTTATTCATTCTTTTAAGCCCGATCCCATAACCAACAGGCAAGACAGTGAGCGGCAGTTTGACTTTATTAGCAACACTCCCGAGGCCATGCACATGATTACGTTTCTTTTTTCCCCATGGGGAATACCCGCCAGCTACCGGCACATGCAGGGCTCGGGCGTAAACACGTACAAATGGGTTAATAAGGAAGGCACGGGGTTTTTAGTTAAATATCATTGGGAACCATTGCAGGGAATTAAAAACCTGACACAGCAGCAGGCCGAGGAAATACAGGGCAAAAACTTCAACCACGCTACACAGGATTTGTACGATTCTATAGAAAAAGGCGAGTTTCCGCAATGGGAATTATTGGTGCAGATAATGGAAGACGGCGAACATCCCGAGCTCGATTTTGATCCTTTGGATGATACCAAGCTTTGGCCGGAAGATATGTTTCCTTTTTTGCCTGTTGGTAAAATGACTCTCGACCGTAACCCTGTTAACTTTTTTGCAGAAGTAGAGCAATCTGCATTTGGCACAGGGGTATTAGTAGATGGTCTTGATTTCTCTGACGATAAAATGCTGCAGGGACGCACTTTTTCTTACTCTGATACACAACGTTACCGTGTGGGAACGAACTACCTGCAGTTACCAATAAACGCTCCTGCAAAAAAAGCCGCATCCAACCAGCGTGATGGTCAAATGGCTTATCACCAGGATATTGTTCCCGGGTTAAATCCTCATGTTAATTATGAGCCTTCAAATTTGGGTGGTTTAAAAGAGGCGCCGAAAGCTGGTGCAGATCATACCCCATTTTATTCAGCAAAGCTTGTTCGTCAAAAAATTGACAGAACCAACGATTTTAAACAGGCTGGAGAAAGGTACAGGATATTTGAAGATTGGGAAAGAGATGAGCTTATTTCAAACCTGGTCGGCGCTCTTGCACCTGCCGCTAAGATTATACAGGATAAAATGATAGAAATGTTTACCAAATGCGATCCGGAATATGGACAGCGTGTTGCCGACGGATTAAAAAATGCAAAAGAGAGGATGATGGATAAATCACAAATGAAAGGTGAAGCAAGAAAAGAAGAAGCTGTAAAGCAAGCCGAAGAAATGTCGAATGAGGCAAAGGCATATTAGAACAGCGATTTTTTGGATTTAGGTGATTTTAAAGAAATAAAAGAAGCGAAAGTGTTTTATCAGGCTTTTTATTGGAAAACATGATTTTGTTGATTTTTTGAATGTCTTAATGAAATAACGAAGAAGCCTGGTGAAATCTCATCAGGCTTCTTCGTTAGGTTACTATTCTATTTATTTATATTATCAGGTTGAAACAAATAAAGAATTTAAAGTATAATAATTATGCTTCGCCTGCTTTTACAATTAAATTTAAAAGTTTTATCATTGCCATTAATATTGCTTATAATCTGTATTGTCTGCAAAATATGTATGATTTTTTTTAGGAAGCTGCAGGGCTATCCTTGTTTAATTTTCATTAAAACAAAAACAATTTGAAATTAGCCGCTATAGATATCGGCAGCAACGCTGCCAGGTTATTAATTACCAACGTTGTCGAAAGCATCAGGCATCCGCCGGAATTTAATAAAATAGATCTGATAAGAGTACCGCTGCGGCTGGGTTTCGATGTTTTTGAGCAAGGCGTCATCTCAGATCAAAGAACAAATATGATCATGGAGACTATGAAAGCATATAGTCACCTGCTGAAAGTATACGATGTAAATCACCTTAAAGCGTGCGCTACCAGCGCAATGCGGGATGCATCGAATGGCGGAGAAATAATCGAAAAAGTGAAGGCTGAAACGGGGATCGAAATTGAAATCATCAGCGGCGACCTTGAAGCTTCCATCATTTATGAAACACATGTTGCTGAAAATATGAGCTCAAACAACAGCTACCTGTATATAGATGTGGGCGGCGGCAGCACCGAAGTAAATTTATTTGCAGAAGGGAAGCTTCTTTTTAAGCAATCTTTTAATATTGGCACCATCCGCCTGCTTAAAAACCTGGTGACGGAAAAAACCTGGGATGAGATGAAAGAGACCGTAAAAGCGAAAATAAAGGGACATAAAAAAATTATCGCCATAGGAACGGGAGGAAACATCAATAAAATTTTTTCGATAAGCAAGAAAAAGGATGGCAGACCCCTGGAACTGAACCTGCTCAGAGATTACCACAAAGAGTTTTCAGGTTTTTCGGTAAAAGACAGAATGCGGCTATATAAGTTTCGTGAAGACCGTGCCGATGTAATTGTTCCCGCATTACTCATCTTTATTAATGTAATGCGCTGGGCTGACGCAGACGAAATACTCGTGCCTAAAATAGGATTAGTTGACGGTTTGATACAGCATTTATATAGTGAATTGAGAAAATAAAATGCAGAACCACGATTTTTTGGATTGAATTTGGATTTTAGTGAAATAAAAGAATTTTTTACGTATTGGTATTCTTATAAAATTACTAAGACCGGTAATAAGAATTTATAAGAATGACTATAAACAAAATATCTGCCTTTACTCTAAAAATTACGACACAGCTTTTGTATTTTCTTTTATTTAAAAATTTACATGAAATCTTTGCGTTACTTTGAGTCTTTTCGCCTTTGTGGCTAAAAAACATTAAAAGAAAGGTATGTCCATTAATATAGAAATAAAGAAAGTAACTACAAACACACTGCAAAAGCTGAAAGCAAACGGTGAGAAGATATCAATGATAACCGCTTATGATTTTTCGTTTGCAAAATTATTTGACCAGGCAGGCATAGATGTAATACTTGTGGGCGACAGCGCCAGCAATGTAATGGCAGGCCATGAAACTACTTTACCTATTACCTTAGACCAGATGATTTACCATGCAGCTTCTGTTATCCGTGGTACAGAAAGAGCCCTGGTAGTGGTTGATCTTCCCTTTGGCTCTTACCAGTCTAACAGCGAAGTAGCTTTGGCATCTGCCATACGTATAATGAAAGAAACCGGCGCACACGCCCTGAAGCTGGAGGGCGGAGAAGAGGTGGTAGACAGCATAAAACGTATTGTGAGCGCAGGTATACCGGTTATGGGTCACTTAGGCCTTACCCCGCAGTCTATTCATAAATTCGGCACCTATGTTGTCAGGGCAAAAGACGAAGCAGAAGCAAACAAGCTGCGACGCGATTCCGTCGTTTTACAGGATGCCGGATGTTTTGCAATTGTTCTTGAAAAGATTCCAGCAGCGCTGGCAAAGGAAGTGAGTGAAAATCTCGTCATACCAACTATCGGCATTGGGGCAGGCATGCATTGCAACGGACAAGTTTTAGTAATGCATGATTTGCTAGGCATTAATACTGAGTTTAAGCCAAGGTTTTTACGTACGTATTTAAATTTGGCAGAGCAGGTAACCGGTGCAGTCAAACAATACATATCGGATGTAAAAAACAAAGACTTTCCAAACGAAAGTGAACAGTATTGATTGGGTGCAGGTTGCCGGTTACCAATTACAAGTTACGATTTGCACATTTCCGATTCCATATGTATTTCTGTTACATGGAAAAAAAAGACTACCTATTTTATTGATTTTATAATACCTAAAAACCAGTAATCTGCAAGCTTGCAACCGGTGACCAGTAACCAGTAACCTGCATCTTGTACTTCAGTTACTATTTCAGCAATTTTCCCAGCGCTTCGTACAAAGCATCGCCTCTTAAATTCCGGGCAATAATCTTTCCGGCAGGATCTATGAGCATATTGGCAGGAATGCTTTGAATATGATACAATTGAGCTACTTCGTTTTGCCAGTATTTAAGGTCGCTTACGTGTGTCCAGGTGAGGTTATCAGCCAGAATAGCTTGTTTCCAACGGTCTTTATTCTGGTCAAGCGAAACACTCAAAATTGTAAAATTTTTATTTTTAAATTCATTATAAGCGGCAACAACTGCCGGATTTTCGTGTCGGCAAGGGCCGCACCAGCTTGCCCAAAAGTCAACTAAAACATATTTACCCTTAAAAGACGAGAGCGAAACAGGATTGTTTGCAGTATCGTTTTGCGTGAAGTCCGCAGCTTGCGTACCTTCAAGGCCAATTTTGGAAGAAGCAATAAGTTTCGCTATTTCCTTGCCATAATGCGTTTCTTTTGCAACGGGTTGCAAAGCTGCATATCTTGCTTCGAGAGCATTCATATCATTACTTACAGGACTGGTAACATAAATGATAAAAGAGGTAACCGGAGAGGCGGGTTTTGCTTTTACAAACAGTTCAACCTGGTCAAGCACTCTTTGCTTGTTCTTTTCAAAAGTATTTATAAGCGAGTCTCTTTTTTTGCTTTCAGGAGTTTTGTTAATGATGCCTGCTAATTTTGCCAGTCTTTCTTTAAGCACATCAAATTGCAACGTATAAGATTGATAATCATTTTGCGCTACTGATCCATGATAAGTAAGTTTTTTAAGGGTTTTTACATCACCTGTTACAGATAGATTAGCCGGGGTTAAAAATACATCTGACTGATTTGGATAACCAATAAAATTTAACTGATAAATATCTTCATCCGCTATTTTTCCAAACAGGTTAAACTTACCTTTTTGAGAATAAGCAGTGGCAAGAACATCAGAAGGCTGACCAGGACGAGCGAGAAAAACCATAGTGCTGTCAGGCAATCCTTTTATGTTTCCGGTAATGGAAAAATCACCTTTGACAGTTGAGTCATTTATTTTTTGTCCGAAAGAAAAAAGAGGAAACAGTAAAAAAGGTAATAATTGCTTCATATTACTTAGAATGTCGCTTTTGTAAAATCTCGATAACATTCTGCAATTTATAGCCTTTTGCGTTAAGTAAAATCAAATAATGAAACAGCAGGTCGGCGGACTCATTCAGAAACAATTCTTCATTGTCGTCCTTTGCTTCTATCACTACTTCCACAGCTTCTTCACCCACTTTTTGGGCAATTTTATTTATTCCTTTACCAAAGAGCGAAGAAACATAAGATTGATCCGAAGGCATGCTTTTTCTTTGCTCTATCACTCCTTCAAGGTACTCTAAAAAATTGTCTGACTTATTTATTTCATTAAAACAAGTATCCGCCCCGGTATGACAAACCGGCCCCACAGGTTCGGCTTTGATAAGAATAGTATCATTATCACAATCAACCAAATATTCTTTTAAAAACAAAAAATTACCGCTTTCCTCGCCTTTTGTCCAAAGGCGTTTTTTAGTGCGGCTGTAAAAAGTAACCTTGCCGGTTTCATGTGTTTTGGCAAGTGCTTCTTCATTCATAAAACCCAGCATCAGCACTTTGTTGGTTACATCATCCTGGATGATTGCAGGCACAAGTCCGTCAGTATATTTTGCAAAATCTATATTCACTTATTTTATTTTTTGGTCACAAAGACACAAAGACAGAAAGTAACGCAAAAGCTTTGCGCTTCTTAGTGCCTTCGGGGCTTTGTGGCAGGAATCAAAAACGAACAGTAATCTTATTATTCTTCAAATAACCCTTTAATTCAGGAATAGTAATTTCTTTAAAATGAAAAATACTTGCAGCCAATGCTGCGTCAGCTTTACCTTTTTCAAACACATCAACAAAGTGTTCCATCGTGCCGCCGCCGCCCGAGGCAATGACGGGAACGGGTAAATTAATGGAAAGCTTTTCGGTAATATCTAATGCGAAACCTTTCTTTGTTCCGTCGTTATTCATTGAAGTTAATAAAATTTCGCCGGCTCCCCTGTCAACCGCTTCTTTTGCCCAATCGAAACATTTAGTGTTTGTTTTTGTTCTTCCTCCATTCAGATACACATACCATTCGCCATCTTCCTCCTGTTTTGTATCTATTGCCAATACCACACATTGTGACCCGAATTCTTTAGAAAGTTGATTAAGCAGTTGGGGGGTTTTAAAAGCCGCTGTATTAACTGAAATTTTATCTGCTCCGTTTTGCAACAACGCACTTACATCCTCCACACTGCTGATACCCCCGCCAACAGTAAACGGAATATTTATTTTATGTGCAATACGATTAACAAGTTCGCTTAGTGTTTTACGCTTTTCAACCGTTGCGGTGATGTCAAGAAAAACCAATTCGTCAGCGCCTTGCTTTGCATACAATGCGCCTAACTCTACCGGATCGCCTGCGTCACGAATATTTTCAAAATTGACACCTTTGACTGTACGACCATCTTTAATGTCTAAACACGGTATTATTCTTTTAGTAAGTCCGCCTTGAAGCCCCCCCGCCCCTAAGAGGGAGATAGTGATGTTGTGATTATTATTTAAATCATCTCTCATTTTTAATTTTTAAAAAGTCCCTTTAGGGATTTAGGGCTTAAATTGTTTCAATTCCGCTAATGATATTTTATTTTCATAAATAGCTTTTCCGATTATCACACCTTTACATCCTATTTCCTGCAACTGGTCAACGTCTGCCAATGAGCTTACTCCGCCACTTGCAATAAAGTGAAGAGCCGGAAATTTTGAGACAATGTTTTTATACAAATCTAAGGAAGGTCCTTCCATCTTTCCATCTTTGCTTACATCTGTGCAAAATATCTGCTGAACACCTTTATTGATATATTTTTCTATAAAATCATAAATCCATATATCGGTCATCTCAAGCCACCCTGCAATTGCAATCTTTTCATCTTTTACATCTGCACCCAAAATAAATTTATCAGCGCCAAATTTTTCGAGCCAGTTTATAAATGCAGATTCATCTTTTACAGCAATGCTTCCAACGGTTGCATAGGCAGCACCGGATTCTAAAACAATACTTACATCTTTTTCGGTTTTTATTCCTCCGCCAAAGTCTATTATCAATTTGGTTTTACCAGCAATTAACTCGAGAACTTTCCAGTTTTTAACTGCGCCTGCTTTTGCTCCGTCAAGGTCTACAAGATGCAGCCTTGTTATTTCTGCATCCTCAAATTGCTTTGCAACATCTAAAGGATTTTTATGGTAAATCGTTTTTTTTGAATAATCCCCCTGGGTCAATCGTACACACTTTCCATCTATTATATCTATAGCCGGTATAATTTCAAGCCCCCCCGCCCCTAAAGGGGAGCCGGTAGCACCTGAATGTTTTCTTCCGGCATTTTTGATTGCCGATTTTATTCTTTTTATTACTCCTGGTAGATTTTTAAACAGTTCCCGATTATCAAAACGCAGAAGTGTAATTCCTAACCCTTTTAAGTGCATTTCTCTTATTTCATCATTTCTTTTAACTTCTTCCAATGCATGAATACTTCCATCAAGTTCAATGGCCAGCTCTAGTTCATAACAATAAAAATCAAGAACATATAAAGAAGCAGGATGTTGTCTTCTGAATTTTACTCCTAACTGGCTTCCTCTTAAATAACTCCATAGTAATTCTTCGGCAGGTGTAGAGCGATTTCTTAAATCTTCTGCCTTTTGAAATATTAAATTATTAGCTCCGTAAAACATTTCTTTTTTCACTTCCTTTATTTTAAAATATGCTTATCTTCTCTCTCCTCCCTTTAGGGTCGCGGCTTTCTCTCTTCTCCCTTCAGGGCCGCGGCTACATTGTTATAAAATTTCTTAATATTTTTTCTCCCGCGTCTGCACCTTTTTCAGCATGAAATTGAATACCATAAAAATTATTTTTATGTAAGGCTGCGCTAAAAGGCTGAACATAGTCTGCAGTTGCAATAGTATTTTCACTTAAAGGCGCGTAATAACTGTGTACGAAGTAGCAGTAGTCGTTGGGTAAATTTTCAAACAGACTTGTTTTTTTATTATAAATGTTATTCCATCCAATTTGAGGAATTTTCACATTATCTTTTTCATTATTAACAGCAGTAAACTTTTTGACACGAATAGGAAAAATACCTAAACAATCTGTTTCATTTTCCTCACTCGAATCACACATCAATTGCATTCCCAGGCAAACACCCAGCACAGGTTGTTTTAAGTCTTTGATAACTTTGTGGAGGTTTCTTGCTTTTAAATAATTCATTGCCGTGCTTGCCTCGCCAACTCCGGGAAAGATTATTTTATCTGCAGACTGAAGCTTTTCGATATCATCCGTAACCTCTGCCTGCACGCCAATTCTTTCCAATGCAAAAAGCACTGATTGAATATTGCCGGCGTTGTATTTAACGATTACTATTTTCATAATTTAATCTTTCATATCTGTATAATAAAAATCGTTTATGGTATCTGAAAAGCCCCAACCAAAGTCTCCCATACTTTCAACTATCTCCTTAACATTTTCTCTCATTTCTTCCTTATATCCATTTTTTTGAATCAAAAGCATGGCCTTTTTAAAAGCATTTTCGGCAGAAGTATAAAATGCCTCATCAATATCTCCATAAACCTTTGTAAATTTTACTGCCATTTTAAATCTAAACAGATAGAGTTCTATAACATCTTTAGGATAAACTGATAATTTTGCGAATTCATCAATAATTTTTTTTACTTCTCCTGACCTCCCTTTTCCAAATCCTTTAGAAGGAAAGTATTCATTTTCTATTTTTCTTCTTGCTTCGCTTAACAAGAAAGAAGTATCTCCGCTTATGTCAACATCATAAAAAGTTTTTACCGGCGGAAATCTGGAATACAACTTTTCTAACTCTTTAATTAGTTCTTCCTTACTTAAGTCATTTAAAAACTTTTTAAAATTTTTTTTCGAAGCCACTTACTTTGATATTATTTTTTCCAAAAACTCTTTTGTCACAGTATTTACATCTCTGCCATTTCCTAACGCTTTGATATATGCAGTTGCTATAATCGCCCCATTTGTGTACTTGCATGCAGCTTCAAACGTTGATCGGTCTTTTATGCCAAAACCTACCAGAATTGGATTTTTAAGTTTCATATCCTGTAACTTTTTAAAATAAGCCTGCTGGTCATTAATATCTTTATTGCCGCCAGTAGTCATAGAAGATGAAACTGCATATAAAAATCCTGTGCTTAACTCATCCAGTTTTCTTACTCTTTCTTCTTTGGTTTCAGGCGTTACAAGGAAAATAAAGTGTAATCCGTATTTCTTTACGATTTCGCCATATTCGCTTTCATATTCATACATTGGTAAGTCAGGGAGTATCAGTCCGTCAATACCAACTGCAGCGGCTTTTGAACAGAATCTTTCAAAGCCATATTGCAAAACAGGATTCATGTAACCCATAAGTACAACAGGAACTGTGACTGTTGTTCGCATCTCCTTTAATTGTGCAAAAAGCTTTGAAATTGTCATCCCGTTTTCAATAGCGGTTGCACTGCTTTGCTGTATCACCGGGCCATCAGCCAAAGGGTCGCTGTAGGGCATACCAAGTTCTATTAAATCTGCGCCGTTGGTTTGTAAAGCTTGCATCACTTCGATCGTGCTTTCAAGTTGCGGATAGCCTGCTGTGCAGTATAGATTTAAAATATTTTGTTGCTTGTTTTTGAATAAATCTTCAATTCTTGTCATAGTATTTTACCTCACCCTTAGTCCCTCTCCTTTAGGAGAGGGAGACAGAGCATTAGTCGGGCAGTTGCCCTTACACTAACACTTTGAGTCTTTACTTTTAATTTATATTATTTGCTGCTTCTTTAATTTTAGCGATTACACTTTCTAAATCATGGATTACTTCGTCATTCCAAAATCTTATTACTCTCACATCTAACTCTTTTAATTCATACGTTCTTCCTTTATCATACTCTGCATTGTCTTTTGTAGTGTGAACTGCTCTGTCAATTTCAATTACTAATTTCTTCTCATGACAATAGAAGTCAGCAACGTAATTATGAAGAGGATGCTGACGCCTGAATTTTAATCCGTGTAACCTTTTACCCCGGATATGTTCCCATAATTTTTGTTCTGCTTCTGTCGTTTCCTTTCTAAGCATTCTTCCATACTCGTACAACTTAGGATTTGCGTTCTTATGGAGATTGTCGTTATAAGTTGCCATAAAGGCTTTTAAATTTTAAAAAAAAAGAGAATTACTATTGAATTTATCACAACATAAGTTAATAGTCACACAGCGACATCCTTCTCCTAAAGGAGAAGGACCGAGGATGAGGTCACGCCATCGCTTTCATGTATGTCGCCAAATCTTTATCACCTCTCCCGCTTAAACAAATAACGATTACATCTTTTTCTGTTAAGTCCAACTGCTTCAAAGCAGAAAACGCATGAGCAGACTCTAATGCGGGAATAATTCCCTCCAGCTTGGCCAGCTCAAAAGCTGCCTGCAAAGCATCATTATCAGTAACACTTAAAAAAACACCGCGGCCACTGTCGTATAAATGAGCATGCATAGGACCGATACCGGGATAATCTAGACCTGCGGAAATGCTATGAGGTTCTACAACCTGGCCATCATCGGTTTGCATTACCAGGCTTTTGCTTCCATGCAAAATACCTGAGCGGCCAAGTTGTGTTGTAGCTGCGCTCATACCACTGTTTACTCCATGACCTGCAGCTTCGACAGCTACAAGCTTTACCGAAGGTTCGTCTATAAAATGATAGAAAGCGCCTGCTGCGTTGCTTCCCCCGCCTACGCAGGCAATCACCTGTGCAGGCAATTCGCTTCCGGTTTTTTCTTTTAGCTGCCACCTGATTTCTTCACTTATCACACTTTGAAAACGCGCCACCATATCTGGGTAGGGATGCGGGCCTACGACACTGCCAATAATATAATGTGTATGTACGGGTTCATTTATCCATGCACGAATGGCTTCATTGGTGGCGTCTTTTAATGTTTTGCTGCCGCTTTTTACCGGAACAACGGTTGCTCCGAGCATTTTCATACGTGCAACATTCGGTGCCTGGCGCTCAATATCAACTTCACCCATGTAGACAACACATTCCATACCTTTTAATGCACAGACTGTTGCCGTTGCCACACCATGCTGTCCGGCCCCTGTCTCTGCTATGATTCTTGTTTTACCAAGTCTTTGTGCCAGTAAAATCTGGCCTACTGTATTATTTATTTTATGTGCTCCGGTATGGCAAAGATCTTCACGCTTCAGAAATATTTGTGTGTTAAACTGTTTGCTTAACCGGTCTGCAAAAAATAGCGGCGTTGGTCTTCCGACATAATCTCTCAGCAAGTCACGGTATTCCTTTTGGAAAGAAGCCTCAGCCATTATTTCCAAATATCTCGTCTTAAGCTGCTCCACATTTGGATGCAGCATTTCAGGAATGTAAGCCCCGCCAAATTTGCCGTAGTAACCGTACTCGTTTGGCCCTGCCGCGTCTTTGCCGATCGGCAAAACGGGTATTTCTTTGGTAGTCATCATTTGTAATTTTATTTAGCTTTTGTTGCGTCGGACACTTGTACTTTTAGTTATTTATTGTACTTTTTTTAAAATTTCCAAAAACTCATCTGCAGAAACAATGTTAACAAGCGGAAAATTTACTTTCTTAGCTTCATTAAAATGAGCATCATTTGTAACAAGATAATCTCCATCGGCAGCTATATAAGCATCTATAAATTTGTTATCATCCGGGTCAACAGTTATTAAATCCCAATAGTAATAAACTTCAGGCTTTAAAACATTTCTTGCAACAACCAAAGCATCCTCAATATATTTTGTTACACCTTTTGCAGACAGTTTTTCTAACATTTCTATATACTCAAAATAAATAGCTGTAGTAATTATTAATGTATATATTCTTTTTGAAAAAGCATCGAGAATAGGTCTATATTTAGAATGAGCGGGAATAGAAACTAACAAAATATTTGTATCTATTACTATTTTCATTTATGCTGGTAAGGTGTGCGAAAATGAGCCTTTGACCATTCTTCAATTTTTTCATTACCCCACCCTTTTTCTTCAAATAACTTGTCCATCTCTTCGGTTGCCTTGGTTATAAAGTATTGCTGTACAAAGTCCCTTATTACTTCCCAGTCTTTTTCAGGAATATCTGCTGAAAACATTTTCAGCAGTTCCAGTTGGACTTTGTTGAACCGTCCTGTTGGAATAATATCTTTTACTTCCATAACTATTTTTTATAAAGGTAATTCAATATTAAAACGATGAAATAGTGTATTGTTGTTACGATTTGATAAAAGCCGAATAAAGATTTGCTGTAAAAGTGAGTGACACAACAAAAGCTGAAATACATTGTACTGCCCGTTCCCAAATACTTTCTTATTAATCTTTTTACTATAAAATTTCAATAATCCTATAAATCCAATTAATCCCAAAAAATCCAGGTTCAGACAATATCCCTGTTTCAGACAAAAGACATTTTCTTTACAAACTCCCTTACTTTATCCATATCCTTTACTCCGGGCGATGTTTCGAACCTGCTGTTTATGTCTATTGCAAACATGTCCCTGGCGGCAGGTTCGGTCAGAAATTCTTTAATACCGGCCGTGTCTGCCGGCTCAATTCCGCCGCTTAAAAAAAATGGTTTTTGTATGTCTGCTCCGTACAGCTTTTCCCAATTAAATTTTCTTCCTGTCCCTCCAAAACCTTCGCCTTCGGTATCAAACATAAACATGTCAGTATCTTCGTAATAATTTTTGATTTTCCATTGTATATTGTCGTCTTCCGATATTCGGAAGGCTTTAATAACTGAAATGTAATTTGAAAGCTTTGAACAATAATATGGCGTTTCATTGCCATGCAACTGCACCATATCGAGCCCGAAATTGTCAATGTGATTCATAACTTCATCATAAGAAGCATTTACAAAAACCCCGATTTTAAACACTTTCAGTCCTGCCTTTTTCACCTGGTGGCCTTTTAGATGGCGCATGATAAAACGGGGAGATTTGTGATAGAAGATGAGACCTGCAAATTCTACTCCCATTTCCCCTAACTGGTGCATCTGGCTCAGATTAGTCATGCCGCAAACTTTGATACGCGGCGCTTTGAATAAAGAGCCCTCTAAGCCGTTGCCAATGTTATCGTTGCTTTCCATTACTACATTTTTTACCCTTCAAGCGCTGCGTTTGATGCTGCTTTAAGAGCATTGATAAAATCAGCAAAAGCAATCGCCGGGTTAGCATGTTTCATAAAATTTTCGCCGATGAGAAAACCATTGAAACCATACTGTCGGAGGCGAACAATCGTATTAACGTCACTTATCCCGCTCTCTGAAATCATTATTTTATCCGGTGGTATTTTTGCACTTAATTCTATAGAACGGTTAATATCAACGGTAAACGTTTTTAAATCACGGTTATTTACACCAACAATGTCAACTTCTGTACATATATGCTGCAGCTCTTCTTCATTATGAATTTCCAATAAAACTTCGAGGCTGAGCTTTTTTGCAAAAAGCGCTAACTGCTGCACCCGCTGCGGAGGTAAGCACGCTGCAATCAGCAAAATAACACTCGCTCCAATCGCTTTTGACTCAACAACCTGGTATTCGTCAATAATAAAATCTTTACGTAAGATAGGTACAGAAACAATATCTTTTGCGTAAATAATATCATCATTCGAGCCGCCAAAAAAATTTTCATCGGTCAGAATAGAAATACCTGCAGCGCCGTGGGCATCGTAAGCCTCTACTACAGGACCGATTTGAATATTTTCGTTAATAACACCTTTTGACGGTGACTTTCTCTTAAATTCTGCAATGATGCCCGTCGCTCCTTCTGTAAGCAGTTGTGTAACCAACGAATTGCAGGTTGAATGATAATAAGGAAAATTCTTCAGCTCTTCGACCGGTAAAAGTTCTTTTTTTTGTTGAACTTCAACTTTTTTTGCTGCTATAATATTGTCGAGAATATTCATGCTGTAAAAGTAAGATTTAAGGTCAAAGGTGGAAGGTTTTGGGATTAAGGTAGAAGGTTTTGGGGTTGATGCCAGTGAATATTTATTATTTAAATAAAAATCAGATTGAATAGCTATCCGCCTTTAGGCTTTTGGCTTTCGACCTTCGGCCTTACACCTTCTGCCTTAAACCTTTTACTGTAAACTAATTAGTTTTTGTAAACATTCATTTGCTTTTCCGCTTTCGAGGCTTTCTACGGCGGCGGCGTAAGTATCATCGTAAGAAGAATAGTTGCCCGAGCATTGCAAAGCCATTGCAGCATTTGCAAAAACCACTGCGTTTTGCGACCAGGTTCCTTCTCCTTTTATAATTTTTAAAAAAATCTTAGCGGCTTCTTCCACAGTGTTTCCGCCAAAAATGTCCTGCGGCTGCACCATACGTTTTCCGATTTGTTCGGGTGTTAAAACCTTTTCACCGGCATTGGTTATTACCTTTGTATCGTCTGTAAGAGAAATTTCGTCGTAGCCGTCGAGACTGTGAATAATGGTAAAAGGTTTCCCTGCCTGCTGCAGCAAATAGTTATAAATTCTTGCCATTTCAAGATTATAAACGCCTATCAGCTGATAGTCAGGATCAGCCGGATTAATCATCGGGCCGAGCATATTAAAAAAAGTGCGGATGCCGATACTTTTACGAAGCGGAGCAACAGTTTTCATTGCCGGATGAAATAAAGGAGCATGCATAAAGCAGATATTTGCTGTTTCAACTTCTTTTTGTAAAGCTGATATATTATTCTTCAATTTGTAGCCTAATTGCTCCATCACATCAGATGCACCGCTGGTAGAAGTCATTCCGTAATTTCCATGTTTTGCTACTTTGTGCCCGGTTCCCGCCACTACAAAGCACGAAAGGGTGGAAATGTTGAAAGTGTTTTTCCCGTCGCCGCCTGTGCCAACGATATCCATCGTTTTATACCCATGCAAATCAACCTTTGTACAAAGTTCGAGCAAGGCGTCTCTGAAGCCCTGCAGCTCATCAATGGTAATGCTGCGCATGAGGTAAACAGTTACAAAAGCAGTTATTTCATATTCGTTATATGTGGCTTTTGAGATGTTGGCGAGCACGTCTTTGGCTTGTTCTCTTGACAAGGTTTTATGTTCGAAGAGGTGTTGAAGGATTTTTTTCATCTTATGCTTGTCTGAACCTGGATTTAGAAGGATTTTAGGGATTGTGAGGAAATGTCTGATTGTTTTAATTTCTGATATTTTTGATTTTCCAATCTTTTAAATTGAAGACTTTGCATTCCGAAATTTATTAGAAGTCCAACTTCTACATTATAAGCCTCTAAATAATTTTTAGCCTGGGCAAGATGAACACTCTCAAGATTTATAATTGCTTTTAATTCAACCATTATTCTTCCATCAACCAAAAAATCAACACGCCTTTCTCCAACCTCAATATTTTTATAAAATACTTTCATATTAAATTCTCTTTCAAAAGGCAGTTTAATTTCTATAAACTCAATTGCCAATGACCTTTGATAAATTACTTCCTGAAATCCATTACCTAAAGCTGCATGAACTCTCATTGCTGCACCAATAATTTTTTCAGTTGTTTCTTTATACTTCAATTCTGACATAGATACTTTATTTAAGGTCTGAACCTGGATTTAGAAGGATTAATTAGATTATGAGGAAATTTTCAAAGTCTACAAGTTTTACTAAACATGTTATTAACTGCAATAGAGAACGTAATTTAAAAAGAGAATTTCTGTTAATTTTATAATCCCATAAAATAAGATTCAAACGATTTCCAGATAATCCAATTAATCCTGCTAAATCCAGGTTCAGACATTCTTAGTTCAGACACATCAGACAGCTAACCAATTCCTCATTATCCTTTCCCCATCCGGTGTCAAAACGCTCTCTGGATGGAACTGAACGGCTTTTACATCATACTTCCTGTGCTGCAAACCCATAATATAATTATTATCATCTCTTGCCGTTATTTCCAAATCTTCAGGGAAGCCTTCTTCTTTAACTACCCAGCTATGATAACGCCCAACCTCAATTTGTGCAGGTAAACCTTTAAATAGTACATTGTCTGTTGCTATCTGACAAGGTGTTGCGACTCCATGGAATACTGTTGACAAATTTTCAAGCTGGCCGCCAAATACTTGTCCGATTGCCTGGTGTCCAAGGCAAACGCCTAATATTGACTTTGTGGGTGCATATTCTCTGATTACATCAAGCAATAATCCTGCTTCTGACGGAATACCGGGGCCGGGCGATAAAATGATTTTGTCGTACTCTTTTATCTTTTCCAATGGAATTTTGTCGTTGCGGTAAACGTCTGCTTTTTTGTGCGTTATCTTTTCAACCAGGTGAACAAGATTGTAGGTGAAGCTGTCGTAATTATCAAAAACTAATATTTTCATAGGAATCCTTGAGGGAGGGTAGGTTTTTTTTGTTGAAAAATGGTTTGCTGTACAAGTGTGCGACGCAACGATGTTTAATAGTATTACAATGCTAAGTACAAAAATATTTTCTTGCTATTCTCCTACGGTTTCTGCAAGTTTTATGGCTACTTTCAGTGCGTTCAGTTTATTGTTTACTTCCTGCAACTCGCTTTGTGCTACAGAGGCGTCAACCACTCCGGCGCCTGCCTGGTAAAAAAGGGTGTTTTGTTTGCTTAAAAATGAGCGTATCATAATGGCATGATTTAGTTCGCCGTTAAAACCGATAACGCCAATTGCGCCGCCGTAGTAACTGCGTGAAGTTTTCTCGTATTCATTAATTAACTGCATAGCTTTTACTTTTGGCGCTCCGCTTAATGTACCGGCGGGAAAAGTAGAAGCAAGCAATTCGAAAGAATTTGCGTTTTGTTTTGGCGTGCCCGTTACCTCGCTTACTAAATGAATTACGTGCGAATAATAATGAACTTTGCGATAACTGGAGACGTATACATTATCTGCATAATGGCTAAGATCGTTGCGGGCAAGGTCTACGAGCATTACGTGCTCAGCATTTTCCTTCGGGTCTTTCAGCAGTTTTTCTGCAAGCAATTCATCCTTTTCATCGTTTCCGGTACGTTTAAAGGTGCCTGCAATGGGGTGAACAATTGCTTTATTGTTTTTAATGATTAACTGGCTTTCTGGAGAACTTCCCATTAAACGGTAATCGTTGTAATCGAAATAAAATAAATACGGGCTTGGATTTACGCTTCTTAAGGCGCGGTAAACATTAAATTCATCCCCGGTAAATGTTTGCTGAAACCTTCTGCTAAGAACAATCTGAAAAACATCACCGCGGTGGCAGCTTTGTTTACCTTTTTCTACTATATTTATATACTCTTCATCAGTCAGGTTTGAAGTTTCTTCAGTGACAGTCTTAAAAGGAAATACGGGGACATCTTTGCTTCTTATGAGAGAAACGATGAGGTCAAGGTTACTTTCAAAACTTTTTATTTTGTTTTCGCAGATGTATAATTCATCTTTAAAATGATTGATTGCAATCACATATTGGTACATTCTGTACCGCATCAGCGGAATGGCGTTTGGCTCATCTTTTCCATCTTTCAGCTTAACATCTTCAAAAAACTGGACGGCATCGAAAGTGGTATAACCAAACAAGCCTTGCGAAACCGGTATTTCACTTTTATTGGAAGGCTGAAAACGTTTTAAAAAAATCTCAAGCTCTGAAACAACAGCGTCTTTCCCTGATAGTTTTTTTCTTATGACCGGTTCATTTGGATACTTAAATTCAAATGTGTCTGCAGTGCTTACTTCAATGCCTGCAATCGGGTGCACACCTATAAATGAAAAACTGTTTTCGGCAATATGAAAATCACTGCTTTCAAGCAAAATACTACCTGGAAAACGGTCACGCAGGCGAAGATAAATGCCTACCGGAGTATAAATATCGGCAAGCATTTTTTTACAGGAAGTTTCAAAAATGATAGGTTTCATAATGTTTTGACCTCACCCTTAATCCCTCTCCTTGAGGAGAGGGAAGAGAAAACGGCGTTTTTGGTTCAAAGGCTTTTAGGGGTTTTTTTATTTTTTGTTTAATTACAATTTCGCTTGATCTTCACATTGACCTCACCCTCAATCCCTCTCCAAAGGAGAGGGAGAAAATTGAAAGCTTACACTTTTGTTTTCTCATCTTCTTTTAATTGCAAATCGTTGTTTTTTCTTTTCCCAATAATCCAAATAATCCTTCTAAATCCAGGTTCAGACAAACAAAAAACCCCGGCTGTTGCCGGGGCTTGTAAATATGTTGCAATAACAGCAGTAACACAGCTACCCCGGAAAGGAGATACTATGCCACCAATTGTTATTTAAATTTGTCATTTTCATTGCACAGCAAAGATGTAGCACTATTTTTTAACAAACAAAATTTTTTTTAGGATATTTACCATTGTTTAAAAAATAATTTAAAAGCCGGAAAAATGAATATTCAAAACAAAGAAGATAAAAATGAAGGTTCTTTTTATGTTGAGGAAAACGGAGAGCAGTTAGCCGAACTGGTGTATAGAAAAGAAAAAGGAAGAATGGTGATTGAGCATACAGAGGTAGATGAGGCCTTAAGGGGAAAGAACGTAGGTTTTGAATTGGTGGAAAAGGCTGTCGAATATGCACGGCAGGAGCATTTAAAAGTTATTCCCCTTTGCGAATTTGCAGATAAGGTTATACAAGAGCATAAAGAGTTTCAGGATGTATTGTAATAATTTACCGGTTAAAATACTAACGTAGATTTTTCCTGCAGAAGATTTTAAACAAAAAAAGCTTTATTCCTACATTTTACATTCATTACGCCAAAGACACTGTATGGCTTATTTTTTCCAGTATCTGGTGTGCTATTTCCATAGCAAGAAAGCCATCTGTCTCGCTGACTGCTGTTGGTTTATTATGTATGATTGAGTCTGTAAATGACTCCAGCTCCATTTTTATTGCGTTTCCATCTTTTACGGGCGGGTTTGCTATGGCAATTGTTTTTTTGCCTTTTGGCGTTTCGATATCGAATGCAAAAACGTTTGTATCGCCTGGTTGCTTCAGCTTTATTATTTCTGTTTTCTTTTCCAAAAAGTCAATTCCTATATAACTGTCTTTCTGAAACATGCGCATCTTGCGCATTTTCTTCATGCTTATACGGCTGCTGGTCAGGTTGGCTACACAGCCGTTATTAAATTCTATGCGAACATTGGCAATGTCGGGCGTGTCGGTCATAACGGCTACACCGCTTGCAAAAATATTCTTTACGTCACTGTCAACAATGCTTAAAATAATATCTATATCATGTATCATCAGGTCGAGTATCACACTTACTTCGGTGCCTCGCGGATTAAATTGCGCCAGCCGGTGCACTTCTATAAACATAGGATTTAGCCGCATATTCTTTACTGCAAGATATGCCGGGTTAAACCGTTCTACATGACCAACCTGCATTTTTATACTGGCTTCCCTTGCCATGTCTACCAATAACTTTCCTTCCTGTATTGTATGGGCAAGCGGCTTTTCTACAAATACATCTTTTCCCTTTCGTATCGCCTTTTCGCATAAGCTAAAATGATGATTGGTTGGTGCAACAATATCAACTGCATCACAGGCATCTATCAACTCATCAGCATCGGTAAATCTTTTTAGGTTATATTTTTCAGCTACCTCAATGGCTGTCTGGTCTGCAGGTTCGTAAAAGCCGACAAGTTCTGCGCCTTCGATTTCTTTCCAGTTGTTAAGATGAAATTTTCCTAAGTGCCCCACTCCGAATACGCCTATTTTCAGCATGGCTAATAAAATGTTTAACTGTGTAAAGATACAGAACCAACAGAATCACGATTTATATGATTTAAGATGATTTTTGATGCAATAAGAGAAATTGAAGAAAAATATTATTAAAATAATTATGAGAATATTTGTAAAAAGTAAAAAAAACAGCCATTCGAAAATTTGTCTGTTAAAAATTGCCACAGCCTTCAGGTCGTGGGTTGGATAAAAATTCCTGTTTAACTTTAGCCAAACTCTTTCGGTAATCTTTTTATAAAGAGCAGATTATTTTTGGCAAAAGCCTCTTTCAATCAATTCTTATCCACGACCTGAAGGTCGTGGCAATTATTTACTCATGGTGACAGATGTTGCTGTTGCAGAAGTCAGAATTGTAAACAACGTTAGTGTTTTTAGAAAAGGTTTGGCGGTAAAAATGTGTTGTTCACAAAAGCGGTAATTTTGTTGAAGAAGAAGTTGCCTGAAAGAAAACGATTGAAATACATTCTATGAAAAAGTATTTTTAGTTCTTTGCAAGATGTTTGCAACAAAGCCTGAAGATGCACAATGAGATGCTGATGAACGAAATGCGACGCAACGATGATGCCTGAAGAACAAATGTTCGTATCAAAAAAAAGCAATAAAGCAGTTTTAAAAAATAAAAAAACCGTTTCTTTAGTTTAATAATAAATGATCAAACCAGAGACCATACAACAAATTACCAGCAGGATAGATATAGTAGAGATAGTAGGAGAATTTGTGAAGCTGAAAAAACGTGGCGTTAATTATCTGGGAAACTGCCCTTTTCACAATGAAAAGTCGCCTTCGTTTACGGTGTCTCCAAGTAAAGAGATTTACAAATGCTTTGGCTGCGGAAAAAGCGGCAATGCCATCGGGTTTGTAATGGAGCACGAAAAGTATGGCTATGTGGAAGCTTTGAAATGGATTGCTGCGCGCTACAACATAGAAATCGAGGAAACGGAAACAAGCCCCGAAGTAAAACAACAGCAGCAGGCAGCGGAAAGCCTTTTTATCTTAAATGCTTTTGCTCAAAAACATTTTTCAAAGAATCTTACTGAAACAGAAGAAGGAAAATCTGTTGCACTTACTTATCTTAAGCACCGCGGTTTCGGTGATGATATTATTCAAAAGTTTCAGTTGGGATATAACTTAGAGGCAAAAGATGACCTTGTACGGGCGCTCTCGCAAAACCAGTTTAATATAGAGTATGCGCAAAAAGCCGGGTTAGCCGTTGTGAGAAATGAAGTGGTAATGGATAATTATCGTGGCCGTATTATTTTTCCCATACATAACCAGAGCGGAAAAATTGTAGGATTTGGAGCCAGGATTATTAAAAACAATGATAAAGCGCCAAAATACATTAATACGCCTGAGAACGAGATCTATGTAAAAAGCAAGATTTTGTATGGGACTTATTTTGCCCGGCAGGCAATTAATAAGTACGACGAGTGTTTGCTCGTAGAAGGTTACACTGATGTGATAAGTTTGCACCAGGCTGGTATAGAAAACGTGGTTGCCAGCGGAGGAACGTCATTAACTGTTGACCAGTTGCGGTTGATAAGAAAGCACACCAATAATCTCACGATTATATATGACGGCGACAATGCCGGCGTTAAAGCTGCTTTGCGTGGTTTGGATATGGCGCTTGAGGAAGGATTGAATGTAAAGCTCGTGCTTATACCAGACAACGAAGACCCGGACAGCTATGTAAAAAAAACAGGTGCAGCACTTTTCCGGGAATTTGTAGATTTAAATAAAAAAGACTTTATTATTTTTCAGTTGGAAGTAATGCTGAAAGACGCCGGTAATGATGCTGCAAAACGGTCAGTCGCAGTAAACCAGATTGCGGAGACATTAAGCAAATTTTATAAAGCAGAAGATTTTACCAAGCAACAGGATTATATAAGACAGTGTGCTGCCATCCTGAAAATTGACGAAGGCGGGCTTACCAACCTGGTAAATAAATTCAAACGTGAAAAAATAACAAAAGAAGAGAGCAGGCAATTTCAAATAGCTTCACCGCAATTGGAAGCGAAGGAAAAAACCAGCGAAGCAGATGAAATGCTTTCTCTGCTGACAGAAGATGAATTTCAGGAACGAAACTTACTAAGAGCTTTGCTCGAATACGGCTTGCTGCAATGGGACGAAGAAAAAACAATGGCAGATTTTATTTTTGAAGAACTGCAGCATTTTACTATAGAAAACGCTGAGCTTGATAATCTTTTGAGTGTTTATAAAGATTATTATTATAAAGGGTTGCAGCCGTCAGCAAAGACACTTTTGTATTTTGAAGATGCAGCTATAAGAAAACTGGTCATAAACCTAAGTGTGCAAAAATATGAGCTTAGTCCTAACTGGGATGCTAAGATGGAAGGCATGAACATAAACAACCGCGACATCAGCAGGGAGGATGTTATAATGAGCCTTAATTATTTTAAGCTTAGAAAAATAAAAAAAATGTTTGATGAAAACCAAAAAGATATTGAGAAAGCAGGCACGTTTGAAGAACAGATAGACCTTATTAAAATACATAAAGTGCTTAAAGATGAAGAACAAAAAATAACCAGGTTGTTGGGAACTGTAATATTTAAATAAGTCCTTTTACAATTTTTCTTAAAAAGTAAACAAACTTTATCTGCCAGATTTGTCGTTGAAATAATAAAAAGTGCATCCGAATAAGAATGCACTTTTTATTATTTCAAACAAAATTCCTATTTCTCCAAAGGGCTTTTTTTACCAGCTAACAGTTTTTCTACCGTAGCTTCAAGACGACGGGTTTTGGTGTCTTTTCTTTTAGCTCCTTCTATCCATTCTACATATTCTTTTTGATTAACCTGCGAAAGATTTTGAAAAACTTCTCTTGCCTTTTTATGTGCGGTAAAAACTTTTTCTAATTCCGTCGAAGGCACAACCAGGTTTTTTTCAAAATCAAAATGGTTAACTTCTATTTTTTCAGGTTCCGGTATTCTCATGTCTGCTGTCGGCTCTGTCCTTTTAAACTCTAATGCAGACCAGACATGATCTAAGGTAACTTCACAATTGCGGCAAAAATTGTTTTTAACCAGCATATCCCAGTTACTGTCGCGGTTAAGATCACTGGCTATTTTGCTGGCCGTTTTAGGATATGCTATCCAAAGTTTTCCTTCTTTGCTCAGGTTAGGGATAACTTCCTTCATAATGCCGGTCAACTGATTTCCGTTGATAGCAAATACAAGAGCAAAATCAATTTTTCTAATTCTTAAAAGCGGCGTTACATTTTTGGAGTAAGATAACTTTATAAACTGCTTTTCGATTGAGGACGGAAGACCTTGAATAAGAAAATTTTTTTCATTTGAAATCTGTAACTTTTCCAACAGGTTGTGTTGCATCATACCTCAATAAGATTTTAAGTGTGATCAAAAAAAGTAATAAAGGTAGAAAAAGTAACTGTAATATAAAAATAAAGTCACACACTGTTAACAATGTATGACTTTTTGTACAATAAATATGGTATCTATTACGTTACCTCGAACCCATAGGCCTGTAGTATTTTAACGCATTAGGCATTTGTTCCTGCAATCTTTGTATCCTGTTTCCTTCAGCAGGGTGGTCACTTAAAAACTCAGGAGGCTTTTGACCGTTGCTTAACTTTTCCATTCTTTGCCATAATGGAATTGCTTCTCTCGGATTGTACCCTGCCAAGGCAGCATAAATCAAACCCAATTTATCAGCTTCATATTCCTGGTTGCGGCTGTGGGGCAACGAAACGCCTACGGTTGAGCCAAGATCATAAGCCTGTAAAAACATATTCCTGGTTTCAGCCGGTTTATTGGCAAATGCAACAGAAAGCGCTACACCTCCTAATTGCTGCACCAAACCTTCACTCATTCTCTCATTGCCGTGTTTGGCCACAGCATGTGTTATTTCGTGCCCTAAAACTACTGCTAAGGCTGCTTCATTTTGCGTAACCGGCAGTAATCCGGTATATACAACTATTTTACCTCCTGGCATGCACCAGGCATTTACCTGGTCGCTGTTGACAAGATTATATTCCCAATGATAACCTGCCAGCTCTTTGCCAAGACCTTGCTGGGTATAATATTGAGTAATGGCATTAGCGATACGGGTGCCTACTCTTTTCACCATTTCCGCGTCTCTGCTCTGGCTGGCGCTTACAACTTTATTTTGTGACAGAAATGTTTTGTATTCTGTTTGAGCCATTGCCTGCACCTGGTTGTCAGAAACTAAAGAAAGCTGGTTTCTTCCGGTAATGGCATTTCGCGAACATGCCGCAACAAGCAGCAATATTAAAATGCTTAACAGAGAATATTTATTTTTCATGTTGTTTTTGTAAACTTTAAACAATAATAATACCAATAGGAAAAGAAAACCTGCAATGTATAGTACAACAGAAAGTTAAGAAATAGAATTATGAGAATCTGTGTTGAACATACAAGCGTTCATACTTTTTAATAGAACGCCAATTTGTTATAATTGTTATGAATGATCATTATTTTCATTGCCTTATATTTATTAATCCACATCATCTGCGTTTTATTCTTTACTGAATAAAATACAAATCCAACCCTTTTTTTCGGCAGTTGATATATGTTGAAAACCTTTTTCTGCAAATGAGAAAGCTACCTCAGCTTCATCACCTCTAAGCAATCCGCTCAGCAAAAGTTTGCCATTATTATTTAAACCGGAATAAATGTTTTCTATATTTTCAAGAATAATGTTTCTGTTAATATTTGCAAGAATTATGTCAAATGGCTGTTTTGGATTAAAACCGTCAGCTTTTTCGATAATGATATTTTTGCAGTCATTCTTTTCTATATTTTCTTTCGCATTATCAATGCTCCAGTCATCATTATCTATCGCCCAGACATATTTGCTGCCAAGCTTCTCGGCTAAAATCGCTAAAACACCGGTGCCTGTACCAAAGTCTGCAACCTGTTTATTCTTACAATCAATTTGCCTCATTTCACTTATCATCATATAAGTAGTCGCATGATGACCGGTGCCAAAACTCATTTTTGGCGTTATAATAATGTCATGCTTTTTGTTTAAAAAAGGCTTATGAAATTCTGCTCTTATTGCACAAAAATCATCAACAATTACGGGTTGGAAATTGCTTTCCCACAACGCATTCCAGTTCTGGTCTTTGATGAATGATTTTGTGTAATTTACTTCGTAAGCATTTAAAATGTTTTCCAACGCTTCAGCATCAAAAGACTCTTCTTTAATGAATGCCGCCAGTTCATTTTCTTTTTCTTCAAAAGCATCATACTGTACAATTGAAAGCCTGGCAATAAGTTCATCTCTCACATTTTCATCGTTTACAGCTATCGTTATTTGTATAGTATTTTCCATTAACTAATTCAGGTTTAATATAAACAAAAGTAAAATTCAAAATACGTATAAAACAGAATAAATAAGGTGAATGCAGATAAATTAAGAGTCGCTTTGAGATTATTGTTTTCTTTAACTGCAGTATCCATTTCAAAATTTTACATTGCTTTTTTGACAGATTTCTTTACTTTCTTATCCTGATTTCGATAAATTGCAGTATTAAAACCCTGATCCTAACGAACAGAAGCGATGTTATTAAAAGATTATTACAAAATATTAGAGGTTGGTCCGGCCGCTTCTGTTGCCGATATAAAAAAATCTTTTCGCAGGCTTGCTTTACTTTATCATCCTGACCGCAATTTTGGAAGCAATGTGCATGAAGCAAAATTTAAAGAAATAAAGGAAGCTTACGAAGTATTATCAGATGTAAAGCAGCGACAGGAATATACAAGGCAGCGAACTATTAAGCCGCAGCCCGAAAAAAAGAAAACGTATCAGCCGCCTGCTGCCGAAACTATTCTTAAACAAGCCATTGATCTTAGAAAAAAAATAGCTGCTGTTGATCCTTACCGGATGAATAAGTATGCTTTGTATAAGCAAATACAGCACTTGCTGGCCATTCAGAATATTTTGATAATAAAGCATCACAACAATTTTGCTATTAATAAGCGCATTGTTGATGAAATCATTTTTTGCTCACAATTTTTGCCTTATCCTTATATAGAAAAAATATGCTTTCATTTGACAGAGCTTGCAGGAACTGATAATGAAACCTTTAGCAAAATCCACCGCTTCTCTAAAGAAGCCCGCATTCGCAGCTTTTGGCATAAATATAAATTTGCCGCTGCCGTTATTGTTGCATTAATATTATGCATCCTTATTTATGCTTTAAGCTGAGTTTTACAGAAACTGCAAAACGTTTGCGTGTAAAAATAAACGACCGTCCGGAAAACCGGGAGCAGAAATGGAACCCCGAAAACGAATTTTTACAAGCTTTAAAAATCATAGCTTCCTATGGTTCTGTTAACGGCATACATCCTTTTTAAATAAAAAATGGTAGTTTTGCTGTCTCTTTTGAAGGTTATGTATAATTGTATTCATCATAGCAACGCGGTTTCTTTTGCCGCACTTTTGCTGCCGGTAAACTTCTACATACCGCAGTAACTTCCTGTTTGCCCCCCCTTTCGTTGTCCGGCATAACCTGTACGTATAAAAATTATTATGAAAAATATTAAGTTAATTGAAGTTCCGTCAGAGATTGGCGCAGGCACACGCGGCGCAAGCTTAGGCATTGATGCTATCAAGATTGCCGCGCTCGATTTTATGAGCAACTTTTTTGTACATTTTCCTTCAGAAAAAATACCTGCGGAAAATAATCTCCTTTTCGAACCTATTGTTTCCCCTTATGCCAAACGGGTAAAAGGCATTTGCGCCATGTACGGGAAAGTCAGCAAAGCAGTAATGGAAACAATTAAAAGCAATTTTTTTCCGGTTGTTTTAAGCGGCGACCACAGCACCTCAGGAGCGACGATTGCAGGTATAAAAATGGCTAAGCCAAACTCGAAGCTTGGCGTAATATGGATAGATGCACATGCAGATTTACACACACCTTACACAACTCCGTCTGGCAATATGCACGGGATGCCGCTGGCAACTGCCCTGGCAGAAGACAACCGGGAAAGCGGCGTGCACGAACTGGATAGTGAAACGGAAAAACAGTGGAATTGCCTGAAAACAACCGGGAACATTTCGCCTAAAATATTAGCTGAAGATATTGTATTTATTTCCCTGCGGGACTATGAAAGGGAAGAAAAAGCAGTAATAGAAAAATATGGAATAAAAGTAATTACCACCAGCGAAGTGCGCCGGAAAGGCGTTGAAAATATTGTGCGTTCCGTCATCCGCTACTTAAGCGATTGCTCAGATATATATGTCAGCTTCGATGTAGACAGCCTCGACTCATCCATATCAAAAGGCACCGGAACGCCGGTAAGCAACGGCCTGCGGGAAAGAGAAGCCGAAGACCTGGTAAGTAAATTTATGCAAAACCGAAAAATCTGCTGCTTTGAAATAGCCGAAGTAAACCCCACACTCGACAAGGAAAACCTGATGGCGGAGATTGCCTTTAATATATTGCAAAGAAGCGTAAATGTGCTGATGATGAACTAAGAAAAAGAAAAACTACTTAAAATGTAAACAGTAAAGTATCTGTAAAGCTGTTTACGGCCTTGTATCGTCAAAAGCCTGATCATGCCTGTCAGCATTAGACCAATCCTGCAAAGCATCACGAACCTTTTCAATAATATTTTTTTTATGTGTGCTTTTTTCTGTTAAATCCGCAGATGGTTCGTTGCCGGAAGTTTTGTCATCGTTATTATCAGCAGTAACGCTGCTGCCTTCATTTTCACCGCCCGGACTGCGCAAAAACAAATGTGCTGATATCATATATTACTTTTTAGATAAACAAATTAAGGCTTAATAAAATTAAAATCTGCAGGTGCCACAATTCAAATTTAATACTTAATTTTTGCATTGCAATACAATAACTTTTTCCTGCCGGAATTAGCATTGCATTTGACGCCGGATTGATTGACTCCTGAAAAAATATTTAATAATATTTTTGCTAACTCCGCGAAAAAAACGATTATGTACTTATTGTCTTTGAAGGTTGATTATAATGGTGCCTTTAAAATCAGAAGTAGTAATTGCACCATCGTTAGTCTCTGTTGCAGATTGCATTGCTGATTGTATTAAATAAAGTTTGTCGTTTTCCAGTTTTAGCTTAACACCTCCGGGTTTTTGAGTGCTTTGGGAAGTACTGCCGCTTGTAAAAAAAGATCCGGATTCGAAATATAAAGAATCTGCGCTGATCTTTTTATAAGGGGCAGCTCCGCTTAGTGAAGGAACGGTAAAGTTAATTTGTTCTGAAACGGTATCTGTTAGTGTTCCATTTTCATAGATAGAAGACTTTGCAAGGGTGTTTATTGAATATAACAGGTTATTTGCAGTCATTTTCGCTCCGTCAAATATGATAGTGCCCGAATTTTTTTCGGTAACGTAGTCATTTACAGTAATGGTTTTAAACACATCAGTTTCATCAGCAGTTTGCTGGGTATTACTTGTTTTTGCATCAATCGAGATAAAATTCCAGGTGCCCGTAATATCAGCGGCGGCGGCCGTGTTGTCAATATCTTTTTGACAGGAAACAATAACAAATGATAGTAAGATAACCCGAAGTACATTTAAAGGTTTTAGCATAACATGATTTAGAAGGCTTATAATTCTTTCTATTGATTAGATTTTAAAAATTCTAACGAAATACTTTCAGGTTTTATTTTCTGTTTTAAGCCCGAACCTTATAATCTTATTACTTTTACTATTCTTTTTTGAAGTATTATTTCAATAACTTTATTTATCTTATTTTTATTGATTTTTATGCAGGAACATTTGGCAGAATTAAGGGAAAAAGCCCATGTTAATTTTACTTGCTATTTAAAAGACGGCGGCGAAATGGGTGAACTGATCAGGCATTATGACTGGTCAGCTACATCAATAGGAAGCCTTGAATACTGGCCGCAAACTTTGCTTACCACACTTGGCATTATACTTCATTCCAAATTTCCCATGTTTCTTTTTTGGGGTTCGGAGCATCTTTGTTTTTATAATGATGCATACAGGCCAAGCCTCGGCGATAATGGCAAACATCCATTCGCTTTAGGAAAAAAAGGGGAAGAAGTATGGCCGGAAATATGGTCAGATATTAAGCCCTTGATCAATGATGTTTTATCGGGCAAAGGCGCCACATGGAGTGAAGACCAGCTGCTGCCTATTTTTAGAAACGGGCAAATGGAAGACGTTTATTGGACGTTTAGCTACAGCCCCGTGATTGGCGAGGCCGGCAAGGCCGCCGGCGTTTTCGTTACATGTGTTGAAACAACTGAAAAAGTATATTCTGCCAAAAAAACAGCAGAAAGCGAAATGCGGGTAAGCAGCATAGTAAAGAATGCACCCTTCTCCATCGGCGTTTACTCTGGCAAAGACATGCGTATAGAAATGGCTAACCAGACTATATTAGACACGTGGGGTAAAGGCAGTGATGTTATTGGAAAGCTGTATACAGATATACTGCCCGAGCTACAAAACCAGGAGGTGTTTAAACAGCTCGACCGCGTATACGCCACCGGTATTCCTTTTCACGCCAGAAATCAGCGGATAGACTTTGCAGCAGATGGAAAGCTGCGGCCTTATTATTTTAATTACAGCTTTACGCCGTTGTACGATACATCAGGTCAGATATACGGCGTAATGAATACTGCCGCCGATGTAACTGATCTTAATCTTGCACAGCAAAAGGCGGCAGAAAGCGAACAGCGCTTCCGGAGACTTGTAAAAGATATTACGGTAGGTGTTATAGTATTAACCGGGGCTGATTTAATCGTAGACATTGCAAATGAAATGTATTGCCGTCTCACTCATAAGTCTTATAATGAAATTATAGGCAAGCCTATTTTTGACATTATTCCCGAATCAGAGGAACGATTTCGACCGATAATTGAACATGTAAGAACCACCGGAGAATCTTTAAACCTCTATGATTATCCATTTTTAATTTATGATAAAGGAGTAAAAAAAGCGGGTTTTGTAAATCTTGTTTATGAGCCTTACAAGGAGGAAGACGGGTTAATTACCGGCGTTATAATATTAATGCATAATGTAACCGAAGAGGTAAACGCACGAAAAAAAACAGAAGAAGCAGAGGAAAAAGCAAGACTTGCTATTAACTCAGCAGAATTAGGCGTATATGAAATAATATATGCAACTGATAAAATGACTTCAGATGCCAGGTTTAATGAAATATGGGGCTTTAATTATCCTGTTACCAGGGCTGAGTATGCTGCAGTCATTTATAAGGAAGACTTTTATATAAGGGAACAGGCTCATAAGGATGCGCTTACATCAGGTCAACTGCATTACCAGGTAAGAATTATACGGAAGGACAATTCAGTACATTGGGTGAGGGTAAAAGGTAAACTAATTTTTGATGACAAAGGCAATGCTGCAAAACTAATCGGTGTAGTGCAGGATATAACAGAGCAGGTAACGGCTCATAAAAAAATTGAAGAAAGCGAGAGAAATATCAGGAATATGATTATCCGGGCTCCCGTTGCCATGAGCATACTTCGCGGGCCTTTGCATATAGTTGAAATCGCCAATAATAAAATGTTTGAGCTTTGGGGCAAAGAAAAAAGTGAACTGATAAACAAGCCTGTTTTTGAAGGATTACCTGAAGCAAAAGAACAGGGATTAGAGCAATTGTTGCGTAATGTATATACAACGGGTAAAAGATTTGTGGCAAATGAAAGGCCTGTAAACTTGCCGCGCAATGGAAAAATTGAAACAACTTACCTCAACTTTGTCTATGAAGCGCTGAGAGAAGGCACAGGTACTATATCAGGTATTCTTGCAGTAGCTGTGGATGTAACGCCGCAAGTAATCGCACGGCAAAAAATTGAAGCTGCCGAAGAAAGAGCGAGGCTTGCCATCAACCTGGCAGAATTGGGTGTATATGAGACAGACATTGCAACAAATGAAATGGTAATTGATGCAAGGTTTCAGGAAATTTTTGATTGCAGCAGCAAACCAACCAGGCAGGAAATTCTACATCTCTTTCATCCGGAAGATATAGCTTTAAGAGAAAACGCATTTCATACAGCTTTAGAAACAGGCGTGTTGGATTATGAAGCCAGAATTATCAAAAAAGATAAATCAATACACTGGATCAGGGGAAAAGGTAAAGTAATATATAGCGATAAAGGTGCGCCATTAAAACTATTAGGCGTAGCTCAGGATATTACACAACAAAAACAATTTGCTGAAGCATTAGAAAAAAAGGTTCAGGAAAGAACAAAAGAATTAGCAGAAGCCAACTTGCTGTTGTCGCAATCAAATATTGAATTAAATCAATTCGCCTACATAGCATCACACGACCTGCAGGAACCTTTACGAAAAGTGCGAACTTTTACAGAACTGATGCAGTTAAGTTTAGGAGAAATTCCTGAAAAAGCTAAAAACTATGTCAATAAAATACAAAGCTCAATAGAAAGAATGCAGACGCTCATTAATGATGTTTTAAAGTTTTCATTGCTCTCCAAGGAGAGGGAAAAGTTTGAAAATGTTAACCTGAACTATATATTAAAAAGCGTATTAGGCGATTATGAATTATTAATAGAACAAAAAGGCGCTAAAACAACAACAGGTAACCTGCCGGTTATAGAAGCGATTCCCCTTCAGATGAACCAGCTTTTTACCAATTTGATCTCTAATGCATTGAAATTCAGCAGCAAAGAGAGATTGCTCGAGATCACCATTTCCTCAAGACAAATGCCGGCGCAGGAAGTTAAGCAACATAAGGAATTAAATGAAGATAAGCTTCATTATGTAATAGAATTTAAAGACAATGGCATCGGTTTTAACCAGGAGAATGCCAAACAGATTTTTACTATTTTTCAAAGGCTGCACGGCAAAAATGATTATGCAGGAACGGGTATTGGTTTAGCTATGTGTAAAAAAATAACAGCAAATCATCACGGAACCATTTATGCAAACGCTTATCCTGATGAAGGTGCTTCATTTATAATTATACTTCCGCAAATCCAGTATCATGCAGAGTGATTTAAATTACAAATGATATTTTAATGCTGTTTATTTTAAATTTATCCCTATTTTCATTTACCGGTATTTTCGTTTTTAACAAGTATTTTTTGAATTAATTAAGAGCAAACTTTTCCTCAAAAGCAGTATCATTCCTCATTTCTTGTTTAAACATTGAACTTATTCAAGGGGAGTTTTTTAAATATTTTCATCTTCCAGCCTGAAACTTTTTAGTTCCTGTTATTTAATTGCAGCAATGGAGGCAGAAAATATATAAGCCCGTAGTCATGAATTAAAAAAAAGGCAGTAAATAAATAAGACAATAAAAGGAACGGCACCTTATTGTCCTTTCTTTTATTTATCAGCGGGTAAAATAAATTAGAATATCAAAAAAAAAGCAAGGAATAATAATTGTATTTATTAATAAAAACTATTTCATTTTACAATTAAAACACAAATTTTATGGCAACAAATAATGGTCAGAAAGGCTATGCTTTAATCACAGGCGCCACCAGTGGAATAGGCCATGAGCTTGCGAAAGTTTTTGCAGAAAATGGGTATAACCTCGTCACTGTGGCACGTCCTTCCGAAGATTTGCAGAGTAAATCCGAAGAAATCTCTTCCCGATATGGTGTGGAAGTAATACCTGTGGGAAAAGATTTGTTTGATGCAAATGCTGCTTCTGAAGTATATGAAGAAGTAAAAGCAAAAGGCATTACAGTAAATGTTTTAGTTAATGATGCAGGACAGGGTGTGTTTGGGCCGTTTATCGAGACAGACCTTCAACGGCAGCTTCAGATTATACAGTTAAATGTTGTTTCGCTTACAGCGCTTACTTATCTTTTCTTAAAAGACATGGTAGCTCGCAACGAAGGAAAAATTTTGCAGTTAGGTTCTGTAGTTTCAGAATTACCAGCTACGCTGCAATCGGTTTATGGTGGTACCAAAGCTTATATTCTTTCCTTTACCGAGGCGTTAATCAGTGAGGTAAAAGATACAAACGTTACGCTTACTGTTCTTCAGCCCGGTGCTACCGATACCGATTTCTTTAATAAAGCGGGTGCACAAAATTCAAAAATAGTAGAAGACAAGTCAAAGCTGTCAGATCCTGCCGATGTTGCCAAAGATGCTTTTAAAGCGCTCATGAAAGGAGAGGATAAAGTAGTCTCAGGCTTTAAAAACAAAGTGCAGGTAGCGATGGCCAACGTAGTGCCTGATACAATGCTCGCAGAGCAAATGAAAAAACAATCTGAAGAAGTTAAGTAGATTTTTTTTAAAATTCCTCATTTACATGTAATAGGCTTTAATGGGGAATTTTTAAGTTGACGTAACATCAGAATTCTTTATAACATCCCTGCAATATGTTTTATCTGCATCTTCACCCTAATTCACTGCAAGGTTTGTGTGTTTAATATCCTTATGCAGAGATCTCAAAAAAAGGCAGGGAAATTTATTAATTAATCATTTTATAAAACAACAGCAAAAATTTATGAAAGCAGCCAGAATTCACGGCCCTCGCAACGTATCTTATGATACTGTAGATGACCCAAAGATTGAACAAAGCCGTGATGCTATTTTAAAAGTAACCGCAACAGCTATTTGCGGTTCTGACTTACATATTTATTCCGGAGGCTTACCCCAGCCCCGCCCAATGACACTTGGCCATGAATTTATGGGCATTGTAGAAGAAGTGGGATCAGGCGTCAGCAATCTGAAAAGAGGCGACCGTGTGGTAGTGCCTTTTCCTATAGCCTGCGGGCACTGTTTCTTTTGCGGTCACCAATTGCCTGGTCAGTGCGAAAACAGCAATCCTGATAATTATGGCCCTGAAGGCGGGCTGCTTACTGAAAAGGGCAGCGCTATTTTTGGCTATACCGATCTTTACGGTGGCTACGAAGGTGGTCAGGCTCAGTACGTGCGGGTACCTTATGCAGATTACGGCCCGCGAAAAGTCCCGGACAACCTCACTGACGAGCAGGTATTGTTTCTTACTGATATATTCCCAACCGGCTACAGCGGCATTGATTGGGGCGAGGTAAAAGGAGGCGAAACAGTAGCTATTTTCGGTTCAGGCCCTGTCGGTATTATGGCTGCTAAAAGCGCGTGGCTTCGCGGGGCAGCAAGAGTGATCGTGGTAGATACTGTGCAATACAGGCTGGATAAAGCAAGGGCGACTGCTAATGTTGAAACTATTTTGTGGGATAATGGTGTAAAAGATGTAGTTGAGCAAATTCGTGATATGTCACACGGACGTGGCGCTGATGTTTGTGTTGAAGCGGTAGGTTTTGAACCGGACCGTAATGTATTGGAAAAGGCCAAAGCCGTTATTAATTTAGAGGCAGGCTCACCAAAAGTTATCGAAGCTTGTATGAGTGCCGTTCGCCGCGGGGGTATTGTTTCGGTGCTGGGTATTTACCCAACTTCTTACGATAACTTTCCTATAGGCCAGTTTTTTGACAAAGGAATTATTTTAAAAGGTGGTCAGGCTCCCGTTCATAAACATATTGATGAATTACTTTCGCATGTAGTTGAAGGCAGGGTAAAGCTGGATGATATTATTACGCACCGCTTGCCGCTTTCAGAAATTGCTCATGGTTATAAGATATTCAAAGAAAAAGAAGAAGATTGTGTCAAAGTGGTACTTGATCCATGGGGATAATTAAATGAAGTAAATCCTGTTCGGATGTAAGTCAAAGAGTGTGAGTCACTTTATCATAGCTGTTGGACTAATTACCAACAGCTATGTTTTTTTTACTATTAATAAAAATGATATAAACAGATTATATGAAAAGAGATGCAGCAATGATGATGCTGGCGCTGATAATATGTGCTTTTATGAAAGGAAGTGCTCAAACAATTGGTAACAATAAATTGGAGCTGGTCTTTGAAGACAGCACTTACCAGATAACAGGTATTTCAAAAGAACAGAACGGTCGCCTTTTAATTAATTATCCGCGCTGGTCACCTATATATAAATATGCAGCAGTGCAGGCAAAGGGAATGCAGGGCAAAATTCCTTATCCCGATGAAAGTATGAACCAATGGCAACCCGGCCAGCCGGGACAAAACAAATGGGTTTGTGTACAATCATCTTATTTTGATGATGCAGGCACTCTTTGGATACTTGATCCGGCTGCGCCTATGCTCAAAACAATCCAGGGTGCAGGGGCAAAGCTTGTAAGAATGAATAAGACCAATAACACTGTTGAAAAGACATATTCATTTATGAGCATTGTTCCCGATACGGCTTATGTAAACGATGTGCGGGTAGATGTACAAAAGCAGTTCGCCTATCTGACAGAATCTAAAGGCGGAGGTATTATTGTGGTAAACTTAGCCAACGGACAAATGCGCAGGACGCTAAGCACTCATTATTCTACAAAGTCTGATCCTGCTTATAAATTTATTATTGATGGCAAAGAACTGATGAAAGAAGGCAAACCTGCTAAATTTAATTCGGATGGCATTGCCCTTACGCCCGACGGCGATTGGCTCTACTACAAACCTCTCACAGACGATAAATTATATCGCATCAAAACAGAGCCTCTGCGCAACTGGAATCTGACAGAGGCTGATATGGGTACTAAAGTAGAAGACCTTGGTCATTTTGCCTCTACAGATGGGATGATCTTCGATAAAAACGGCAATTTGTACTTTGGAGACCTGCAGCACTACCGTATGTTAAAGATTGATAAGAATTTAAAGATGACTACTTTGATCGAAGATCAAAGACTGATCTGGCCCGACAGCTATGCTATTGCTGATGGTTACCTGTATATAAGCTGCTCGCAAATACAAAAGCAGCCGGAATATAATGAAGGTGTAAATAAAAGAACTTCACCATACACCGTATACCGAATGAAATTGTAGGTGTATTTAATAACCCTTTCAATGATTCTTCCTGCATTTTTTTAATTATACAAATTCGAAAAAAAGGGGATTGGAGCATAATTAAAAAATACTTTTTCTAAAATAACTGTCCTTATAATTAAATAGTAAAAGTCTTCAGCTTCATACATTCAATACTTAGTAATAACAGGTATAGAATGTATGAGGCTTTTTTCATGAATATCCTTAAGAGGCTTTTATAAGCGCCTCCTTATTACTTATTTATTTTCAATTTTTATTTTCCACTTTTCATTTTTAATTTTCTATTTTTTTCTTTCTATTTTACTATTGTACTTTATAAAAAAATGAAAATTATTTCTCTTTATCTTATGGCTGGCTTTTATGCAGCAGCAGGTATCAACCATTTTTTACATCCATCAATATACAACAGCATTATGCCGCCCTGGATCGGGTGGCACGAGGAGTTGATTTACCTGAGCGGAGTTTGTGAAATTTTATTTGGTTTACTTTTAATACCAGTCAGAACAAGACGGGCAGCTGCGTGGTGTATTATTATTTTGCTTGTTGCTGTCTTTCCCGCTAATATTCAAATGATGCTCAACTATGTTCATGAAAATCATCCTGAATTATGGATTGCAATAGTACGGTTACCTCTTCAGGCAGTATTGATCTGGTGGGCTTATCAATATTCAAAGCCGGTGATTTCAGATACAAGTAGGGGAAGCTGACTATGTAATAAACCTTTTGTTATTCTTTTTCAACAATTTGTAAAAGCACTGGATTTTGCTTGTTATCCAGCCAATGTATAAGTGTAATGACATTTTGTTTTTCCATAGCGGTACAACCTGCGGTAGGCGACGTGCGACCTGCCCACACGTGTAAAAAAATACATGAACCATTGCCCGAAAATATCTGATCTGAATTATATTTTACCCAAACACCGTATTCATACGAATCATCATTAGCCTTCATGTGCTCAAAGCTGTTCCAATCTTTTTGAGATACAGTATCGGTATTTACTAATGTGTTGTAATAAGCAGAATGAACGTCATCTACACAAATATCGGTTGAGTCAACTTTTTTAAAAGGCATGCGTAAACCCGGTAATGAATGATAGCTGAAAACAGGTCCGAGCCGGAATATACCAACAGGAGACTTGCCATCACCTTCGTGTTTGATAACAACTGTTGCGGGTTCAGGCAATACACTGCGCTTGTCAAATGCCAGCCCGTTTCTTCCCAATGTCACTGAAAATTGATGTATTAGTTTCCAGGGACGATGGCTGTTTTCCCGCTGGTATAATTGCATGGCGCCTTGTGTTGCATTCCAGTTTGAAGCAGCTACAACTACAACCTGGTTACTTGCCGTCAGGTAAACATTATATTTATGTACAGCAGTCTGAGACAGCAGCAACAGAGGTATGAGCATGCATACTAAAAGAAAAGCTTTTTTTATACTATCATTAATAAGATACTTTTCCATTTATACTAAAATACATGTTATTTGCATAATCAGTTTTACAAATATTCTTTATTTAAAAATAAAAATTTGTATGCAGCTGGCTTTATGAAGTTATGTATACATTTACTAATATTAAAACACAAACCTGAGCAAACATCTTTTAATTCTTCTGCAACTTAAACTGATCAGTAAATATTAAACACAGATACTGAAGCAACAAGGTTCAGAGTATGTGTGCGGCATGAAAAGAAAATAATAAAAATTATTTTACTTAAAGCAATAATAGCGATTGAAGATTGAGAATAACTTTATAAAAGATCCTCATAGCATTACTTCTCCCCCAACATTTTATAATACCCCGAAAACAATATATGACACACGAACAAACCCGCCTGAAGCAACATAATGAAGGAAAAAACAAATGGAAAAAATGGGGGCCTTACATTACCGACAGGCAGTGGGGCACCGTGCGCGAAGACTACAGTGCCAATGAAAAACCCTGGGAATACCTGACGCACGATCAGGCCCGAAGCAAAGCCTACCGCTGGGGAGAAGACGGTATTGCCGGCATTTGCGACAGCAAACAGCTGCTTTGCTTTGCAGTGGCATTATGGAACAAAAAAGACCCGATAATAAAAGAAAGATTATTTGGCCTTGCAGGCAATGAAGGCAATCATGGTGAAGATGTGAAGGAGCTGTATTATTACTTAGACTCCACTCCCACTCACTCTTATATGAAAATGTTGTATAAATATCCTCAATCTGCCTATCCGTACGCGTGGCTGGTAGAAGAAAACCATAAACGCGACCGGATGCAGCCCGAGTTTGAGCTGATAGATACGGGCATTTTTAATGAAGACAAATACTTTGACGTTTTTGCAGAATATGCAAAAGCAGCCGAAGAAGATATACTTATAAAGATAACCATTCACAACCGGGGCAGTGAAGACGCTGAGCTGAATGTATTGCCGCAACTATGGTTTCGCAATACCTGGTCATGGGGTTACGATGATTACAAGCCTCAGATAAAGTGTTCTGATAATGGCGACCTGCTTGCCGATCACCAGGCCCTGAGCCCGCTTACATTACATATTGAAAACAAATCGCCGCTATTGTTTTGTAATAATGAGACCAATCTTAAAAAATTATATGATATTGAAAATAAAGACCTGTTTGTAAAAGATGGGATTAATGAATTTTTAATTAATGGAAACAAAGAAGCAGTAAGCGTTGATACCGCCGGCACCAAAGCAGCCGTAAACTACGATTTGACCATAAAAGCAAAAGAGTCGGCAGTTATCCGTTTGAGGTTAAGCGCCCCGCACGACCAGCCTTTCGATGATTTTGACACTATTTTCGCAAAGCGGCTAAAAGAGGCAGATGAATTTTATCAATCACTTCAAAGTGACATAAAATCAGATGAAGAAAAGATGGTGCAGCGGCAGGCTTTTGCAGGAATGCTGTGGAGCAAACAGTTTTATTATTACGATGTTGAGCAGTGGCTGGCAGGTGATCCCGCACAGCCTCCGCCTCCCGCAGCACGCCTCAACGGGAGAAACCATGAATGGATACATTTAAACAATGATGATATTATTTCCATGCCGGATAAATGGGAATATCCGTGGTATGCAGGATGGGATCTTGCCTTTCATTGCATTCCTTTTGCACTAATTGATTCCGGCTTTGCCAAGTCGCAACTGTCGTTGCTTACAAAGGAATGGTATATGCACCCAAACGGGCAGTTGCCCGCATACGAATGGATGTTTAGCGCCGTTAATCCTCCCGTACATGCCTGGGCCGCGTGGCGTGTGTATAAAATAGATGAAAAGAATAACGACTGCAAAGGAGATGTTGCTTTCTTAGAAGGTGTTTTTCATAAACTGCTGATAAACTTTACATGGTGGGTAAACCGTAAAGATGCTGAAGGAAACAATATTTTCCAGGGCGGGTTTTTAGGTCTTGATAACATCGGAGTTTTCGATCGTAATGCAGTCTTACCTGCCGGCGGTTATATAGAGCAGGCAGATGGCACAAGCTGGATGGCGATGTACTCGGTTAATATGATGCGGATAGCGTTAGAGCTCTCAAGGTACAACCCGGTCTACCAGGATATGGCGACTAAATTTTTTGAGCATTTTTTATATATTGCAGGGGCTATGGCAAGCATGGGCGATAAAGCATCTGGCTTGTGGGACGACGAAGACAGTTTTTATTACGATGCACTTAAGTTACCAGGTACAGGAAGTGTGAAGCTAAAAGTACGAAGTATTGTAGGCCTGATTCCTTTGTTTGCTGTAGAGGTTTTAGATCACCGCCTGTTTGATGAAGCACCTGAATTTACAAAACGACTGAAATGGTTTCTGAAAAACCGTCCTGACCTTGCAGATCTTGTATCGCGATGGGAGGATAAGAATGAAGGAGAAAAACACCTGCTGAGCCTGCTGCGCGGGCACCGGATGAAAAAGATACTGGAACGCATGCTTGACGAAAACGAATTCTTAAGTGAGTATGGCATTCGCTCTCTTTCAAAAGTATATGAACAGCATCCTTATCAATTTGACCTGAACGGCACCCTGTTAGAGGTTGGTTATTCCCCGGCAGAATCACCGATAGGGATGTTTGGGGGGAACAGCAACTGGCGCGGCCCGGTATGGATGCCGGTAAATTACATGATTATAGAAAGTCTTCAACGTTTTCATTATTATTATGGAGATGACTTTAAAATAGAATGTCCTACAGGAAGCGGACAATATATGTCTTTGATTGAAGTAGCAGATTTTCTAACCAAACGTGTTATAAAATTATTTACAAAAGATGAGAACGGACGAAGGCCTTTCAACGGCAGCTATGATAAGCTGCAGCATGATACTGCCTTCTCCAATTATATCTTATTTTACGAGTATTTCGACGGAGACAACGGACGCGGTGCCGGAGCTTCTCATCAAACCGGTTGGACAGGGCTGATAGCCAAGCTCTTGCAGCCACGAAGAGATGCACCCGGCACAGTGAATGAAGAATTGAAAATAGTGGAAATAAGCGGTGAAAAAGTTTAAATAACGAATAAACAGCCCGGCAGATTTAAAGAAATTATCAGTCACACATTTTACATCTGATTATGAAGTTGTATTTAGTAATCGCATTTCTTTTTGTCTCCGCCTTAGGTGATGCCCAACAGCAGAAAAAAGAACTATACACAGAAAAGATATCAGGTATTAACACAAAAGAGGACTTTTCAGATGATTGGGCAAACCTCACAAAATATCAGCAGGAAAATAAGAAATTAACAGCTCCTGTCCGGGGAGAAAACAGGGTGGTATTTTTAGGAAGTTCCATCTTTGAACGCTGGAAGATACTCAGCCCTGATTTCTTTAAAGAAAAGCCATACATCAATCGCGGTATCAGCGGCCAGATTTCACCGCAATTATTAATGCGTTTCCGCCAGGATGTAATTAATCTGAAACCTGCAGTTGTAGTGATATTAGCCGGCAGCAATGACATTGCAGGTAATACCGGCCACACCACTTATGAAAGTATAATGAATAATATAATTTCAATGGCCGAGTTGGCCAGGGCTAATAATATAAAGACGGTGCTTTGCAAATATTTGCCCGTGGCCGATTATCCGTGGAGAAAAGGAATGCAACCAGCCCAAAAGATTATTGCACTGAATAAATTAATTGAGGAATATGCTCTTAAAAATAATCTGGTGCTGCTTGATTATTTTACTCCCTTTGCCAATGCAGAAAACGGGCAGAAAGCAGAGCTTACTTTAGATGGCGTACATCCTAATCGGACCGGATATAAAATAATGGAAAAAGCGACACAAGAGGCTATAGCTGAAGCTTTAGCTCAAAAAAAAAGGAGAAGTTTGTAAATATCCAAAAAAATCTAATACGGTAAAGGTTTGATTAGGAAGAAGCGTTTTTTAGTCTGTTTGCATTTTTTTTGGATAAAGCTTTTTTTTTCATCTGTCTTTAGGTAAAAGTTTATATCAGGCTGGATAAAACATTTGAATTTTCTTACTTTACTTTAAAGACTTTGCCTCATATTACCCGCAACCGCACTTCTGTTTCTTTTGCTCATATACCAGCCAATATAACTTCCCCAAATTACCATGTTAAAAATAAGGGGCAGAACGAGCCCTTTTACATCAAAACCATTAAACAACGGTTTCTTTAAGAAAGCATTTACAGCTACCCACAGCCAGAGTGTAGGCAAGATGCCAAACAAAAATCCGTTTAAAACGGTTGCATGTTTAACAAGCAAAGCATAGATAGCTCCCCAAATACCTCCGCTGATGATAAAGAGAATGGCTCCTAAAACTTGGTCTGTCGGTGGATTAGGTCCACCAAAAGCTCCCTGGTACATTTGAACAAAACCTGGTTCACCCATGCCTGCTGCTTTCATAATATACATTACTGCAGCTAAAATAATAGCGCCGATGGCCCCGGCAACAAATCCCTGTGCAAGTCTGTTATTCATACAGCGAATTTATGTAATTATTATTGCATAATATTATGCATGACCCGCTAATTTCAAAATTGTTATATTTGAAGTACATCTATGCAGGAAAAAAAGTATGATCTCATTGTTATCGGTTCGGGCTCCGGCGGGTTAAGCGCCGGCTTGTTTATGGCTAAAGCCGGTTTTTCTACTTTAATGGTTTCCAAAAGTGATAAAGATATTGGCGGCGACTGTCTAAACGATGGTTGTGTGCCAAGCAAAGCTTTTATTCATGCAGCCAAAATAGTGCACGCTGCAACAGAAGCCAATCGTTTCGGATTGGAGGTTAAGGGAAAAGCCGACATGAAAAAAGTAATTAATTATGTTTACGAAAGGCAGGAAAATATAAGAGCGCACGAAAATGCAGCATGGCTGCAGCAACAGGGAGCAGCGGTAGCTTTAGGTCATGCTCATTTTACAGGCAAAAACGAGATTGAGGTCAATGGTACAAAATACCAGGGAAAAAAGATAATTATCGCAACCGGTTCCCAGCCCCGCAAATTAAAAATACCAGGTGCAGAAAAAGTAAAATACTACGATAATGAAAGTATCTTTCATGCGGCGGAGTTGCCCCAAAGACTGCTGGTAATTGGCGGAGGACCAATAGGCATAGAAATAGCGCAGGCAATGAGCAGGCTGGGCAGCCAGATAACCGTAGTGCATCAAAAGAAAATGATTTTAGAACATGACGATGAAGCCGTGACCACTATACTATATGACCAGTTACAAAAAGAAGGAATAACATTCTACTTACAAGCCAAAATAGAAAGCTTTATTTCTGCAAACGAAACAAAAGTAATTTTACCTGACGGTTCTGTAAAAAACGTAGCATTCGACGCAGTATTTGCAGCAGCCGGACGTGAACTGGATTTGTCAACGCTGCAATTACAAAATGCTGGGATTGAAGTAAAAGACAATAAAATAGTCTCTGATCAATTTTTGAAAACCACCAATAAAGATGTATTTGTTTGTGGCGATATAGCTGGCGACCTTATGTTTTCTCATGCCGCAGAGTTTCATGCACGGATACTGTTGAACAACCTGTTTTCTCCTTTAAAAAAGAAGCTGAACAACGATCATCTTTCGTGGGTTACTTTCACTGACCCCGAAGTGGCGACCTTTGGTTTAAGTGAAAAACAGTTAAAAGAAAAAGGAATAGGTTACGAGCGGCTTGAGCAGGGTTTTGAAGATGATGACCGTGCGGTCGTTGACAACTATCAATACAGCAAAGCGGTTTTGTTTATCAGCAGCAAAGGATTTTTAAAAACCCAAAAAATATTAGGCGGCACTATGGTATCGCCTAACGCAGGTGAGCTGGTACAGGAGTTAATACTGGCAAATGCCAGCGGCCTGTCTATTGATGCTATTTTCAACAAAATATATCCTTATCCTGTAGGGGCAAGAATAAATCAAAAAGTAATGGTAGAGTATAAGTCGCAGGCACTTACCGGCACTATTAAAAAACTCCTGCATTTTGCATACAAAATTTTTAGCTGATGGAATGGTGGGAAACGATTAAACACTGGTTTTTAAGCCTCGGAAAAAACTATGGCGTCAATCCATATATTTTTGGCGGCATCTATGTCGGCGCTATTCCGTTCTTTTTAATTTGTCTTAGGTGGACTATTAAAAATATTAAACAAAAAAAAACATTTGTCCTGCCGCTGCTGCTGACAGGGTTATTTTTTATATCGGCTTATCTGTACCTGATTATTGCCGGTAAAAATATTCCTGTTTGGGTGTATATTTTTATAGGGGTAATGATTTTATATGGGGTTTACTCCACAGTAAAAAAGATAAAAGATAACGCAAAGAAATAACAAATAAAACTGAACATGTTACTTGCAGGTGAAGAACAGGCTGACCGGAGAATTTTTTAATCTGTAAAACCACAAATTTCAGGATCTAAGCTTTTAATTTCTTTATTGCAGCAAAAGCACTTTATCAGTTAATCAAAATAATTTTCCTTGCCCTTGTTTCACAATTTGCTTCTCATTAAAAGCTTCACCGAACTTTTCTTTCCAGTAAGCGTCAAGAATTTTGTTTTGAAGATTACTTTCTGAAGAAATACTTTTTACAACTTTTTGCAATTGTTTGGCAAACGTAAAAGTGTTTTTAGCACTAAGTTTTTCTTCTGCCAAAGTTGTTTTTAATTGTTCTACATAAACGCTTAGTTCAACTTTGTTGCGTTGCGCTTTTACACCTTTTAGACTTTGCGCTTTTTGTAAACGCGCATTGATAAGTTGAAAAGTTGCACGATAAAGCTCAAGCAAAATATTGTCGCGTTCTTTTTCCTCTTTATATCCAATTGCTTCCAGGATTGCGGAGTCTAATTTTATACGCTCAAGGTTTACGGTTTTTAAATTCTCAAGTGTACCTAATTCATCTTTGTAATTTTTTGTTTCACTGAGATTAATTTCTAAATGTTCTAAATCAATGTTTGGAGTAGGAAATGCTGCTAAATCATAAGTTTCAATTTTACCAGCGCCATCCCCTAAATTGGCTCTCATAATCAATTGTTGGGTTAACCAACTAAGTGTTGAATTCATGAAAAGCCAAATAGTTTTAGATTTCGTTTCTGAATAAATGTTATGGAAATTATTATTAGAATATGCGTTAACTAAAAAAGTCTTTCCCGAATCATTGATTATATAATTAAATGACAGGGGAGGAATTTTCTTTGCACCAACAAAGTACCATTTGTTACGGGCGGCTAATGAAGATGCTTGGTTTATGTGTTTCTTTTCTGCATTCTGAATATAGCTGAAAGAATAAGGATAATTTGCTTTTAAAACTTTCTTTTCCTTTTCAGTAATAAAAATTGAGTAAGGTAACTTGTCTGGTAAGGCGTGATACACCTTCAAATCTTTCGGACTTGTAATCATGGGAAACAAAAACTTGTTTTCAATCAGCCATAATTCATTGAAACCATTCACTACTAAACATAGCCCGGCATTATAAACCTGATTAATAGTCTTGAATTTATCTATATTATTAACTGCTGCCTGCAGCATCTCATCTTTCGCATTTTTAATCTCTTTTACAATAAAAAAATCATTGCATCCAGTCTTTATTCCAAACTTGACATCTGCAATTTTGCTTAACGGAACGAATTTATCTGCACCTCTTTCCACAATATCAAAATATACCTGGGGGGCTTTTAGAAACTGACCCCACTTTGTAAACTTTGAAAGTGTTTCCTGGTGAATACAATTTATACGAAAGAAGCTGTTGCTCTCAGTTTGGTTAGCAGATGTAAGAATGTCGTGCAGTTTATTTACTCCTTTATAATTTTTTATGACATCTGCCAGCTTTGAAGTAAAATAAATGAACTTAACTGTGTTTGCATTTCGTGCATCTTCAACCCTTTGCTTTCGTGCAATTACAATTGTAGTGTTTACAGAAGCGGAAGGGAAAAAACGTTCCACTTCGCTATCAATGATTGCAACTATTTCATACGTGCGCATGAGATAACGTTGCATATCAATTCCGTAATCAGTATCTAACCAACTATTTTGGCAAATGAAAGCCAGATAACCCCGGTCTTTTAAAAATACAGTTGCATGATAAAAGAAATAAGCATAAATAGACGTGCGTTGAGAAGGTTGAAAACTGCACTCTATATTTATCAGTGCCTGAATTTTTGCTTTGCTAACGGTACCGTGCATCGTTCCGATATCTTCCTGTCTTGTGTATGGCGGATTGCCAATAATTGCATCAAACTTTGGTAAAGTCTTTTTTTCTAATACACCTTTTTGATTATGAAGTTTTACATCAACGTTTTCGGTAATGGCAAAAAAATCTTTATTTATTATTCTTGGATAACTTGGTTTACGTGTGTTACGGATAGCAAGGTTAAGCATACTAAGATATGCAGGATAACCAGACAAGTCATTGCCATAAATTTCATTAAGCAAAAGATCATGTTTCACGCCTTTATCTTCTTTTACGCACAAATATTTCTTTCGTTCATAAGCTCTTACTAAAAAAGTTCCTGAGCCGCATGACGGGTCAAACACTTTATCATTGCTTTTATTAATGGCAAAAGAGTTTATCAAATCAATGACATGAGGAGGAGTAAAGTACTGACCTAATTTGTGTCGTTCATCTTCGCGAATGAGTTCTTCAAAAATTCGTCCTATAATGTCGTAAGGAATATTGCTGAAGTTGTAATGACCACCAGTATTTAAAACCTCTTTAACCAAATCTATGACTGCGTCACTTGAAAAAGGAATTTTAAAAATGATGTCTGAACGTTCACCAATAAGCAATTCAAAATTACCTGTAACTTCCTGAAATGTTTCAAAGTATTTCCAAATAAGTTCTTCTAAATCATCTGGTGCACTTATTTCGTCGGGCACTTGCATAGGATGCAGCTCGTGCCAGGTCTGATTGTCTACATAAGTCTTATAAAAAATGAGTTTTGAGATGAGCATCAGCACTCCGATGTGAGTAAGATTTTCAATCTCTTCAAAAGTTGCAGGCTTATTCCATAATTGACTTTGGGCATACTGAGTAATCTCTTTTTCAAAAGTTTTATTATTCCTGTATTTTTCCCAAATCTTTTCGCTGATAGGCGGAGCATATACTTCAATAAGTTTACGAATCTTAAAAATGAAAAGTTCATCAAGCGGACTAAACTTAATTGTTTTCTTATCAAGAACTTCTATTGCCCTTTCTAAATAAAATTCAGCTATTGTTCTCAGCTTATTTAATATCTCTTTGCTCTCAGTAAAATTTTGGCTAAGGCGAGAAACGTCTTGCAGTGTAAAAAAGCCTTCATTGATACTTACTTTTTCATAAAGCTTGTCTTTATCAAAAAAGGCGCAAGCCAAAAAATTACAATTACCAAAATATTTTATTTCTAATCGTTGCGCACGTTCTACCTCCCGCATAAGCACACCGCTGTCAAAAACACTTTTACCATCTTTTGCAGTCGGATCTTTAAGTTCGATAAAAAAGATTGCTTTACCATTTTTACTTTTTAAAGTAATGTCTGCCCTTCCTTCCTCTTGTGTTGTATAGGGATGAATTCTCTTTTCTAATCCCCTTTGTTTGATAAGTTCAGTAAAAACAGTATTTAGCGTTCCTTGAAGCTGACGTTCAATTTTCATTATTTACTTTTAAATCAAGTATCGGCCTGATTACTAACTTAAAAACCATATTTCTTTGCGAAAAGGCTCTTAAATTGTTGAAGGCGTAAACTTTCAGTTGGGTTAGCCTCGTGCATTTTCGTGCGTTCTTCAGCAAATGCAACATCTTCTTCAGTTATTTGCAATAATTCGTTTTCAACACTTCCCCATAACTCTTCCGCAAGAGACATTTTCTCTTCTGGTGGTAAAGCCAATAATTCTTCTTTATTATAAGGCATGGATATTTTTACTAAGTTAGTAAAAATCTTCCTGATGTCAATTACGGAAACAAAGAGTAGGTGTAAATTTAAAAGATTTATACCAGTATTATTATTTGGTAAGTACAAACGCCTCTTCCTGCACATCTCTCGAATTACCACCGACAAATACTTTAAAATCTCCCGGCTCATAAACCCATTTCAAATCACTGTTGTAAAACTTCAAATCTTCAGCCGACAAAGTGAAGGTCACATCTTTTGCCTCGCCGGCTTTTAAAAATACTTTTTGAAAGGCTTTCAGCTTTTTTACAGGTTGGGTTACCGAGGCATAGATATCGCGAATGTATAATTGTACTGTTTCTTCGCCATCATATTTTCCGGTATTGGCAAGATGCACTTTGACCTGTAATTTGTCTGTTGGCTTCATCGTTTTTTTATCCAATTGCAAATTGCTGTAGGCAAACTGTGTATAGCTGAGACCATAACCAAAAGGAAACAACGGATCGTTGGAGACATCGAGGTAGTTTGAACGAAACTTTTGCGCAGTCTGACCTTCCGCCTGGGGACGACCGGTGTTTTTATGATTGTAATAAATAGGAATCTGACCAACATTTTGAGGAAAGCTCATCGTCAGCTTGCCGGAAGGATTGTAATTGCCAAACAAAACATCTGCAATTGCATTTCCTGCTTCGTGCCCCTGAAACCATACCTGCAATATGGAAGTTGCAATTTGATTTTCCATATTCAATACCAGCGGTCTTCCGCTCATTAGCACAACTACCAGCGGCTTTCCGGTATGCGCAAGCGCTTTTAATAAGTTTCTCTGGCTTTCGGGGATGGTAATATCGGAACGGCTGGCTGCTTCACCGGTCATTTCAGAAGCTTCACCTACAACTGCCACAATCACATCGGCTTTGTTTGCTGTCTCAGTTGCCTGTCTTAACAGCTGCTCCGGTGACAGTGAATCTATACTCGCTCTTTCACCAAAAACATTTACTTTTTTTGCCAAAGAAGTATCGTCTGTGATATTTGCTCCTTTTGCATACAAAACCTTTAAACCTTTGCCTGCAACATTCTTAATGCCATCAAGAACAGGAACAGAAAGTTGTGCTTCGCCGCTTACAGCCCATGTACCCAGCATGTTGCTTTTGTCATTTGCCAAAGGCCCGATCAGCGCAACAGTTCCTGATTTTTTTAAAGGCAGTGTTTGATTGTTATTTTTTAATAATACGCATGAGTGTTCGCCAAACGCTCTTGCTGCCTGTCTTTTATCTGCGCTCAGCACTTCATTCTTTGCTCTCGTTGTATCGCAGTAGCGGAAGGGATCATCAAATAAACCAAGTTTGTATTTTGCCTCCAAAACTCTGCGGCAAGCTTCATCAATTTGTTTTTGGGTTGTTTTACCTTCTTTGAGAGATTTTTTTAATGTGGAGTAAAACCCCTCTCCTACCATGTCCATATCTGTACCGGCGTTTAAAGCAAGCGCTGAAACGGTTTGTAAGTCTCCAAGCCCGTGCTCAACCATTTCATTGGTGCCGGTATAATCGGTTACTACAAATCCTTTAAAATTCCATTGTTTTCTGAGCAAGTCAGTTAACAACCATTTGTTGGCAGTAGCAGGAATGCCGTCAATTTCATTAAAAGAAGCCATTATGCTGCCGGCTCCTGCATCAATAGCTGCTTTATAAGGAGGCAAATAATATTCGTACATTTTAACCCTGCTCATGTCAACAGTATTATAATCTCTTCCGGCTTCTGCTGCGCCATATAAAGCGAAATGTTTTACGCATGCCATCAGCGTGTTTTTGTCCGCAAGATTATTTCCCTGGTATCCTTTCACCATTGCTTTAGAGATTTGTGATCCAAGGTATGGGTCTTCACCAGCGCCTTCTGCTACCCTGCCCCAACGGGGATCACGGGCAATATCAACCATAGGTGAAAAAGCCCAGGTCAATCCATCGGCTGTTGCTTCTGATGCTGCAATTTTTGCACTGCGCTCAATCATCGGCATATCCCAACTGCAGGACAAGCCAAGCGGAATGGGGAAAGTCGTTTTATAACCATGAATAATATCTGAACCAAAAATCATGGGAATTTTTAAACGGCTGCTGTTTACAGCAAGCTGTTGCGCCTGTCTTATTTTTTCAACCCCGATTACACCAAACAAGCCGCCTACACTTCCAGCTTTTATTTTTGTTTCCACATCTGAGCTCACTACCGCACCAGTTGCCACGCCGCCGCCAGGCGTTAATAAATTGAGCTGACCTATTTTTTCCTCCAACGTCATCTTAGCCATCAGGTTGCTGATGAATTGATTCATTCTATTATCTGCACCGATCATTTTTTTTACCTGTGCATTGAGGGTTAGCGAAGTAATTGTTACTACAAATAAAGTCAGAACTTTTACAATTTTCATAGGTGGGCTTATTTTTTTATTAAGTGCGGTTGTATTGTTTTTTTCCAGATAGCATATCCTTTTTCATTCATGTGCAGGCTGTCTTCCAGAAAAATCTCAGGTCTTGGTTTTCCATCAGGTAACAGCATGGGCGGGTATACATCAATAAAAGAAGTATTTTTCTGTTTTCCCAAATAAGATTTTATCTGCATATTTGCCCGTTTCATTTTTGGCATTAACTGTTTGCGGCTTGGGCTTGGTTTTATAGAAACATAAGCAATATTTGCCGCAGGCAAATTTTTCCTGATAATATGAAAAAGGGTTTTAAAACGATCAGTAACAATCTCAGGAGTAATGGTGTCAGAAGAAGCAAGGTCGTTGTCGCCGCAATAAATAACAACCTGCTTAGGATGATAAGGAAGAATAATATCATTTGCATAACGGATAACATCCGGTAATGTTGATCCGCCAAAGCCGCGGTTTATAATTTTATATTTAGGAAAATAAGATTGCACATCCTGCCACTTTCTAAAAGAAGAGCTGCCGACAAACAAAATTGAATTTTTTGGTGGAAAAGAAATACTATCCTGTTTTTTAAATTGCTGTATTTCGTCGTAAAAAGGCAGTTGTTGCGCTCGTAAAGATTGAAAGGCAAAAATTAAAATGACAAGACATGTAATGCGATATTGTATTTTATTCATTTGGTTTAAATTTATGCGAAAAGATTAATATCTGCTTTCTTTTACCTCATCCTTAGTCCTTCTCCTTTAGGAGAAGGAAATCATTTCTTTGCTCTCTTCTCCCTTCAGGGCAGGGGTATAACTTTCGTTTTTGCTGAAACCCCGTTTTCATTAAAAGCCTCAATAGCAAAATAATAACTTTGATCTGTTGTCAGGCTTTTTAATAGCAACGAATTTTTATCATAAACCATCCATGAGCTATACAATTTATCCGGAGCTATTCCCCACAAAATATTATAACCCTGGCAATTTGATTGTGGGTTCCATGTTATCATAGCGTCACGGCGATCACCGTTCCTGTTTACTGCAAAGTTTTTTACAACTGACGGTACTTTACCTTCACCAACTCCAAAAACACGCATATCAGAAATAGAAAGATTGGTCATGGGAACGTGAATATTTTTATATCGGATATACCTGACAGTTGCAGGAATTCCTAATTCTATATAATCATTCGGCACATCTTTAAAGCTGTTGCTTCTGTCAATTAAAGTCGTCCAGCTTTGTCCATCTGCAGAACCTTCGATAATATAACGATGGTAAAGGCTTGGCATACGTCCATAAATATCTGACTTATAATCGTGGTAATTAATCTGCACCGCATATACTTTCCCAGGCTTTTGCAAATCAATCTCTAACCACTGCTTATCATCATTTTTTTCAGCTACCCAAAAGGTTTTTACATTTTCGTCTGTAAGATTTTGGGGGAGGAATTTATCTAAAGAGGAAGAAGCTTTTACCGGTTTTTTATAGGAAAGCAACATCCAGCCAGAAAATTGTCCCATCTTACCTGCAACGGCTGGTGCAAAATGAGGATAATCGCCGAAAGAAGTGTTAGAATACATTAACCCATCTTTATCGAACCAGGCAGGATACATGCAAATGCGTCGCTCCCAACCTACGTTTACATTTACGGCAGCGGAGGCAAAATGCCAATATTGATGAGCCGGACCTACCACGGTACTGCCATGGCCGGCGCCATTTGAAAAGCCACCAGGTTTGTAAAAAACAGGATTATTTGGTGCATAATGATAAGGACCGAGAACAGAGTCGCTCATATAAACGCCATCGGCGTAAACATTAAACTCTGTGCCTGGTGCAGCATACTGCATGTAATATTTGTTCTTGTATTTTGTCAGCCACGCACCTTCCATGTAGCCGCCGAGAACTGTGTCAGAATGATTTTCTCCAAAGCGTTCCCAACCGTGCTTTTTCATATCGAGCCCAAACAACTGGTAAGTAGAATCAGAAGCACTGAAGCGATGATTTTTATCCAATATTTTGGCTTTTATAGGATAAACATTTGATGAGCCCCAAAACATGTACGCTTTACCATCATCGTCTATAAACAAATCCGGGTCCTGCAGATCATTTAAAATAGAAGGCACAGCTTTCCAGTCTCCTTTTTTAGGATCGTCTGTGTATAATACGCTCATTGATCCTGACGGGTCTCCGGAAACGTATAAAACTGAGTCTTTATAATTATGTGCTGCAGGTGCATTAGAGCCCTGAAAGTACCACTTTTCAGGAGTTATAAATGTCCAGTTATTTAAATCGGTTGAATGCCAATATCCTAAAGACCTTGTTACAAACATGTAGTACTCATTCTTAAATCTCACTACTGCGGGATCGGCGCCTGACCGGTATGAAATATTTTTATCAGCATTGTAGATCATGTAAGTGTAGTCGAGATTGAGAGGGTTACAATATGTGCTCATCTGTGTTTCCTGGGCATTAATATTAAAAACATTAGTAAAGAAGATTATAGCGGAAATAAGAAAAAACCTGCTTATTTTATTCATATCAGTAATTCGTTAGAAAATAATCTATTTTTTTATCTTTTACCAAGCCTCGTCATTGGCCAATACAAAGCAATTCCCCTGCCATCACCGGCCCCAAAACAACTCTGTCAGAAGATTTGCTTCATCGTTCCTGCTGGCAAGTACGCCTTTTACCTCATCCCTACCCTTCTCCTTTAGGAGAAGGAATTCGCTTTCGCCCTTTAGGGTTGGGGCAAATGAGGACTCTGAAATCCCAACTTTTTCAAACCCTGCTGAACTTCCGGCGCATTCATAAAAAGATTCCATAAAAGACCGCTTCTATAATTTTCCATCATTACTGCAATCGGTCCCTGATCTATCGCGAGATACCTTTTCGGAAACCAGTTGTCTGTTTCGCTAAAAGCATCGTAAAAGCCATATTTTCCATACACTTTTTCACCTAATTCATTGTACCAATGCTTCATTGCCAGCATGCTATATTCAGGAGTATAAGGCATGGATGATAAGGCTGCTGTCGGAGAAATCACACCGAGGTCACGATCCATTCCTGGTGCATGAGCGGCATAACCGCTGACTGAATAGCTTGCAGTAAGTCCCCAATTATCCAGGCCGTAACCTTTATATTTTTTTGGATTTTCTACGCACCAGTCATGATTAATGAGAGTCTGGTTTTTATTTTCTTCCCAGTAGTTGGCGTATCTGTCTTTTAAACCCCTGGGGTCAAGACCAAGATAAGAATATTGTGCCCAAAACAAAGGACCGCCATAAGCAGGATTATCATTATGGACAAGATGTAAAGTATGCGCGTATTTAGTAGTCTCTCCATTTATCTTCCCCTTCTTTGCCCACCCTTCATGATACACTTCTGCAGATATGCCATGAGTTGGAGATGAAGCGCCAAGAACATACATAATCAAACATTCGTTGTAGCCGGTAACAGGAAAATTAATCTGCCAGTCATAGTCGGGTGACCAGTGCCAGTACAAAACATTTTTTCCGTTTCGATACCAGTTAAAATCTACTTCTTTCCAAAGTTTATCAATTTTTTCAGCTAACCCTTTTTCCTGTTCATTTCCCTTCGCAAAATATTGCCTTGCTGCAAGCAATCCCTGTAACATGTAAGAAGTTTCTACAAGGTCTCCGCCATCATCTTTTTTACCAAACGGTTTTACTTTACCCGTTTCTCCATTCAGCCAATGTGCCCATGCGCCATGAAAACGATCTGCTTTTTCTAAAAAATTTACTATTCGCTGCAGTCTTTCAAATCCCTGTTGCCTTGTTATAAAATTTCTTTCAATGCCAACCAATATTGCCATTACACCAAAACCTCCGCCACCTGTTGTTACTATGTTTTTATCATTTTCGGGATATACATTATCTGCGTGAAAACGCTCTCTTGCCATGCCGCTGTTTGGTTCGGCTCCATCCCAGAAGTATTGAAAAGTAGTACGCTGTACGTCTGTATAAATTTTATCGTATTCTGCAGCAATGGTATGATTATCATTAATATTAACAGAAGTATCTGCAGCAGCAGTTTGAACTGAAGTTCTCTTTTGATTTGTACAGGAAAATATTGCTGATAATATTACTATGGCGAGAGCAATTTTTATTTTATTTTTCATTATGGCTCATTGCTATCAAAGCTAAAGATATCTTCAACAAAACGTGCAGCCGCTCTGCAGTCTAAGGCTACTTTTACTTATTATTCTTTAACGTCCCTGCTTTTCTAACTTATATAACGCTGATATTTCCAAATCTGTCAGTGCTTTATTATAAATTCTTACTTCATCTAATTTACCAGTCAGGTAGCCCGCCCAGTCCTGTGAGGTAGAACCTGAAGTGCTGCTGGGCTTAGTCATAAAATGAAGAGTGCCAAATACAATCGGACCTACATTAATAAATCTTATCGGGCCCCCTCCGGCTATCGTTTTTGCGGCAGCCATACTGCCATTAACATAAGATTTAATTGTACCTGCACCATCATAAGTCACCAGGTATTGCACCCAGTTATTAAAGCCATTTTCTACATCCTGTATGCCATTATCGTTGACTTGTCCGCTATCTTCAAAAATTGTTTTAAAACGAGCTTTGGAAGAAGTGCCTCCATTTTCGAAAAATATATTAATATTTCCCCAGAAATCCTGGGTATTGCCCAAACTAACAAGGCCGGTAGCTCCCTTATTTTGTGAAGTATTAACCCAAAAACTTAAAGTGTACATCGTCATGCTTTTCACTGCATCACTGGGTACTGCCAGGGCATAAGCACTATCGGCGCCTTGCAAAGCCTGGCCTTTAAATCCAGAAGAAAAAGAGGTGCCTGCATTAGTGCCGGCTGTACCTGAAACACTATCAATTAAACTGCCATTAAAAGCCCAGTAACCTACTAAATTTGAAGAGGCAATTTCCCTTGAATTTACATACCCTCCTGCAATTGGAGGCGGATCTCCTTTTTGATAATCATCATCATATTTTGCCTTTGTGCAACCTGAGAGACTGGACAATACGGCTACAATAAGAACCGGCATGAGATATTTTATGAAAGATTTCATTACTTAATTATTTTGATAAAGATTTAATATCCGTTGTTTTGTGTAAGCCTTTTGTTACTTAATTCTATCTGAGCAAAGGGTATTGCAAATACTTCGTTTTTACCATCAACAAACGCTTTGCCGCTTGCCCTTAAAACTATGCCTGCCCTGCCTTGTCTTACAAGATCGAAGAAACGATCCTGCTCCATTGCAAGCTCTGCTCTTCTTTCATTCCAGATGTTTGTTTGTGTGCCTGTTGAAGCAGGCAGGTTAGCACGGCCACGTACCATATTTAGCTTGGCGGTTGCTTCAGGCTCATTGCCAAGCATTGCTGCAGCTTCTGCATACATCAGCAATACTTCAGCGTAACGCATTAACCTGATATTTTTTGGTTTGGTGTCTTTGCTGCCCGATAATTGTGCGGACTCGGCAGTAGCGCTGTGATATGCTTTATAGCTGTAACGCGAATTTTCAACAGAATCCTGTGAAGGAATTCGGAATCCATCCCAAAGGTAAGTTCCGTTGTCTTTGCCGGCTATGGTTGGGTTTATAAAGATAATAGTAGCATTTTTGCGGGTGTCACCTGCTTCATACGCATTTGCCAAACCGGAGGTTGGATTGTTAAAACCAAAGCCAAGATCGTCCCATCCGCCTTTTCCCCTTGGCCCCTGGCCATTGCTGAGCAAGGGGCTGACGGCATTTGGCCCATCTGGTCCTCCTACATTGACACCTGTTTGCACTTCAAAAACAGATTCTGAATTATTGTTTCCTCCTATCCCGTTAACTGCGTGTTCCCGGAAGATGAGGCTATAGTCAGGAACCAGAGAATAGCTGTTAGAATTGATTACAGCTTGTGTTAAGTCAAAGACTTTTTGCCAGTTTTTTTGGTATAGATACACCTTTGCGAGATAACTTTGTGCACTTCCTTTCGTTGCTCTTCCCGGTTGCGTCGCGGCGTCTCCTTTTACGGGAAGGTTGTCTGCTGCAAATTGAAGGTCGCCTGTTATCACGTTATAAATATCTTCTGCTGAAGCCCGTGTTTGAAACTCGTCAGTGTTGACCTCTGAAGGTTCGGGCGTTCTGATGACCTTTGGTACACCGCCAAAAGCTCTTACCAGATTAAAATAGTACAAACCTCTTAAAAATCTTACTTCGCCCAACAAACGATTTTTAATAGTTGAGTCAATAGTGCTGCTGGTCAAAATATCAATGGCGCGGTTTGCCCTGGCAATACCGACGTAATGACCATTCCAGACATTATTGAAAATATCGTTGTGAGAGTCTGCAGTAAAATTATCTATATCTCCTGCTCCATTTTTATTAAAATCAGAAGGAGTGCTCCCTTTGTCTGCATCGTCGGAAGCTACATCGTTTAGCAGCACCCATTCAAGGCCAAAAGTATTATTGCCAAAGCCACCAAGATATAAAGTATTATAAACACCTCCCACTAACTGATTGGCTGCATTAGGGTCTTGCAATGCCTGTGTTTCGGTAAGCTGTCCCTGAGGAGCAATTTCTAAAAATTTCTTTTTGCACCCACCCGCAGCCAAAAGCAATACAGCAACGAGTAAGTTCACTTTTATATAGTTATTATTTATCATTTTCTTTCTGTTTATCTTTTAATATTTAAAATCCAAGATTTACACCAAAAGCAAAAGTGCGGGTAGTGGGATATATTCTCTGCTCGATACCTGCGTCTAATGTGCTGCTGGCAGTTCCGGATGGAACCAATTCAGGAGTAAATCCGCTATAGCCGGTAATAGTTGCGAGGTTTTGTGCAGTTACATATATCCTCAGATTTTGTATTTTGTATCTAGATAAGAAATTTCTTGGCAAGGCATATCCAAGGGTTAGGTTATTTATACGGAAAAAGCTTGCGTCTTCAATAAAATAAGTTGAAGCCTGTAAAGCATTCAGGTTTGCCCGCGGAACATTTGTATTGGGATTGTTTGGCGTCCACCTGTTTTTGGCAATCTCTGTTTCTACATTATCTCTTGAATCAGCTCTTGCTGCTTTTTTGCCATTATAAATCTTACCACCTGATGTGCCATACGTTCCAAAGCTAAAATCAAAGGTTTTATAGCTTACCCCCCCGTTTACACCATATGTAAATTTAGGCTGGTAAGAGCCGCTGTACGCTCTGTCGTTATCATTTATCACACCATCCGGTTTACCATCCGGCCCGCTTATATCTTTATATTTTATATCTCCGGGTTGTGCATCCGGCTGTGCTGAGGCTTTAACTTCATCAGCATTTTTAAAAATGCCATCTGCCTGTAATACGTAAAAACTTCCTATGGTTTGACCATTATCAGATTTAGTCGTAAAACCCTGACTTCCAACTGAACCTGCGGTTAATGCCTGTCCGCCGTTAAGACCTGTAATTTTATTTTTATTAAAGGCTATATTACCATTGATATTATAGTTCCAGTCTTTGTTGACTCTGTCATTCCAGTTTAAGCTGAATTCAACACCTTTATTGCTGAAACTCGCTGCATTGGTGGTGTACAAATTATCAACGTCGCCCAACACCTGGCCATTAAAAGCAATATTAATTAAGGCATTATTTGTTTTTTTATCATAATATTCAACTGATCCTGACAGTTTATTTTTCAATACCGTAAAATCTAATCCAAGATCATATTCTTCTGTAGTTTCCCATTTTAAGTTTTTGTCAACTGCCTGATCAAAGGAAATACCCAGGTATTCGCTGCCGCTATAAAAATACGGTACGTTGAGCGTAGCTAAAGGGTTGTATAAATTGCTTGCTATCTGGTCATTTCCTACCTTTCCCCAGCTTCCGCGCAACTTCAGGTTATCAAAAGTTTTTTGGCCCGACATAAAAGCCTCTTTTGTAATATTCCATCCAAGACCCACGGAAGGAAAATATCCCCACCGGTTTTGAGAAGGAAAACGAGAAGTGCCGTCAGCACGGAAGGTTGCAGTAAGAAGGTACCGGCTGTTATAACTATAGTTAAGCCGGCTTAAATAAGAATTTCGTGACCATTTATCGCCGCTGTTTTTGTTGGTAGCGCTCGAGGGCACACCGGCATCCAGGTACCACTGGTCTTTGTTTTCCGGCACATCAAGGCGGGTGCCCTGGGCAGTATTAAATTTAAATTGCTCGGAAGTAGTGCCAAGCAATAAGCTGAAATTATGCCTTCCCAATATTTGGGTAATGGTTGCGGTATTATCCCAAACCCATTTGTTTGAATTGTCATTTTGAACGGCCAACTGGCTTCTGTTAACTAACTGGTTACCGCCAGCAGTAAGAAATACGTTATTGTCACCCGTGTTAGCATACTTGTAGCTATAGGTAATGTTGTTATAAAAGTTAAGATCTATACCAAAACTCGAACGAAGTGCGAGCCATGATATGGGTTTGAAGTCTAAAGCAAAAGTTCCCTGCAATCTATTTGCAATGCTTGTATTATTATTCTTATCGAGGTTTAAAAGCGGGTTTGCAATATTATTGGATAAAGATGTGTTGCCATAAAGATTACCGACTTTTGAAGGAACATACGGCGCAGCGCGATATGCAATATCAAAAACACTTAAATCTACATCTCTAAGGTTGGTACGACTGTAAGACACAAGGGTGGAAAGCCTGAGAGCATTGGTGAATTTATATTCATTATTTGAACGCAGGGTAAACCTGTCAAACTTGTTGGTTTTGATGATACCACCGTCTCCTACATATCCGGCGCTTAAAAAATAATTGATCTTATCGCTTCCCCCGGAAACGGAGAGATTATGATTTTGAATTAAACTCTTTTTGGTAATGGCATCATACCAATCAGTATTTGCACCTGCGGCAAGCTGTGCATTTCTTATAAGACTGTCGCCGCTGCCATAGTATACACTTGCTTCGTTCACATAATTAGCGTATTGATTAGCTCCTGCCATATTTACGAGCTTAGCAATTTCCTTTACGCCAACGCTGCCATCATAAGCAACTATCATTTTGCCTGTTCTTCCTTTTTTTGTTGTAATAAGAAGAACGCCGTTAGCCGCTCTCATACCATAAATAGCTGTGGCTGATGCATCTTTCAATATATCTACACTAACGATATCCGCAGAGTTAATGTTTCGAATGTCATCAGTAATTACACCATCTACAACATACAAAGGAGCTGCTCCGCCGAGCATGGTGCCTACACCTCTTATACGCACGGTTGGTGAACTGTTAGGGTCACCGGAGCTTATTATCTGTACTCCTGCGACTTTGCCTTGTATCGCCTGCGTTGCCGTAAGCACGGGTTGTTTGGCTATATCCGCTCCTTTTACATTAGCAACAGAACCTGTTACATCTATTTTTCTTTGTGTGCCATATCCCACAACTATTACCTGTGTCAACTCCTGACTTGCGGCAGTTAAAGAAACATTTATTGTACTTTGACCAGACATAGCAACTTCTTTATTTGTATAGCCAACAGAAGAAAAAACAAGGGTTGCAGTTGAAGGAGCCGACAGTGTAAATTGCCCTGAACTATTGGTAGAAGTACCTTTCGCGCTTCCTTTTACCGTTACACTAACTGCATTTAAAGGCGTATTATTATCTCCGGTTACTGTTCCTGAAACAGTCGTGCCCTGGGCTGTAACGTTATTTGGAACAGAGAAGATTAAAGCTGCCAATAAGCTTATACTAATAGTAAACTTATTGCACAGTTTTTTAAGAATCGTCAGATGTCTTTTCATATGTATTTGTTATAAGTAAAAACCTCCGATACAAGCATCGGAATAAGAAGTGAAGTAAGGGCTTTTGAAAAAAAATTTCTTTTAATTAAGCAGGATGCAAATGTCTCAGATGAATGAGCAAATATTTCATAAGCAACAATATTGTTTAAAAGATAATGAGAAATTCAGTACCTTTTTAAGACAATGCAAAGTATACATAATGCTGCATTTTATTAAATTAATGTTAAGCACCAATAATTACTATTAATAGTAAAGAACACATTTTCACTTTAGAAATAGTATCTATTTAATTAAACAGCAGGTAATCCTTTTACTTACAAACTAATTGCCGCTCTTTCCCTCCAGCATTGGTACGAAGGAAAAGTTATCAAACCTTTCTTCACTATAAGTTCCGTCGGGCAGCTTTGTAAGTCTCAGCATCTGCTGAAATGGTCCTAAATCAACAGGCAATACCATAATGCCTCCTGCTTTTAACTGTGCAATAAGCTTTGGGGGAACATACGGAGCCGCTGCAGTTATAATTATCTTATCGAAGGGAGCGAATGTTGGCAAGCCGTCAAAACCATCGCCATAAAAGAATTTTATATAGGGATATTTGCTTTTAAAGATAAATTCTTTATTTTTTTCAAAAAGCTTTTTTTGTCTTTCGATTGTAAAAACCTTTGCGCCTATCTCAGCCAAAACAGAAGCCTGGTAAACACTGCCTGTGCCTATCTCGAGCACTTTATCATAAGGCTTAATTTCTAAAAGCTGTGTCTGGTAAGCCACAGTGTAAGGTTGTGAAATAGTCTGACCTTCAGCAATGGGGAAAGCCCTGTCTTCGTAAGCTATTTTGCTGAAAGCGGAATCAAGAAAAAAATGGCGGGGAATATTATTTATGGCGTTTAAAACATTTTCATCAGTTATTCCTTTTTCTCTTAACTGGTCTACCAAACGTTTTCGCAAACCTTTAAACTGATATGTGTCCGTGAAGTTTGTCATACCGGCTGCAATTTACTTAACGCAAGTCAGAGCTATGTTTTTTTACTTAAATTTCAATTTATTAAATATCTTATCCAATTTCCAATATCAGATTTCCATCTATTTTTAACCTTTGATGCAGCTTTTTTGCTATTGCTATATTAATTTTCTTTTTTCCATTCATAATTTCACTTAGTGTGGAATTAGGTATTTCAAGCTGTTGAGAAAGCTGGCTTTTATTTAATTTTTGTTCAAGCATATAGTGTTCTAAAATTTGCGTTATTCCAGTCTGAAGAGGCATAGGATATTTTTGAATTTCATATTCTTCAACTGCCGCAGAGAGTTTTTGCAATTCTGATGTTTCACTGTCACTTAACTGCTTAAATCCTTTTTCAATAAAACTTTCGATTTTAGCAAGTATATTATAATACTGACTATGTGAATTTATCTTCATGTTTAACCATTTTTAATTAATCTTAAATTAATTATGAATTAATTAGCCTGTTTGTTTTGTTTAAGAAGTCATACTCCGCATGTGTTAAGATCGCTCTTATATATACCGTTCTTATGTCAAAGTGTATCATTGTTAATATTCTAAAGTTATTACCGCCAATATTAAAAATGTATCTGTCATTTCCAATAGCATCAACAGAATTGAAGATTAATTTGGCCTCTGAAAATTTCCCCCATTGTGCTTCTTTTGTCTTGTTATACCAATCATTAATAGATATGGTGGCGGCCGGGTATTTTTTTGCAAAGGCATGAACAGCGCCTTTTGTAATAATAACCATCCTAAAATTTTCTCATTTTTTTAGAAATTAAATTTCCAATAAATTAGTGACATTTCGAGAAACACGAATTTAATTTTTTTTTACGAAAAAGTCTATTTTTACGAAAAAAAATATAAATAAAAAAGCTGCCTAATTCAAAGACAGCCTCTCTATTAATTTCAAAAATCATTTATTTTAGCTTCATATCGCTTATTATTGCCTGGATATTATCTTCCATCTTCTTTTCTGTTTCTTCAAATTTGTCAACACTTTCAAGCGGGCTTTTTACGCTGAAGTAAAATTTAATCTTCGGCTCTGTTCCGCTTGGCCTTGCAGATATTTTAGAGCCGTCTTCCAGTATAAACTGCAGCACATTGCTTTTAGGCAATTCAATATCCCATACGTTTCCTGACTGCAGGTTTTTACCAACCTGCGTTTGGTAGTCAAGCAATTGTACAACAGGTGTTCCGGCAATGGCAGCCGGGGGATTATCGCGGTAACCTTGCATCATTTCTGCAATTTCTTCGGCCCCGCGCATTCCTTTTTTTGTAATTGAAAT
>JAABUS010000708.1_pt1 | contig 82511 bp, 15 predicted proteins | sample 5560161 | NCBI WGS metagenome assembly JAABUS01 (sample SAMN10711885, study PRJNA513376) | rock metagenome | isolation source: Antarctica rocks | place: Antarctica: Victoria Land, Trio Nunatak nord | collected 2016-01-04
AATTTTTATAATTATTAAAGTTTTTCTTTTAAAAGTTAATTTATCTATAAATAAATTTAATCTAAAACAATTTTAAAATTTAATATAAAAAAATCTTTTTCTTTATTTATTATTTAATTGTTATTTTTCTCTTTACAATATATATTTTATAATTCGAAAATAATTTTTTTTTATATTTAGATTTATAATATAATTAAAGTACTTAATTATTATAATTTGCTAAATTGTTTACAAATTTATTTAAAATTAATTTTATTAATATATTTTTTAAATAAAATTAAAAATATATTTAATATTTATTAATAATATTAAATATAAAAGTATATCTTAAGTTATTTATATTAATATTAAAAAGTTTAATATATTATCTCTCTAATATTTCTAAGTTAAATATTTATTTTTTACAATATTAATATAAAGATATTAATTATCTTTACTTTAAATTTAACAAAATTATTAAGATTATTAAAGTAAGAATCTTATAATAATTATAATAGATTATATTAATATTAGTAAAAAATATATATATTACTATATTAAATTATTTCTTTACTTAACAATAATTGTTTTTTATACTTTTACTTTTAAATTAATAACTAAATTATAATAATATAAATAATAAATTAATTGTTAAATCGAATTTCGATTTTAACTTTAAAAATTAACTTAATTTAACAATTTTAACTCTAGAAATTAACTCGAAATTTAAGTTAATTTCTATTATTTTAAAATTAAATTAAATTAATTTAACTTAATTTTCGATTCTAATATTAGAAATTAAATCGAATTGTTAAGAAATCGAATATAATATTATTATATTAAGAATTGCTAATTTTAGAATAAAATATTTTATTAATAAAATATTTTATTTGCATCTATAGATTCTATAGATCTTATAGATACAATTTATTAATAAAATACAATATTTGTATCTATAGACTCCATAGAATCTATAAATACAATTCAATTATTTTCTTTTTAAAAAGTAGTAATATATTACTATAATATATTATCTTATTATAATTTAAATAATTAAATATTGTTAAAAATATATTAATTATTAGCTATATATTAGCTATTAATAATTATAATATAATTATTTAAATAGTCTTAACAATTCGAGTCGATTTTTTCGAATTAAATTTCGATTTTAACTCTAGAAATTAAATTAATTTAATTCGATTTTCGATTCTAACTTTAGAAATTAATTTGCTAAGACTTTCGAATTAAATTAACTCGAATTATTAAAATTCGAATTTATTAATTAACTTAAACTTAATTAATTAATTTAATACAATTAATCTAATAATAAAAGTAAGAAAATCTTAATTAAATTAGTTTGCAAATTAATTAAGATATAAATTACTAAATAACAAATTGCAAAAGATAATTTAACTAAAAAAAAAAAAAAAAATAATAATAATTAACTTAAAGTTTTTAAAGAATTTAATATTTTATAAACAAAAATACAAATATAATATAATAATATTTTTTAATAATTCGAAAAAGAAATTTAATAATAAAAAGATAATATTAAAAAGTAATACAAGTAACAACTAATATAAATAAGTTATTTTAAAATAATATAAATAAAAGTAGCTTTTAGGTCGAAATATATTATTTAATACTATAGCGAAAATTTTAAAATTATAATAACATATATCTAAAAATAGAAATCTTAGCATTATAATATTATATTTGGTTTTTTGACAATTTGATTCGATTTTAAATGTTGAAATTAAAAATCGAGTTAAGTTGAGTCGATTCGATTTCAAAATAATAGAAATCGAATCGAGTTTTGGATCGATTCCTAATGTTGGAATCGAAACCCGATCCGACGGTCAGTCTAGTCAGAATGCGCTTCATATGACTGGAAAATTCAAAGTACCTCGCTAAGTATTCAAGTTGTACTTGCAAGTCAATCAGAATAATATCCCATGTATGTCCCAGACGATCGAGAAAAGATGACAGTCTGGGAGGAAGAGCCGTCAGATCAGCGATAAAGGGTGTCTACGCAGCAGCTCCCTATATATAGCAAGATATAATCTAGCATTCTAGCTTCCTCGCAACCGCCAAGACAATCTCAGGCTGAAGGAAAACGTCTTGTTGAAGCTCTCCGTGAAGCTTGTCAAGCCGAAGGCGAAGAGATTTCATATCCAGCCGCTTCGCCCGGGTCATGGCATCTTCATAAGTCAGTAGAAAGCCAACATTCCAAGCAGCTCTGTCCTCGAGAGCAATTGGAGCGCGGTCGTAGATTGTGGTTTCGAAGCCCTGGGCAGCGAGAATGGAGTCAAGTTTTGAGATCCAGCTACAAAAATGCGAGCGATCTGTTAGCCACTTTGCGTACCTTTGGGAGGTACGGGCGAGAATCCAGAGGGCATACGGAATGCTTACGCCATGGATCTTGCAATCTCAGGGGAAGTCATGAAATCGAGCATTTCTCGTGTCGCGCTCGCCCTCCCAGCAGACAATGCGAAAGGGTCTATGGATGCCGATGCCGGATCGATCTCATTCCATTGTATATATCCTCCCGGTTCTAGACCAATGAGTAAATAGTGAGCAGATTGCGGTGGGTGGGGAAACTATGATTGACTTACTGAGCAATTTCATTACGTTTTGGATCAATGGGACTGGATCGTTGTTAAAAACAATCGTGATAAGCTTCTGTATATGAACGACGTCAAAAGTCCCCAGCATTTGCGGAGGAAACTGGGCGTAGACATCCTGGACGTGCAAGGCCACATTCTTAGGTAGCCAGGCGTCCCGGGGATACTGTGCCGGAGAGATGTCCAGTCCATCGAAGTGAGCGTTCGGAAAGGTACGAGAAGCCTCGAGCGGCCAGATACTGTCCCATCGCTTTTAATCAGACGCAACCCTGGGGGCTTGAAAGATTTGATCTTACCCTGTACCTGTTCCAATATCTGCTATTCTAGCCTTCCCGATTGTCTGTGCTATGCTCGGATGAAGAAGAAATCCAAGATGCTGCTTCAGTAAACCATGTTGATAGTTTAGTCTGTACAGGCCGATTAGAATTCTCTTCATTTCCAGGTTTTCCAGCTGTCATACCGTGCCGATGCGCTATAATCTCGTCCAAATACGTATTCATCAGCCAGGTGCGGGGACGAACGGCTTGTCCATCTAGCGGGATGATAGATCTCAGGATTGAGATATGACGTTACACTGAGGCCTCGATCCGTGAAACGGCTGGAGATGTACGTATGAATACCACACTGACTTTCCAGCGGACGATGACTGCTCAATTGCCCAATGACGTCTTTGTAGTTGGCTATGTATCTATCCTTTCCTCGGTCCCCAAAATATTGAACTAGTCCATCTGCTATGGCTCGGTCGTTCCGACCGTAGTGCTTCACTGGCATATAGAGCTTTGGCGTGGGCGACTCGTCCTTGGCTCTAGCGTAAAAGCAGTAGAATATTCCTGAAGTTGAATGATCACATTTGGGAAGTTCTGCGGACCTTGAAAAGTCCCTGTCCAGACTCAGGACGGCTCGCCACAAATGCCACAGCTCTTCCAGGTCATCCTCGGCAATCTTGATCTGACCATTCATCGTCATCATGTTACGAACACTCTCCCATGATGTTTGAGGATGTCGGATGTAGACCTTGATCCGGGCTTCTTCCAGATCTAGGCAATCGACAGAGACCATCTCAATCTCGGTTTGAGATCCCATTGGATCCGTTTGTACGAATTTGATCAAGTCGTCGAGTGCCAGATACAAGGCCTCACCATGATTTTTTTGGAGCGAGCGGATTGCGCGAGCGACCACCTGCGTTCTCGGTTGATTCGTCTCGAGAGACCTGAGCATCGGCATAAAATAAGCCTTCACATGTACCTTGTTCCTTTCTAGTTCGCAGGCAACGAACAACGAAGAGCGGTGGCTGTAAGGAGGAGCACGCTCGCTGATGAGGGTGGAATCTTTGCTGGAAACAAGAAGGGTGTTCCAGAAGTGACTGAACAGCTGCGAATCGATGTGTCTTGAGGTTCCATATAGGGTGGATATCAGATCCTCCGATCTTCGTTGATTGAACAGATCAACAGATGCGCCTGTCTCCGGCCCTATAGCTTCGATTGCGAAGCGAATCTTTGGCTTGTCACCGTTTCCATCCCAATTCCAACTGTACTCGATAGGGGAAAAATCATCCGTGGTATAACTCTCCCACTGACTGGGACGCCCACCCACGTCAGGCTGCTCTCCCATGGCAGGAATAATTATACTGCGATAGAACAGAAGGCTGGTATATTGGTCGTGAACGGTGTAACCCGCTTGTTGTAGCATATATGCGAGTGAATAACCCGTCGTACGCCACCAGAAGGCCGAGTGTAGACCGAGGGGCGAAAGACCTGTTTCTAGGACATTCGCAGCTTCAGTCGGAGCTGCGGCTACAAGGCTGACGCCATTTGTGGGATCCATTGTCCTTTCTCGAAGACTTTATGTAATTTAGCAAGTGCTCTATCGAAACCCTGAAAAGCACTTACAGATCCTTTCAATATCTAACCCAGCCTCATAAAAGTGGAACACTCGGTAAGAGAAGACTAAACCGTGCGCAAATATCTTGAGGAAACAACGAAAAATATCTGAACTCGACGTCCGGCAGCTTTAATGAGGGGTTTTCGATCCAGATCAGCGTTCAAGGAAAGAAGGCATCCAAGGCGTTATCAGGCATCCGAAAAGGCAAAGTTTCTGCCGCGGTGTTGAGCATGAAGTCCGAAAATTATGCCTGTCAAGTAGTACCCTAATATTAGGTTGGTGCGCAAGAGCTCTGGTCCATTGGCGTAGCTGTCTGTGCAAGGACTGTGCATGTTCGAAGGGGCTCCTCAAAGAGCCTAGCTGGATTTTCTAAAACCCGAAGTCGAGATCTGGACACGTCCTCGGTGTTGAGGGTACCTTATTCGCTTCTCCTTGACTCCTTGACCGCCAAATGTTGTTCCAAGATCGGCGTGCTGTGAGACATGCCTTAATGCAAAGCTATGATGCAGTCAGAAGACCATGTCGCAAGATTCAAGGTGGATAAGGTAGGAATCGAGACATGCCGGCATGGAAAGTCAGCATGTCAGCAGATCGTACCCCAACACCTACCCACCTATGGATTTAGCACACTCTCTCAGTGGCTAAATTTAGATAAGCCAGCACAACGAAGTGCATCGGGCCACATACTAAGCTAGTGATTTATGCACCAGGAAAATTCGTTGCATCAAAGGCTCTGAGATCGAGACAGAATTACATCGAGTGTTATCCATAACCCCCACTCCCCTGCAGCACGAAGGCAACCAAAGGCACCCAGCGCAAGTCCTCGGCAAAGATTGCCCGTATAGTCCCTTCACACGCAAGCCCTTGATACCATAACGGAAGTCCGACTCATTCTAGATATCTGAGCCAGCCGTACCCATATGGAGATTTGAAGCCAGGACACCTTTGAGATCCTCCTAGCAGACTTGCTGGACTTTCGAAGAGGAATCTCTGGTATTCGGTCCCGTACCAGGATCTGTCGATTGATGGTAGACCGTTCCGGAGTTGTTCATAGTAGTGATGCTTGGTAGCTGGTAAAATGGGTCATCTGAGCGCGGCTGTGAATGTAATCTCTTTACACGCTTGTAACGCTCGAGGTGATGATTGTTCTTAGGCGGCTTGTTACGCTGCCGCCGGAAAAGAGGTTGTACGGTAGGGATACAGCCGGCGGCTATTATGAGATGGTTGTCACAGCTGCAAGGATGGCCTTAATGAGTTGGGGACGATTGAAAGGTATGGGCAAGACGTACATAACCCACAGGTACATCCCAGCGGTATCATCTGTAATAGATAGCATCAGATTTCATAATTTATTGACTTTGTACCATTTAAGAACACACTTACATGTCGGATCTGCACTTGCCGAAAGACTCCAAATTTCAACGGCACTAACGATGGTAGCTACCATGGCACTAGAGGCATCAGATTCTACCAAAGGAGCTACTTGACGTCTTCCACTTACAGTAAGCATAGACCAAGTACGCATGCCAGACCGAATTTTCGCGTCAACTTCATCTGTAGGTTCCAGACGATGGAAATTGGGAAGACAGCGAAAGTGAGATCGGTGAACGCAGTTACGGCTTCGTTCAATGGTCAGACGGGTTCCCAAAGTGCGATTATGGTTGATCGCTTACCACAACTTAACACCTCAAGGTCCCTCGAGACGGCTGGGCTCAAGCATTCGCCAGCAACATTTCGGTCCCAAACACGACTTGTTGGCCGGCATTGCGCGAATTGTACGATAAGCGCAACGACGGCAGCAAGAGTATTTATCGCTGTCATGATGTAGAGAAACCGTCGGAGCCAGACGTGTTTTGAGAAGATACGAAGGAGGAAAATGGCGATAGAGATCCTAGCGATCTGAAGCGCGAGCACAGTCGGAACCTGGGACACCAAGCTCCATTTGACAGCGTTGACTATCTGCTCCGGAGCAAGCGAGATCATTCGCCGTCCGAAGCCAGAATGAACGGCCCAGCTCACAATGGACATGCCTGTAATATCCAGAACCTAGTCATACGTTGAACACCGTGCTCATAGAAGAGGTACCATATTGACTCACCATGGCGACGACCATGATATGATCGTCAAGACCAATTTTCTTGACGATCCTAGCCCTTGCAAAGACCCGGAGAAGCACCAGTATTAAAGAAAGGCCAGCCCCTAGCCAGATCACTGCATTGATCATAGGTCCTTGGTTGGCTTGCGACGGCATCGGTGGGACCGCGGACGTTGCCATCCTTAGTGAATATTATTTGAGTTCCGGTAGGTAGTAGTATGAGCGTTGTGTAAATTGTTTCAAAGAATTTGGAAAGTAGTAAGATACCGTAGGTCAATTATAGTCATATAGAAAGACTGTGTAGTTCTCTCTAATGATCGGCAGGCTGGGACATGTTTGAAGGGATGCAGGTGGGTGGAGACTGCATGCAGATGGATCCAATGATTGATTGTCCACATGCAGCCCCCGTTACGACGGTGTTTTCCGGAGGTCATTCCGAATTGGTCCAACGGCATCGTGAACGCGGACCTGCGGCACTGCGTTGCCTGGAAAGAGCTGAGTACGATTGGTTGGTGGGCAGTGGTACGCCGAAAGCGAACTGTAGGCATCCAGTATAAACAAAGCAGCCGTGCAGTCTGGCTCTCAACTCTCCTTCCTCACTACCTGTCTTCAATTTCCAATTTGGACAATATTGATTGCAAGAACATCAGCATCGTGACCATGTCGCAAAAATCCGTCGTCATAGTACCTGGCTTCTGGGGTGATCCATCAGGCTTTGATGTGGTCGTTGACGACCTGGAACAGCGCGGATATCATGCAGTCGTGGTCAGACTACCAAGTTGGGGATGTGAACCTCCTAACAAAACTCTTTTGGATGACGCGCACGCAGTCCGAGAAGAAGTCACGAAAGTGGTGGAGGCTGGCCACGATGTCACGGTCGCCATGCATTCGGCAGGAGGTTTCATAGCGCCTGAGGCCCTAAAGGGCTTGCTGGCTCCAGACTTGCTGGCCTCTGGCAAGGCTGGGGGAGTCACAAGTCTGGTATATATCACAGCTCCTTGTATGTCTATTGGAGAGATGGCACCATCGGCACCGTGGTTCGAATACAAGGTTAGTAAATTTGGTGACCGGCCCTGATCTCGCTGACAATCGACACGATCTAGGGTGATTACCTTTGGGCAAAGACTCCTCGACAGACACTGTACAGTGACCTCTCGGATGCGGAGGCTGATAAGTGGACAAAGCGTCTCAAACATCATCCCGCCCATAATTACAATTCGAAGACATCGCAAGAACCTTGGAAGAGGGTGCGCAGCGTATACCTGAAATGCGCGAACGACACTACGATACCTGTCGAGATGCAGACCATGTTTTCCGAGAAAATACCTGGCTGTGACATCGAGATCTGCACCTCTGGGCATTCGCCATTCCTTACTCAGCCATTGGAGGTAGTGAAGGCAATCATCAAGGCTGCGGGTCAGACAGGGGCTTAGGCGTGGGTGTTACAGAGATAGTTGATGGTCTTGGAGCCCAATATGTCGTTTGACTTCGGGTGTACGACGGACTCGAGTCGATCTCTACAGGACAGGATAGCAATGTAGCAGTTTTCGGTTTTACTTGAAAGACTGTTCAGAAGGGTTCCATATGGACAATCCAATAAGGATGACCATGGTTTGGTGCTTCTGCAGTTGTGTGAGCCCAACCAGCCCGCAGCCACAGATGTTTCTAGGCAACTCACTATGATTCTTGCGGAATAAGCTAAGGCAGACGTGCCAAAAATCTCACGCCGGGACCACGGATGAGGCATCCTCGCTTTGTTTTACTCCGTATCCTTGGTAAGCCGGTAGATTTGTAGTCGCGCTATCAGAAGAGTCAGAGATCAGCTGCACAGCTGCACAGCTGCACAGCTAAAATGCAGAGTATGTGGTTTCATCCCAAGCTACAGGCAAGACTGTCCTCGCGCACCACAGAGGAGTAGGGGAAATTGCGGGGCGAGAAAATAACTCAACACCTTATGCACGGTGAGGCCACGTAGAGAGGATCGTCTACGGCTGGATTCTGAGTGGCATAACCGACGTCGTACGAAGCTGCAAGCCTCCTGCATATATTCGACTTGCATTGTTCCATTGCCTGGTTGCATGAAAGTCTGAATGCCTGGGTGTCTGGTTGCCTGGAAACCTTGGCGTCTGAGTGTTCGTTCGCCCGCCTGTCTAATCGCCTGGGTGTCCGGTTGCCTGAAACTATGACTGTCTAAGACTATGATCGGCTGGAAGTCTGATCACCTAGGTTTCCGATTGCCTGGAAGTCTGATCGCCTGGGTGTCTGTTTGCCTGAAAGTATAACCGCCTGCAGATGTCTCGAGACAATCTTCTTCTGAATTTCCGGCAGTCTTCTTTAGTTATATTGCGTTATCTATCTAGTGAGCTTATATCTAATCAGAATTATTTTGGTGTTGTTGCTATTAATAATATCTAGTTTTATCGATAATATTTCTACTGTTTTCTAATTTAACATATAATTAGAATCTAGATTAATTGTTGAATCAAGTTTCGATTCCAACTTTAGCAATCGATTTAACTGGAAAATAAGTAGCGTAAAATCGAATTATTAAGAATTAACTAATAATATTACTTAATTAACTCGCTTAGAATTAATTTTCTTACTTAATTGTTAAGATATTAAACTTAACATTAAGAAATTAAGTTATATAATAAATTCAATTTCTTGCAATTAATATATTAATATCTTTATCTATATAAGAAATTAATAATATTTTATCTTTTATCTTTTATCTTCTACCTTCTATTTCTATTATTATTATTATTTTTATTTTTATTTATTGTTTTCTTTATTATATATAGTTTTATTAATTTATATATATTATTAATATTATTGTAAAACTTAAAATTAATAATTATAATATTGTTTAAGAAATTATTATATACTTTAAATATTAAAATATTGAAATAAGTAACTTAAATTATTGAAAGTATTTTATTTATATTTAGATTAGAAGTTTTGGAAAGATTACTTTGTATAAGCAAATTCTACAAAGTTTGCTTTCTAGAAATAATATCGATATATCTATATCTAGTTTACGTACGTTAAATTTTCTTTTTTTTTTCTTTATAAAGCTACATATTATTTTATTGCTAATTTGAATTTTTTGTTTTATAGAACTAGTACTTAGTATATAATATACTATCAAAAATATAAATTTTCAATTTTATAAATAAATTTAAGTCTATAATTGTTAATTATTATAATATTTCTTTCTAATTAAATAGAATATTATTTTAATTAGAAAGATATATCTTAACGCAAAACTTTATATATTAAATAAACTTTCTTAATAGTTAAACAATTAATTCTTTTATATTTTAAAAATTAATAACTTTAACTAAATAGAAGCGAAGAAGAGATAATTAAACTTAAAAAAGTAGTAAACTCCAAAAAAAGTTAACAAATAAAAAGAAATATATAAATAATATGACAAAAAAAAGATTAATAACTCTTTTTTGAAGCTATACTAGTTTTAGCAACAAAAACGCGCTATTAGTACAAAATTTATACAAGAAACTCGAAGTTAAGATCTTTATTGAAAGAGAAAAGAGAAAAAAAAATATATATATATATATAACAATTATAATAAAAAATATAATAAGATAAATAAAAAGAATTAATATTAATATAATATTGTTAATATATAAGAATATAGAAATATTTAGACTAACTATAAGATCGAATTTCGATTTTAATTTTTAGAGTTAATTTAACTTGTTAATTTTAATATTAGAAATCAATTCAAATTTTAATTTAATTTCTATTATTTTAAAATTAAATTAATTTGATTAAATTTAATTCTCGATTTTATATTTAAAATCGAATCAAATTGTTAAAAAATCGAATATAATATTATTATATTAAGATTTTCTATTTTTATATATATATTATTATAATTTTGACTTTTTTGCTAAAATATTAAGTAATATACTTCGACTTAAAAACTACTTTTGCTTATATTATTTTAAAACAATTTACTTATATTAGTTGCTATTTGTATTATTTTTTTGTATTATTTTTTTGTTCTTAAACTATTTTTTTAAATTGTTAAAGAATATTGTTATATTATATTTATATTGTTGTTTGTAAAATATTAAATTCTTTAAGAACTTTAAATTAATTATTGTTTTTAAATAAAGAGATTTTTTAGCAAATCTATTTTTTGCAATTTGCTATTTAGTAGTTCATATTCTAATTAATTTGCAAATTAATTTAATTAAGATTTTCTTATTTTTGTTGTTGATATTAGAAAAAGAAATCTTTGCAAAAAATTTAATAAAAAATTTAATAATTATTTATTGCTTATTTTAAGAGAGAAAAACAAATATATTAAATAAAGTTTAAATATTAATATTTAATTTCAAATATAGTAATTACAAACAACTATTAATAACAATATTTTAAATAAAATTTAATTTAAACTTGTTAATTTATATTAAGCAAAAAAAATTAACATAAAAATATAATTCAAGTTTTAAAACAAATATATTTAAATAGTTTTAATTATAAACAATATTTTAAAAATTATATACAAAAGTTGTTATAAAATTTTGAACTATTTTATTGTTTACAATTATTTAAACATATTAAATATAAAGAAATATTTTCTATTTTTCTTTTGTTTAAAACAATTTTAATTGCAAATTATAATTAATTTAATCTTTAATTGCGTAAACTACAATTAATAATATATATAACTAACAATTTATTAGAAGAAAAATTATATTTATTTGTTGTTATTTTTTATTTAAAATAATTAAGAAGATTAACTATACAAAATTTTTATAATTTTAATTTTAATTTTTTAAATTATTAACAATCTTAACTTTTAAAAGCTATTAAAAAATTTCTCTAAATTTCATATTTTTAGATTGTATTAAATTATTTAAGATAATTCTCTTAAAATATAATTAAATTTGTAAAAAAAATTAAGATAGATCTTTAGAGTATTTAATATATTTCTATTGCTTTAAATATATAATTTAGTTGTTAAAAAGTTATTTATCTAAAAGTATTAATATATTAAATAAATATTATGTTTTAATTTCGCAAATATTTTATTAATTTTATTTTTCTTAATATTAAATATATAGATTGTTAATTAATATTAAAACTTGTAAAAAATTTAAAATCTTTTAAAATTAAAAACAATTTTTTTAAGATTATTATTAATAATACAAATAATAACAATATATTTAAAAACAATTTTAAAAAGATTTTAAATTAAGAAAAGTTTTAATAAAACAAATAACAAAACTCTATACTTTATTTAATTTATATAATTAATTTTGTAATTTAAGATTTTATTTTAACTATAAAATTAAAAGCAATAGATAATAATATTGTTATACAATTAGAAAATAAATAACTTTAAGATATTGCAAGAAGCACAAACTTATCTAATATAATTAAAAAGATATTTAAATTTAAAATAATACAAAGAGATAATATATATATTAAATTTATTAGATTTGCGCTTTTATAGTTGCTATTAATAGCTTGATTAATATTTGTTTTAATTCAAAAAATTAAATAAAAATTAATAAAAAATTACAAAAACTAATATAAAATATTTGTATTTGTTAAAACTCTATCTATTTTATACTTTGTAAAATATATTAAATTCGCGATTATATTAATTTAAAAATAAAGAAATATTTTTAAAATTTAAAAATTTAAAAAATCAAACTTAACAAAAATAAGTAGAACTTAGTTTTGCTTATTAATAACATATTAAATTGTTTTACAAATATATTTTTATAGTTTTGCAAACCATTAATACAAATATTAATTTAAAATTTCGAATATTTAATATAATATTTAATTATCTTAAATATCTAGAGAAAATAATAAGAATTAATATTTATTTTTTAATAAATATTATATTTAAGATTTGCAATAAAATTTTAATAAAGTTTGCAAAATATTATTTAAAAATAGAAAAATTAGACAATATATTATATAATTTTGTTAATATTTTAGATTTTATATAGAAAGTTAGTTTTTATAAATTTTAAAATAAAAGAGAAAACAACAATATTATTAATTATAAAAACAATTATAAAATAGAATTTAAAAACTATTATTAATATTTTTATAATTTAACTGCTAATTTAAGAGTAGAAGTGCAAAAAGCAACTATTGCTAAAAAGATAATACAATATAATAATATATATAATCTTTATTAATATTAATATAGTCTATTGTAATTATTACAAAAAATTTACTTTAAGAATTTTGAGAATTTTGTTTAATTTAAAATAAAAACAATTAATATCTACATATTAATATTTTGGAAATAAATATATAATTTGAGAATATTAAAAAGTTAATATAATTTTTTTTTTAAAAATAAATACAAATAACTTAAGATATACTTTTATATTTAATATTATTAATAGATATTAAATAAACTTTTAGTCTTGTTTAAAAAAATATTAATAAAATTGATCTTAAATAAGTTTGCAAATAACTAAGCAAATTATAATAATTAAATATTTTAATTGTACTATAAATCTAAATATAGAAAAGATTGTTCTCGAATTACAAAATATATATTATAGAGAAAAAATTAACAATTAAGCAATATATAGAGAGAGAAAAATTATACTAGATTTTAAGATTGTTTTAGACTAAATTTATTTATAGATAAGTTAATTTTCGATTTTTTTTTTTTTAATAATTATAAAAAATATTAGATACTATTAGTAATAATATAAAGAAATAATATATTTAATAAATTAAATTGCTAAAAAAAATTACTAATAATAGAATTTAAAAATTCGAATCTTAGTTAATATAAAGAACAATTATAATTGTTTAAAAAAAATATATTATATTTGTTTAAAAAGAAGAATATAATATTGATATAAAAAATTTAGTTTAGAAAATCAAATTATTTTACAAAATTCTTAATAAAAAGCAAATCTCGTAGCTAAAATATTGTATATTTTGTGTAAATAATTGCAAAATTCGAATCTATAATATATAAGATATTAGTTATAATTTTGTTATTATAATAATAATACAAACAAATAATATACTTACTAAAAAAAAAATATATATAAATATCTTTATTGCTTTCTAAAGTACTATTAAAGCTAAGTTTTAAATACAATAATTAATTTAATTATACTTGTAATTATTAATCTTATTATAAAGAAATTTACAATTTAGATACTAAAATACAAGTCGAAAATAAAAAAATTAGTTAATTTTCAATTTTTTTCAGTTTTACAAAGAACAACAATATTAAGCTTTTACTTTTGTATATACTATTGCAAAATATTAGTATATTAGTCGAAAATATATTGTCTGTTTGTATTGTTTTAATTATATTAGTATTCTAAATACTCTTTTTTTTAATATAGTTTTTTATTATACAAATAAAGTTTTAATACGCTAGCTTGTTTATTTTATCGAAATAATTGTAGTTTGGGTTGAGTATTTCGGGTTCGATTCGGGTTGAGTCCAAATTTTTGGTCCAAAATCCAGATAAAACCTAGATTGTTCCGCGGAGTAAATATTAGTATTAAATTAGCTATAAATAATATTAATCTATCTAATATTTATATTATATTAAGAATTCGAATTTCTTTTAAAATACAATTAAATAAATTTTTTAAATTTTAATTCTAAATAGTTTAAATATATTATCTTAATATATTACTAGATAATTTACTATTAAGAAATTATAAAATAGAATATAACTTTCTACTATTTATTTTAGAATTTCTTTATACTAATATTAAGTTTTAACAATTTAAGTTAATTTTTTAAGTTAATTTTCAATTTTAAGTTTGCAACTTAATTTGAATAATCAATTTTAATATTAAAAATTTAATTAGCTTTTCGATTTTAACTTTTGAAATCGACTCGATTTAATTTAAGTCGAATATTTAATTTAAGTCGAATATTTAATTCGAACTCGATAACTTAATTCGACGCAATTAGTCTAGAAGTATTAAAACAATATTAAAGACTTTTTATATTTAGAGTTAAAATATAAAGCAACAAAAAAATATTAAAAAAGAATTATTTTATATTAAGAAAATGTTATTGAAGACAAACTTGCTCAAAACTAATTACAATATTATAATATATTAGAGTAGAGTAGAGGAAATATCTAAAAATATAAAGAAGAAACAAAAAATATTTATTAAGATTAACAAAAATATATATTTGAAAATAACAATTAAAAAGATCGAGTAATTCACAAAGAATATCTAACAAAAGAGATATATATTACTAGTAGTACTTATAGTTAACGCAAAGATAGCAAATAAATTAATTAATAGAAGAATATATTATAAATTAGATATAAAAATTAGATAATTTTATTTTTCTAGTTACAAAATATATTTAGACTAATTGTGTCGAGTTAAGTTATCGAGTTTAAATTAAGTACTCGACTTAATTTAAGTTAAGTCGATTTTAAAAGTTAAAATTAAAAAGTTAATTTAATTTCTAATATTAAAATCGACTATTTTGTTACGCTAATACTTTTTACAAAGATATTAGAGATAATTATGCTATTAAAAAGATTTGTAGATATCTTTAGACAATACTAGCAATTACTTAATAATAAGAGTTTGCAGCTTAAATAGTTGTAATAGTAAATTAAGATCTAAAATAAATTAAATACAATCTATAAAAGAGTTGTATTCTAATTTCTATATACTAAAAAAATACTAATTGTTTGTTTTGCTTATTTGTTAAATATAGCAAATATAGTTGTTTGCAATACTTGCTTATTAAATGTATTAAATATTATATTTAAAATATTTGTTTCTCGAGTATATCAAGTATAATAACAAATTTGTTTTAAAAATATAGAATCTAAATTACTAATATAGCTTGAATAAGCTTATAATATATTTAGATTAAATTGCAAACTTAGAATTGAAAATTAATTTAAAAAACTAATTTAAATTGTTAAGACTTAGTATTAATATAAAGAAATTCTAAAAGAAATAGTAGAAAGTTATATTCTATTTTATAATTTCTTAATAGTAAATTATCTAGTAATATATTGTAACAAGATAGGAATAGGATCCCGATTGATAGACAATTATAACAACAAAGACTTATCGCGATATATATATAAATTGCACTATATAGTCTAATAATATATTAAGTAGCTAAGATTCTAAGATCTAAGTAGAAGAGATTACATATATATTGCAGATAGATTGCTAGTATTAATAGCAGATATCTTCAAATCTATAATTTGATATTATTTGATTATTCGATTATATACAATTCTCTCTCTTTTAGTAATTGTCTTTTAATTACTTAATAAAGAAACCTTTGTTTTTGCTTGTACAAAAATAATAAAAAAAAATAAAAAAAATGCTTTTATTTTTTCTAGATTATTAGATTATATCTTTTGTTTCTTTTGTTAGTTAAGTCGATTGTATAAAGAATATAATAAATTAGTTTGTATAGAATTTCTTAAAAAATTAAAAAAATTATTAAATTAAAATTAAGTACTTAAAAAAGCTAATTGTTGTAAATTTTGCTTATTTTTTAAAGACAATAACAAAAGTAATAAACTTTCTTAATATAAATTTGAAAATTTAGTTTAAGATACAAGTAGCAATAATAAAGTAGATTGTTGGTATTATATTTGTATTAAATTTTTTAAAATAAAAGATAAATATATAGTTCTAAAAGTTATTTCTAGTTTCGAAATACTTAATCTAGATTGCTAATTTAATTTTAATTCATAATATTTTTTTCTAGTTTTAAATTAAAATAGTAGAATTTTCTCTTCTTTATTAAAACAAATAATCGAAGATTTAAATCTTATTATCTTTTTATAGTTAATTAAATAAGAATCTAAATTGTTCTTAATATTAAATTAATATATATTAAGTATTTTAAAAATTTTAAATTTTAGAAATTTTATTTACAAATATAGTTTAAATGTTTTATTTTTTAAATTTTAAATTTCTCTTTATATTAATTTTATATAATATATTGTATATTCTTAAGTTTGTTTTACTAAACATTTAAATTTTTTTATATCTTTAAATAGAATTTTTAACTTTTTTATTATTTTTGTCGAGTTCTAGAATATATATTCTATAATAATATTTTTAATATTAGATATAAAAAAAAAGTCGATAGCAATTTTAAAACAATAAGATATATTAGTTAAAAATAAATTTAACAAATTTAAATCTTAATAAGTTGCAACAATACTACTTTTTATATTTATTAAAAAATTCTTTAGAGTTTCTCTATCTTTTAATAAAGTTATATAGACAAGAAATATTTTAATTTTTATATTAATTTTAATTTTTAGTTTGCAATAAGAAATTTGAAATTGCGCAATTTGTATATCTTTAAATTAACAAAATATATTTATTTAATACAATTTTTATTCTATCAAATTCTTTTTTTCTTAATTTAGTTTTTAATTTTTTTTTTAATTTTTTTTTTCTTATTCTTTGCAACTATATATCGATCTAAATATAAAAATTGTCTATTAAATATTTTTTGCAAAATAGATTATTTTGTATAACAAAAAAAATAATTAATTGTAATTGCTAAAACTCTTAATAAATATTCTAGTTTATATTAAAATTGAAGTAATATTTTAATATTTAATTTTTATATTTTTTAAAAACTAACAAATACAATATTGTTAACAATCTATACTTGTAATTGTTTTGTAGAAATATATATATTATATAAGAATCTAGATTTATTTGTATTATTGTAGTTAGATAACTAGGTAATATTAGACTATAGACTTGGGGATGCTTGTTACTAGTACTAGCGATCTATCTACAATATATATGCGATCTCTCTTACTTAGATCTTAGAATCTTAGCTACTTAATATATTATTAGATTGTATAGTGCGATTTATATATATATTGCGATAAGTCTTTGTTGTTATAGTTGTCTACTAACTAGAATTCTATTTTTATCTTATTATATTAAAGCTTAACGCAAAGACTTAATTATAATAACAAATCTTAAAACAACAAGTTGTCGACGTATCTTTAAAAACAATCTTAGAAATTTAGAAATTCAAAAACTCAAAAATACAAAAAAAAAGTATAAAAAACAAGTTAATTTTAACAAATTACTAGAATCAAAAACTTTAAAAATTAAAAACACAAAATTAACAACTTAGAAATTAAGATATTATTAAATTAAAAAACAAAAAAAAAAAAAAAAGTTAAAGCATTAAAAATAGTAATAAGAGTTGTAGATTTAAAGATTAAGATGTTTTATTAAAATTGCGATTAGTATTTATTGTTAAAACAATAGATTGTTTACTAATTATAGTAACGTTATTAAAAGAAGTTTTTTAACAATATAATTAATTTATTTGCTTAAAAGCAAGAACGCTATTTAAACTCTTTTTTTAATAAAGATTGAAACAAGTCTTTAATGCGAAGTTATTTGTTAATAGTAAATTAATAACTAATTAAAAGAAGCAATAAATCAAGAACATCTACTTATAAACAATCAAAAAAATAAAGAAACAATAAACAAAAAAATAGCGCAAAATTAAGAAAAAAAAAGAAAATCTTTTCTTAATGTTTTTGCAAAGAAAAGAAAAGAAATTGCAAATTAAAAGTATTATTTTTTGAATTAATTATTATTATTAATTTTTTTAATTTAGTAGTTGTTATTTTTACTACTTATTGTTAAACTATTCTCTTAGAAACAATATCTTAGAACAATAAAAAAATCGCAAGACTTTTCTTTAATATATTTATATCGACAATAAATTTACTTAATAATTTTATAAAAATTGTAGAATTTTATTATTATATAATCTTTATATCTTTTTTAAGAACGTTAAAAGTATTGCACTTTAATAAACTTAATATTATCAATTTTTTAAATCGATTCTCGAATCTTTGTAATAAATATAAAGTTATTTTTTAATATAAAATTATTAAGTTGTTTCGATATTGCAACAAGCTTATAAAAGACTTTATTAAATTTATTGTTGTCTAAGCAAATAAAAAACAATTTAAAATAATAAATAAATAAAAAAAAAAGTATAAAAATTTAAATTTAAATTAAGAAATTAATTTTTGTGCTTTTCTAGAGTTTTTAAAAGACGTATTAAGAATAAAGTTAAATAATATTTGTAAATATAATTAACAATTTAAAGTTATTTTCTCGAAATTTATTAAATTTGATTAAGTTAATAAATATACTAAATTCTTGTAATATTTAAAGAGTCTTTTTTGTAATATTTGCACTAAGATAATGCAAAAACATAAAATTAATTTAAACAATATTATTATTATAATATTTAAATTGTTATACAAGACAATTATAAAATTAATCAAAAATAAGACAATTATGCAAAAAATAAATATTAATAGCAATTAAGTTGCTTAGCGAATTGCGAATATTAATATAAATAAATTAATAAATATAATAAGCAAGAAGCAAGATCTAGTAAAGAAGAAAATTACATTAAAGACAATCTTTGCTTCTTTAGTATTGTTAACAATTGCAATTGAAAATATAAAAATTAACAAAATACTAAAGATTTTAATACAAGCTTTTGAAAATCTTAAAATTAACAATGTTTGCAAAATAATAAAGAACAAGATTTATTAAATAATTTAACAAGCAATAACAACGCAATTATAAGAAATTTCGCATATTGTATTTTTTCAAATCTAAATAACAATTTAGAGTTTATCTCAAAAAACAATTTATACTTATTAAGAATTTGTATTTGTTTCTAGATACAATCGATTTTAATTAAAATTAAATAAATGTTTGTTTTGTTACAATTTGCATAGATAATAAATTTGTCTAAAGCTAACAATTTTAATAGCAAATAAGAAAATTTATATAAATAAAAGCAACAAAATTTGTTATAAATTTAACGATTTTAAGAATAAAGAAATAAAGTTATCTCTTAATAATACAAAAATTAAAAAAAAGATTGTAAGAATTTGTCTTTAATAAAGAACGCAAAATTGTGTTCGAAACTTTGTAATTATAATAATAGCAATAAGATTAAATATTAATTCTTTGTTAAAAAACAAAAAGAATAATAAATTAAATTAAGCAATAATAAAGATTTAAGAAGCTTAATTAGAATAAGATTCTTTTAAGCAATAAGCGCTCTAGAAGTTCTTAATAAAACAATCAATCAAAATAATTAAAGAAAGAATAAAAAAAAAAGAGATTTTCGAAGATTAAAAATGTTAAGTTTAGAAATTATTTAAAGATAAGAAAAGTCTTAGATAAAAAAATATACATAAAGAAAAAAGTAATAAAAATAAGAATAAAGAATATTATAATAAAAAATATTTTTGTAGTAATTAACTTTAACTCAAGAATTATTAAATATTAAAAAAATAAATCTAGAAAGAAGCAAAAAACTTTTGTAAATTATATATAATAAACAAAATATCTAAAAAGAATATTATAAATTGTAAAATATTAAGTCGATTTTAAAACTATAACTTAAAGTATTTTTATCTTAAAAATAAAATTAAAATTAATAAATCTCTTAGATTTTTGTTTTAATTTAAGTCGCTCTTTTTTTTGTTCTTTTTCTAATAAGAAGTTTGATACTATAGTAACAAAGAAAATTTTTTAAAAGTTTACAAAAAAAGAGAAAGAAACAATTGTTATTGTAAAATCAATTAACGCTAAATTTATTAAAATTGTTTATTTTGAGAATATTGTTGCAAGAATAGAATTTTTAAAAATTTTATATTTTGTTGTTTGCTTAATTGCATAAGTGCAATTAAAAAATATAAAAATCAAAGCAATATTTAATAATAATGCAAAAATCAATTGTATTGATAAGAGTTTTGCGAACAAAACTAGTTTAGCTATTCGACAAGATATTTCTATTTTATTAATAAAAATTACAAGAATACGTATTTGTTTCGAAGAAATAATAAAAGATATAAAGATATTAATTAAAAAAATAATAATTTATACTTTTATCTTGGTTGTTTTTTAATCTAATTATAAAATTCTATTAAATCGATCTTTTTAGCGTAGTATCTAAATAAGCTTTGTAAATATAAACAATAACTTTCTAGAATTAACAATACATTCTAAAAACAAAGCAAAGCATATTAATATTTTAGAAATATTTATTAATTATTTTAGTAACAAAAATAAAAACGTTGTGTTCTTAGAGAAATCTTTAAATCTCTAAATAATTGTTCAATTAATATAATTGCTCGATTTTGCAAATCTAATTGTAAAGAATTTTTGAAAATAAAGATCAAAACTATTAGAATAACAATATTGCAAAATAAGATTAAAGAAAAGAATTAATAAAATTTTAATTAATTAAAATAGACAAACAATATTAGCGTTTGTTTGCTTGCTAATACAATTAATTAAAATGAAGCAAATATTTAAATTAATACTATGTTTCGAACATTTTTAAAATTATTAATAATTTGAACCTTTTAATTATACATTATAAAAGAGACTTTTACTATTTAATTGTTCAAAAAGTTCGATATTCTTTATTAATTTTTATTGTATTGCGCTTATTTGTTTAAGTAAATACAATATATAAACAAAAAACTCAAAAAACAAATTCCATAAATATAAACAATTTAAATCATTTTATTTTAAACAAGTATATAAATTAAAAAAAAATATTAAAGCTATTAATTACAAAAGATTTTTAGAAGAAACTTAACAAAAGATACAATTTTTTTCTAATATTTAAGTTCTTAAGTATTAAGTACAATTTTTGTTTTATTAAGAAACGCATTTAGAAGCTAATTATAAAATTCGAACTTTTTTTTCAAAAATAAGAACTCTTAATTACAATACTTTTTAATTGTAAAATCGCTTTAATATAAAGTTTTGCTAAAATAAACAAAATTAGATTAAAAATTGCACTTAATTAAGAAATTTGTACTATAGAGCACAAGATATAGCAAGTCTCGAAATTTTTAATTTCTTAAATATTAAATTTTATTGTAATTAAGATGCTAGAGAAACGTCTTTAAACAAGTTTGCTAAAATATTGTTATAGTCTTTATCGAAATTTTTAATTTCTAGTAAGTAAAAAAAAGAAAAACAAGTATCGCATAATTAATACAATTATAAAAATAAATAAAATAATTGTTTAAAATACTAATATGTCTTCTAATGTCGAAGAGTTTGCAAAAGAGTTTGTCGAAATAATAATTGCGTTATTAATTGATTTTTTTTTAAAATATAATTAAATAAGTTTTGCATTAAAGAGTCGCAATCTTATTGTTTTTATAATTTCTTTTAAACTACTTAAAATAACTTGTTTATTACAAGATACAATTAATTTAATTGCTTAATTTGTAAAAATTGTAATACGCATTCTTAAAAATTTTCTTAACAAATGTTATCTATTTGTAAATAATATAAATATAAAAGAATTTAAATTAAATTATAACAACAAAAAGATAATTCTAGAAATTAAATTGTTTGTTTTAAAACATATTTAGTAATTAAATACAATATTGATAAATATAGAATTGTTTAAATATATTATATTTAGCAAAAAATCTTAATTTTGCAAGTTAGAAATCAAAATTGTCGATTTTGTATATAATTTTAATAAATAATTCTTTAACAACATTAAGATTATTAAGATTGTTAAGTAATTATTGTGTAAAAACGTCTTTGAAGCTAGAGTCTTTATAGAAGTATGCGTTTATTATTAAATTTAAATACTAAAATTTGTAATTATTGTAGAGTCGATCTATTGTTTATTTAAGACAAAATATATCTTTGTTTAAAGCTTCGAACAATAGAATGTTATAAATAAATTAAAAGTTGCTTTAATAAATATATTAATAATGCGCATCTTAAACTACTTTATTTTGATTAACAAAATTATTTTGATTATAGATTCTAGTTTAAAAGATTAAAAAATTGTGTTAATACAAATTGATACAATAACAAAGAGAAAACATTTTTTACAATATAAAAGTAAGCTTTAAAGCAAACAAAAATCTTAATACAATACTAAAAAGCAAAAATATTAAAAGCTTATAAAAATTTTAAAAAAAGTGCAATTTTAATTGTATAAAGTTCAATTTACAATTAAGATTAATACAAATATTTTAATAATTTAACTTAATTGCTTTGCGACAAATTTGCTCAATACTTTAGTAACTTGCTAGTTAATTTAAATTTGTCTCTTCGACTTTAATATACAATATATATTTAATTAAAAATATACAATAATTAATAAACTTTTAAGAAGATTAAAAGAGTTGTTTAACAATATTGACAAAACTAATAAAAAAGATATTAATAATTCTATTAATAGCTAGTTAAATTGTGTTTGCATTTGTCTTACACAAATAATAATATTAAAGAAAAACAAAAATATTTTCGAAAATAAGTATTTTAATAAATTTAAGCAAATTGTTCGATATTTAATTTTGTTACAAAGATCGAATATAAATTAAAACAATTTTCGCAAATTTAAGAATTATACTTTTTATTTTTTAATAAAAGAAGAACATTTGTTTTAAAAGATAAATAAGAATATATCTTTGCGTAGAATAATAAATTAAACAAAAAACAAAAATCGAATTGTAAAAAGCTTATATAACAAAAGTAATTATAAAAAGACAAAAAATATTTATTAACGCATTGCAAATCGATATTAATAACGAAATTTAATATAATTTTTGCAAGAAATATATTGTAAATTGCAATAAATGTTAGCAAAGAATTTCTAATAAATAAGAGAAAATTATATATTCAATTTATATTTTCGATTTGTAAAAAAAGATTGTTGTAAATTGCATTTATATATTAATTGCAAAAATATTTATTAAAGTAAATCTAATAGTTGTTCGAAATAATTTAACAAAATAAATAAAAATTAAAGCAATTTCGAATTTTAAAGTATTTGTTATAGTAAAGTTTCTATAAGAAAACATTTTTTGTCGATATAAATATATTAAGAAAATAATTATAAATAACAAACTTAAAAATAAAACTAATATAACAATTAAACTTCTAAAGAGATATAGTATTAAAAAAGTAACAATATCAACTTATTACTTACAAACAAATAAAATAATAAAAAAAGAGCACAAACTTATTATTAATACTTTGTCTAAGCTAATTAAGAGAGTCTTTACAAATTAATTACAACATTTGTACGCAATATTGTAAATTAATAAAACAACAATTCGAAAATTTATTAAAAAGATATTGTTTTGCTTTGAGTTTAAATACAAAGTTGTATTATTAATTAAAATAAAATATTTAGTTTGACATATTATAAATTAGAGAAAAGTTTGCTTAATAACAAATTTATTAATATTGCAAACAAAACAATTAAAAAAAAGAAATAAAAATATTTAAAAAGCAATTTTGTATCTTTGTTATTTTAGAGAAGCGAACAAAAATCTCTTTAATAATAATTATTAATTGCTAACGCGTTTATTTTAAACTAAAAACTTAATTTTATTATATAATATTAAACTTAATAAAAAATGAAATGTAAAACTATTTTTTTAATAATTAGATCTCTTTAAGATAAAAAAAATAAAAATTAAAAACTTTTATATTTTGAAAAAAGTTAATAACACAAAACTTAAAAGTATCTATTTAGAAAATTAATTAAAAAAATATATAAAAAGAAATTAAAATTTTTAGATCTTCGCAAAGTCAAAAGACAAAAATAAGAAAATAAAAAATAATTTTATATAAAAGACAAAGAATTAGTTTAATCTAAGCAATAGAAGATTGTTTGCAATTATTATATTATTGCTATCTTATTATAATTATTTAAATTACACAAAAGTATAAGATTTTTTTGAAAAAGAAAAAGTTGCAATCTTTATATTTATTTTATTTACAAAAGCTTCAATATAGAGCTTATTAATTTATAAGCATTAAAAAGTAATTTAATTATATAGAGTAATTTACAAAGCATTATAGTTTCGAGCATTTAAAGAGAACAAATAAAAAGATAAGAAAATTGAAAAGTCAAGATACTAACAATTTTAATTAATTAAAAGTAAACAAACAATATCAACATCTATTTGTTTATTCTAATTAATTGAAATTAACAATTAAAAAACGATCTAAAAGTATTAATAGCAAACTTTGACTCAAAGTTTTAGAATTTTAAGAATTTCTTTAAATTATAAAGAACGAGTTTTAATTATTTTTTACGTAATATTTTTTGACAATAAAGGTAGCAAAATTATATATTAATTATATTAGTTTTATACTTGTTTGCAAATTAATATACAAATAAATATTAATACAATTTTTTTGCGTAATTAATAATGTAAATGTTGCAAACAACGATTAAGTCTATAAGTAAAAATTCTTTGTATTTAGAGCTTTATATTTGTTAGATATTTAAAACAAATTATTGTTTTATTCATTAAAGTATAGCAACTTAATAACTTAATTCTTTGTTTACAAAATTCTTTTTTTCGATTTATTATTTTTGTATAAATTTTTTTTTATTAAGCTTGTGTTATAACAAATCTAGAACAACAATTACAAGATACTAGACGTAAACAATCTTTTGTAAGAGAATTTTTTTAATTTTTATTAAAAAATTAAGATTAAAGACAAGAGTTATTATTTATGTTAACAAAAAAATTTCGTAAAGAACAATAGCTTGTATTTGCTAAACAAGATATAAGTTAAAATTTAATAATATTAATATATTCTCTTTGTAATTAAAAATCGACTTTTTTAATTAAATTATTTTAAGCACAAAATTAGCAAATACTATTGCAACAATTACAAATATTATAGCGTCAAACTTTTTAAACTTAAACTTAAATCGAATTGCAAAAGACAATTATTTAATTTATAAAAAACAATTTAACTATTAAGAATTGCGTCTATATTTAAGTAATTAACATTTTACTTTAATATAATAAAATTATTGACAATAAAAGAAAAGAACGTTTGAAAAATCTTCGAAATATAGTTTTAAATATTTTAAAAATAGTCGAAAATTAAATGCGAGACTTGTGACAAACAATTAATAAAAATGCTTAAGTATTAATAAGTAACTTATTATAACAAGAATTAAAAAACGCAATATAAAAAATTAACTAAAACAAAAGATTACAAATTCAAAATAATTAAACTTAACTTTATAAACTATAATTATCAAAGATTACAAATATGTTATTTAAAAATATAAATTAATTAATTACTAAAGCAATATTGCGAATAGCAAAGAAGCGCTAAAATTTACAAAGAATTTTAAAGAAATTAAATTAAGTTGTGTGCAATCAACTTAAATATCGCACTATAAAATCGAAACACGTTGCTAACTATATAATTAACAACTACAACAAAATAAATATTGAAAAATTCAAAAATACAATAGCATCTATTAAACAAGAACTTTTAAAAATTAAAATAAAAAATTATTTTTGAAAGTATAATTTGATAAAAATTTTAAATGCGAAGTTGAAGAAAATTTATCAAATAAAAGTTCAAACAATTTTGTTTTTTCTTATAAAAGATGCAAAAAGAACGCAAACTTAAAGCGACAAATAAAAAAAATCTAAATTGTTAACTTTTTAATTAAAATTAAAGTTAAAATTTAAAAATAACAAGACTTACAAAAAACAAAACAAGAGAAAAAATCAAAATTTAGATTCTTTTAAAGAAATTTCTTCTTTGTTATTACAATTGCGAGATTTAATATTAAGATTGTTTTTGTTAAATCTTAGATTATTTGAAGTTGTCGATATAACAAAACTACGTGCTTTAATTATTAAAATTGCAAAAATCTTTCTAGAGACAATAGCTATTTTTATTTTAACAAACAAAAAAAACGATATAAAAAACTATTTATATATAAAAGTAAGCATAGATTTGCAATATTGAATCAACTATTATCTAGCAATATTAATCAAAGTCTTTCAATTAGTTAAACTAGTTATATCAATAAAGAAGCAAGAAGAAGATCTAATTACAATTATATTAAAATTGATTGTTTGCATAGCTTATTAAAGAAAGCTAGAATTTTTGTTAAAAATAAATCGAGTCTTTAATAATTAAATTAAAAGACAAATAATTTAGTATTATAAAAAACAAAACAATTTTTTAGCATTTATAAAACAAAATAAATTAAACTTTAAATTTAGCGTTTGTCTATTTATTTTTAAAGATTTCTTAAAACAATATATTTATAAGAGAAAAAAACTAATCTTTTTATTTAACAATTTTTAGTAAATTAATATTTAATTTCAAGTAATAGACAATATTAATCTAGCGAAATAAAATTAATATAAAATAATTGTTTGTTAAAATTAATTTGTTTATTTAATTGTTAATTCGAAGTACTAGATATAGTCGCAACTTTAAAACAAATTGCAAATAATATTATATTATTAACAAAAAAACAACAATTAACAAAAAGAGTAATTTCTTAATTGTTTGTTCTTAATATTGCAAATAATAATGCAAATAAATTTAGATTTTCATATAATATATATGCTTTTACAAGACGATTACAAACACAAATTGTTAACAATATCTTATTTATTAATTTTTAAAAAATATAAAAATTAAATATCGAAACATTATTTTGATTTCAATATAAATTAGAACATTTATTAAGAGTCTTAGCAATTGCAATCGATTATTTTTTTTATTGCACAAAATAATTTGTTTTGCAAAAAGTATTTGTTAAATAATTTTTATAATTAGATCGATATATAATTGCAAAAAGCAATAAAAAAAGAATAACAAAATAAAAAAATACTAGAAATTAAATTAACAAAGAAGAATTTGCTAAAATAAAAATTATATTGAGCAAATATATTTTGTTAATTTAAAGACATACAAATTGCGCAATTTTAAATCTTTTATTGCAAATTAGAAATCAAAATTAATACAAAAATTAAAATATTTCTTGTTTATATAACTCTATTAAAAGATAAAGAAACTTTAAAGAATTTTTAAATAAGTACAAGAAATAGCATTGTTGCAACTTATTAAAATTTAATTTTGTTAAGTTTATTTTTAATTAACATATCTTATTGTTTCAAAGTTACTATCGACTTTTCTTTTATATCTAACATTAAAAATGTTATTATAAAATATACGCTTTAGAATTCGACAAAAGTAATAAAGAAATTAAGAACATTGTTTAAAAATGCAAAGAAATTCAATTGTCTAATAAAACAAATTCGAGAACGTATAACATATTACGTAAAATTAATATAAAAAGAGATTCAAAAAATAAAGAGTAAAGTATTTAAATTTTATTCGTAAATGCAATTTATAAAGTTTAAAGATTTTAAAACATTTAATGCTTATTAAATTAATATCTAGAACAATTTAAATTCTTATTTAATTAATTATAAAAAGAAAACAAGATTTAAGTCTTTAACTATTTGTTTTAGCAAAAAAGAGAAAATTTTGTTATTTTGATTCGAAATTAAGAAAAAATGTTATAAATCAAAATTAAATTAGCAATCTAGATCGAATATCTTAAGACTAGAAATAACTTTTGAAATTATATGTTTATCTCTTGCTTCAAAGAGTTTAACGCAAGCACAACAACAACAATTTACTTTATTATTGTTACTTTTCTCTCGAATTAATCTTCTAAATTTATGTTAAAAAAACTTATTATTATTGTTATTGTCTCTAGAGAGTAAACAAGACTTACAACAATTAACTTTGTCAAGTACTTAATTTTGATCAAATAATTTTTTCGATCTCAAGAGAAGCTTTATGTAAACTAATTTATTACGTTTTTTATGCAATCGATTCGAGTAACAAAGAAAACAAAAGATCTAGCTTAACGATCTTGAAAAAATAAAAGCAATTTTTTTATTTTTTTATTACAATTTTTGTACGAACAAAAACAAAAGTTTCTTAATTTAATAATCAAAGAATAATTATTAAAAGAGAGAGAATTGTATGTAGTCGAATAATCAAGTAATATTAGACTATAAATTTAAGAATGTTTGCTATTAGTATTAGCGATCTATTTGCAATATATATGCGATCTCTCTTATTTAGATCTTAGAATCTTAGCTACTTAATACATTATTAAACTATATAGTGCGATTTATATATGCATTGCGATAAGTCTCTATTGTTATAGTTGTCTACTAACTAGGATTCTATCTCTATCTCGTTACATTATTATTTGCAATATAGAAAATAAACAATTGAGAAGTTACTCTTTTTATCGATTATTATTTTTTTGTTAATAATATAATATTATTTACAATTTGTTTTGAAATTATAATTAAATCTAGTATTTTAAGTTTGCAATTAAATAAGTAAATTAATTTTAATAGATAATAGTTCTATACTAATTTTATTTTGCTAGATTAGTATTGTCTATTACTTGAAATTAAATATTAATTTACTTGAAAATTGTTAGATAAAAAGATTGATTTTTCTTTTTTATAAATATATTGTTTTAAGAGATTTTCGAAAATAAGTAGACAAACGCTAGATTTAAAATTTAACTTATTTTGTTTTACAAATACTAAAAAATTTACTAAATTATTTGTCTCTTAATTTAATTATTAGAAACTCGATTTATTCTTAACAGAAATTCTAGTTTTTTTTAATAAGTTATATAGATAATCGATTTTAATATAATTGTAACTAAATTCTTTTTTTGCTTTTCTATCAATATAATTAGTTCGACTAATTAAAAAACTTTAATTAATACTATCAAATAATAGTTAATTTAATATTGCAAATCTATATTTACTTTTATATATAAATAGTTCTTTGTATTATTTTTCTTATTTGTTAAAAAAAAAATAGCTATTGTTTCTAAAAAAATTCTTGCAATTTTAATAATTAAAGTATATAATTTTGTTGTACTAATAACTTCAAATAGTCTAAAATTAAAAAAAAAACAATCTTAATATTAAATCTTGCAATTGTAATAGCAAAAAAGAAGTTTCTTTAAAATTTTTTTTTTTTTGCTCTATTTTTTGTAAGTCTTGTTATCTTTAGACTTCGACTTTAATTTTAACTAAAAAGCTAACAATTTAGATTTTTTCTATTTGTTGTTTTAAGTCTGCGCTTTTTCTACATTTTTTTTAATATAGATAATAATTCTTGTTCTTAATTTTAATTGTTTAATAGAGATTAAAAATTATCTTTTGCAGACAATTGTTTATATTTAGTATTTTGTAACTATTGTTTAGAATTGACTATAATATATATTTGATAAAAGAAAATTTATATAAGAATAATAGATCGAAAAAAAGAATTCTACTAATAAAAAATCAAATTATTAAGTTGCTATATTTTAATAAATAAAACAATAACTTGTTCTAAATATCTAACAAATATAGAGTTTTAAATATAGAAAATTGTTATTTATAGATTTGATTGTTGTTTGCAACATTTATACTGTCAATTATATAAAAGAGTTGTACTAATATTTATCTATATATTAATTTGCAAACAAGTATAAAGCTAATATAATTTGCGTATAATATTGTTATATTTATTGTTAAAAAATACTTTGTAAAAGATAATTAAATCTTATTCTTTATAATTTAAAGATATTTTTAAATTTCTCAGAATATTAAGTTAAAGTTTTTTATTAATATTCTTAGACAACTTTCTAATTGTTAATTTTAATTAACTAGAATAGACAAACAAATACTAGTACTGCTTATTTGCTTCTAATTAATTAAAATTATTAATATCTCGACTTTTTAATATTTTTATCTTTTATTTGTTTTGTTTAGACACTCGAAATTATGATATCTTGTAAATTACTTTGCGCAATTGCACGTAAATTCTTTCTAATACTTATAAATTAATAAGCTTTATATTAAAACTCTTGTAGATAAAATAAATATAAAGATTGCAACTTTTTTTTTAAAAAAAAATCTTATACTTTTGTGTAATTTAAAAAATTGTAATAAGATAGCAATAATATAATAATTGCAAACAATTTTTTATTGCTCTAATTAAATTGCTTTTTTGCATTTTTTATAAAATTATTTTCTATTTTTTGATTTTTGTTTTTTGATTTTGCAAAAATCTAAAGATTCTAGTTTTTTTTTTATATTTTTGAAATTAATTTTCTAGATAGATATTTTTAAGTTTTGTGTTATTAGTTTTTTTTTAAAATATAAAAGTCTTTAATTTTGTTTTTTTTTGTTTTAAAAAAATCTAATTATTGAAAGAATAATTTTATATTATATTTTTTATTAAGTTTAATATTATACAATAAAATTAAATCTTTAGTTTAAAATAGATGCGTTTGCAATTAATAATTATTATTAAAAAAATTATTATTTCTTTTTCTAAGTTAACAAAAATACAAAACTATTTTTTGAATAATTTATTTCTTCTTTCTAATTGTTTTGTTTGTAGTATTAATAGATTTGTTGTTAAGTAAGCTTTTTTTTAATGTATAATATATTAGATTAAATATTCTATCTTAATTAACAATATAATTTTGTATTTAAACTTAAAACAAAATAGTGTTTTTTTAATAAATTTTTAAATTGTTGTTCTATTTGTTTACAAGATTGTGTGCAAATATTATAATTAATTTGTAGAAATTTTTTTTGTTAGTTTGAACAAAATATTTACAATAGATCTATACTCTTTTTCTATTATTTTATTTGTTTGTCAATAATAAGTCGATATTGTTATTTTTTTAATACTATATTTCTTTAGAAGTTTAGTTGTTATTTTAATTTTATTTTTAAGTTTGTTGTTTATAATTATCTTTTTAATATATTTATATTAACAAAAAATATTTTTCTTCAAAAACTTTACTATAGTAAATATTTTAAAATTTAAAATTGTTTTAATTTTTATTTACTTTGTTAAATTATTTCGAACAACTACTAGATTTACTCTAATAAATATTTTTGCAATTAATATATAAATACAATTTATAATAGTCTTTTTTTACAAGTTAAAAATATATATCAAATATATAGTTTTCTTTTATTTGTTATAAGTTTTTTGCTAATATTTATTGCAATTTGCAATATTTTTTTTGCAAAAGTTAAATAGATTTTGTTATTAATATTAATTTGCAATATATCGACAAATATTTTTTCTTTTTTTATAATTACTTTTGTTATGCAAGTTTTTTACAATTTAATTTTTGTTTTTTGTCTAATTTATTATTTTATATAGAGATATATTTTTGTCTATTTTTTAAAATAAACGCTTTTCTTTTATTAAAAAATAAAAAGTATAATTCTTGAATTTGCAAAAACTCTTCTAACTTATATTTGATTTTTGTAGCAAAATTAAATATTAAGCGATTTGCTTAAATTTATTAAAATATTTGTTTTCAAATTTTTTTTTTTTTTTTTAATATTGTTATTTGTGCAAAACAAATACAAATATAGTTTAACTAGCTATTAATAAAATTATTAATATCTTTCTTATTAATTTTATTAATAGTGTCGAATAACTCTCTTAATCTTTTTAAAAGTCTATTAGCTATTATATATTTTTAATTAAATATATATTGTATATTAAAATCGAAAAAACAAATTTAGATTAATTAGCAAGTTATTAAAATATTAGATAAATTTGTTGCAAAACAATTAAGTTAAATTGTTAAAATATTAATATTAATCTTAATTATAAATCGAATTTTATACAATAAAAATTGTACTTTCTTTAAAAAAATTATAAATTTTTAATGTTTTTGTTTTTTTATATTGTATCGAGATTTTTGCTTGTTTTAGAGTCTATTTTTATATTGTAAGAAATATTTTCTTTTTGTTATTATATTAATTTGTATTAATACAATTTTTAACTTTTTAAATTAGAATCTACAATTAGAATAATCTTGTTAATTAGAATAGAGTAATTTAAAATATATATTATTAATATATTTATTAAAGCAATCTTAAGTTTGTTTATAATATTTTGTTGTTCGAAATTTTAAACAATTAATAAATCGATTTTGCAACAATTACAAATTCTAGTACTTAAATTTGATAGTAAATATATACTTCTATAAAGACTTTAATTTTAAGAATATCTTTATACAATAATTATTTAATAATTTTGATAATTTTGATGCTATTAGAGAAGCGTCTATTAAAATTATATACAAAATCGACAATTTTAATTTCTAATTTGCAAAATTAAGATTTTTTGTTAAATATAGAATATTTAAACAATTCTATATTTATTAATATTATATTTAATTACTAAATATATTTTAAAACAAATAATTTAATTCTTAGAACTATTTTCTTGTTGCTATAATTTAATTTAAATTCTTTTATATCTATATTGTTTATAAATAAACAGTATTTGTTAAGAAAATTCTTAAGAATATATATTACAATTTTTATAAATTAAGCAATCGAATTAGTAGTATTCTACAATAGAGAAATTATTCTAAATAATTTAAAAGAAGTTATAAAAACAATAAGATTGTAACTTTTTAATACAAGATTTATTTAATTGTACTCTAAAAAGGAATTAATTAATAATATAATTATTATTTTGACAAACTCTTTTGCAAACTCTTCTATATTAGAAGATATATTAGTATTTTAAATAATTATTTTGCTTATCTTTATAGTTGTATTAATTATATAATACTTTTTTTTTTTTTTTTTTATTAGAAATTATAACAATATTTTAGCAAATTTATTTAAAGACGCTTTTCTAATATCTTAATTACAATAAAATTTAATACTTAAAAAACTAAAAATCTTAAGACTTGTTATATTTTATATTTTACAATACAAATTTTCTAATTAGATACAATCTTTAACTTAATTTTTTCTATTTTAGTAAAATTTTAGATTAAGACAATTTTACAATTAAAGAGTATTGTAATTAAGAGTTTTTATTTTTGCAAAAAAAAAACTAACTTTATAATTAGCTTCTAAATATATTTCTTAATAAAATAAGAATTATATTTAATATTTAAGAATTTAAATATTAAAAAGAAATTATATTTTTTGTTAAACTTTTTCTAGAAATTCTTAGTAATTAAAAGTTCTAATATTTTTTTCTAGTTTATATATTTGTTTAGAATAGAACTATTCGAATTGTTTGTATTTATTAAATTTGTTTTCTAAATTTTTTGTTTGTATATTGTATTTATTCAAATAAAAAAATATAATACAATAAAAGATTAACAAAGAATATCGAACTTTTTGAACAATTAAATAGTAAAAGTCCATTTTATAATATATAGTTAAAAAATTTAAATTATTAATAATTTTAAAAATATTCGAAATATAGTATTAATTCGAATATTTACTTAATTTTAATTAATTATATTAATAGACAAATAGACGCTAGTACTATTTGTCTATTCTAATTAATTAGAATTTTGTTAATTCTTTTTTTTAATTCTATTTTGCAATAATGTTATTTTAATTATTTTTATTTTTATTTTCGAAAATTCTTTGCAATTAGATATGCAAAATCGAACAATTATACTAATTAAATAATTATTCAAAGATTTAAAAATTTCTTTAAAAATGTAATATTTTTATTTTTGTTACTAAAATAATTAACAAATATTTCTAAAATACTAATATATTTTATTTTGTTTCTAAAATAAATTGTTAGTTTTAAAAAGTTGTTGTCTATATTTACAAAACTTATTTGAATATTTTGCTAAAAAAATTAATCTAATAGAATTTTGTTATTGAATTAAGAAACAATAAAGATAAAAATATAAATTATTATTTTTTAAATTAATATTTTTGTATTTTCTATTATTTTTTTAAAACAAACATATATTTTTGTAATTTTTATTAATAAAATTAAAATATTTTGTTGAATAGCTAGATTAGTTTTGTTTGCAAAACTTTTGCTAATATAGTTAATTTTTGTATTATTGTTAAATATTGCTTTAATTTTTATATTTTTTAACTATATTTATATAGTCGAACAAGCAACAAAATACAAAATTCTAAAAAATTCTATTCTTATAACAATATTCTTAAAATAAATAAATTTAATAAATTTAGCGCTAATTAATTTTATAATAACAATTGTTTCTTTTTTTTTTCTTATAAGTTTCTAAAGTTTTCTTTTTGTTATTATAGTATTAAACTTCTTATCAAAAAAAGAATAAAAAAAAAATTTAAATCAAAACAAAAATCTAGAAGATCTATTAATTTTATTTTTATTTTTAAGATAAAAATATTTTAAGTTAGAGTTTTAAAATCAATTTAATTTTTTACAATTTTTAGTATTCTTTTTAAATATTTTGTTTGCTATATATAATTTAGAGCAATTTTTTGCTTTTTTTTAGATTTATTCTTTTAATATTTAATAGCTCTCAAATTAGAGTTAATTATTATAAGAATATTTTTTATTATAATATTTTTTACTTTTGTTTTTACTACTTTTTTTTTTATATATATTTTTTTGTTTAAGACTTTTGCTATCTCTAGATAATTTTTAGATTTTAGATTTTTAATTTTCGAAAAAAAAATTTTATTTTTTTATTTTTTATTTTTTTAATTGATTGTTCTATTAAAGACTTCTAGAGTATTTGTTGTTTAGGAAAAAATTATTTTAATTAAATTTTTCGAATTTTTACTATTGTTTAATTCGATTTACTATTTTTTTTATTTTTTAACAAAAAATTAGTATTTAATCTTATTATTGCTATTATAATTATAGAATTTCGAGTATAATTTTGCGCTCTTTATTAAAAACAATTTCTTGCATTATTTTTCTTAATCTTTGTATTATTAAGAGATAGTTTTATTTTTTATTTTTAGAATTGTTAGACTTATAACAAATTTTGTTGCTTTTATTTATATAAATCTTTCTATTTGCTATTAAGATTGTTAATTTTGAACAAATTTATTGTTTATACAAACTATAATAGAACAAATATTTATTTAATTTTAATATTAATTAATTGTATTCAAAAATAAAAGCAAATTCTTAATAGATATAAATTGTTTTTTAAGATAGACTTTAGACTATTGTTTGAATTTCCGAAGATATAGTATATAAAGTCTCTTGTAATAATATTGTTATTGCTTGTTAAATTATTTAGTAAATTTTATTTTTTATTATTTTGCAAATATTGTTAATTTTAAAATCTTTAAAAGTTTGTATTAAAATATTTAGCATTTTATTAGTTTTTGTATTTTTAATTGCAACTGCTAACCATACTAAAAGAGCAAAAACTATTTTTAATATAATTTTCTTTTTTACTAGATTTTGTTTTTTGCTTACTATATTTATTAATTTATTTATATTGATATTTGCAACTTGTTAAGCAGTCTAATTGCTATTAATATTTATTTCTTATATAGTTGTCTTATTTTCGATTAGTTTTATAATAGTCTTATATAATAGTTTAAATATTATAATAGTTGCGTTGTTTAAATTAACTTTATACTTTTATATTATCTTAGTACAAATATTGCAAAAAAGATTCTTTAAATATTATAAAAATTTGATATATTTATTAATTTAATTAAATTTAATAAGTTTCGAGAAAATAACTTTAAATTGTTAATTGTATTTACAAATATTATTTGATTTTGCTCTTAATATATTTTTTAAAGACTTTAAAAAAATACAAGAGTTAATTTTCTAATTTAAATTTCTATTTCTATATTTTTTTTTAATTTATTTATTATTTTAAACTATTTTTTATTTGTTTAGACAATAGTAAACTTAATAAAAAAAATTATAAATTTGTTGTAGTATTAAGACAACTTAATAATTTTATACTAAAAAATAACTCTATATTTATTACAAAAATTCGAGAATTAATTTAGAAAATCGATAATATTAAGTTTATTAAAGTGCGATATTTCTAACGTTTCTAAGAAAGATATAGAAATTATATAGTAATAGAATTTTATAATTTCTATAAAATTATTAAATAAGTTTGTTGTTAACATAGATATATCGAAAAAGAGTTCTACAATTTTTCTATTATTTTGAGATATTGTTTCTAAGAGAATAGTTTAACAACAAGTAGTAAGAGTAACAACTACTAGATTAAAAAATTTAATAATAATAGTTAATTTAAATAATAATACTTTTAATTTGCAAATTTTTTTCTTTTTTTTGTAAAAATATCGAGAAGAGATTTTCTTTTTTTTTCTTAATTTTGTGCTATTTTTTTGTTTATTGTTTCTTTGTCTTCTTAATTGTTTATAAATAGATATTCTCGATCTATTGTTTTTTCTAGTTCGTTGTCAATTTATTATTAACAAGTATTTTTGTATTAAAGATCTATTTTAATCTCTATTAAAAAAAGAGTTTAAATAGTGTTTTTGCTTTTAAGCAAATAAATTAATTATATTGCTAAAAAGTTTGTTTTAATAACATTACTATAGTTAGCAAGTAATTTATTGTTTTAATAGTAAATATTAGTTGCAATTTTAATAAAATATTTTAATCTTTAAATTTATAACTCTTATTGCTATTCTTAATATTTTAACTTTATCTTTTTTTTTTGCTTTTTAATTTAATAATATTTTAATTTTTGAGTTGTTAATTTCGTGTTTCTAATTTTTAAAATTTTTGATTCTAATAATTTGTTAAAATTAATTTGTTTTCTATATTCTTTTTTTTGTATTTTTGAGTTTCTAAATTTCTAAATTCTTAAGATTGTTTTTAGAGATATATTAATAGTTTATTGTTTTAATATATGTTGTTGTAATTAAGTTCTTGCGTTAAACTTTAATATAACAAAATAAAGATAGAATTTCGATTAGTAGACAACTATAACAATAGAGACTTATTGCAATATATATATAAATTGCACTATATAGTCTAATAGTATATTGAGTAGCTAAGATTCTAAGATATTTAAGTGGAAGAGATCGCATATATATTGCAGATAGATTGCTAGTATTGATAATAGATATCTCCAAGTCTATAGCCTAATATTACTTGATTATTCGACTACAATATTAAGATACTATATTTAAACTATTTAGTTTTAAAATTTAAAAAGTTAATTTAACTGTATTTTAAGAGAGATTTAAATCTTTAATACAATATAAATATTAAACAAATTAATATTATTTATAGCTAACTTAATATTAATATTACAATATATTTTGAAATTTAATAACAATTATTAACAATTATATTTGCTTTAACTATTAAACTATTGAAACTTATTATTTAAGCTTTTTCTATCTATTTATGTATTAATAAATAATAGTTAAACAATAGTATAATTCTTAAAATATTAAATATATACTTTTAATATATTATCAAAAATTAAAGTTTTTAAATTAAGTAAAATTAAATAGAGTTATATATAAGTTGCAATTCTAGTATTTATTTTAATTAAAATTTTATAATACAAAAAAAATAACAAGATAGAGTATACAATTTAATAATATATTAAGATAATATATTATAATTATACTTTTTAATAGTAGACTTTTTAAACTATATATATAAAGTTATTAATTTAATATCTTAATAATTTTGTTTACTTTACTATTATTTTAGATAGTTTAATTCGAATTATTTTTATTTTTTTATTATTCTTGTTGTTGTTATTTTTATTAATTCTATTGCTATTGTTTTTATTGTTCTTGCTTTTATTATTCTCTTTGTTATTCTTATTATTTGTTGCTAGATAGTAGTTATTATCTAGTTTTTCTATATTATTTTAAGTCTCGTATTAAGTCTTTTATTTATAATTATTCTTTTCAATTATATTATTAAGATTCCCTATTTTAAAAATAATAGAATTTAAAATATCTCTTTTTTTGTATTGTTTATGCTTGCAAAGTCTTTAACTAAAAATGTTATTATTAGTTCTTTTTAAGTTATTTAAGTTACTATAGTAGATAATTTGTTGTTAAATAATTTTTACAATTAATTTTATATAGATCGAAAAACTTTTATTAATATTAAATTTATTGTTAATATTTAACTATAATATTGTCTAACTTAAATATAGAGCACAAGTAATATATTTAAATAATATATATTTTCTTAAAAAATAATCTTATTATTATATTTTTATTTTTAAATAGTTTTTGTGTCTTTTTGACAATTTTAAGTCAATTTGTTTTTTTAATTGCAAATTTTTTTTTCGCTTTTTATCTAAGCTTATTCTTAAAGTATTTTGCTATAAAGTTATTAATATTGTATACTTTATTATATTATCTAAATATATTATTATAAAGATTTCAATTAATTTAATATTTCTTAATTTTATTTTTAATATTTTTCTTTATATATTTACAATCTAGTATAGAAATATATATTTAAACAATTGTTTTATACAATTTCTCAAGTTAAATTTAAAAAAATTTGCAATTGTTGTTTTGTTTTTAATATAACTTTTTTTATTATTATTTTATTCTTGTGTGCAATTGCAACTTACAATATTGTTTAAATTAATTAATATCGTTTTTATTATTTATATATATATTTAGTTTATTTTACAAGTAATTTATAGAAACAATATAATTATATAGCAATTTAGAAATTTTCTACAATATCTAGTAGAATACGACAAAATTTAAAGAGTAAAAAATTTGAAAAAATTAACAAAATTGTAAATAGTATATTAATAAATAGTTTTATTACAATAAAATAAAATAAATATAATAAAATTAGAGTTAATATTTATTTACTAATACTTACTTTAAATTTTTGTTAATACAAGATTATTAATACTTTTTATTAATATATAGTTGATTTTGTTTATATATTACGCAAGTTTATTTTTGTTAATTGCTTTATTGTTTATATTATATAATTTTATTGTTAATTACTAATTTAAGTCTCTCTTTTTACGCAATTCTTTAATATATTTGCATTAGTTAAGATTAACAAAATTATTGCTTATTTTGTTATAATTTCTTTAAATTTTATTTCGAATCTAATATTTTTCTTTTAATTTTATATAAATTTCTTTCTAATATTGTTAAATTTATTATCTTCTTCGATAATTTGTATAAAACAAATAGATAATATATATGAGTAATGCGAAATATCTTATCTAGAACTAATATATTTAATATATTAGTTTATTAATTGATTTCGAAATCTTCTTGCAATGAATTAATTTTTTAATTTAGTTGTAATAAAATAAGTACAAACCAATAAAAGTTTTAAGAAAAAAAAAGTATTAGAGAAAAAAAATTTAAGATACTAATATAATTAAGATAATGCAAACAAATAATACATTTTCGACTAATATATTAATATTTTGCAATAATATACATAAAAGTAGAAACTCAATATTGTTGCTTTTTGTAAAATTCGAAAACATTAAAAATTAATCGACCTTTTTATTTCTTAATTTGTATTTTAATATCTAGTTTTTAAATTTCTTTATAATAAGACTAATAATTACAAATGTAATTAAATTAACTATTATATTTTCAAATTTAGCTTTAATAGTATTTTAAAAAACAACAAAGATATTTATAATTACTTTTTTTTCTAATAAATATATTATCTTTTTGTATTACTATTATAATAACAAAATTATAACTAATATTTTGCATATTATAGATTCAAATTTTGCAATTATTTATGCAAAGTATATAATACTTTAGAAGAAAAATTTGTTCTTTAGAAGAAAAATTTATAAAGTAGTTTAATTTTTTGAGCTAAAAATTCTACAACAATATTATATTCTTCTTTTTAAACAAATAAAATATATTATTCTTCTTAAAAAATAATAATATATTTTTTATATTAATTAAAATTCGAATCTTCGACATTTTATTATTGATAGATCTTTTTTAGTAATTTAATTTATTAAATATATTATTTTTTTGCATTATTACTAATAGTATTTAATTATTTTTGTAGTTATTATTAAAAAAAAAAAAAAATTTATAGATAAATCTAATCTAAAACAATCTTAAAATCTAGTATAAAGAAATTTTCTTCTTTATTTAATATTCAATTGTTATTTCCTCTTTATAATATATATTTTACAATTTGAGAACAATCTCTTTTGCGTCTAGATTTATAATATAATTAAAATACTTAATTATTATAATTTGCTTAACTGTTTGCAAACTTATTTAAAATTAATTTTATTAATATAATTTTCGAATAAAATTAAAGATTTGTTTAATATTTATCGATAATATTAAATATAAAAGTATATCTTAAGTTATTTACGTTAGTTTTAAAAGGTTTAATATATTGTTTTTTTAATATTTTTAAGTCGAATATTTATCTTTTACAATATTAATATAAAGATATTGATTACTTTTACTTTAAATAAAACAATTTTTTTAAAAGTATCGAAATAAGCATCTTGTAACAATTACAATAGACTATATTAATATTAGTAAAAAATTATATATATTATTATATTATATTATCTTTTTAGCAATAATTGTTTTTTGCGCTTTTGCTTTTAAACTAGCAATTAAATTGTAATAATATTAATAATAATTTTTAAATTCTATCTTGTATTTGTTTTTGTAGTTAACAATATTGTTGTTTTTTCTCTTATTTTACAATTTATAAAAACCAACTTTTTGTGTAGAATCTAAAATTTAACAAAATTATACAATATAATATCTAATTCTTTTGTTTTCGAATAGTATTTTACAAATTTTGTTAAAATTTTATTGCAAGTTTTCAGTATAATATCTATTAAAAAATAAATATTAATTCTTATTATTTTCTTTAGATATTTAAAATAATTAAATATTGTATTAAATAATAAATATTCTAAATAAATATTTGTATTAATTATTTGCGAAACTATAAAAGTATAGTTATAGAAAAAATTTACTATATTGTTAAAAAGCAAAACTAAGTTTTATTTATTTTTGTTAAATTTAACTTGTTAAATTCTCAAATTTTCAAAATATTTTTTTACTTAAAAATTAACATAATTGCATAATTAATATATTTAACAAAATATAAAATAAATAGAGTTTTAACAAATACAAATATTCTATATCAATTTATGTAACTTTTTATTAATTTTCTTTTAAAAAAACCTGAAATCGAAACAAATATTAAACTAAGTTGTTAATAGCAATTGTAAAAACGCAAATTTAATAAATTTAATATGTATATTATCTCTTTAGATTATTATATATTTAAATATCTTTTTAATTATACAAGATAAGCTTGTATTTTTTACAATATTTTAAACTTGTTTATTTTTTAATTGTATAATAATATTATTATTTGATGTTTTCGATTCTATAGTTAAAATAAAATCTTAAATATTAAAATTAATTATATAAATTAAATAAAAATACAAAAATTGTTGTTTATTTTATTAAAATTTTTATTTATTTAAAAAAAAACTAAGTTTGTTTTTAAGTATATTATTATTATTTTCATTATTAATAATAATCTTAAGAAGTTTGTTTTTAATCTTTAAAGATTTTAAAATCTTTATAAACTTTAATATTAATTAATAGTTTATATATTTAATATTAAGAGAAATAAATTTAATAAGATATTTGGAAAATTAATACATAATATTTATTTAATATATTAATATTTCTAAATAGATAACTCTTTAAGAATTAGATTATATATTTAAAATAATAAATATTTATTAAACACTTTTAAGATTTATCTTAATTTCTTACAATATTAATTATATTTTAAGAAGATTATTTTGAATAGTTTAATATAACTTAAAGGTATCAAATTTAAACAAAATATATTTAACAATTTTAAAAAGTTAAAATTGTTAAATAATTATAATTTATATAATTAAAGATTAGATTAATTGTAATTTGCAATCGAGATTGTTTTTATTTTAAATAAAAGAAAAGTAAAAGATATTTTTTTATATTTAATATACTTAAATAATTGTAAGCAATAAAATAATTTAAAATTTTATAACAACTTTTTGTAAAATAACTATTATTTCTTGATATAAAATTGTGTAATTAAGCAAGTTAAGTTAGATAATATATATAATAGTAATAGTAGCACTTTTAGTAAAAGTAATTGCTAAAAAACATAAGTACAAGAAAAATCTTACTTTCTATAAAATACTCTTCTGTTTACTATTAAGAAAAAACAATATATAGATAGTATTTGCTAATTTAATACTAGTTTTATTTAAATCTAGTTTGCACAATTCTTTGTTAAATATATACTAATATATACTAAGTATACTATTATAAAGTAGATCTAATATTGCAAAATTCACTTTACAATTATACTTTTTCTTAGAATTTTAGTCTCTAAAATCTATATTATTAGTTCTAATTGCAATATAATTTTTAAATTATTAATATAATAATATTTATAAAGTTGCATGTATTGCAATATAGATATACAAAGTTCTATTTTGCAATTATTTGTCTCTTAATAGCAATAAATAAAAATAGATATTTAGAATAATTTTTTGCACTTTGTAGATAATAAGAAAGTAATAGATATTTGCAATAATATATTTACAAAATTAATATATAGTTTTGTAGATATATAAAATTCTATTTTGCAATTATTTTTAATAGCAATAAGATAGAAACAAATATTTAGAATAATTTTTTGTATCTTATAAATAATAAGAAAGTAATAGATATTTGCAATAGTATATTTACAATTATTATTCCTATCTATTTTAATAATTGTAGATTTATTTTTTTAGTAGAACTAATTTTAACAAATATTAAATAGATAGCAATAATTTATTTCTTTCTATAATATATAGATATATTGCTATTGTTCTTAGACGCAATATAGTAATATAGATATTATTATTATTATTTTGTTTTCTAGTTTTTTATACTATTTTATAGAATAGTTTTGTAAATATAATTGCTTCTATTTTTATATTTATTTGTAAATATTACAAGCTTATTTAAGCTATATTAGTAATTTAGATTCTATATTTTTAAAGCAAATTTACTATTATATTTAATATACTTAAGAAGCAAGTATTCTAAGTATAATATTTAATATACTTAACAAACAAGTATTGCAAACAATTATATTTATTATACTTAACAAACAAATAAGACAAACAATTAGTATTTTCTTAATATATAAAAACTCGAATACAACTTTTTTATAAATTGTATTTAATTTATCTTAAATCTTAATTTACTATTACAATTATTTAAGTTGCAAATTCTTGTTATTAAGTAGTTACTAATATTGTCTAAAGATATCTATAAATCTCTTTAATAATATAACTATCTCTAATATTTTTGCAAAAAATATTAGTATAATACTTTAAATATTCTAAAAATATTTGTATTAAATTAACGTATCTTTATTCTAAATACTAATTTATTAATATTATATCAATTATTAATTATAAAAAACAACAAAATTAAAATTAACAAGTTCGATATCTATTTTAAAAATTGTATTAATTGAAAGAAGTAATCTATATAAATAAATATCTATTTTATTTTCTATTTTGTTTTAGCAAATTAGAAGACAATTTTTGTATTAATATTTTTTTAAAAAAGAATTCAATATTAACTTAAGTTAAACTTACAAAAATATTGAAAAATAATAGCAAAAATTCTTGTACAATATTTATAGATTTCAATAACTTTAAAAAGGAGTTTTAAAAAAAAATTAAAAAATTTAATAAAAAACAAATTGCAAAAAAAAAATTAATATTTAATTTTATTAAAAGATGTAACGAACAACATAGTAAATTATTAGTATTATAGAAGATAATTACATACAAAGAGCAAAGATTGCAAAATATATCGTAGTTCTTAAGTTAATCTTAATTGAATCTAACTTATTTTGATCAAGTTAACTTAAATTTGAGCTAATTCGTTAAGCAAATTAATTAGAAGTAGATAAGCAACTCTTTAAATTACTCATTTGCTATTATTACGATTTGCAAACTTTAAATATGTCGTCGTCGTATTGCGCAATACTCTTATTCAATAATAATGTGCTTGTTAGTTTTTACTAATTTTTTGATTTATTAATTTAAGTTGTTTAATAAAGACCTTAAACTTGTTTTTAAACAATAATTTTGTTAGTTTATTTGTTATTATGTTTGCGCTTCGAACGAAATTGATACGAATGCAATTACTTTTATAGAGATCTCTAACGTAATAAAATATTACATCAATGTGCTTTAATCTATTATTAATATAAGCGTCTTTAATAAGTGCTAAAGTTGCTTAATTATTGCTTATCAATTGCATAAAAAGTACGAATTCGTATATTTTGTTTTCGACAATATCTATGCGATTTAATAAATCTTTAAGATATTTCGCATAATTAGTGTCTCTTAGAATCTATATAATTTATAGATTCTCTTTAACACATATAGATAAAGTTATATACTTAGCTTCAATAATAGATATTATTATTGATTTTTGTTTGCGTAACATTTATGCAATCGATTCTTCGCTTATTATAAATATATATTTAAAAATTAACTTTCGATTTAATTTATTAAATACGTAGTCTAAGTCAAAGTATATTACTAAATATAAGCTCTTACTATTGCTATACGTTAATTCTTTGTCGACAATAAAACAAAAATATCGAAACAATATTTTCAAAACTTAATTATAATGCTTTGTTAAATCGACAAAATATTAACTTAAAGATTCTATTGCGAAAGCAATATTTAAGCGAATATAAATAACTACATACATAATGCTTTCGGTTGCATATTAATAATCTTTTTGATCAATTTGTTCGTCTTTTGATTCGACAAATTGAAAAGAATTGTATTTATTTATAAGCAATTTAGTTAAATTGCTTTTGTTAATAGACATTTGTAATCTATTAAATATTTCGTTAACATAATAAGATTAATTTATGCGTAAAGTTTTAATTTTTCGATTGCAAGTAATTTTAATGCCAAGGATTCTTTTTATTTCTTTTAGATTTTTTATCTTAAATATCTTTTGAAACTCGCGTTTGAATTAATTAACATTATTTATTAATTGTATAACAATAGCAATATTGTCGACATAAAGTAAAAGCATAATGCGTCGTTCAAAATGCAACAAAAGATAAAGATTAACATCGCATTGCTTAAAGTTTAGCTTAACGAATTTTTTAACATAGCGCTTATATTAATTGCAAACAACTTGTTTTAAATTATAAAAACTTCGAAGAATACGCAAGCATTGTTTTGAAAATACATTTACTTTAGATAAAAGTATTATGTAAATCTTTTCTTTAAGAAAAGATTTAATAAAGACGTTATTAACGTCTATCTAATAGCATTCTAGATTTTTTAGTATAACAATAACAAGAAACATTTGTAAAGTATCAAATTTAATAATCGAAACAAAAGTGTTTTTATAATTAATTTTAAAGATTTGTGTAAAGTCTTTTGCAATTAATTTTGTTTTAAGCTTCTTTAATGTCTTATTTATATATATTTTTGCTTTAAATATTTATTTGCTTGTTACAATGTTAACGTTTCGAAAAAAAATAATAATTTTTCATATATTATTAGCAACAAAAGCAAGTAACTCTTTTTATATAACATCTTTTTATAGCTTCTTTTAAACAAAATTGTTTACAATTTTTTTCTATGTTTTTAATACAAGTATAACAAGTTTGCCAATATTTTTTTTTTTTTATTGATAATTATAAAGTCGCATTTCGAATTTATAGCTTTATTAATTATGTTTTAAGCTATAAAGATTGTTATAATGCGAACGATTTTGCTTCGATGTTTTTTTAAGTTCTTTGCACTATTATTAACTCGTTTTCTCTTTAGAATAACAACGTGCAAAAATGTCTATACGTAACGTTTAAGTAAAACAAAATTATTTAAAGTTATCTAAAGAGAATTTGAAACAATTTAGGCAAAATCTAGATTAGTTTGAGCAAGATTTAAATTAATCTAAAAGAGATTTAAGTTAATATAAGCGAGATTTAAGCTAATATAAGCAAAATCTAAATTAAATTTATTTTTGATTGCATCTTTGCGAGATCTATTTATTAATTATTTTTTTAACAAAACATTAATAATCTTAATACGCATCTTAAGATTAATATGTTTTTTCTTTTCGTTTTTAACATATTTGACAACATTATGTTTAATAATTTTACTTAAATTTAATGTTTATATTTTGATAAATGCACTTGTTTTGTTAACGTATTCGAGAAACACTCTTATTCGTTCTTTATTTATAAGTTTATTTTTTTTATTTTCGACAAAAAGAAATTTAGAGTTTACATAAAAATAGCATTTGCAATTTTATATATACAAATAATTAATAAATAATTTAACATCGATAAATGTCTTTATAAGTATAATAAATTTATTGTTAATAAGCAATTTAATTGCTATGCGATTTTGTAAATATACATTCGTTTATGCGACTTTTAGTTAAAACTTAATAGAAAGTTTCGTCTTTTTAATTATAACTCTTATAAAGTTTTCGATAATTTGTATATTTTGTTTAGCGACATTATTTTAAAAAGAATTGTATAATAAAATGTAATTAAGCACAACGTTAAAGAATAAATATTATTTATTAAGTGCTAATTTAAGTTTTATATTGTTATCGTTGCAAATTGCAAATACTTTAATTTTACTTTGAAACTTTATTTGTATTTGTTATTAACAAAGAATATTTACAACTTGTTTTTGTTTAATTATTGTTAATACTTATGTTTTACAAAAGTAATTGTTGACAATTTTGAAAAAATACTTGTGTTTAAGTTTTAAGATTAGTAATAATTCACAAATGTTAATTAAAATAAGAGCTAAAATAGTTGTTTTACGTTTGTTAACGTAATAATTTCTCTTATTGTAGAGCTTAATTAATGCGCATATTTCATAAGAATTTCTTATATCTTTAATAATAAAAACGAGCTTTAAGAGTATAGTAATTTTATACAACTTTCGTAGCTTAATTGCGTCTAAATAAGCAAATTAACAATATTAAAAACTATACAACTTTGCTTTGAAATTGCTAGTAATTGCTTTATTAACATTAATTTACATTTGATTTTTTTAATTAAATACGCTATTAATTGTTAAAAACGCTACAAGAGACTTCTATTGCATAATAGCAATAAAAGCAAACTCGTTTAAGTTCGACGTTATTTTGCTTATTATATATACGTCTTTTTGCTAATTTGCAATAAAAATACGTTTTTTGTGTTTATCTCGCATTTATATATTGTGTTTGTTAAAGTTTTTATGTAATTTTTTTTAACACATGCGTTTATTAAATAAAAGATTAACTTTAAAATTTAAAACAAAAAAAACATTTGTTAAATGTACTTTGTTTTTGTTCTTTGTACGCATTGTCGTTGTCTTACATTAATTTAAAAATAATTTTTTTTCTTTAATTTTAACAATGCGTTTAGAAATAATAATAAGAGAATCTCTAAAATGTCGAAGCTAATTAATTATATATAAGAAAGCGTCAATGTTAACGACTTATTCGTTGTTAAAAATTTTATTAACATTTTTTTTGAACAATGTCGCAAGTTCTTTATTAATGCTTTTCTTAATATTGAAATCGCTATTATTAAATAAAGATTTTTTCCACAAATTATTGTTTTTAACATTGTAAATGCGATGCTTTTTATAAGACTTTCACTTGTCATTCTTAATAATCTTTGTTTTTTTTATCTTTTTTTAAATGTATTTGCAAATATTAATACAAAAGAAACACTCTTTAACAAGATGTTTAAAACTTTAACAAAGATAGCAACGACGTACGTCTCTATTAGTTTTTTGATTAAAAAAGTTAAATTTTCAATAAAAATTAAAGTTCGATTCTAAAGAGAAACTTCGATGCTAACATCAAAATTTTGAACAACTAGTTTCGTATTTGATTTACATAACAATCTTATTAACTTTAAGCAATGTCTTCTTTTTTTGCAACTTTTAAAGAATTACGTTGACGTCAAAAGAATTTTAAGCATTAAGAGTATTTTAAATTGCAATATATTTTGAAAGCAAAAAAATTAGCAACGTCTAAATTAGTTTATCGTTGCAACATAGTCTCTTTATATTAAATTAAATTTTAATAATTTTTCGTTTTAACTTCTTAAGATGCGTTTATGTTTTATCGATGTTTTAATCGATAAGCTTTTTGTAGTTTATGTAGTTTGTTAAATGTTGTCTTTTAATAATTTAAAGCTTTTCTTTGTATTTATATATTAAGAATCTTTATATTTTATATGTCATAATTATAACAATCACGTTCTTTTTGTCGTTTTTGTTTAAACAAAATTAAATATAAAAAGTAGCTTTAACATTTGTTTTCACGTCTTTAGATTAAAAAACTATCGATAATATTAAATTAATTTCGTTTGTAGAAATAAAAAGTACAATAAAATCTAAAGATTAAATTACATTTTAAAGATTTTCTACTATAAGATAGTTTCTTATTTGACGAAATTATTGCTCGTTTGTAATTCGACTAAGTACGTCGATTGTTTTGCGTACATTGTTTCTTATAATGTATAAAAGTAAATAAAGTAAAATTGACGAAAAAATAAAAAGATAAATAAAGTAATGTTTGTCAAATAACAATAAAGAGATTTGATGCACTAATTTTTTATCAATTTAGTGCGAAAGTCGTAGCTACGTTGTCGTTTTAACAATGTCTTTTAATGCTATGTTTGCTTTCTTTAAAGCAATTTAGTTTGCTTTCTTTAAAGCGTTAATTAGCTCTCTTTTAAGCAATGTAGTCTACTCTCTTTAAAGCATTGACTAGTTCTCTTTTAAGCGTGTAAGCTAATCTCTCTTATTGTCGTTCGTTTTTTGTAGAATTTGTAATTGAACGAAATCAATTCGTTTGCGCGAAAATCTCTCGCGTAACTCGAAAATGTGTGTTAATTTTTGTCTATTAATAATAGTGTCTTTCGTTCTTCTTAGAACGCAATCAAGATTGTCGCGATAATAGTATTAAGAGTTGTCGAATTAGAAGTCTTCGCAAATTCGAACTCATAATCTATTGAAAAATATAACGAACAACGTAGTAAATCATTAATATTATAGAAGATAATTACATATAAAGAGCAAAGATTGCAAAATATATTGTAGTCTCTAAGCTAGTCTCAATTAAATGTCGTTTATTTCGATCAAGTTAACTTAAATTTAAGCTAGCTCGTTAAGCGAATTAATCAAGAGTAGACGAATAGCTTTTTAAGTTACTTACTTGCTACTATTACAATCTGCAAGCTTTAGACATGTCGTCGTTGTATTGCGCAACAAATTTAACAAATCTTTGCAACAAACTACGCAATTAGATTTTAAAAATATATTAATTTAATTAAGTAAAACAATATTGTATTTATAATAATATTTTAACAAAATCTAAAAGACAATCTAAAAGACAAAATTATATATAATAAAAAAACTTTTACCAATATATTTAATTTTATTAAAGTAGCTATCAATTTTAACAACAAACTATATAAAAGAATTATTAAAAAAAATATAATTAATTTTAAGAAAAAATAGAAATCTTTTTTAAATTAATAATTAAATATTAGCAAAAAGAATTTTGTTCTAATTAAAAGTACAATAATTTAGACTATCGAGAATCTATATCTATAAAACTAAATTTTATTTAACAATATAAAAAAAAGAATTTTAGAAAAAAGCAAAATAATAAATTTTAAAAAATATACTATTTATATAGTACATCGAATTACTTTACAAAAAATTGTTAATTATAAAACTTAATAAATTGTCGACAAATTAATACTATGTTAAGAGAGATATTTAATAGTTAAAACAATATTAGGAAGTAAATTAATACAAAAATAAATACTTTTAAAACTAAGTTAAACAATAACTACTATCTAATAGAAAATTTAAATTAATTGTAGAAAGTTCTAGATAAAATATTATTAGACAAAATATTTGTATTTATGCAAAAAATTAACAAAATATTTAAGAAAACTATAAAAGTAAAATAATCAAAAATATTATACTCTTATTTAGCAATAGACTTAGACAACAAATATAACTAAAAAAAACTTTTACAAATATCTAAACAATATTACAAAATATCTTAATACTTTAACTAGCTTATTAAGAGAGAGCGAAATATATTAAATTGTAAACAAATACAAGAAAGCACTAGAAAGCAATATTACTATAAAAAAAAATCGACAAAATCGAACAATAACTAAGCAATATAAATCTATTTCGAAAAAAGATAGAAAAAACAAAGAAATATACAATACTTAGTTAAACAACTTGCTATAACAATTTATACTAAATATATCTAAAAGACAAAAAAGAAGTAAACTCATTTTCTAGAAAATTAAAGTTATTAACTTAATATAGAAAGAAAACTTAGTATAGATAGATATTTGCAACAAAAATTTCAATACAAAAGTAAAGAAAAGTTCAAATTTCTTAATAAAAATACATTAGAAAAATACAATATATTAGTCTAATAGTAGCAACTAAACTTAACAATATATATACAATATTTTATTATATTAGTTAAAATTAATAGTTGTCGATTTACTACAATAATTAATTTTAATATAATAGATAATTTGATAATTAGAACTTTTGTTAAAAGAGAAAAGTATTCTATTTAAAGAAAATCTAATATATACAATTTAGTAATTGTAAATAGAAATCTATTATCTAATAAGAATAAAAAAGTAGATAAAGAAACAAAATTACTATTAATAGTTATTTAGCAATATTACAAAAAACTAATCTTTAATATAGTAAAAACAACTATTTATTATATTGTTTTAGAAATATCTTAATTAAAACAATATAATTTAAATAGACTAATTGTTGGATCGGGTTTCGGTTCCAACTATTGGAATCGACTCGATCCGACAATTTTAATATTAGAAATCGAATTGAAATTCGAGTCGATTTTTACTTTTTTAAATTTAATTCGATTCGATCTAAGTCGATTTTCGATTTTAATATTAGAAATCGAATCGAATTGCTAAAAAATCGAAAATTATATTATTATATTAAGAATTACTATTTTAAGATTTGTGTAATTATAATATGTTATCGAAATTATAGTTTGCTATATTATTAAATTATAATTACTTATTAGTATAAAATTCTACTTAATTTATTTTATATTTGCATTATTCTTTTGTATTATTGTTCTATTTTAGGTTTTTTTTTTAAACTACTTAGAAATATTGTTTATACTATTCTTAATTGCAAAATATCTAATTCTTTAAAAACTTCTAATTAATAGTTAGCTTTATTTAAAGATAATTTTATTAAATCTAATTTTCGCAATTTGCTATCTAGTACTTTATATCTTAATTAATTTGCAAGTTATCTCGATTAAAATTTTAATTGTATATTTAATACTAAAAAAAAAGAGTTTTAAGAAGTATCGAATAAAATTTTAATTTTTTTTTAATTACTTAAATTAAAAGACAAAAACAAATATGCTAAGTAGAATACACATACTAAAATTTAGTTTAAAAAATAATAGTTATATATTATAGTTAATAAGAGTATCTTGCACAAAACTTAAAATAGATTTGTTTATTTATATTAAGTTAAAAAAATTAATATTAAAGTACAATTTAAGTAGGCTGATCGTTCGGGTCGGTTTTTCCCTAAAATCTATTATCTGACCCGAAAGTTATATCTAATTAGGTCAAGTTTTAACCTAATATAGTTAGTATTTTCATAATTTATGCAATTCGGTTCCAACTGTTGGAACCGAACGATCAGTCTAAATTTAAGTTTTAAAACAAATATATTTAAATAGTCTTAACTGTTAATAACTTGTCAAATTTTTTTTGCAAAAGTTATTAAAAAATATTGAATTATTTTACTGTATACAATTATTTAAATATAAAGAATATAAAGAAATATCTTTAATTTATATTTTGTTTAAAATAAAAAAAATCTCGATTATAATTAGTAATTAATCTAGTTTTTATTTGTGTAAGTTATTGTTAATTATACAAATAAATAATACAAAACTAGTATATTAATAGAAAAAAAACTATATCGATTTGTTATTCTTTAGTTAAAATAATTAAAAAGATTAACTATATAAGATATTTGTTTATTTAAATTTATTCTTTCGAATTATTGATAATTCGAACTTTCGAAAACTACTAGAAATGTTTTGATTAAATCTAGTACTTCTAGATTGTATCAAACTATTAAAATTGATTTTTACAAATTTCGATTAAATTTGTAATAAAATTAAATCAAATCTAAAAGAGTTTTAATATATTTCAATTATTTTAGATATATAGATTAGTTTTTAAAAAGTTGTCTATTTTAAAGTATTAATCTATTAAATCGATATTATATTTTAATATTGCAAATATCTTATTAAATTTACTTCTCTTAATATCGAATATATAGATTAACAATTAATATTAGAATTTATAAAAATATTAAAATCCTTTAAAATTAAAAACAATTTTTTGAAATTGTTACTAATAATACAAGCAATAACAATACTCTTAAAAACAAACTTAATAGAGTTTTAAATTAACAACAATCTTAATAAAACAAACAATAAAATTCTATTTTTTGTTTAACTTATATTATTAATTTAATAGCTTAAGACTTTATTGCAACTCTTAAATTAAAAACAATTATTAACAATATTGTTTTTTAATTAGAGAATAAACAAGTTTAGAATATTGCAAAAAATATAAATTTGTTTGTTATAATTAAAAAAATATTTGTTTATATAGTAATGCAAAGAAATAATATATTTGCTAAATCTTATTTAGATTTGCGCTTTTATTATTGTTATTAATAACTTATTTTAATACTTAATTTGCTTTAGAGTCTTTTAAGAGCAAAAAAATAAAAAATCTCGAAAACTAATACAAAATATTTGTATTTTTTAAAATTCTATCTATTTAATACTTTGTTATATGTATTAATTACGCAACTATATTAATCTTTAAACAAAGAAGTATTTAAAAAATCAAAAAATTTAGCGTCTTCGACTAGACAAAAGCAAGTAGCAATCGATTTAACTATTTAACAATATATTGAACTTTTTCTATAAATATATTCTTATAGTTTTTCGAACAACTAATTAGGCTGATCGTTCGGGTCGGTTTTTCCCCAAAATCTATAACCCGACCCGAAAGTTATACCTAATTAGGCCCAGTTTTAACCTAATATAGTTAGTATTTTCATAATTTATGCAATTCGATTCTAACTATTGGAACCGAACGATTAGTCTACAACTAATACTAATATTTATTTGAAATTTCGAGTATTCGATATAATATTTAATTATTTTAATTATTTAAAAAAAACTATAACAAATTATAGTTGTTCTTTAAGAGAGATTATATTAAAAATTTGTAAAAAAGTTTTAACAAAGTTTGTTAAATATTATTCGAAAACAAAAGAATTTAATAAAATATTATACAATTTTATTAATATTTTGAATTTTATACAAAAAATAAGTTTTTACAAAATATAAAATAAAAAGAATAATAATAGTTTTGTAAACTATAAAACAAAATATTAGACAAAATTTAAAGTTTATTTTCGATATTACTATAATTTAGTTGTTGCTTTAAAAATAAAAGTACAAAAAACAAATATTGTTAAAAAGATAATACAATATAATAATATATATAATTTTTAGTTCAATTTTTTTATAGTCTAATACAAATATTGTAAGATTTTTATTTTAATAATCTTAATATTCTTGTTCGATTTGAAACAAAAACAATTAATATTTTTGCGCTAATATTATAGAGAACAAATATTTAATATAAAAATATTAAAAAAATAATACTTCGAACTATTCTAAGTTAATACAAATAATCAAAGATATTTTTTTTTGTTCAATATTATTAGTAGATATTAAACGAATTTTCAATTTTATTCGAAAAATATATTGATAGAATTGATTTTAAATAAATTTGCAAATAGTCGAGCAAATTATAATAATTAAATACTATAATTGTACTATAAATTTAAATTTAGAAAAAATTATTGTCGAATTGTAAGATATATATTGTAGAGTATAAAATAATAATTAGCAAGTTGATTAAATAAGAATTTTTTTCGAATAAAGTTCGAGATTGTTTTGAATAAAATTTATTTATAGCTAGATTGTTGTACAAAAGATTTTATATTTATAATATTGTTATAAATAAATAAATATTATTAGCAATAATATAGATAGATAATATATTTGAAATAACTAAATACTTAATAATATATTAAATTAATATTTTTAACTTTTTAAGAATTATATTATCTTTAATTTTAATATATATTTAAAGATAATAAGATTAAATAATTAAGTCTCGATAATTTAATAATAGTACGTTCAATTTTTTGTAATAATAATACGCAATTTATAATATTGTTTAGAATAGTATTATAATACTATTTAAGATTATATTATAGATTGCATATTATTAGTATAAAAATTTAAAAAAACAAATTTTCGAATTTCTCTTAAATGTTACGCTAGTACTTTCTACGAAGATATTAGAGTAAATTGTGCTATTAAAAAGATTTGTAGACGTCTTTAGACAATGCAAGCAATTACTTGATAACAAAGATTTGCAACTATAGACAATTTCTATGTTCAATAAATCTTAAGAAAGATTCGATAAATTAAAATAACAATAAGTAAAAATCTATAATAAGTTGAATACAATTTATAAAAAAGTTGTATTTTATTTTTTATATATTAAGAAAATACTAATTGTTTGTTTTGTTTGCTTATCTAATATAGCAAATATAATTGTTCGCAATATTTGTTTGTTAAATATGTTAAACATTATGTTTAGAATATTTGCTTCTTAAATATGTCAAATATAATAATAGATTTGCTTTAAAGATATAGAATCTAAATTACTAATATAGCTTAAATAAGTTTGTAATGCTATTTCTTTTCTTTAAAAGTTTTGTTTCGAAATCTAATATTTTCTTATTATGTCTTCTAGAAAGATTAATACCAGAAATTTTTTCTATTAAAAGAAAGATTTTTTTAACGCTTTAAGTTTAGTATTTTTAGCGATACATTCTTGTTATAATTGTACAATATTTAGTAAAATCTATTGTGTAAATAATAATTTTAAAAAGTGTATAAAGTATATGCAATCTAGTTGTAATTATAATTTAACAATTTCTCTTGCATCGATTAAACAAATTTATAAAAAACAAATATGCTTAAAGAAAGAAGTGCGCAATGCGCGTACAAAGTTAAGTCAATTAGAAAAATAACTAAATTTTTTGAAAAATAAAAAAAATAAAATAATCGTAATTAAGTAAAAAAATATTAAAAATTTAAAAATAAATAAAGTATATTTAATCGAATCTTTTACGAGAATTCTTGAATTATTGTTTAATATATTGTTTGAACAATTTTAATTTTTAATTAATTAAAATTAAAATGCTATTTTTATATCTTACTTTAATAAAATTTCTTTAAAAGATTTTAATAACAATTAAAATTTTTCTTTAATTTTTACGTATTTTTTAAGATAAAATATTCTTTTTATTTAATAAGATACTTTTAATTTTTTTGTTATAGAATTCTTTGAATTTCGAATTAATTTTCTTTTTGCAAATAGAAATAAAATATATTTTATAAAAACATAATTAAGCTTGCTAACTTCAACAATAAAATATTAAAAATTAAAAATATTTTAACGTTTTTAAGTAAATTAAGTTTGTAATTAACTAATCTTTTAATCTTTTTAACAAAAAATAATTTAACTTTAATATAATTTAATTTCTTGCTTAACTTTCTTGTTCTAAGATTTTTTATAAAAAGATATATTTTATTTCTCTCTTTTAGCTAAGATGTTGTTTTTCGTTTTTTATGTAATACTTAATTAATTTCTTTTATATTTTTAAAATATTATTGTATATCTTTTTTAGTATTGCTATCTTTTTAATAACTAATTGCGCAAATAGATGCATATACTTTTCTTTAAAAAGATTTAATTTCTTATTATAATTAACAAAAAATAAAGTTATTTTAATAATATTCGAAATCTTTGCATTAAGTGCTAATTGTATTATAAATAAAAATAATACTTAATTACTTTAAATATTGTTAATATTGTATCTTAGATATTGCTTAAGACTCTAATTTGTTCTTTTTATTTAATTATTTATAATTAAGTAATAAATAATAGATATTTAAAGTTTTGTATCTAATATTAAAAGAAACGTCTTCTAATAATTAAATATAAAGAGCTTGTCTTTATTATTAATTATTTTCTTAAATATATTGTAATATTATATAAGTTAATTTAATATAATATACTTTAGTTGTTTTGCGATAAATTTCTCTTTACATACAATAATATATAAGTACTTAATAAACTTATTAATTATTATTAGTATCAAATTATATTTGTCTTTAATTGTTAAATTTGTTAATTTTAACAATTTAATAATAAAGTTTATTGTAACTTTATTTTATAACAATTTAAATAATTTTTAATATTAAATTTTGTTATAGTTTGTATATATATTATATTTGTTTTATTAATAATTAAAATATTGTTTAATATATATCTTAATAGTTTGTTTTATTTATAAAAATTAATAATATTAATATAAAAGTTAAAGAATTTTTGTTACTTTTAAATACTTTTGCAATAATTTGTTATAATGCTCTTTTATATATTTGTCAATTTTGTTAATAAATATTTGAAGTTTTTCTTTCTTTATTAAAAACTTTTTTGTATTATTTTAAAGTATTTGTAATATAATATTTAATTTGTATTTGTTTGCTAATAATAATCTGTTTTTGTTAACTTTAAATATATTATAATTAAACAATTTTTTTGTTTTTATATAATTATTTCTTTTGCTAAGTGTGTTTGTTTTATTATTTTTTTTGTTTAAAGTATATTATATTTTAAACTTATATTATTTAAGTCTTTTTAATTATTATATTTGTCTTCTATTAAGTTGATTAATAATAATAAAATATACAAGATTTTTATAATTTGTAAGAATTGTAAGTTTTAACAATTTTTCGATATATATTTTTTATAATTTTAAGAAAATTACTATAGCAAGTAGTTTTTTATTGTAAATATTATAGTTTTATTCAATTAATAAAAGTTTTCTCAAAAAATATATTATTAAATATTATATATCTTTATATCTTTAATTAAAGTATATATCGATAATTAAATCTAATATATTAATTTCAATTTTATTTAACAATTGTAAATCGTATATTTTTAATATTAATTTTTTCAAACAATTTAATTTAAAATTCTAGAATGATTTTTTCTTTGTAGATTTTTATAATTATAACGTATTTTTTTTTGTAAAATTTGTTAATAATATTGCGTTTACTAAGTAGTTTTTAATAAACTTCTTATTGTAGTTTATAAAATCTAAAAAAAATTATACTTTTTTAATATTTGTTAATAATTTTTTTTCTTTAATTGTTTGTAACTTTTTAAAATTTATATATATTTTATATTGTTTAACAACAAGTTTAAGAAAGTTAACTTTCTTTTAAAAAAATTGTATTTCTTTGATTTAAAATATAAGTTTTTTATATTTAGATATTTTAATATTTTAAAAATATAACTAACATACTTTTTTAAAATCTTTAAATAAATTATAATGTTATTTAAGTATATTATAACAAATTGATTTAAATATTGTCGTAATATATTATTAATTATTTTTTAATATATTGTCGAAACATTTGTAAATTCGAACAACATTATTATATATTTATATAATTTATATTGTATACAAAAAGCTATTTTTTACTCTTTCTTTATTTTGATTTTTATTTAGTTGTACGCTTTTTGTAAATTTAATTTAATAAAATACTTTACTTCAAATAGTTAATTTTAAAGCTCGTTAATATTAAGTAATAAATATTAATTTTTAATTCCAATATTATTTAGCTTTTAATAATTAATATATAAACAAAAAGTTTTATTCTTTTTTAATATAAAAAAAATTAAATATCTTGTCTATAATTAAGACTTTTTAATAATTTTTTTTTTTATTTTTTGCTAAATATTTGCGAAGTATTTCAAGCTTCTTTTTAAATAAAGTATATATAAATTCAAACATAAATTGCTTGTTTAATTTAAATTTAATTCTATAATTTTATAATTAATATTTAGAAAAAAATTTTGTTGTTTTCTTTTCTTAAAATAGATGCTTTTAATTGTTGTATATTTGTAATATATACTTTAACAATTTCTTTACTATATTAAATAGTTTAAAATTTCTAAAAGATTCGTATTTTTTTTTTTTTTTTTTTTAATATTATAATTCGACTAATTTTTATTAGTATCTATTGAATCAAACTTTGTTAAATTGTTTTTTTGCAAAAATACAAACTTGTTACTTGCGATTAATTTTCGATTTAATTTTTTATCTATTATTAAACGTTATTAATACGTAGATTAAATATAAATTACGTAATTATATTGCGCAAATTTAAGTACTTATATATTTTAATTAATTTCTAAATTGTATTGCTTTAATTAAGATATTTCTAAAACAATATTATAAATAATTATTTTTACTATATTAAAAATTAGTTTTTTGTAATATTGCTAAATAGTTATTAATAGTAACTTTATTTTTTTATTTACTTTTTTATTCTTGTTAAGTAACAAATTTTTATCTATAATTACTAGATTGTATACGTTAGACTTTTTTTAAGTAAAGTATTCTTTTCTTTTAGCAAAAGCTTTAATTATAAAATTACTTATTGTATTAAAATCGATTATTGCAATAAATTAATAATTATTGATTTTAATTAATATAATAAAATATTGTATATATATTGTTAAGTTTAATTGCTATTGTTAAGCTAATATATTGCATTTCTTTAATATGCTCTTTATTAAAAAATTTGAACTTTTTTTTGTTTTAATATTGTAATTTCTATTTTAAATGTTTGTTTGCGCTAAGCTTTCTTTCTATGTTAAATTAATAATTTTGATTTTCTAGAAAATCAACTAGTTTCTTCTTTGTTTTTTAGATAAGTTTAATATAAGTTGTTATAGTATTTTGTTCAATTAAGTATCGCGTATTTCTTTGCTTTCTTTATTTTCTTTTAGAATAAACTTACATCGCTTAATTGTTGTTCAATTTTATTAAAAAAAATTCTTTTTATAGTAACGTCGCTTTCTAGCGCTTTCTCGCATTTATTTACAATTTAATTTATTTTTCTTTTTCTTAATAAATTAGTTAAAGCGTTAAGATGCTTTGTAATATTATCTAAATATTTGAATTTTTTTTTTAATTATATTTGTTATCTAAGTTTGTTGCTAAATAAAAATATAACATTTTTAATTGTTTTTTTCTTATAATTTTATTAAGTATTTAGTTAACTTTTTGCGTAAATGTAAATATCTTGTTTAATAATATTTTATTTAGAACTTTCTATAATTAATTTAGATTTTCTATCAAATAGTAATTGTTGTTTGATTTAGTTTTAAGAATATTTGTCTTTGCATTAATTTGCTTCTTAATATCGTTTTAGCTATTAAATATCTCTCTTAATATAGCATTAATTTGTTGACAATTTATCAAATTTCGTAATCAATAATCTCTTACAAAGTAATTTAATTTGTGATATAAATAGTACGTTTTTTGAAATTTGTTACTTTGCTTTCTTTTAAAAAATTTCTTTTTATATTGTTAAGTAAAATTTAGTTTTATAAATGCAAACTTACAATAATTAAAATTATTATATTTTTGATTAAAACAAGATTCTTTCTATTAATATTTGATTACTAGTTCAAAGAAGATTCTTGCTTTTTCTTAAAGTTAATTGTATTTTTTTATAGCTTTTTTATACAATTTGTTGTTGAAATCAATAATTACTTTAATAAAATTAAACATATTGTTAAGAGTTTTTTTATTACGTATAATTTCGTTCTTTAGATTGTTTTTAAAATTTCGTCGAAACATTGTTATAAGTGCGACATTATCTTATTTAATTAAATCAATATATTTTTGAAATCTAGTTGCGTAGTTTGTTACAAAAATTCGATAAATTAAATGCTAAATTACTTTTTTTGCAATTTGTTTTTTGTTAAATGTTTCAAAGATTCTTTGAAACTCTTTTTTAAAATTATTGAAATTTGTAAACATTATACGAGAGTTTTCGCTATTATTTTCTAAATATTTTCGTAAATTTAATTTAAGTTAATGCTAGACTCTCTTTTTAAAAAATATTAATACAAAAATTGTCTTTTAATTTGTTAAAACAAAATAAAAAATAAAATAGATATTTCTTTGCATAAGTTAGTTCTTTAGATTAATATAATCTTTATAATAGATATTGAATTTATTAATTTTGATTTTGTTGTTTTTTATAATTAATAATTGACGTAATACTAATAAACTAGTATTTAAGATAGAGACGCGTTAATCTAATATAAACATTCTTTAAATATTTAAAGTATTACGCTAATACTTTCTACGAAAATATTAAAATAAATTGTATTATTAAAGAGATTTGTAGACATTTTTAAACAATGTAAACAATTACCTAATAATAAGAGTTTGCAACTATAAATAGTTTTTATATTTAATAAATTTTAAAAAAGATTCGATAAATCAAAGTAATAATAAATAAAAATTTATAATAAATTAAATACAATTTATAAGAAAGTTGTATTTTATTTTTTATATATTAAGAAAATATTAATTGTTTGTTTTGTTTGCTTATTAAGTATAGCAAATATAATTGTTCGCAATATTTGTTCGTCGAACATGTTAAACATTATGCTTAGAATATTTGCTCCTCGAGCATGTCGAACATAATAGTAGGTTCGCCCTAAAGGCGTAGAACCTAAATCACTAATACAACTTGAGTAAGCTCGTAACATTAAAATACAATAATTTTCTTTTTGTACAATTTTCTATAAGATTATATAGAACAAGATTGTTAAGCTTTTTAACTAGAAATATTAAGTTAATAATTTAACTTTAATTATCTAGATAATTTAAATATATAATTATAATATATTTTTTGATTATTATATTTAATAGAAAAAAATACAAAAAATATATATAGTAAAACAATACGCTGAATAGATAATATAACAAGATAATACAAATAATAAAGTACAATAAGTAAAATAACTTAAATTCTTAATTTCTTGCTAACTATTTCGAATTTTGATATAACAAAGATATTTAAATGTTAATTTTATTACTATTTATAATAGTAAAGTCTTAGATTCTATATTAATTGTTTTAACAATTGTAAATTCTTAGACTTAATAATCTTGCAATTAATATAAATAGCAAGAAGATTGCTATCTAAATATATAAAGCAAAATATTAGTATATATATTGTATAGAAACAATAATAATACAAATAGATAATATATTTACTAGAGAAAAAATCAATTATAAAATTCTCAATAATTTTTTGAAAAATTAATAAAATTAATACTTAAATTTAATATTCTTTATTATCTTTTTTGTTAACAACTTTATTTTGCAAGATTTCTCGAATTAATTATGCAAAAAATATTTTTGAAATTAACAAATTATTAGTTTTCTAATATTTGCAAATTTTATATAAAGCTATTGTTTCGAGTTTGTATTTGCGCTTCTTCTATATTACAAATATTTAGCTAATAACAACTTAATATATTATTTTTTTGTATTATCTTTTGTATATTAGAAGCTGTTTTAATTGATTTCTTTTTTCTATTATAATTAACTTATATTATTATATTTTTTTGCAATTTCTTGTCTGCTATTTTATAAACTAAATTAAGTATATTAGCAATACGTAATATATTAAATATATTATTCGAATATATTATTAATTTGTTTAATTTAAATTATTAGAGTTTTAGAGCAAAATATATTGTTAAATTAAGAATTTTTAATATTAAATAAAAAAAATAGCAATATAGAATACAAGAATTAACAAGTCTTGCAATTAAGTATTTAATAGATAATATAATAGAATAATGCGCAACAAGTACGCGTACTTGTATTTAATTTTAATAGTTAAAAAGTATATATTATGCGATAATTAATATAATAAATATAATAATTTTCAATTATAATAATATTAAATAAAAGTAATATTTAGATTTTAATTCTAATATTAAATATATAAGTTTATTTTATAATTGCGACAACTTTTTTGTTCAAATATTATATATTAATTAATATATTTAATACTATTTATTGTCTTAATTTATATAGTCGATATACAAGTTTATTTTGTATTATTTGTTATCGACGATTTTTTTTGGAGCTCTGAGCTGCTCTAAGCAAGCTAGCAAAGCTAAGCAGAATTAAGCACTTAAGAGTTACTGTGCTCTAATTTCGACGTTTGCGATTATTCGAACGCTTAGAGCTTTGTTAAGAATTACAATTATTGTTTGAGAAATACTAATAACAAAAGACTAAATAAGTGTCTCTTAACAAAACGTTATACTTTTGAGAGATAATTAGAATATCTCTCGTCTTGTCTAACACAATTAAGCTTAATTATCTAGAGATATTGTTGTTGTTCCTAACGCATATATAGAATGTTCGAATTATTAAGATTTGTTTACTAAGTAAACTTTGCTCGAATCGATCGAATTTGCAATTTACACAATTTTAATATTGACGTTAAAGCAAGTATTTAACTATTGAACGCGTATTGTAGATTGCGAACATCAAAACTTTTAAAGCTAAGCTTAATTAAGATTGTTTTTGAATTGTTAAATTTTGAAGAAAAAAAAAATCTAAAAATACAACTTTTGCATATTTAGATTAATTTAGTTTGTCACGTGATTTAACCCTAACCCTAGACTTTCTCAGAGAGCTTAGAGAGCTTAGAGTGCTCTAGAAAACCTGCAATAAATTGAGTAAAAAAATTAAACGCCAATAGTATATATTATTATTAAAACTAATTAAAAAAATAGACTTTCTAAAATCGAATTTCTTCTTATTTAGAAATTCGAATATTGTTAAGTAATTAATATTATATTGTTAAGTAAGAGACTTGCTCTATATTATTTATATGTATTATCTTTAAGACTAATTTAAAGCGCAGAATATCTATTTTATTAACTTTTTTGCAAATTATTGTTAGTAGAAATTGTGCTACAATATAAATCAAAAATAAAAAGCTCCTTTACAAAAAACAAAATGTTGATTATATAATATTTGACAAATATCTAATTAAATTGCGAGCAACAATTGTTTTTAAAAAAGTCTCTAAACAAATTTAAATTAATATAAAAGAAAATGTCAAAAATATAGTAGCTAATAAAAGAATAGAAAAAGAATTGTATAATAATATATTTGAATAATATATATATATTTAAAAGATTAATTATATTGTAGCGCAATACTTTAAGATCGAACTAATAAAAAAAATTAAAGACAAAAATATTGAAAAATAGACTAAAATTAATACAATTGCTATATAAATAGTCTTAGAGAGTAAAGATATAAATATAATACAATTTTTTAATATTTAAGTATATATAGAGTCTAATATAAATAAAATAACTAATCTATATATTAGTGTAATTCTAATTAGTTCAAATTAAGCAAAAATATAATTAAATATATAATATTATTATCGAAATAATTTAACAACGTATTCTATACTATAGAGAATTTAATAAGTTGAAGAAAGTATATAATTTAGATACAATTAACAAATTTGAAAAATTTAAAAATACTTTTGCAAGCAATAAAAATGCTATAGATTGCAAAATATCTGATTTTTTAAGATCGACAAATAACAATTTTGAAGATTTAATTAAAATTAATAATAATAAAGTAAAAATAAAGTAAAAGAAGATAAAGAATAATGCAAAAATAATAAATAACAAGTATAAAGATATAAAGTACAAAGACAATAATAACAATAACAAGAGCAAAGACAATAATAATAATACTAAAAATAAAATTAATTATAAAATTGTAGAAATCTCGAACTAGTTAATAGCGTTAATAAGTTTAAGTGTATTATCTAAATATATTATTATATACTTTTCGATAAAATATAAGATTGAAGTTTATCGAGAGACTATAATAGTTGTAATCTATTTACTATATAAATATTAAATAGTTTACATATATTAATTTATCATATTACTATAAAATATTTAGATAAAAGAATAATAAAATTTAAAATCTAATTTATATTTATTAAATTTGTTACTAAATAACTTTATTTCTTAACAATTTAAGTCGATTTTTTCAAGTTAATTTTCGATTCTAACTCTAGAAATTAATTCGAATCGATTCGATTTTCGATTCTAACTTTAGAAATCGACTTGTTAAGACTTTCGAATCGAGTTAACTCGAATTGCCAAGATTCGAATCAATTAATCGACTCGAACTCGATTAATCGACCCAACGCAATCAATCTAAATTTAAAAATTAACTAAAATATATAAGTATTTAAATTTGCACAATATAATTATATAATTTATATTTAATTTATATATTAATAGTATTCGATAATAGATAAAAGATTAAATTAAAAATTAATTGCAAATAGCAAGTTTATATTTTTGCAAAAAAACAATTTAATACAGTTTGATTTAACAAATACTAACATAAATTAGTTAAATTATAAGATTAAAGTAAATAAAGAAAATTATAAATTTTCTAAAAGTTTTAAACTATCTCATGTAGCAAAAGAATTGCTAAAATATATATTACAAATATACAATAATTAAAAGTATCTATTTTAAAAAAAGAAAACAACAAAAACTCTCTTTAAATATTAATTGTAAAATTATAAAATTAGATTTAAATTAAACAAACAATTTATATTTAAACTTATATATATTTTATTTAAGAAAAAGCTCGAAGTACTTTGCAAATATCTAACAAAAAACAAAAAAAAAATTATTAAAAAATTTTAATTATAGACAAAATACTTAATTCTCTTTGTATTAAAAAAGAATAAAACTTTTTATCCATATATTAATTATTAAAAGCTAAATAATATTACAATTAAGAATCGATATTTACTATTTAATATTAACAAATTTTAAAATTAACCATTTGAAACAAAATACTTTATTAAATTGAATCTACAAGAAAATACAATTAAATTAGAAAAAAAATAGAAAAAAAATAAAAGATAGTTTTTTGTATATAATATAAATTATATAAATATACAATAATATTAATCGAACTTACAAATATTTCGACAATATATTAGAAAATAATTAATAATATATTACAATAATATTTAAATTAATTTGTTATAATTTATTTAAATAATATTATAATTTATTTAAAAATCTTAAAAAAAAATATTAATTATATTTTAAGTTAAAGAAATACAAATTCTATTAAAAGAAAATTTGTTTTTTAAAATTTATTATTAAACAACACAAAATATATATAGATTTCGAAAAATTATAAACAATTGAAAAATTGAAAAATAAAAATTATTAACAAATATTAAAAAAAATACAATTTTTTTTAGATTTTATAAACTATAACAAGAAGTTTATTAAACATTACTTAGTAAATATAATATTATTAACATATTTTATAAAAAAGAATACGCTATAAATATAGAAATTTATAAAGAAAAAATTATTTTAAAATTTTAAGCTAAAATACTTCAAAAAATTAATATTAAAAATATATAATTTGTAATTGTTAAATAGAATTAAAATCGATATATTAAATCTAACTATTAACAAATATTTGAATTAAAGGTATAAAAATATATAGTATTTAGTAATACATTTTTTGAGAAAACTTTTGTTAGTCGAATAGAATTATAATATTTATAATAAAAAACTATTTGTTATAGTAGCTTTTTTAAAGTTATAAAAAGTATATACAAAAAAATTATTAAACTTTACAATTTTTACAAATTATAAAAATCTTATATACTTTATTACTATTAAATAATTAAACAAAAAACAAATATAACAATTAAAAAAACTTAAATAATATAAATTTAAAATATAATATATTTTAGACAAAAATAATAATAGAGCAAATATACTTAGCAAAAAAAGTAATTATATAGAAACAAAAAATTGTTTAATTACAATATACTTAAAATTAACAAAAACAAATTATTATTAGCAAACAAGTATAAGCTAAATATTATATTACAAATACTTCAAAATAATATAGAAGAATTTTTTATAGAAAAAGAAAAACTTCAAATATCTATTAACAAAATTAACAAATATATAAAAGAGTATTATAATAAATTACTAAAAAAGTATTCGAAAATAACAAAAAAAAATTAATTTTTATATTAGTATTGTTAGTTTTTACAAAAAAACAAGCTATTAAAATATATATTAAAAAATATCTTAGTTATTAGTAGAACAAATATAGTATATATACAAGTTATAACAAAATTTAATATTAAAAGTTATCTAAATTGCTATAGAATAAAATTACAATAAACTTTATTATTAAGTTGTTTAAATTAATAGATTTAATAATTAAAGATAGATATAATTTGATACTAATAATAGTTAATAAACTTATTAAATACTTATATATTATTATATACAAAGAAAAGTTTAGCGCAAAATAACTAAAATATATTATATTAAATTAATTTATATAGTATTATAATATGCTTAAAAGACTAATTAGTAACAAAGACAAACTCTTTATATTTAATTATTAAAAAATACTTCTTTTAATATTAGATACAAAACTTAAAATATTTATTATCTACTATTTAATTATAGATAAATAGATAGAACAAACAAATTAGAGTTTTAAACAATATTTAAAATATCATATTGATAATACTTATAATAATTAAGTATTACTTCCATCTATAATATAACTAATACTTAATACAAAGATTTTAAATATTACTAAAATAACTTTATTTTTTATTAGTTATAACAAGAAATTTAATCTCTTTAAAAAAGAGTATATATATTTGTTAATACAATTAATTATCAAAAAAGTAGCAATACTAAAAAAGATATACAACAATATCTTAAAAATATAAAAAAAATTAATTAAATATTGTAATAAAAAACAAAAAACAATATCTTAGTTAAAAATATATATATATATATACATTTTTTTTTACAAAAAATCTTAGAACAAAAAAGTTAAACAAAAAATTAAACTATATCAAAGTCGAATTATTTTTTGTTAAAGAAAATAAAAAATTAATTAATTACAAATTCGATTTACTTAAAAATATTAAAGTATTTTTAATATTTTATATTTTATTATTAAAATTAGTAGATTTAATTATATTTTTACAAAATATCTTTTATTTTTATTTGCAAAAAAAGAAACAATTCGAAATTAAAATAATTCTAAAATAGAAAAATTAAAAATATTTTATTAAGTAAAAAAAATACTTTATTTTAAAAAATATATAAAAATTAAAAAAGAATTTTAATTGTTGTTAGAATCTTCTAAGAAAATTCTATTAAAATAAAATATAAAAACAATATTTTAATTTTAATTAATTAAAAATTAAAATTATTCGAACAATACATTAAATAATAACTTAGAAATTTTTGTAATAAATTTAATAAAATATATTTTATTTATTTCTAAGTTATTAATATTTTTTTATTTTGTTACAATTTTTTTTATTTTTATTTTTTTAAAAAGTTAAACTATTTTTTTAGTTAATTTAGTTTAGTATATATTTTGCGTACTTTTTTCTTTAAATATATTTATTTTTTGTAGATTTATTTAATTAAAGTTAAAAAAAATGTTAAATTATAATTACAATTAGATTGTATATACTTTATATATTTTTTCAAATTATTATTTATACAATAGATCTTATTAAATATTGTACAATTATAACAAGAATATATTGTTAAAAATATTAAATTTAAAATATTAAAAAAATCTTTCTTTTAATAGAAGAAATTTCTAATATTAATCTTTCTAGAAAATATACTAATAAAAAAAATTTGAGTTTTAAAACAAAAATTTAAAAAAAAACTAGTATTATAAGTTTATTTAAGTTATATTAGTAATTTAGATTCTATATTTTTAAAACAAATCTACTATTATATTTAATATACTCGAGAAGCAAGTATTCTAAATATAATATTTAATATATTCGATAAACAAGTATTGCAAACAACTATATTTGCTATACTTAACAAACAAACAAAACAAATAATTAGTATTTTTTTAATATATAGAAATTCGAATACAATTTTTTTATAGATTGTGTTTAATTTATTTTAAGTTTTAATTTATTGTTATAATTACTTAAGTTGCAAATTTTTGTTATTAAGTAATTGCTAGTATTGTTTGAAGATATCTACAAATCTCTTTATCAATATAATTATCTCTAATATCTTCGCGAGAAGTATTAACATAATAGTAAACTATAAAAATACTTAATTATTGCATTACTTAATTTAAATTAATATAGTTTATATTGCAATTTTTAAGTTTATCTTATAGTAATAATAATAATCTTTATTTTTTCTATAAATAAATATTGCAATTTTGTAGATACAATTGTAGATATTTATTTTTTAGTATTTTATTTTATTTATTGCAATTAATATATAAGTATTAAGATTGTTTATATACTATATAAAAAACAATTTTGTTTTAATTCTAATTATAATAGAAATAATTGCAAAATTAATTTAAGAATTCAACTAACTTTTAATTATATAGAGTATTATTAGTACTTTTACAAATTATTTAACAATAGTAAACAATTTAATAGTATTAATACTAGTTCAAAAACAAGACTAATATATATATAGATAAATTGTTAACGCAATTTTAATAAATATTTCTTATTTACTATTGTTGTTACTATTGTTGCTATTGTTTTTGCGTCTATTTTTGCGTCTATTCTTATACTTGTTTTTGTTATTTTTGTTTCGACTCTTGCTTTTTTTGCTTTAATTTCGATTTTTTTTGCTTTTTTTTTCTTTTGTTAATTTTAGTTTTATTTGTATTTGCTATTCTTTTCGATCTGTTTTCTAATTGTAATATAGAATATATTTGCAAATTAAAAGAGATAAAAATAAGACTAACAATATATAATAGTTGTTTAATACTATTGCTATATATTTGCTCTTAGACAAAATTTTCTTACTATATATATTTTAATAGTTAATTACACTATTAAGTATTTTTGTTGTTCTATAGCAAAGTATCTCTATAAGTCGAATTTTACTGTTGCTATTGTATCTTTTTTTGCTTTTGATATTTACTTTGTTATTGTTATCATAATAGCTTTTTCTATTGTTATTAATATTTTTTAATTAAGAGTAAACTATTGCGCATAATATAATATATATAATATATAGATTTTAAAAGAAATATTAAATTAATTTATATAGTTGTTATTATTGTTATTAATAATTTTTTTGCTTCTTTTAAGTAATTTGTTATTATATTATAATTTTCGATTCTAATTGTCTATTTTTTAATAATAATTTTGTACTAAAGTCTGCAAATTATTATATTGTAATAAGTTCTATTGCAAAATCTATAATATATAAAACTAATATATATTAATCTAATTAATATTAATTATTATTCTATTTATAATAACTGCAATTAAAATATATTTTGTTTCCTATTTTTAAGATAACAAAGACTAGCTTGTAGAAATATATATATATAATTATATTTTTATATATCTAAATTTATTATTAAATCTTTATATTATTATAGAAGTTCTTGTAAATTTTAAAAATATAATTTTCGAGCTTTAATTTAATTTTTTTTTTTACTTGTTTTTATATAACTATTTTTGTTTTCTTAATCTGCTAACTACTTGTTTTTTTTGTTTTTTTTTGGTTTTTTTTTGAATATTTTTACAGTTATATTGTATTTCTTTTGCTTTTTTTTAAATTTCTAAACTTTGTTTATTGTGTTTTCGAAATATTCTAGAAAAAATTATATTTTTTTTTATAAAATTGTATTAAGCTATCTAATTAAATATTTAAATATATTATTTTTAATTTGTTTGTTTAGTATTTTATCTATATATATATATATATTTTTTTCGAAAAATATTTATTTCGATTTTAAATCTTTGTTTTGCAAATCTTAAAATTTAAGTAACAAAATATAAAAAATAGTATAAATTGCTTTATACTTTGCAAATATATTTAATTAATATATTTGCTTATTTTTCTTAGTTAAAATAATAAAGAGTTTTAGTTAATAATAGTTAATTTTGTTTTTAAATTCCAAGATATATATATTAATATTTTGCAATACTATTTTGTTATCTATTTAAAAAATTATTAATTTGTAGTTCTTATTATATTTTTTGTTTGTTATTTCGAAATTGCTATTTATAGTTCTTTCAAATATTTTTTAGTATTTTGTAACTATTTTGCTTGTTTTGTAACTAAAAATATCTTTTTTGTTAAAAGTTTATTTACAAATATATTTGCAAAGTCTACAATATAGTTTGTTAACAATTTGTAAAAAAAAAAATTAGTATTTAAATAAATACTATTATTATATATAAATAGAATTATAGATAGTAGATTTAATTCATTATTCTATCTATAAATATAGATAATATATAGATAATATTTTAAGATTCAATTTTATTTTTTCGTTTAACTATTAATTTGCAATTAAAATGCAATACTAAACTAATATTTTTTATTCTAGATATTAGTATAATATTAATTAGAAATAATTTATAAAAAGCAAATCTCTATCGAAAATAATATTGCGTATTATTTTGTAATAATATACAAACTTTTTCTATAAAATAATAAAAGTTCTGCAAAAAAAATTGTATTAAGCTTTTTAATAATTGCAATATAAGTTGTATATTTAATTAATTTGTTAATTAGTATTAAAATTATATTACTAATTTTTTTAGTATATAAATTTCTTGCAAACAATATATTTGTAATAAAGTTTATTATTATTTTAAAGAATTGCAATTCTCTAGAAAATATTAAGCTAAATTTCTTATATAATTTATAATAATAGATATATATATACTAATAGTTAGAATAGATACAAATATGCTTATTAATTTTCTTAATTATATTAGATTAATAATACTTTTATTATATTATATTTTCGATTTATCAATATATGAAATACTTGAATATAGAATTATTATAATATATACAAAGAATTTTATTTCTTATTGTTGTATTTTTTAAAATATAGATTGCAAAATTTCGATATAATAGTTTATTTTTTTCGATATTCTATTTTAAAAGTTTGTTTTATGTATTTCCAAATTTTTAATATTATTTCTTTTTTATAATAAAAGTGTTTTTCTATTATAGTTTTTGCAATTATATTGTTATCGATTTTTTTAAATTAGGAAAACAAATTTTAACTTTGCAATTTGTTATATTAAAAATTAAAATATTATAGAATCTAAAATATTATAGAATCTAAAATATTATACAGTTTTTCGAAAACTTTCTTATTTAAATCTATAATCTAAATATTTGCAATAATAGTATTATTTAATCATACTATTAAAGTTACAAGTTTAATTATAGCAAAAATATCTTAATTTTTTTGTAATTTTAATTAATATTTCGAATCGCAAAACTTGTTTTGCAAAATAGACAAAAAATTATTATTATTACTTTTGCTACTATTAAATTTTTTTATATTAGAATTTTTTAACAATATATTTGCAAAGTTAAATTTTCTTTTGCAATATTTTATATTAAAGTTAAATATAGCAAATTTAGCAAATTTAGCAAATTTATTTAATTAAGAGTTTATTTATAACTATAAAGTAGCAAAAATTGTTATAATTTTTAATTATATAAATAATATATTTGCTATTTTGTAAATAATATTTTTAAAGCCTTAAAGCTAATACAATAGTATAGAATTTTTTGTTATATATATTTTAGCAAACTTTAGATTCTTTAAATTTGTAACTAATAAATATAATAAAATATTATTATATATTTTTGTTAAATTAATTAAATATATTTTGTATTTTACAATTTAATATATCGATTTTTATACATAAAAAATACTTTAATTATAATATTCTAGAATAGAAGCAATAATAAAAACTATTCTATATATTTTAAAAACTTTTTTTGCTTTTTTAATATATAGAAATTGTATATCGATACATTTTTTTGAGACTCTAAGTTGCTCTAAGCAAGCTAGCAAGACTAAGTACTTAAGATTTATTGTATCTTAAATTTGAGACAAATACAACTTATAGAACGCTAAGTATAACTAAGAACTACAATTATTAGCTAAGAAAAACTAATAACAAAAGACTAAATAAGCTTTTGTGTCGATATCTCTTAACAAAATATAGATTAATTGTTCGGATCAAATCGATTTCAAAAGTTAGAATCGAAAATTAAGCTATTAATAAACGTTACTATGTATAGTATACTGGTATACTATATATAGTAATTTTTCTCGAATCGATTTCAATAGTTGAAATCGAAATCCAAATCTTAATACAATTACATAATAAATTCGGTTTTACGCAATCAATCTAACAAAAGATTAAATTTTCGCGAGATAATTAAGATCTCTTTTGTCTTGTCTATTATTATTGAACTTGTCTATTTGAAAATATTGTCGACGTTCTTAACGAATATATAAGATAATTAAATTGTTAAGATTTGTTCTTCAAGTAAACTTTGTCTAAATTAATTAAATTTGCAATTTATAAAATTTTAATATTAATATTAACGCAACTATATAACTATTAAGCGCAATAATTAATTTTAAATATTAAAACTTTTTAAAGCTAAGTTCGATTAAGATTGTTTTAATTTGTCGAATTTTAAAAAAAAAAATCTAAAAATACAAATTTTGTCTATTTAGACTATCTTAGTTAATTATGTAATCTAATTTTAACTCTAAACTTTCTTAGAAAGCTCAAGAAGCTTAGAGAGCTCTGAAAAAATATTATTAAATTAAGCAAAAAAATTAAATATTAATACAAGTAGATTAATTGTTCGGATTAAGTTGATTCTAAAAGTTGAAACCGAAAACCAAGCAATTAATAAACGTTACTATGTATAGTATACTAGTATACTATATATAGTAATTTTTCTCCAATTAATTTTAATAATTGGAATCGAAATTTAAATCTTAATACAATTACGTAATAAATTCGGTTCCGCGCGATTAGTTTAGATACAAGTATACTTTGTTTTTCTTTATATTTGTTATTAAATTAATTAAAGATACTATAATTTAAAAAAACTTGCAAAAAAAAATTAATAGAATTTCGCAAATTTAAGAAATATAAGAATATTTTTTACTAATTTTAATTTAGATTATTCTTGGATAGTTTTAATATAAGTTTGCTTTATTTAAATATTTTGCTTTTTAATTATAAAGTTGAAAAAAATTGTTTTATTGCAATTAAATATATATTTTAATAGTTTTGTATATAATTAATATACAAAATTATATGCAAAATACTTTGCAAATATTTTTTTACTATTGTTTTTTTAAGTTTAAGTAAAATAAGTATATTGTTTAAATATATTATGTAATAGATATTAATATGTAGCTTTAATACACAATTTATATAAAATTAAAAAATCGTAGAAATATTAACAAAATTAAAAAATATAATTTAATACTTAAATTATTTGTATTAAGTACAAAAAACTATTTTCTATTTATTGTTTTAACAAATTTAAATACAATAATATATATTGTATATATTAATTTAAATAAAATACTTTGTATTTGCAAAGCGCTTAAGTATTTCTAAAAGAAAGGAAAAAGTATTTATTTTTAATAGAAATCTTATTAAGTTTGCAATAATTTATACAAAAATACAAACTATTATTAAATTTCTTTATAAACAATACTAGAAATTTAATAAAATTATTCAAAAAATATATTTAATTCTTTTTTAGTATATTGACAAGATATTTTTGTATTGCAATTAATTTATTTTGCAATATATTATATATATACTTTGTATACAATATCTTATTTTTTATAAAATTAATTAAATATTCTATCTAATTATATATATTAAATATATTTAAAAATTCTTTCGAAAATATCTCTATAATTTTTTTAATTTAATTCGAAACAACTAATTTTTTGATCTAAAATATTTTGTATTTTGCAGTTTTTCTTTTTATATATTTTAAAAGTTTTTTTGAAAATAGTATTTAATATAGAAATATAATATAAACTTTGCTATAACTTTTAAAAATAAGTATAATAAATTATACATATTATTTAGAATTAATTATTTAGATATTTTTCTTTAATTTTTTAGCAAAACTATTTTAATAAATTTAGATACAATTTAATTATTATATATTTAAATTAACTTTCTTAAATTAAAATAATTTAAGAATTATTTTATAGTCTTGTATATTAATAGTATAGAATTTAGAGTTATTGTTTTTATATATTTTTTTATTGTTTATAATAGCAATAGAAAGCTTTTGTATTTTATACAAAATAATAGTACAACTATTAATAGTTTGTATTTGCAATAACAAAGAAATATCTTTAAATAGTTGTATATTTTTAACAAAGAACTACAAAATAAAGTTTTATTTAGTTTTTAAATTAATAAAGTATTCGATTTCGCGTATATTATACAATATATTATACAATATTGTTTAGATTAATACTCTAATTTGTTATCTCTAACTTTTTATATTTACTATTGTAGTAACAAGTATTACATTTTAACTTTTCTCGAAAATATATTATTTTTATTTTGTTTGTTTATTTATTTTTAATATTACAAATATATAGAATTACTTAATTTGTAATTTATTTAATTGCAAGTATAGTATCTATAATTAATAAATATAAGATATATTTTTTTAACAAATATCTAATAATTGTCTTTGTTTTGCTAATTATTTTTAATACTATTTCTAATCTATATAATTACAATAATTTCAATAATTAATATAATAGAGTTATTTATATTATTAATTATATTAAACAAGTTATCTTATTTATATAGAAATTAATTTCTTTTATTATATTTTTTAGAGTTTTCTACAATATAAAAGATATTGTTTGATTTTAACAACTTTTTAATTAATTGCAATTATTGTTCGATTTTAATAAATCTATTATATATCTACGTAATACTAACATAGCTATATTGTTAACAAAATGTTTTTGGACAAATCTTGTTAATATATTTGTTCTTTAGATTTTGTATTTTTTTATTGTTAATAACTAATTTCTCTAGTTGCAAATATAAGTTGTTTAGATAAATAACAAACTTCTTAATTTTTTAGTAAAATTGCTACTTTATATTTTTGAGCTTAAATTTAATTTTTATATTGCAAATTTCGAATATACTAAGAAATTCTTTAATATTTTAAAGAAAATAGTTTTAAATAAATTCTTTATTCTTATTATATATTTTTTGTATATATTTGTATTATTAATTATATTATTTTTTAGTAAAATATAACGTAGCTCAAAGTATTTTCGATTTTATATCAAAATAGTTTGCAAAATTATTTTGAATATAATTTTTGCAATTCTCGAATTAAATTTCTAAACTTGTATAGTTAATATATTTTTATATTAATAATTTTTTAAATATAACTAGTTTTTTTGCGTTACTTAAATTGATAGTAATTATTACTATATTTGCAACAATAGTTATTAATATATTATATAAATTAGAGTTTTGCAATTGCAAACTCAATTTTAAATATTAGAAATTGCAGTATATTTGTATTATTAATATATTGTATAACAATATTTGTTAAAATAGATAATATAGATTTATTTTTAGAGTTAGATATTTTAATATTTTTTTTGTTTTAATTAATAGTTGTACTAGTATTAAGATAATTATTTTTGTTTAATTTTTAAAATATATTATCTATATAAATTTTTTTTATACAATTAATTATTAGTAATATTTTGAGAATTAATTAATTTCTAAATATATTTGCAAAAGCAAGTTATTAATAGTTTGTTAACTATTGTTTTTGACTAAATAGCTTTGTTTAAACAAAGCAATTAGAATTGTAACATAGTTATTATCTCTTTAAATAAAGACGCGTAATTAAGCAAGTTAAGTTAGATAGAATATATAATAGTAATAATAGTATTTGTAGTAGAACTAATTGCTAAGAAATACAAATATAAGAAAAATCTTATTTTCTACAAAATACTTTTTTATTTGCTATTAAAAAAAACAATATACAGATAGTATTTGCTAATTCGATACTAGTTCTATTTAAATCTAGTTTGCGCAACTCTTTGTCAAATATATATTGATATATACTAGATATACTATTGCGAAGCAGATCTAGTATTACAAGATACACTTTATACTTTTGTATACAATTTTTGAAATATTATTTACAATTAAAGTTATTTAAATATATTTGTTTTAAAACTTAAATTGTACTTCTATATTAATTATTTTTGCTTAATATAAATTGGCAAGTTTAAATTAAGTTAGATTAACTATTGGATCGGATTTTGATTCTAACTATTAAAATTAATTCGATTCAACTTAAGTTAATATTCGATTTCAATATTAGAAATCGAATCGAATTGTTAAGAAATTAAAAGTTATATTATTATATTAAGAGTTACTATTTTAAGATCTATATAATTATAATATATTATCGAAATTACAATTTGCTATATTATTAGATTACAATTATTTGTTAATGTAGAATCTTACTTAATTTATTTTATACTTGTATTATTTTTTTGTATGCTTATTTTATTTTAGAAATTTTTTCTTTAAACTATTTAGAAATATTGTTTATACTATTCTTAATTGCAAAATATTTAATTTTTTAAAAATTTCTAATTAATTATTGTTTTTATTTAAAGATAATTTTAGTAAATCTATTTTTTGCAATTTGTTATCTAGTATTTTATATTCTAATTAATTTGCGAGTTAATTTAATTAAAATTTTAATTGTATATTTAATACTAGAAAAAGAGAGTTTCAAGAAATATTAAGTAAGATTTTAAACAATTTTTTATTACTTGAACTAAAAAATAGAAACAAATATATTAAATAAAATACAAATACTAAAATTTAGTTTAAAGAATAATAGTTATATACTACAATTAATAAAAGTATCTTATACAAGATTTAAAATAGATTTGTTTATTTATATTAAATTAATAAAATTAATATTAAAGTACAATTTAAATTTTAAAACAAATATATTTAAATAGTCTCAATTATTAATAGCTTGTTAAAGTTTGTTTGCGAAAGTTGTTAAAAAATATCAAATTATTCTATTGTATACAATTATTTTTATATATCGAATATAAAGAAATATCTTTAATTTGCGTTTTATTTAAAACAAAAAAAATCTTAATTACAATCAATAATTAATCTAGTTTTTACTTGCCTAAATTATTGTTAATAATACAAAAAGATAATGCAAAACTAATATATTAATAGAAAAAAAACTATATTAATATATTATTTTTTAATTAAAATAATTAGAAAAATTAGAAAAATTAACTATATAAGATACTTTTTAATTTAAATATTTTTTTTCGAACTATTAATAATTCGAATTTTCGAAAATTATTAAAAATGTTTCGATCAGGTCTAGTATTTTTAGATTGTATTAAACTATCGAAATTAATTTTTATAGATTTTAATTAAATTTGTAACAAAATTAAATTAGATCTAAAAGAGTTTTAATATATTTTTATTATTTTAAATATATAGTCTAGTTTTTAAAGAGTTATTTATTTTAAAGTATTAATATATTAAATCGATATTATATTTTAATATTGCAAATATTTTATTAAATTTATTTCTCTTAATATAAAATATATAGATCGACAATTAATATTAGAACTTATAAAAAATTTAAAAAAATTTAAAATTAAAAACAATTTTTTTGAAATTGTTATTAATAATACAAGCAATAACAATATTTTTAAAAACAAACTTAATAGAGTTTTAAATTAACAAGAATCTTAATAAAATAAATAACAAAAATTTATTTTTTATTTAACTTATATTATTAATTTGATAAGTTAAAACTTTATTGCAACTCTTAAATTAAAAACAATTGTTAACAACATTGTTTTTTAATTAGAAAATAAACAAGTTTGAAATATTGCAAAAAGTATAGATTTGTTTGTTACAATAAAAAAAAATTGTTTGTATAATAATATAAAGAGATAATATATTTGCTAAATCTTATTTAGATTTGCGCTTTTATTGTTGCTATTAATAATTTGTTGTAGCGCTTAATTTGCTTTAGAGTTTTTTAAAAACAAAAAAACAAAAAATCTCGACAACTAATACAACATATTTGTATTTGTTAAAATTCTATCTATTTAATATATTGTTGTACGTATTAACTACGCAACTATATCAATTTTTAAATAAAGAAATATTTAGAAAATTGAAAAATTTAGTATATTTAATTAGACAAAAGCAAATAGTAATCGATTTAACTATTAAATAATATATTAAATTCTTTTTATAAATATATTCTTATAGTTTCTTAAACAACTAATACTAGTATTTATTTAAAATTTTAAGTATTCGATATAGTATTTAATTATCTTAATTTTTTAAAGAAAACTATAATAAATTGTAATTATTTTTTAAGAGAAATTATACTAAAAGCTTGTAAAAAAGCTTCGACAAAGTTTGCTAAATATTATTTGAAAATAGAAAAACTTAATAGAATATTATACAATTTTGTTAATATTTTGAATTTTATGCAGAAATTAAGTTTTTACAAAATATAAAACAATAATAATAATAATAATTTTGTAAATTATAAAACAAAATAATACACAAAATTTAAAGTCTATTTTTAATATTACTATAATTTAGCTGCTACTTTAAGAGCAAAAATACAAAGAGCAAATATTGTTAAAAAGATAATACAATATAGTAATATATTTAATTTTTTGTTAACTTTTTTATAGTCTAATACAAATATTATACAATTTTTATTTTAACAATTTTAATATTTTTATTCGATTTAAAATAAAAACAATCGATATTTTTGCATTAATATTATAAAGAATAAATATTTAATATAAGAATATTAAAAAAACAATATTTCGAATTATTTTAAATTAATACAAATAACTAGAGATATTTTTTCTTATTTAGTATTATTAGTAGATATTAAACAAATTTTTAGTTTTGTTTGAAAAATATATTAATAAAATCGATTTTAAATAAGTTTGCAAACAATTAAACAAATTATAATAATTAAATACTATAATTGTACTATAGATTTAAATTTAGAGAAAACTATTGTTAAACTATAAAATGTATATTATAGAATACAAAATAATTATTAGCAAGTTAATAAAAGTAAAAATTCTTTTTAAATAAAATTCGAAATTGTTTTAAATAAAAGTTATACATAGCTAGATTATTGTACAAAAGATTTTATATTTATAATATTATTATAAATAGACAAATATTATTAGCAATAATATAGATAGATAATATATTTAAAAGAACTAGAGATTTAATATTGTATTAAATTAATATGTTTAATTTTTTACAAACTATATTATCTCTAATTTCTATATATATTTAAATATAATAATATTAAATAATTAAATCTTAATAATTTAGTAGTAGCGCGTTTAGTTTCTTGTAATAATAATACGCAATCTATATTATTATTTAAAGTAGTATTATAGTACTATCGAAGACTATATTGTAGATTGTATATTATTAGTACAAAAAATTAAAAAAATAGAAATTCGAATTTTTTTTAAAATATAATAATTTTCTTTTTGTGCAATCTTCTATAAAATTATATAGCACAAAATTGTTAAGTTCTTTCATTAGAGAAGTTAAATTAATAATTTAATTCTAATTATCTAGATAATCTAAATATATAATTATAATATACTTTTTAATTACTATATTTAATAGAAAAGAATACAAAAAAATATGTAGTAAAACAATATATTTAATAGATAATGCAACAAAATAATACAAATAATAAAATACAATAAATAGAATAACTTGAACTTTTAATTTTTTGTTAACTATTTCGAATTTTGATATAACAAAGATATTTAAATGTTAATTTTATTACTACTTACTATAGTAAAGTTTTAGATTCTATATTAATTGCTTTAACAAATGTAAATTTTTAAATTTAATAGTTTTGCAATTAATATAAATAGCAAGAAGATTGCTATCTAAATATATAAAACAAAATATTAGTATATATTGTATAGAAACAATAATAATACAAATAGATAATATATTTACTAAAAAAGAAATTAATTATAAATTTTTCAATAATTTTTTGAAAAACTAATAAGATTAATATTTGAATTTAGTATTCTTTATTGTTTTTTCTTCTAACAATTTTATTTTGCAAGATTTTTCGAATTAATTTTGCAAAAAATATTTTCGAAATTAATAGATTATTAGTTTTCTAATATTTGCAAATTTTATATAGAACTATTGTTTTAAATTTGAATCTACGCTTTTTTTATATTACAAATAACTAGTTAATAATAGCTTAATATATTATTATTTTTGTATTATCTTTTGTATATTAGAAATTGTTTTTATCGATTTTTTTTCTTTGTTACAATTAATTTGTGCTATTATATTATTTTGTAATTTTTTGTCTGCAATTTTACAAGCTAAATTAAGTATATTAGCAATGTGCAATATATTAAATACATTATTTAAATATATTATTTAAATATATTATTAGTTTGTTTAATTCGAGCTATTAGAGTTTTAGAGCAAAACGTATTGTTAAATTAAAAATTGTTAATACTAAATAAAAGAATTAACAATATTGAATGCAAGAATTAACAAGTTTTGCAATTAAATATTTAATAGATAATACAATAGAGTAATACGCAGCAAATATATATATTTGTATTCGATTTTAATAGTTAAAAAATATATACTATACAATAATTAATATAATAGATATAATAATTTTAGTTGTAATAATATTAAATAAAAGTAATATTTAAATTCTAATTTTAATATTAAGTATATAAGTTTATTTTATAATTGCAACAACTTTTCTGTTTAAATAATATATATTAATTAAGATATTTAATATTATCTATTATCTTAATCTATATAGTTAATATATAGATTTGTTTTATATTATTTGTATATATTATTATTAAGACTAATTAAAAAAAATTAAAATTAAAATCGAATTTCTTCTTATTTAGCAGTTCGAATATTGTTTAGTAGCTAATACTATATTATTAAATAAAAGATTTGCTTTGCATTATCTATATATATTATTTTTAAAATTAATTTAAAATATAGAATATCTATTTTATTAACTTTTTTGCAAACTATTGTTAATAGAAATTGTGCTACAATATAAATCGAAAATAAAAAGCTACTTTACAAAAGATAAAATATTAATTGTATAGTACTTTACAAGCATCTAATTAAGTTGCAAACAATAATTGTTTTTAAGAAATTCTCTAAACAAATTCAAATCAATATAAAAAAGAATATTAGAAATATAATAGCCAATAAAAGAATAGAAAAAAAACTGTATAATAATATATTTAAGTAATATATATATATTTAAAGTGTTAATTATATTGTAGCGCAATACTTTAAAATTAAACTAATAAAGAAAATTAGAAACAAAAATATTGCAAAATAGACTAAAATTAATACAATTGCTATACAAATTGTTTTAGAGAGTAAAAATATAGATACAATACAATCTTTTAATATTTAAGTATATATAAAGTCTAATATAAATAGAATTACTAATCTATATATTAGTCTGATTCTAATTAGTTCAAATTAAACAAATATATAATCAAATATATAATATTAATAATCGAAATAATTTAACAACGCATTCTATATTATAGAAAGTCTAATAAGTTAAAGAAAGCGCACAATTTAGATGCAATTAACAAATTTAAAAAATTTAAAAATACTTTTGCAAGCAATAAAAATATTGCAGATCGCGAAATATCTAATTATTTAAGATCGATAGATAATAATTCTAAAAACTTAATTAAAATTAATAATAATAAAGTAAAGATAAGATAAAAGAAGATAGAGAATAATACAAAAATAATAAATAACAAATATAGAAATACAGAGTACAAAGACAATAATAATAATAATAAAAGCAAAAACAATAATAAAAATAAAAATAATAAAAATAAAAATAAAAATAAAAATAAAAATAAAAATAAAAATAAAAATAAAAATAAAAATAAAAATAAAAATA